>Ga0209002_10003267_pt1 | contig 12874 bp, 9 predicted proteins | sample Rifsed16ft2_FD_184010 | JGI IMG/M metagenome (GOLD analysis project Ga0209002, IMG submission 184010) | Soil microbial communities from Rifle, Colorado, USA - sediment 16ft 2 (version 2) | ecosystem: Environmental > Terrestrial > Deep subsurface > Rock core/Sediment | place: Rifle, Colorado...
GGGCGGGAGGAACACGTTCCGCCGCGCGCTCGCCATCTGGGGGCGGTGCTGCTTGCACAGGATGTGCGCGAGGGACTTCCCGCCGAACGTCGGCCGGATCATGTCCAGGTTCCGCTCCGCGTCCACGTCGAACTTCACGCAGTCCGCGGCGAGGCCCGTCTCGAGGATCGCGTGGAGCCGCCCGCCCAGGTCCCGGCCGTTCTTCGACGCGCCGAACAGGACGACCTCGGGTTTGTGCCTCCGGACGAGCTCCGCCATCACTTTTGCGAAGGGGCGGGAGCGGTAGATCTCGAGGAGCGGGTGGTCCACGGCGATCGCGCGGTCCAGACCATATCCGATCGCGAGGCGGGCGAGGTCCCCCACGTCGTGGCCCGGGAGCACGCCTGTCAGCGTGGCGCCGAGGCGGTCCGCGATCCGGCGGCCCTCCCCGATGAGCTGGATCGACACGTCCCGCAGCCCGCCCTTCCGCTGCTCCAGGAACACCCACACCCCGCGGAAGTGGGACTTGTCCTCGGGGGCGTGCGCGGCGACCGTCACGGTGCGATCACCCCGTCCTCGATCATCGCCCGCAGCAGCTTCGCGACGGCCTCCCTCGGCTCCCCGTGGAACACCTTCCCCGCCCGCGGCGGGAGCTGGATCGTGTCCACCTTCGCGACGATCGTGGGCGAGTTCTTCAGGCCGACCTTGTCCGGGTCGATCCCGACGTCCGCGCAGGACCAGTGCACGACCGCCCCGCCGCGCTTCACGCGGATCTTCCCGGAGAGGCTCGGCTCCCGCGGCTTGTTGCACCCGAAGTTCACGGTGACGAGGCAGGGCATCGTCGTCTCCCACCACTCGCTCCCGTCCTCCGCGGTGCGGCGGGCCCGCACCCTGCCGTCCACGACCTGGACCTCGGAGACGTACGTGACCTGCGGGATGTCCAGGTGGCCCGCGATCCCGGGGCCCACGTGGCCCGTGGACGCGTCCGTCGTCTCCTCCCCGCACAGGATCAGGTCGTACCCGCCGATCTTCTTGATCGTCTCGCTCAGCGCGTACGCGGTCGGCACCGTGTCCGAGCCGCCGAGGATCCGATCCGTGAGGAGGACCGCACGGTCCGCGCCCATCGCGACGGCACGCTCCAGGGACTCGTCGAAGGCGGTGGGTCCCATGGAGAGAACGACGACCTCCGCGCCGAGAGCGTCCTTGGCCTGGAGCGCGAACTCGAGCGCGTTCCGGTCCGGCGGGTTGATCTCGCTCGGCACGCCGACCCGCTTCAGGGTCTGCGTCTTCGGGTCGACCTGGAGCTCCTGGGCCTTCGGGACCTGCTTGATGCACACGACGATCCGCAGGGTCCCGCCCGCCATCGCTCCCTCCGAAACCCGGGGCGGGTATCTACTTTTCGCGGTCATCGGGCCGCCGCACAGGGAGGCCATCGGATGTCGGGGCGGGACCACCTTCGGTTGGCCTTACTCAAGGGCAACTCGACGGGCCGGCCCGATGTCTGCCCGCGGCCCGGCTCACATCGAGCGGGCACCGCCGAGGAGGTCGCGGAGCATCCGCAGAAGGCCCGCGGACTTCCTCGACTCCTCCAGCAAGACGTCCGAGAGCCGGGCCTTCCCCGTGCCGTCCACCGTGAACACCCGCTCCGCGATCCCCAGGAGGAGCTTCGGGTACACGGAGAAGAGCCGCTCGTTCTTCAGGTACGCCGGGGCCCGCTTGAACGTCTCCAGGTCCGTGAGCACGTTCAGCGTGCGGAGGTGGGCCCCGTACGACGCGAGGCCCCGCGCGGAGAAGTCCCCGCGCGCCCGCGCGTCGACCGCCGCCCGCGCCGCGGCGAGCCCGGAGGCGATCGCGAGGTCCACGCCGCGGAACGTGTACCCGTTGTTGATCAGGAAGCCCGCCGCGTCCCCCGCCACGAGCACGCCGTCCCCCACGAGGCGGGCCCGCATCCCGAGCCCGAGCTCCGGCACGAGGTGCGCGGAGTACTCCGCGACCTTCCCGCCCTTGATCAGCTTCTGCACGGACGGGTGGAGCTTGAACCGCTCCATGAGCGCCTGGACCTCGACCTTCTTCCGGGACAGGTCCTCGGACGACACGACGAGCCCGAGGGACACGGAGGCCTTGTTCGTGTACAGGAACCCGCCGCCGCGGAGGCCCCCGCTCGCCTCGCCCGCGTACACGTACGCGGCGCCCTCCTTTTCCCCGAGGCGGAACCGCTCCTGGAGGACGTTCGCGGGCAGCTCCACGGTCTCCTTCACGCCCACGCTGACCGCGGCGGGCGTGAGGTCCGGGAGGAGCCCCGCGCGCTGCGCGAGCGGGGACATCGCCCCGTCCGCGATCACGACGAGGTCCGCCCCGATCCGGTCGCGGCCCGCCACGACGCCGCGGGCCCGCCCGCCCTCCAGGAGGACCTCGTCCACCTTGATCCCCGTGATCGCCATCGCGCCCGCGGCCTCCGCCTTCTTCGCGAGCCACTCGTCGAACCTCGGCCGGAACGCGGTGAAGCTCGCCGCCCTCCCGGCCGCGAGCCGCGGGGACTCGAGCACGACCTCGAGGGACGCGTCCCCCGAGAGGAACGCCATGTGCTCCCGCGTGACGGGCCGCTCCACGGGGCAGTCCTTCTCCCACTCCGGGAGGAGTTCGAACAGCGGCCACGCGTAGATCCGCCCGCCGAAGACGTTCTTCACGCCCGGCGCGCGGCCCCTCTCCACGAGGAGGACCGAGAACTTCTCCCGCGCGAGGGCCAGCGCGGCCGCGCTCCCCGCGGGGCCCGCCCCGACGACGACCGCGTCAAAGCGCTCCGCCATGGAGTCCCGCGGAGGGCGACATTCCCGGACCGTATAAGGACTTGCGCCGCCTCAGGGGATCGCATGGGGTTGCAGGACGAACTCGCACGCATCCGCGCCCGCCGCGCGGCACCGGACCTCCTCGCAGAGGACCTCCCGCCCGAACAGGTTCCTCGCGACACCTGCGGCCCAGCCCGCCAGGAGGTGGCACACGGGCCGCTTCGAGGGGCCGTACGCCTCGGGGATCGAGCCGTCGCTGATCTGGAACCGGAACCTCGCCGCCTCGGGCTCGAACTCGACGACCCGGAGCACGCCGATCCCCCGGAGGGCGCTGACCTCCGCGATCCCGCGGAAGATCTCCTCGGCGGCGGCCTTCGCCCGGAGGCCCACCAGGCGCTCCACGCCGGGCGTGACCACGGACTGGCCCGTGCGCTCGCCCGCGAGGTACAGGACGCCCTTCGCGGACGCGCCGATCGTCGCCTCCAGCTGCTTCTGGATCTGGACGATGAACTCGGGCGGGATGAGGAGGATCCGCGCGCCGAGCAGCTCCACGCGGCCGCGCTGGAGGTCGAATCGGAGGTTGCGGGCGACGATCTCCCGCACGCTCGCGTCCGGTCCCACGTTCGGGCGCTCGTCCGTCATCCGTCACCCCGGGCCGGGCTCCGGGAGCCCCCGTCCCCCCAGTAATATCCTCGCACCGCGTTCTCCCCGCTGATAACGCCACGGGAGGCGTCGAGGGTGCGGGACCATCGGGTATAAATATCGACCCCCGGGTTCGACCCGCGTCGCCATGCCGGACCCCCCGAAACCCGAGTCGGACAAGCCGCTGAGCGTCGACGACTGCCTCGCCCTCGACCGGTTCGAGCCGGACGAGGAGCCGTTCATCGCGGTCGACACGCAGGTCTGCCGCACGTGCGAGGCGAAGCCGTGCCTGTACGTGTGCCCGTCCCAGGTGTACCGCCTCGACAAGGGCGAGCTCGTGTACAACACGGAGGGGTGCATCGAGCTCGGCGCGTGCGGGATCGTGTGCCGCCACATCGGGCGCGGCGCGATCCGGTGGAACTACCCGCGGGGCGGGTACGGGGTCGAGTTTCGCTTCGGATGAGCGCCCGCGGGGCACGGGCTTAAGTATCGGCTTCTCCATCCGGCGCCGCTCTCAAGGAGGGTGGAGATGAAGCTTGTGGGCCGATTTCTGACCGCAGTGTCTTTGGGCCTGGTCCTGTTCGCGGCGCTCGCGACGCCCGCGGCGGCCATCGAATACACGGTGACCGTGAACCCGTACAGCGTGAGCCACACGCTCCTGAACACCGAGAGCTGGAACGCGTACGAGCTGATCGCGGAGCCGGGGGGCCAGGTGTCCTACACGCTGACGGTCACGTCCGCCGGGGACTGCGCGATGCTCCTCATGGTCCGCGGCCACAACCCGACGGGCTCGTCCCAGTACGACACGCGCTACTCCATGGACACGTGCGGCCTGTCGTACGCGAACACGTACCCGGTCCCGAGCAACCTGGGGAACCAGTTCTCCATCGTCATCATGACGGACCGGTTCAACGACATCGACTACAGCCTCACGATCACGGTCACGCCGCCCACGCCGATCTCCCCGCTCCTGATCGGCGGGATCATCATCGTGGTCGTCGTCGTGATCATCGCCGTCGTCGCGGCCGTGATGATGAAGAGGAAGAAGGCGGCCGCGATGCCGCCGCCCGCGATGCCTCCCTACATGGGCCCGACGCAGCCCGGGTACCCTGCGCCGCCGCCGACGTACCCGCAGCCGCCGCAGCAGCCCCCGCAGTATCCGCCCCCGCCGCAGGGTCCGTGAGCCCGCCACGGGAGCCATAATAAGGGCCCGCGGCGTGCGGAGAGCCCGTGCTCGCGGAGAGGAAGCCGGAGTGGCTCAGGGTCCGCCCTCCCTCCGGAGAGAGCTACGGTCACCTGAAGGGCCTGCTCCGGTCCCTCGACCTCCACACGGTGTGCGAGGAGGCCCGCTGCCCGAACCTGGCCGAGTGCTGGGGGGGCGGCACCGCGACGATCATGCTCATGGGCGACGTGTGCACGCGGGGCTGCCGGTTCTGCGCAGTCGCGTCCGGGAGCCCGCGGGGCGTCCTCGACCTCGACGAGCCGCGGAAGGTTGCGATCGCCCTCGCGGACCTCGACCTGACATACGTCGTGCTGACGTCCGTGGACCGCGACGACCTGCCCGACGGCGGGGCCTCCCACTTCGCGCGGACCGTGCGGGAGATCAAGGCCCGCCGCCCCGACCTGCTCGTGGAAGCTCTCATCCCGGACTTCCAGGGCGACCTCGACTCGGTCCGGTCCGTCGTCGAGGCGGGCGTGGACGTGCTCGACCACAACGTGGAGACCGTGGAGCGGCTCCAGGCGCGGGTGCGGGACCCGAGGGCGGGGTACCGCCAGAGCCTCCGCGTCCTCGCGGGCGCGAAGGCGGCGCGGGATGGCCTGTTCACGAAGTCCTCGATCATGCTCGGCCTCGGGGAGACGGAGGACGAGGTCCTCGCGACGATGCGGGACCTCCGCGCGGCGGGCGTCGACCTCCTCACGATCGGCCAGTACCTGCGGCCCTCGAGCTGGCACCTCCCCGTGGACGCGTACGTGCCGCCGGAGACGTTCGACCGCCTCCGGGAGGCGGGCGAGGCGATGGGCTTCCTGTACGTGGCGGCCGGCCCCCTCGTCCGCTCCTCGTACCGCGCCGGCGAGTTCTTCCTCGAAAGGGTTATTCGCGAGGGCCGGAATCCCCAGGTGCCGGCGGGGTGAGTCCGTGGTCGAGGAGGACGTGTTCCGGATCGTCGAGCCCGACGGGTCCTTCGACGCGGCCCTCGACCCGCACCTCCCGGAGGACCAGCTCCGGAAGGTGTACCGCGCGATGCTCCTCGTGCGGACCCTCGACACGCGGATGCTGTCCCTGCAGCGCCAGGGCCGGGTCGGCTTCTACGTGCCCTCCACGGGCCAGGAGGCGTGCCAGGTCGGCGGCGCGTTCGCGCTCCGGCCGGAGGACTGGGTCTTCCCCGCGTACCGCGAGCCGGGCGCGGCCCTGTGGCGGGGGTTCCCGCTCCGCACCCTCGTGAACCAGTTCTACGGGAACGCGGAGGACATCTCCAAGGGCCGCCAGATGCCGAACCACTACGGGAACCGGGACGTGAACTACGTGAGCCCCTCGAGCCCGGTCGGCACGCAGATCCCGATGGCGGTGGGCGCGGCGTGGGCCGCGCGGATCCGCGGGGACAAGGTCGTGACCCTCACGTTCTTCGGGGACGGCGCGACGTCCCAGGGCGACTTCCACGCCGGGATGAACTTCGCGGGCGTGTTCAAGGCGCCGTGCATCTTCTTCTGCCAGAACAACCAGTGGGCGATCTCTCTCCCGCGGGAGCTCCAGACCGCGGCGCGAACCCTCGCGGCGAAGGCGCAGGCATACGGGTTCGAGGGCGTGCGGGTGGACGGGAACGACGTGCTCGCGGTGATCGAGGTGACCGCCCAGGCCGTCGAGAAGGCCCGCGCGGGCGCGGGGCCGACGATGATCGAGGCCGTCACGTACCGGATGGGCCCGCACTCCTCCTCCGACGACCCGACGCGGTACCGGCCCGCCGCGCAGGTGGAGGAGTGGAAGCGGAAGGACCCGATCCCGCGGTTCCGCGCGTACCTCGAGAAGAAGGGGCTCTGGGACGAGATCGACGACCAGACGCTCACGAAGGAGCTCGACGACGAGATCTCGGACGCAATCCGGCTCGCGGAGAAGGTCCCGCCCCCGCCCCTGGAGAGCGTGTTCACGGACGTGTACGCGGAGATGCCGCCGCACCTGAAGGAGCAGATGGAGGAGTTCCTGCGGAGCGGGGAGCGCCGGCGGCCGGAGATCAGCGACAAGTTCCCGCTGTGAGTCCGCCCGGAAGCCACCGAGGGTCGTACCAAACTCCTTAAGGAGCCGCCTCCCGTTCGGGCGGCCGGGGGGAATCAGATTCGTAGAGCGATGCGCGCGATCGCCGTCGCCTTGGCGGTCGCGATGCTGGCCCTGCCGTCCCTGGGGACGGCCCGCGGTGGCGACCCTGTGCAACCGGCCCAGGCCCCAACCCTCACCGTCGGCGCGCTCGGGCAGATGCTGACCCGGAACGTCCTGAACCCGCTCGCCTGGCAGGACGCGTACACGATGGCGGTCCTCGCGCGGGTGTACGACACGGCCGTGCAGAGGGACCCGACCACGGACGCCGTCGTGGGGAGGCTGGCGGTCGGGATCGACCAGGATGGGGACGGAATCCTCGGACCGGCCGACGCGGGCGCGTTCGGCCTCCCACCGAGCCCCGGCGAACTGACCGTGTTCTACAACTTCACCCGGGCGCGGTTCCACGACGCAACGCCCGTGACGGCCATGGACGTGCTGTTCTCCTACCACGCCCTGGCCCTCCATCCGATGGCGGCGTCTCGCCTCCTGCCCCTGATGGATCTGGGCGGCGGGCCTGGATCGAACTTCACGCGGGATCGCTGGCTGTGGGTCCTCCCCGCGGACGACCGGGACGGGAACCCCCTGACGGCGGCCCTGCGATTCCAGCTCCAGACCCCGTACTCGCTTTTCCCGTGGGCCGTCCTCGGGATCCCGATCCTCCCGCGCGCCGTCTGGGAAGGCACGGGCGGCGGGCGGCACGGAGACTTCGGACTCGCGATCTACCCGGACGCGGACCCGCGCGCGGGCCAGGGCGTGCCGACATGGGAAACGACGTACCTGCCGTTCAACGTGCTCGCGGCCCGGTCATGGGCCGTGACGGACACGGACGTGATCGGCAGCGGCCATTACCGCTTCGTCACCTGGGTCTGGAGGAGCTTCACCCAAGTCGACGCCAATCCCGACTACGCGTTCGGCCCGCCACGCTACGATCGCATCCTGTTCAAAATCTACGGGAACATGCAACTCCTCATCCTCGCGCTCCGGGCGGGCGAGATCGACCTCATCCTCGGGAGCGTCCCACCCGAGTTCCTCCCCGACCTGGAGCTCGATCCGAACGTGGGGCTGGTGTCCGCCTTCGATCTCTTCCCCGCGATGCTCTGGTACAACCTCCGCCGCCAGCCGTTCGGGTACTCCCCGTACCCGCCCCTGGACCCGCAGACGGACGACCCGGGCCAGCCGTTCCGCGGGGCGCTCAGCCACCTAATCGACAAGCGCACAATCGTGGTGACGCTGCTCCAGAACCGCGGCCAGATCGCGGACGGGATGGTCAGCCCGAACAGCACGACGTGGTACAACGCGTCCCTACCGATGCCTCCATACTCCCCGAGCCAAGCGGCGGCAATCCTCGACGGGGAGGGATGGACCGACCCGCCGGGGCCGTGCCAAACGGACGGCACGGGGTGCCGGAGCTTCCCGGTGATCGGGACCCGGGCGATTGAGATTCTGACGCCGCAAGCGGACTTCGACCCCATCATCGCGTCCGCGGGGGCGATGCTCGGGTCCGCGGCCCGCTCGATCGGCGTGAACGTGCGCTCGATGCCGACCTCGTGGGGGGCCATCGCCCAGAGGCTGGGGGCGCGCGACTTCGACCTCGCCTTGCTCACGAACCTCGGGATGCTCGAGCTGGACCCTTGGACGCTCGGCCGGGGCGACCCCGATTACCTCTTCGACGTCCTCCACCTCCTGAGCGCCGCCGAAGGCTGGAACTACGGGGGCGTGTGGGACCTTGCGCTCAATCCTGTGCTCGAGGGCTCCCGGTCCGAGCCGGACGCCGCGAGCCGCGGGACGCTCGTCCGGTGGGCGCAGGGCATGGTCGCAATCAATCGGCCGGTCGAGCCGCTGTACTATCGGGAGACGACGTACGCGTACCGTCGGGATCGCATGACCGACGTGTACCTCGTCGGCTCGACCGTGTTCAACTACTGGACCCTTCAGGGACCCGGCAAACCGGTGATCATCCTCGTCGCGCCCCCTGACGGCTCCCTGATTCGTCCGGGCGTCCGGATCGACCTCTGGATTGCGGACTGGGACCTCGCGTCCGCCGAGTACCGCGTCGATGGCGGCGCGCCCCAACCCCTCCCCGACCCGTACGACGTCTCCACGACCTCCTGGCCGGATGGGACGCGCGTCCTCGACGTGACGGCCCGGGACTCGATGGGCAACGTGGCGACGGCGTCGTACCGGTTCCGGGTGGACGGGACCCCGCCCGAGGTGATCGAACGGGCGCCCGAGGGAGCCGTCTCCCTCCCCCCGACTCGCGTCAACGTGACGTTCTCGGAGCCCGTGAGCCAAGCGTCGGCGCAGGCCGCGTTCTCGATTTCGGATGGCACGCGGACTTGGCGCGCGGACAACGGGACGTTCACATGGTCCGCGGACGGTCGGTCGTTCACGTTCACGCCGGACGAGCCGTTCCGCGCCGGATCGGGATACGAGGTGCGGCTCGCCGAGACGCTGACGGACCTCGCCGGGAACCCGATGGGCTCCGACGACACGTGGAGCTTCACAATCGCGGGACCCATGCCCGTTCTGCTCGGGATCGCGGCCGCCCTGATGCTAGCGGCGGCCCTGGCCGCCCTGCTGGTTCTTCTCCTGGTCCGGCGCCGGAGGCGCCAAGGCGGAACGGAGACGCCCGAGAAGCCCAGGCCCTGAGCTCCTCAATCGATCGCGAGCCCTGTGACCATGGGGTCCGCCTTCGTGGACGTCTATGGAGAGATGGCCCCGCACTTGACGGAGAGGGTGGACGAGTTCCCGCGGAGCGGGGAAGGCGAGACGAGGCCAGCGATTCCCGCGGCGGGGGCCGGAACCCGGAGCGGGACTCGAGCGCGGGGGCCGGCCCGATCGCACCACACTCCTTAAGGCGCCTTCGCCCTATCGGCCATAGGGGACCGCATGCGCCGCCGGAGGGGTGTCCTCGTCCTGTGCCTCGTCTTGGGATTGCTGTCCGCGCCGTATCTTCCGGTCCAGGCGCTCGATGATCGGGAACCCGCTCAGGTCCACATCCTGAGCGTCGGGAGCAGCGACCAGATGAAGACGAGGAACATCCTCCCGGCAATCGCCTTGACGGACCCATTCACGATGGCGGTTCTCGGGCGGGTGTACGACACGGTGGGCCAGGCGGACCCCGTCACGAACGCGCTCCTTCCGAACATCGTCCGGGGCGTGGACGCGGACGGGGACGGAGTCTTCCAACAGGTCGAGGACGGGGCGTTCCTAAAGTCGACCTGCCCCGCGCCCTGCCCGGACCCAATCGCGTGGCGCCGGAACATCACGGCGTACTACGACTCCAACGGCGTTAGGTTCCACGACGGCGTCCAGGCGACGATCGGGGACGTGATGTTCAACTACGTCCTCCAGTCCCTGAACCCCATGCTCAACACGCACCTGCGGGTTCTGTGGGATGACCCCGGCTCCCCGAGCTTCCCGGCGAACCGGCACGTGAACATCGTATGGATGGGGTGCGGGGTCTCGCTCGCCTGGGAGGGCACCGGAACGCTCCCGGGCGACCCGAACCTGCGCTGCGGACTGCGGTTTACCCTGAAGGACGACTACGCCCTGTTCTACCGGAGCACGCTTGTCGGGCTTCCTCTGCTCCCGCGCCACGTCTATGAGGGTACGGGTGGCGGGCGACACGCGGACTGGGGCTACGCCGTGTACCCGGAGAGCTGGCTGGACCCGAGACTCCGGCTCCAGGGGGTCCCGACGGGTGAGACCGCCATCGCTCCCTTCAACTATGTCGCGGCCGGGGCCTGGCAACTGACGGATGCGGACGTCATCGGCAGCGGTCACTTCCGGTTCGTCACGTGGCAGTTCGGCCAGTTCGCGCGGCTCGACGCGAACCCCGACTATGTCCTGGGCCCGCCGAAGGTCGACGAAATCCTGTTCAGAATCTACCGGACGACCCAGCTCGGTGTGCTCGCGCTCGAGTCGGGGGAACTCGACTTGTTGATGGAGGAGCTCCCGCCGGAGTTCCTCCCCGACCTCCAGGGCCGACCGGAAATCCAAGTCCTCGAGGCGCCGGACCTCCACCCGCAGACGCTCCTCTTCAACCTCCGCCGTCAGCCGTTCGGGTACACGACGTACCCGCCGGTGGACTCGCGCGCGGACGACACGGGTCTCCCGCTACGTCAGGCAATCGCTCACGTCGTGGATCGCGACACAATCGCACGGGCTCTCCTCCAGTCGCACGGGAGCGCCGCGGACTCGCTCGTGAGCCCCGCCAACGACGGCTGGTACAACGTGAGCCTCCCGGCCTATCCGTACAACACGACGGCTGCGAACAACATCCTGGACGCGCAGGGTTGGACAGACCCGCCTGGAACTTGCATGGTTGACGGGACGGGCTGCCGCGGCCTGCCGGTGATCGGAACTCGCGAAATCGACATCCTCACGCCGCAGGCGGACTTTGATCCGGTCAGGGCAACCGTGGGTGCGATGATCGCGTCGGCGGCCCGGTCCGTGGGCCTGAACATCGTCTCGAGGTCGACCGCGTTCGGCGCAATCCTCCAGGCGCTCGACGCGCGGGACTTTGACATCACCATCGTCGCAGACCCCGACACCCATTCGTGGGACCCCTGGACGATCTCCCGCGGAGACCCCGACTACCTGTTCAACCTCCTCCACTCATCGAACTCTCCGAGCGGGCGGAACGTCGTGGGCTTCCGGGACCAGCCCTTCGACGCAGCGGCGGATGCCTCGCGGTCCGCGATGGACCTCGCGAATCGAAGCCAGTTCGTCGGGTGGGAGCAGGGGATCGTCGCGGAACGTTTCCCGCTGATTCCGCTCTACCTCTGGAATCTCACGTGGGCCTTCCGGACGGACCGGTTCACGGGATACCAACTCATCGGGGAGACCGTGTTCAACTACTGGACGCTCCAGACCCTGGAGCCTGCACCGACGCCGCCGAACCCCGACCCCGTGATCACCCTGAACTCCCCTCTGGACGGCGCGATCTTCCCGAGCGGGACTGTGATCGACCTGACGGTCACGGACTCCGACCTCTCATCCGTCCGATATTCCCTCGACGGGGGCTTCGCCTCGTACTTGTACGCGCCTTGGGACATCTACACGCCCTCTTGGAGCGAGGGGGCGCACATCCTCGACGTGGTCGCGACGGACTCCCTGGGGAACACAACGCAGGCGAGCTACTCCTTCACAGTGGATTCTCTGCCGCCGAACATCACCCTCGTCTCCCCCGCGAATAACTCCCTGGTCCAAGGCGGCAGCAGCCTGGACCTCTGGGTAGACGATCCGAACCTTGTCAGCGCGGACCTCCGTATTGACGCGGGCGCTCTCTCCAGCTTTCTGCCGCCGTTCGATGTCGCCCTGACAGGGCTCTCGGATGGCTGGCACACTTTCACAGTCCGGGCGGCGGATGCCGCCGGGAACACGGCCTCGCGATGGTTCCTAATCGCCATTGACGCGACGGCCCCCCGCGTCGTGGAGGCGAGCCCGGCCGGGGTAGTGAACGTCACCCCCTTCTCGATTCACGTCCGGTTCTCCGAGGCCGTGAACTGGACCTCCGTGATGGCGGGGTTCCGCCTGACCGACGGAAATCGGACTTGGCTGCCGAGCGACGGCCTGATCTTCTTGGATGGCGACGAGTTCGACTTCGTCCCCGACACGGTGTTCGAACGGGGCCGGACGTACGAGGTCCGGCTCCCGCCCAGCCTCACCGACCGCGTGGGGAACCCCATGGGCACCGACTACGTCTGGAGCTTCATGATCTACTTGCCGCCGGGTCCCCCGCCCCCAGCTGAACCCGACCCGCTGTGGATTTCGGCCGCCCTTCTGCTGGTGGCGGTCCTCGTTGCCCTGCTGGTCCTTCTGGTAACCCGACGCCGAAGACGCAGGGCTAGGGTGGGGACGCCCGGGAAGCCGAAACCTTGAGCATCTTGCCGACATCCCCGGCTCCACAACGGCTCTCGCCGGATTTGCGGTGAGCCAAGAGTGAGGAGCATGGGCGCGGCCCCCGAGACCCCGGACGCACTTCGTTCCGGGACCGTCCAGCTTAAGGACGGCCGCATCGTCATGGTTCGCCCCGCCACTCCCAATGATGCGCAGGGCATGATGGAAAACATCAACGCCGTCGGCGCGGAGATCGACTGGATCATCACGGAAGGTGTCGGGAGCGACGTCGAGCGGGAGAGGGAGTGGATCG
>Ga0209002_10003272_pt1 | contig 12868 bp, 13 predicted proteins | sample Rifsed16ft2_FD_184010 | JGI IMG/M metagenome (GOLD analysis project Ga0209002, IMG submission 184010) | Soil microbial communities from Rifle, Colorado, USA - sediment 16ft 2 (version 2) | ecosystem: Environmental > Terrestrial > Deep subsurface > Rock core/Sediment | place: Rifle, Colorado...
TTCGCCCCCGGAGTGGGGCTGGTCAGGTATGAGGGCCATATGCCGGAGGGGGGCGATCTGAGCGCCGTGACCTACGAGCTGACCGCCTATTCCATCCCTTAGCGGACGAATCGGAATCCCTACGCCCACCCTGCGCCAGGGGGCCTTCGCAGGCTGCGGAAGGCCGATGGGAAATTCGAAACCGGGTATCTCGCAGATACCCGGTTTCTTGTTTGGCGCTGGCTGCGGAGCGGCTTCGCCCAGGCTTGAGAACGGCTCCATCTACGGCCAGGTGTAGCGGACGCCGTAGTGAATGGTGGTCTCACCGTTGGCGGGCACCTCGACGCGGAACTCAATGGTCGAGGAGTCCATTTCCGTGTGATCAGCGTTGGAGTTGAAGATCCGCCACTCGCTCCAGCGGGAAAGGTGCTCGACGACGCGAACCTCGACGGCCTCGTCCTTGTGGTTGGTCAGGGTAATGGAGTATTCCTCTTCGAGGGTGTGCGTGTTGGGAGTGCGGAAATCGGTCTGGATGCGTTGGCCGATGATGTCGAAAGCATCGCCGACGTAGAGGCGCACCGTCTCGCCTTCGGGAGTGTGATCGATCGTGTCCTCCCCGATCAGCAGAGCCGCGCCGTCGATATCTTCCTGGTAGACGCGCACCCGGCCGCGCGGCAGATCGGCCCCGATGTCCTCGGTGTCGAACTCGACCATCACCATCACCCGTGGATTGGTGGCGACGCCATAGCCCGGGTCGGTCTGGGGGTAACCTGAGGGGGCGCAGTACCAGTAGTAGTTCTGGCATTGAAGCCCGTCGTAGACGAAGAAGCGGTCGGCGGCGATGCCGGCGGCGCTGACGAACTCGATCTGTTTGATCTCCCGGTCGTTCACGGTCACCGGGCGGGGAATCTCGTAGAGGTGATACTCGAAGAACTCGCGCTGCTCGACGGCGGGCGGCGTCGGGGCGCCGCCTCCGTATCCCTCTTCCATGGCGACCATGTCGGCCATCGGCAGGCGCTGCAGGTCGCCGGCGATCAGCTTGAGCAGGGCGTTCTCGAAAGAGGCGCCGCTGTTGTTGTTGAGGCTGATCCAGCCGTCCAGGTCGAGGCTGCGCTCGTCGGTGCCCAGGAGCAAAACGTAGTCGGCCGTCCAGGTGATCCCGCCGGTGAGGTAGGTCACCTCGACGTCGTGGGTCCCTTCCTCCTCTGTCTGCAGGCTCCAGACGAGCGTCGGGCGGGTGATCAGGCCCTCGGGAAGCTCGGGAAAGGAGAAGTCCTGGATGCTGCCCTGAGTGACCACCATGACCCGGCCGTTCGCGGCTTCGAGAATGATGTCGCCCTGGGCGCTGAGCAGCGTCCCTTCGTAGGCCGTCCCGTCCTGGGTGAGGACGCGGATCGGCTGATCGAGGTACCTCTGGAGCAACGCGGCCACGCCGACCAGGTCGAACTCGTAGTTCTGCTCGAGGACCAGGGTGCCGTCGGGGTCGGTCAGAGATCGAAACAGGACACTGGTCGGATCCATCTGGGAAGCCACGTCGGTGAAAGCGATCTCGTTGAAGCCGGCGGTGAGGTCAAACTGGCGCCGGTCGCGTACGAGGGCCGTCCCTTGATTGTAGACGGTAAGCGAGACGCCCGGCTCGGAGGCCTGGGCGGGCCCCAAGGTGGGCGTGCGGGAGGGCGTGGGGCCCAGCGCGAGGCCGTTGCAGGCCAGGGCGAGGCCGGTCAGGGTGAGGGAGATGGGCAGGATGCGGGCGAGGCGTCGCGAGTCCATGGGTCCTCCAGGAGGAGCGAAGTTGGCTGTCTTGAGGACGAAATGGGAGCGGCGCAGGTTCCCCCGGGGTCGGTTTGATATAATGACGCGGGCCGCCTGAGGTGGTGAGGATGGTATTTCGGAGACGAGATGAAGAAGATCAAGTTAGGCGTGAAGGTCGTCTGCCGCCCGGGCAGGCGCTAACCCAGAAGTTCCCGGTGCTTCACTATGGGCCAGTGCCGCGATTCGACCCTGCCACATGGGATTTTCGTGTCTGGGGCGAGGTGGAAGAAGACTGTCGCTGGACGTGGCAGGAGTTCCAGAGGCTCCCGCGGACGAAAGTGCGGATGGATATCCACTGCGTGACGCGCTGGAGCAAGTTTGACACCGAATGGGGGGGCGTTTCGGTGCGCAGCCTGGTGGATGGGGGGCTGATTCGACTAAAGCCTGCGGCGAAACACCTGCTGCAGCACTGTGAGTATGGGTTCAGCGTGAACATCCCGCTCGAGGTGGCGTTGGCGGAGAATTTCCTGCTGGCGACACATTTCGACGGCCAGCCGCTCACGCCCGATCACGGGTATCCGGTGCGAGGCGTCGTGGGGTTCATCCCCGGGCGAGAAGACCTTATGACGCCCTATTTCTGGAAGGGCGGAAAGTGGCTTCGAGGGCTCGAGGTTCTGGCCAATGACCGCCTGGGTTTCTGGGAGCAGGCGGGCTACCACAACGAGGCCGACATCTGGCGGGAGCAGCGCTTCGCCGGCGATTGAGTCCCGCCCGGGAGGCGGCCTCGGCCGGCCGTGAGCTTGCCCCGGAGGCGGGGCGTGGAACAAGGAGAAACCCTCGCGGCAGCGCGCGAGCGCATGGTCGAGGAGCAGCTGGTTGGGCGTGATATCACCGACCGGCGCGTGCTCGATGCGATGCGGGCCGTGCCCCGCGAGACGTTCGTCCCCTCGGACGTGGCGCACCTGGCCTACGCGGATGCGCCGCTCCCCATCGGCTTCCGACAGACCATCTCGCAGCCCTACATCGTGGCTCTGATGATTCAGCTGGCGGGGCTGAAGGGGGAGGAGACCGTGCTCGAGGTGGGCACGGGATCAGGGTATCAGGCGGCGGTCCTGGCGCGGCTGGCGCGACAGGTCTATTCCATCGAATACCTCCCGGAGCTCGCGGAAGGCGCGCGTAGGATATTGCAGGGCCTGGGCGTGACCAACGTCGAGGTGATCACCGGTGACGGCTCGCGCGGGCTGCCGGAGCATGCCCCCTATGGTGCCATCCTGGTGGCCGCCGCCGCGCCGCGGGCCCCGGAACCCCTCAAGGAGCAACTGGCGGAGGGCGGCGCCTTGATTCTCCCGGTGGGCGGCCGAGACGGCCAGATTCTGGAGCGCTGGCGCCGCCGCGGGGACGACACCACACGCGAGCGGATCACCGGCGTGGCCTTTGTTCCTTTGTGCGGCGAGCATGGCTGGGAGGCGTCGGACGGGCCGTTTGGGTGGTGAGAGGGCGGCTCGTCTCCGGCCGAGGCCGTTCCTACTCTTCCCCGGCGTCCAGGATCTGGATCTCGCGCCAGCCCACCCATGAGGGGCTGCGCACCGTCTCCACCCGAAGCGTGTCGAGATCCTGCCAGGGGCTGGACGGCGCGTAGAGGAGAACCTGTGAATCGTCGGTGTAGCCGGAGAAAGTATGCAGGAGGATGAATTCGCCGCCCGACCCCGGCCCACTCCCCAGCACCCGGTGCTCCGTCTCGCCCGCCGGGTATTGACTGGGGATGAGAGCGATGCTCTGCACGTTGTAGGGCGCGCCAAGCTCGATCTGAATCCATTGGACCGGGAAATCGCCCGAATTCCAGATCGTCCCCGGATCTCCGTCGACGGCAAATTCGCCGCCATACCCCTGGTATTGCCGGGAGACCCGTGTGCGTCTCCGGTAGGCCAGATTCGCGCCCGGACCCTCGTCCCGGAACCCCAGGGCCGAGCGATCCTGAAAGTAGGCTCTGAGGAAGCCCGTAAACGTGTAGGGTTCTGATTCGGGCAAGACGTGGTCGGGCCGGTCATGCCACGACTGGAACAGAACGTGGTCCGGCCGGCCGCTGTGCTCGTCCTCGTAGCGAAGGACGCGTTCGCCGGCGATGGATAGCCACGCCTCGTCGCTGGGGTCTTGGGAATTCCCGGTGTAGATGATCCCCACCGGTACCCCGAACTCCCGGCCGAACTCCTCGATCTGCAAGACCTCATCCGTCCAGCCGGGGCGGCCCCAATCGATATCCATGTGCAGGAAGGCAAGATCATACCCGGCCTCGGCGCGGAAGCCCTGCAGCCAGGCGATGTATGCGGAGGGCGTGGCCGCACCTGCCAGGGGCTCGGTGTCACCGATGATGACCTCGGGGAAGAACGAGCGCATCGTCTGAACGAACTCATCCACCCCCCGGGCAATCCGCTCTGTAGACCAATGGCAGGCATTCGGCCCGTCGTAGATCTGGCCGAAGAAGAAAGGCTCATCGAGGGCGATCAGATCGATTGTGCCTCCGGCAGCGCGGATGCGCCGTGCGATCAGCCGCGCCTCCTCCGTTCCGGCGAAGCCCTCCACGCCCTGGCCGCAGTCGGTGGGCGCGTTGAGTGGGCCGGCTTCGACGGCAAGCGCCAGCCCCCTCCGCTCCAGATCGGTGACTACCTCCCGAAGCTGGTCGTCGGAGGCGTGATAGGCCACCCATTCTCCATACAGCTTGAAGACCTGAATGAGGCCCGCCGCCTCAGGCCAGGGAGCGTCGGGCTGAAAGAGGGCCATGAAATCGGTCGAACCGGTGAATTGGCGGCCGGGGACCATCGGCATAGGCGGAAGCGGGGCAAACCAGTAGAGCGGGTGATGGTCGAGGTCGGGGGTTGCGGCTATCGGAGTGACCGAGGCTGTCGGGACTGGAAGGGAAGAAGGCCGCGCGGGCGAGGCCGAGGGCGCGCTTGTCATCGTCGAGGAGGCGGGAGAGGGGGAGGGCGCGCAGGCCGTGAGCGCGTAGCCCAGGAGGGCGATCCAGAGGGACGACCGGGGGGAGGCGACCGACCGGGCGAATGGGAACAGGGATCGGGCGGCTGCTCCGACAGGCCTATGGTGCAAGCGGCAAACAGGGTGGCGATGCACATCCCACCTCCTAACGAAGGCAGCGGGCCATATCTCTGGCAGGGGGAATCAAAAGGCGGGCTGCGGGCCCGCCCAGCGGTGCGCGATCTACCGGCCCAGGTGCATGGGCATGATCACATGGAGGAAATCTTCCCTTCCGACGGGGCGGATCACCCCGGGGGCGGATGACCCGGAGGTCTCGAGCGCGACATTGGGGGTGTCGACGACGGCCAGGACGTCCATCAGGTAGCGGACGTTGAAGGCGATCTCGATGGGCCCCCCCTCAATCGTGGCATCGACGGTGGTCTCGTTGGACCCCGTCTGGGCCGCGGTGGCGGAGATTTCCACCTTGCCCGGCTCGAGCTCGCCGCCCGGGGTGATGCGCACGCGGGCGGAATGGGCGGCCTCGCGGGCGAAGATCTCCGCCGCCTTGCAGGCCTTGAGGAATGTGGCAGTGGAAATCACGCTGCGCGTGGCGTGGCGCGTGGGAATGATCCCTTGGAAATCGGGGAACGCGCCCTCGATGAGCTGTGAGACGAGCTCGATGTTCTTGGAGCGGAAGATCACTTGGCCGCGATTGGGCGGGAAAGTGAGGGAGACCGATTCCTCGCCGTCGGAGAGGGCTCGGGCGAGCTCCGCCAGGGCGCGGGCGGGGATGATGGCACGCAGCGGGCCGGGGACGGGGCTGGGCAGGTGAGCCTGGCGCACGGAGAGACGGAAGCCGTCGGCGGCGGCCATCGTCATCTCGCCGCCGTTCACCTCGAGCAGCACGCCGGTCAGCACCGGGCGGGCGTCATCGGTGGCGGCGGCGAAGGCCACCTGGTTGATCATCTCTTTCACGTCGCCCACACCGAGAATCAGGTCGCCCTCCAGGTCGCTGGGCGGCATCGGCGGGAACTCCTGGGCGTCGATGCATTTGATGTCATTGTTGGACTGGCCGCAGCGGACGTGGAGGCTCTGGGTGCGGACGGTCAACGTCATGTCGACGCGATCGTTGGGGAGCGCGCCGACCAAGTCGGCAAAGGTGCGCGCGGGAACGGTGGTGGCGCCCTCCTCTTCGATCTTGGCTCCGATCCAGCAAGTGATCCCCAGCTCCAGATTGGTGGCCGAGAGGCGCAGGCGCCCGCTATCGGTGGCGACCAGGACATTGGCCAGAACGGGCAGCGTGCTGCGCGGCTGGACGGCCCGGGTGACCAAACTCAAGCCCCGGGCCAGGTTTTCTTGCAGGCAGGAGACCTTCATGGGAGGGCTTTTCCTTGTAGCGCCTGAGGATGCAGGCAGGAAGTATACAATGAACGCGGCCGAGGGACAACGGCTTCTAGACAAGGCCGAGCATCAGACATACACTTGAAGCATGGCGACCGACAATCCGCCGGCCGATCTCGAGGAGCTGCGCGAGATCGTCATCCGGCTCTCCCGCATGGTGGAGGTGAGCGTCACGCTGAATTCGACGCTCGATCTCGACCGCCTGCTCCAGTTCATCATCGGAACGGCCGCCGATCTGGTGGGAAGTGAGGCGGCCTCGGTGATGCTCGTGGATGAGAACACCCACGAGCTCTTCTTCGCCGCCGCCACCGGATCCGACCCGCGCGAGCTGGCCCGCATCCCCGTGCCGATCGAAGGCTCCATCGCCGGGACGATCGTGCGCGAGGACCGCCCCCTGATCATCAACGACGTCACCGCCGATCCCCGCCACTTCCGCCAGGTGGGCGAGAAAACCGGCTTTCAGACGCGCTCGCTGATCGGGGTCCCCATGAGAATCCGGGAGCGCGTGCTGGGCGTGCTGGAGGCGGTGAACAAGCGCCGGGGCACGTTCAACGAAGCCGATCTGCAGTCGCTTTCGATCATCGCCTCGCTCGCTGCAGTGGCCATCGAGAATGCCCGCCTGCTGCGCGCCCTGCAGGATGCCTACGACGAGCTGGGCAAGCTCGATAAGCTCAAGAGCGACTTCATCGCCGTGGCCTCTCACGAGCTGCGGACCCCTCTAGGAGTGATCCTTGGCTACGCCGCCATACTCAAGGAGGAGGCCGCCGGGGAGACTTCCGATCACGCCTCCGCGGTGCTTAATTCCGCGCTGCGCATGCGCTCGCTGATCGAAGACATGACCAACATGAACCTGCTGCAGGTGGGATCGGCGGCCATTCAGCCGGTTCTGCAACCCCTTCAGCCGATCGTCCGGGCGGCCTACGATGAGGTGCTCGAGATCATTCGGGCGAAAGGCTTGCGGTTTGAGGTGAGGCTTCCCGAAGGATCGCTGCCGGTGATGGCCGATGGCTCCAAGCTGGGAATGGCGCTCACCAACCTGCTCAACAACGCGATGCGGTTTACGCCGTCGGGCGGGACGATCGGGATGGAGGTGGAGCGACGGGGGAGTGAGGTATGGCTGAGGGTACGTGACAGCGGCAAAGGCATCCCTGAGGCAGAGCTCGATCGGATCTTCGACCAGTTCTACCAGGTGGACGACCACATGACGCGCCGGCAAGGAGGGATGGGGCTGGGGCTGGCGATCGTTAGGGCGATCGTCAAAGGGCACGGCGGCCGAGTGTGGGCGGAGAGCGACGGCCCGGGCCGAGGCGCCGTGATGACCATCGCGCTCCTGATCCGGGAGGGGGACGAGGCTTCCCGGCACGCGGCCTAGGCGGGCGCGCGTTGGGTGGCACGTAAGCCAAAGAAGGGCCGGCCGTTGGATGCGGGGGGGTCAGGCAGACGCCGGGCGGAAGACGAGGAAGGTGGCGATCAAGAGCCCGTTGTGCACGGTGACGGAATGGGAGTGGACCGCCCAGCTCCCGGCCCCGTCCAGGAGAGCAATGGCAGGGCCGAGTTCCTCAGAAACGAGGTTGTTGAGGGCGCTGCGGATCTCGGGCACCTGATCGACCATGGTCTGAAGTACGCCGGGAATCCGAAGCCGGCGAGAGAGGACAATCATCCGGTAGTCGTTTGGCGGTTGGTCCATCTCCAGCTCCCCGGCGGGGGCTGGTCCGAAGCGCACCGGACCCTCCCCGCTCAGTTTACTCCTGGTGGGGTGAGGTGGGGACCTTACCTCGGACCTACGGAGGGGGCTTGACACCCCTGCGGGGATATAGTACAATTGTTCTAGACCCGGTGGGCGAACTGGAAGAATGCCCCGGCCGCTCGGGCCGGCACGGAAAAACGTCCCCCATCGGAAAGGAGATCCCCCATGTTCCAAAAAGTGATTCTCGTTGGCAATCTCGGCCGCGATCCCGAGATGCGCTACACGCCCAGCGGCCAGGCTGTGACCAACCTCTCGGTGGCCACCAACCGCACCTACACCGATTCGAGCGGGAGCCAGGTGAAGGAGACGGCCTGGTTTCGAGTGTCGGTCTGGGGCAAGCAGGCCGAGACCTGCCACCAATACCTGCGCAAAGGGCGCCAGGTCTTGGTGGAGGGCCGCCTCGTCCCCGACGACAACGGCAACCCGCGGATCTGGAATCGACAGGATGGGACGCCGGCAGCCTCGTTTGAGGTGAGCGCTCAGAGCGTCCGCTTCCTGGGCGGGCGTGACGAAGGCAGCTTGGGGGCTGAAGAGGGTGAGGCGCCGGCCGGCGCGGCGACGGAAGAGGATATTCCCTTCTAGCATGAGCTCAGGCGGCGTCCTCGGCCGGCGACCGCCGGCCGAGGACGCCAGCGCGCCCGGTGGAGGGCGTCCATGACGAATGAGCCGGCGCACGGCACGGTCCCCGGACGGCTGACCGTCAAGCTCCCGCCCAACCTCGAGATCACCTACTCCAACTTCGCCGTGATCACCCACTCGGCTTCGGAGATGGTCATCGACCTGGCGCAGGTGATGCCCCAGGTCCCCGAAGCCCGTGTGCAGGCGCGGGTCGTGATGACGCCGCTGAACGCCAAGCTGTTCCTGCGCGCCCTCGGCGATAACCTCGGCCGGTATGAGGCTCAATTCGGCGCCATTGCCACTCCAGAGGGCTCGGGCCTGGCGGACACCTTGTTCCGGCCGACGCCTGAGCCGGGGCCGGAGAAGTGAGGACATGGAGTCGCTTGAGGCGATCGGGGAACGGATCCGCCAACACCTGGAAGAAAAGAACGCTGCGCGAGACCGTGCCCTGCAGCAATCGCGCACGCTGATCCGGCATTGCGCCAACGCCATCCGTGCCGTCCATCGGGGGGAGCTGGCGGCGGCGCGGGAACACCTCGAGGAGGCCGCGGCGCTGGCGACCGGGCTGCGCGAAGGCCTGGCGCCCTACCCCGATCTCCTGCACGCAGGGTATACCCAGGACGCCCTTAAGGAATACGCCGAGGCCAACATCGTCTTCAGCCTGATTAGCGGCCAGGCACTCCCCCTCCCGGAAGAGCTGGGCGTGGAATACGCCGCCTACCTGGGAGGGCTGGGGGAAGCCGCCGGCGAGATGCGGCGGCGGGTGCTGGATATCTTGCGTCACGACCACCTCGACGAAGCCGAGCGCCTGCTTTCCGCCATGGACGACATCTACGCGCTCCTGGTGACCGTCGATTTCCCCGACGCCATCACCGGCAACCTGCGGCGGACGACCGATATGGTCCGGGGCGTCGTCGAGCGGACGCGGGGCGATCTGACCACCAGCGTCCAACAGCACAGCCTCAAGGCGGCGCTCAAGGCGGTCGAGGGAAAGCTCGGCCCCGCTTAGGACGTGTCCCGCCGCACCCTACGCGCCTCGGAATTGGGCCAGTTCGTCTACTGTCGGCGTGCCTGGTGGTATGCGCGGCAGGGCGCCCATTCCAGCAACCTCGAGGCGCAAGACCGGGGGACGGCCTGGCACCAGCGGCATGGGCGCTCGGTGCTGGCGGCCGGTTGCCTTCGGGCTTTGGGGTGGGCTCTCCTCGGCGCTGCCCTCGTGGCGACCGCCGCCTACCTAACCTCTCGGATCGTGGGCTGACCGATGCCGGGGCTGATCCTTCTGCTCCTGGCGCTTGGGGCCCTGTTCCTCTGGTTTGGCAGGCGCCAGGCTGCGCGCCTGGGACTGCCCGCCGGACGGGTCGTTTCCATCGACACCTCCGGCTTCACTCGGCCGGAACGTCCCCTCTATGACCGCGACCTCGACCTGTTGGGCCGCCCGGACTACCTGGTGGAAACGCCCAACGGCCCAGTTCCCGTCGAGGTGAAGTCGGGCAGTGCGCCTTCGGCTCCCTACGAATCTCACGTCCTACAACTGGCCGCTTATTGTCGCCTGGCGGAGGTGAGCCGCGGGAAGCGCCCCCCGCATGGCATCCTCAAGTATGGCGATCGCACGTTCGCAGTGGACTACACGCTGGGTCTCGAGAACGCCCTCCTGGACCTGGTCGCGGAGATGCGCCGGGCCGAGGGCGGGGCGCCCGATCGCTCGCACGACTCTCCACAACGCTGCCGGGGCTGCGGGTATCGTGAGGTCTGCGACCAGCCTCTCGCCTGAAGGGGCGGCGACGACCCGCTCCGCTATAATACCGGTGATGCCTCCCCAACCCTCCCCGCGGCGGATTGCCATCGGAACTCATCCGCGTCTCCCGGAAGCCGACGCCCTGGGCGAAGAGATCGCGGCGCACCTGCGGACGCTGGGGCTGACGGCCAACTGTGCCTCGCTGTACGACACGGATCTGCGCCGGGCGGTCCAAGCGCGTTCCTTCGAGCTGTTCATCGCCCTCGGCGGCGACGGGACCATGCTGCGGGCCGGCCATCTGTGCGGCCCCAGCGGGGTTCCGATTCTGGGCGTCAATCTGGGGCGTTTTGGTTTTCTCACCGAGGTGAGCCGCGAGGGCTGGAGGTCGGCCATGGAGCGCGTCTTGGCCGGGGAATACTGGCTCGAGCGAAGGATGATGTTGCGTGTTGAGCACCTCCGCGCTAAGCAGCCTCACGGGAGTTGGGATGTGCTCAATGAGTGCGTGGTCGGGCGGGGCGAGATCGTCCGTCCGGTGCGGCTGACGGCGGAGATTGATGGCCGCTACCTGACGACGTACGTCGCCGACGCTGTGATCGTCGCCACCCCCACGGGATCGACCGCCTACGCGCTTGCCGTGGGAGGCCCCATCTTGCCGCCGGAGCTGCGCAACATTCTACTCGTCGCCGTCGCGCCGCATCTCTCGGTGGATCGCGCCCTCGTCTTGCACGAGGGATCGAAAGTGCGCGTCACCGTTCACACCGATCATCAGGCGGCTCTCAGCGCCGATGGTCAGGCTCCGGTTCGGCTGCAGGATGGTGACCAGGTCGATGTGCGCGCCAGTGACCACACGGTGCTTTTCGCCCGGGTGCAGGACCCCGGCTACTTCTATGCCAACCTCACCTCACGGATGAATCAGAATCCGGCCGCCGAAGGGGACCGATGACTGAGCTCACCCTGACCTGCGCCAACCACCCGGGCCGCCCCACGACCCTCCGCTGCAACCGCTGCGAGAAGCCGATCTGCAGCCAGTGCGCGATCCTCACTCCGGTGGGCTATCGCTGCCGCGAGTGCGTGCGGGGGCAGCAGGCGATCTTCGAGACAGCCAAGCAGTGGGACTTGCCCGTTGCATTCGTCGTGGCCGGAGTGTGCGTGGGCGTGGCGACGGCGCTCCTCAACTTCCTCGGTTACTGGGGGCTGATCGTCGCCCCGGTGGCGGGAGGCGGGATCGCCGAGCTTGTGCGCTGGGCGGTGAGGCGCCGGCGCAGCCGGCACCTGGCGCTGGCCGCTGCGCTTGGCGGCGCCGCTGGCCTTCTGCCGCTCGTCCTGACCCCGCTTGCGGGCTTGGTCCTCTTCCGCGGGCTCGGCCTGCAAGCCGTCGGGGCGACCGCCGCAGGCTTGCTTTGGCCTCTGGCCAGCGGGGCGCTCATCATCGGAACTCTCTACTATCGATTGCGGGGGATCCGCATCTGAGCCGAGATGCTCGCCGAACTGCGCATCCGTGACTTCGCCATCATCGAAGATCTGACCCTTAACCTGGGGCCCGGCTTCGTCGTCTTCACCGGCGAAACGGGGGCAGGCAAGTCGATCCTGATCGACGCCGTCGAGGTGCTTCTGGGCGGACGGGCCGAGGCGACGATGATCCGTAGCGAGGCCGCCGCAGCCATCATTGAGGGCGTCTTCCGGCTGGGGCCCGGCGCGGGGGAAGCGGCCCGGCGCGTGCTCGAAGCGGAGGGCCTCCTCGAAGACTCCGAAACGCTGATGCTCAGCCGGGAGATCCGACGGGAGGGCCGGACCATCGGGCGTGTGAACGGGCGGGCGGTGAGCGTCGGCCTTCTGCGATCGCTCGGTGAGCTCCTGGTCGATGTTCATGGCCAGTCGGAGCACCTGAGCCTGCTTCGAGTGCGGGAGCATCTGAATCTTCTCGACCGGTATGCGCAGGTGGAGACCCTGCGCCGGGATTACAGTGCCTATTACAGCGACCTTGATGGAGTCCGGCGGGAGCTGAGGCAGCTGCGCGAGGCCGAGCGCGACGCCGCCCGGCGCTCGGAGCTGCTGGCTTTCCAGGTCAATGAGATCGAGGCCGCGTCACTGCGGCCCGGGGAGGAGGCTGAGCTCCTCGAGGAACGAGTGCGCCTGGCGAATGCGGAGCAGCTGGCCGGTCTGGCCGAGAAAGCGCTCGCTGCACTCGACGAAACCGTGGACGAGCGATCGTCGGCTACGGATCTGCTCGGCGAGGCGGCCGAGGCCGTGGCGTCGTTGGCGCGGATCGACGCCACGCTCTCCGGAGCTGAGACGGAGGCGCAGGCGCTCCTGGAACAGGCCGGGGATCTGGGGCGAAGGCTGCGGGTCTACCGCGAGGGGATCGAATCCAACCCGAAGCGCCTCGACGAGGTGGAGGAACGGATCGGCCTCATTCGCAACCTCCAACGCAAGCACGGCGAAACTATTGAGGCCGTGCTCGCACGGGCGGCCGCGGCGCGAGAAGAGCTGGAGGCCATCACTCACGCCGAGGAACGGATCGGCATGCTTGAGAAGGAAGAAGCCCGGCGCCTCAAGGAGCTGGGGACGATCGGCAGCCGGCTCTCCGAAGCGCGGCGCGCGGCCGGGGAGGAGCTTGGCCGGGCGATCGAAGCCGAGCTGGGGGATCTGCGCATGGGGGGAGCGCG
>Ga0209002_10003276_pt1 | contig 12862 bp, 9 predicted proteins | sample Rifsed16ft2_FD_184010 | JGI IMG/M metagenome (GOLD analysis project Ga0209002, IMG submission 184010) | Soil microbial communities from Rifle, Colorado, USA - sediment 16ft 2 (version 2) | ecosystem: Environmental > Terrestrial > Deep subsurface > Rock core/Sediment | place: Rifle, Colorado...
CGAATCCGCCGGAACACGCGGAGGATCGCGAGGTCGTACACGATTTTCAGGCTCCCGCCGATGAAGAACGGGATGTTGGATCCGAGGGCGGCGACGAGGGCTCCGGCCGCGACCGGACCTGCGGCCTGGGTCGAGTTCCGCGCTAAGTTCGTCATCGCGTTCGCGGTCGTCCGCTCGTTCCGCGTCACGATTCCCGCGAGATAGGCTTGTCGGGTCGGGACGTCCATTTGGGACAGGGCCATCCGGCCCAAGTAGGCAGCGAGGGCCGACAAGAATCCCGGCGCGAGGGGCACGAGGATCAGCAAGACGCTCGATGGAATGTGTGTCCCGACCATTGTCTCCAGGAGCCCGATGCGCTCCCCGAGGCGGGCCGCGACCAGGAACGAGAGGGCGGAGAGCACCCCCGCCGCCGCGAAGATGATCCCCAGGTAGGGGATCGATTCCGGATAGCGCGTGAAGAACCAGAGGGAGACGAATCCTTGGAGGACGAAGCCGCCGGCGAAGCTGTCGGTCGCGAAGAGGGCGGCGATGCGGACGACGCGTCGGCGAGATTCGGGGGACAGCGGAATTCGTTCCGCGCGTTTCTCCAGTTCGACGGACGTCGGGAGGGCCATGCTCAAGCCCACCGCGGTGAGACCGACGACGGCGTACAGGAGGAACAAAGGCCGCAGCGGATCGGGTGAGGTCGGATTCGGACCGAGACGGAGGGTGAACGGGACGGCGGCGAGGGATCCGGCAGCGGCTCCGAGGGAACCCAGTAGGTTGTAGATCGCGAAGGCGCGGGTCCGGCGGCCGCGCTGCGCGACCTCGGCGACGATGGACTGCTCGATCGCGAGGAAAGGACTGACTTCCGTCCCGGTGGGACTCGTGGCCCCCAGGACGAGCGCGACCAACGCGATCGGGAAATTCGGCGCGGCCGCGAGAATGGCTCCCGCGGCGATCATCAGCATTCCGAACAGTTCCATCGCCCGCCGCCGTCCGAATCGGTCCCCGTAGTACGCGACCAGCGCGTTCAGCCCGGCCCCTGTGAGGAGCGAGATGCTGAGGGACGCGATCACGAGGGCTTCCGAGCCGCCGAGGAGCGTGAGGTAGATCGCAAGGACGACGGCCACGAAACCGTACCCGAACGTGCGGGTGGCCCGGTTCGCGATGAGGAGCGCGAGGGTAGAGACCAGTCGGACCCCTCATCACGCGTGCTCGAGTCGACCGCCTTGCTCGACGCGCCACTTGCAGTACGCATACAGCGCGTCGTACAGCGGAAACTGGAGTCGGGTGTTCTCGTGATCGTCCTTTGCGATTTGCCGGAATCCGAGCGCTGCGGCTTCGAGGCCCGCTCCCTCCGGCCGCGGGCGAGGGACCTTCCCCGCATCCGCCGTCCGGACAATCTCGGCCAGGTCTAGGAGCGCCCGATCCTTCAGCTGGTACTTCCGAATGATCGCGTCAAAACTCACCCGTTCCTCCCCGTCCTCCTTGTAGTGCGTGAGCTCGATTCCGGCCGCGTCGAAGGGGATCGCACCCTCCCGTTTCGCTACTTCGTTCACCTGGTCCGTCGGAACGTAGAGGAATTCCGCTTTCGGATCTACGAAGTGCGTGATTAACCATGGACACGCAATCCGGTCCACCTTCGCCTTCTCCCGCGTCACCCACTTCACGAGATCGCCTCGCCGCACGAAGCGCGTGAACGTAGAAGGATTTTCTGGATTGGTGCGCAGACGCGGGCGAAGCGGGCACGTGGGGATTCGAACCCCAGTCCGAGGCTCCGAAGGCCTCTAGCCTAGTCCAAACTAGCCGACGTGCCCGGCGGTCGAACCGTCCGCGTTGATAAAAGGGTTCCCCACCGGGGCAGGTCACATGGGTTCTTGCAGCGTCCGCTGCAGATTCCCCACTCCGCGACGGAACTCATCCGGGTCACCGCCCAGACCGATTCGGAAATGATCGTCCATCCCGAAGAAACGCCCCTCGGCGATGACGGTCTTGTACTTCCGGAGCAGGCGCTGGGCGAGTTTCGGCACGTTCACGTCGGAATGAGGAAACATTACGCTCCCGGACCTCGGGACGGCGCCGTGCAGCGACGGGGTTCGCTCCATCACCTCGACCGCGAGGCGTCGATTTCGGTCCAGGAGCTTCTTCGCCCGTCGGAGGAAGAATGTCCAACGTTTCAGGGCCCAGATCGCGATCACGTGGGAGACGGAGGATCCGCAGACCGTCGTGTAGTCCTTCACACCCTTGAATCGCCCGAGCAGATCGGGGTCCGCGACGATCCAGCCGACCCGGAGCGCGCCCAGCCCGCACACCTTCGTGACGGTCGACAGCGCGATCATCCGCGGCCCGAACTCGGAGACGCTTGGCGGTACCTGATCGAAGGCGAGCTCGCGGAACGTCTCGTCGACGAGCACATAGCCGTCGCATTCCTCCGCGATGTCCGCCAGTTCTCGGATTTCGCCGCGGCGGATCGCAGCGGACGTGGGATTGTTCAGGTTCGCGAACACGAGGAGCTTTGCGTCACTCGCGGCCGCCTTTCGGAAGCGATCGAGATCGAGGGCCCATCCATCGCCGCACTCCCTCGGCACCGGGACCACTCGGCCGCCCAACCCCATCGCGCAATCCCGTAAGGGCGAGTATGTGGGGGCATCCACGATCACGTGATCGCCAGGCTGAATGAGGGCGGCGTTTGCAAGGAAGTTCGCCTCCGTCGCCCCGGTCGTCACGAGCACTCGGTCCGCCTTCACGCCGCAGCGCCGGGCGATGAGTCGCCGGAGTTCCGGCGGTCCCCGTTCGTCCGTCCAGTTCAGGTCCAGGTCTTTCGGAAGCGCCTTGTGGAACTCCCCGAGCGTGAAGCCTTTGACGTTTGAGTAGGAGATGTTCAGGCGGACGTCGTGGACGCCTTCGTAAAAGCGGAGGTGCTCGAACGGAGGGAATTCCATGGTTGTGCGATGGTTTCAGCCGACATCAATCTATGGCTCATTTTCATTGTTACTTGAAAATAAAAAAGACGGGCCGCGATTAAAGCGGCCCACAGGTGTACGGGTGGTTCGGGATCCCGAGTGCATCCGGCCGTTCGACCCAGAACTTGAACTGGTAGCTCCCGCGGGACTGAGGGTGGACCTCGATGAGGAACCCGTCCTGCGACCCGCCGCCATACGCGACGAACCGCTCTGAGAACGCCGCCGTGAGGGTCCAATCCGCCCGGTTCGAGCTGTCCGGGTTCGAGGATGCGGCCATCCCGTAGTAGTTCAGCGACTTCAGAAGCGCCGAGTCGGAGTTCCGAACCCCGGACGACGCGTTCACCCCGGGATCCACGAGGGACTCGTAGCCGAGAGGATCCCGCTCCTGGATCTCATGGAGAACGGAGGGCCAGTACTCCGCCGATCCGATTGCCGCTCCGACCGTCGCCAGGTCCGTTCCCGCGGCGAACGAAATCCCTTTCGGCGCCAACAGCGGACCATGCCACCCGATGTAGTAGAGGAGCCGCGTCCCGGACACGATCTCTTCCGCGCCGCAGCCCGCATAGACGGTCAGTTCGTCCGGGGTCGTCGTGTTCGGGTTGCGCACTTCCATCCGCAGCACTGCTGGGACGGGGCGGTTCGCGTTGTTCGCCATCGTCGCGATCACTCGGAACACGTCGCCGGGGGCGACGGAATCCGGGATCCCGTCGACCGTCAGAGTGACCGCCGAGCCGGTCACCTGCACGTCCTTCGACACCGTGTTGCTCATCGTGGGCGTCAGGATGCCCACCGCGCTTGCCGCGAGCAGGACCGCCACGAAGAAGGCCGCCCGCGGACCCAGTTTGATGCCCGTTCCCATGTGTCGCACCTCGCCCACCTCACCGAGGCGGGTCGTCCGGGCACGGTCGGAGGGCGGGGATAAGCCGGGCTCGTGCATGCATCGTGCACGTAGGACAAGTGAATCGTGATGCCGACTCGCGTGCCGACACCTTCATTATTCCCGGGTCGCTTGGTCCGTCCACCGGAGGTCCCTCCCTGACCGACGTCGTGATTGCGGGCGCTTGTCGCACCCCCGTGGGCAAGTACGGGCGTGCCTTCCGGAACGTGGAAGCGACCCGGCTCGGGAGCATCGTCGTCGCGGAAGCGGTGAACCGCGCGGGCCTCGTTCCGGCGGACATTGAGGAAGTTATCCTGGGAAATGTCATCTCGGCCGGCCTCGGCCAGAATCCCGCGCGGCAGGCAGCGCTGTCCGGCGGCCTCCCGGACCGCGTCGGTGCGGTTACGATCAACAAGGTGTGCGGATCCGGCCTGCAGGCCGTGATGTTCGCGTCGGACATGATCCGCGCGGGTTCCGGGGAGGTCGTCCTTGCGGGCGGGATGGAATCAATGAGCCGCGCGCCGTACCTCGTGAAAGAGACTCGATGGGGCATTGGGATCAACAACGTGCCTTTCATCGACGCAATGGTCCACGACGGCCTCTGGGACGCCTACAATCAGTTCCACATGGGAATCACGGGAGAAGTCGTCGCGGAGCGCTTCAAGATCAGTCGCGAAGAGATGGACCGTTTCGCCCTCGAGAGCCACCGACGCGCCGCCGTGGCGACGCAGGAAGGGCGATTCAAGGAGCAGATCGTCCCCGTCGATGTGCCGGGCGCGGACCGCGTTGAGGTGGACGAAGGGGTCCGAATGGACACCTCCCTTGAGAAACTCTCGAAGCTTCCGCCCGTCTTCCGCGAAGGAGGTCTCGTGACCGCGGGGAATGCGTCCCAGCTGAGCGATGGCGCCGCGGCGATGGTCGTGATGTCGGCGAAAGCGGCGGAGCGACACGGTGTGATGCCGCTCGCGCGCGTCGTCGACTACAACACGGTCGGCGTCAAGCCGGAGTGGGTCATGGAAGCGCCGATTCCAGGGGTCCGAAAGCTCCTGAAGAAGACGGGCTTGTCCGTCGACGACATCGACGTGTTCGAACACAATGAGGCATACGCCGCGGCAAGCCTGGCAGTGATGCGCGAGCTGGGCATCCCTCGCGAAAAGTTCAACGTAAACGGCGGGGCGGTCGCCCTTGGCCACCCGATCGGATGCAGCGGCGCGCGGGTGCTGACAACCCTCCTCTACGCGATGAAAGACCGCAGGGCGAAGCGGGGCCTTGCGACCCTCTGCCTCGGCGGCGGCAACGCGGTCTCGATGGTTGTGGAACGGCCGTGAGACCTCGAAGCGAGGACGCCGGCATCGACGAGACCACAGCAGTAACGCGATCCATCGGTGACCTCTCGGATTGGGGCGGAATTCTGGCATAGCAAGTTCAACGATAGAGTGACTCGCGAGGGTGATGGAATCCTCGAGTTCGCTGCCCAGGGCCCGGTCGACCATCCTCTTCGTTGTCGTCGCGATCGTCCTACTCATTGCAGGTCTAGGAACAGGCTACTATCTTGGGCGCCCAGCTCCCCTTCCGCTGCCTGAGCCGGTGAACAACCTGCCTCGGGCGAACACGATCCCGCGCGTCGATGGCTGGTATCGCAACGAATCGGTGAGCTACCTTGACTACGGTCTTCAATCCAATGTTGCCGTGCCCATCCTCGTATTCTTCGAAGCGGCATCGCCGACCAACCCAGTTACGGGTCAGAAAAACATCATCGATACGATTCCGGGCCAGCCTGGCTACAGCGACTTCTGGCGGGTCTACAAGGTCCTCACCCCGACAGGCTATGTCGCGAATTCGATTCGGTCGCTCGCAGATGCGGTTGCCTCCGGGTACCCCATAGAGGTGACGGACACGGTTGTAAACTGCCCCGTCGTCAACCCGAACGCGACAATCTCGGGGTCCTCTACGTCGCCCGTCTCCGGTTGGTACCGGAATCGTGAGGTGTTCTATTTCGACCACGGGACCGGCTCGCCAGCGAACGGCTCCGTCGTCATACCCGCACCAATCTACGCGTTTTTCCGCGCGGACGGAAGCGCCGTGGCCGGCCAGAGAAACGTCATCGACGCTCTTCCTGGGGACGCAGCCTACAGCGACCTTTGGGAGGTCATTAAGGTCGTAGTCGGGACGACGTACGTTGCCAACAGTCTCCGGGATGCTCGATCTATCATCGCGGCGAGCGATGCGGGCGAGATCGCACTCGAGACGACGGGACTGTACGTGAACTGCCCCGTCGTGTAAGCCGAAACCGTTCGATGAATCCGTCGTGGTGGTAAGAGCCGAGCGCCCTTCCTCTCTGCTACAACGAGTTTACGCTTTCTGCCCGTATACGCCTTGCGAGCCGGTGATTGATGAGCGCGGCCCTCCGTCAGGTCTTGTGGTATCTGATTGCGGGCACGCGGGGTGGGGTCAATCGCGCGCGAATCATTGAAGCAATTCACGAACGGCCCCGCAACGCGCACCAGATCAGCGAGGCTCTCGACCTAGACTACCGCACGATTCGACATCACTTAGACCTCCTCGAGAAGAACGGACTCATTACACGGCCAATCGGAGATGCCTACGCATCCCCGTACTTTCTATCCGCGTTCTTCGAAAGTAACTATGGGGCCTTCGTGGAGATTCGCCGAGGTTCCCGGGCGAATCGAGACGATTAGGGTGGGATTCTGGGATATATCCATGTTCCGTTACTGATACGGTGGCGCGAGGATGCCTAGCGTTTTCATGGTCGGGAGCATCGTCGTAGGTGTCGCGAATATCCTCCTTGCTTCGACCTTGCTTATCGTCTATCGAGGCGTATACACCCGGATGAAAGCCCCGTTCACGCTCGCGTTACTTCTGTTCGCGAGTGCGTTCCTTGCTCAGAACATCCTCGTGGTGTACTCGCTCACGTCTATGATGAACCTCGTGCCGAGCGCCCTCGATTCCTATCTCCTAGGCATCGGAACCCTCGAAGCGATCGGTCTCGGCGCGATGTTGTGGACCGCGACGCGCTAGCCCTGACGACCGCGATCGACCGGATCGTGAACCGCCGCTTCGATCACCACCCCGCAAACTCTTTTAGGTTCAGTTACTATCCCTCGTGATTTCCGACCCTCCGCGAGGCAATAGGCTTGCTACATAAGGTTCGCACAGCAGCTACGAAAGACGAGGTCCTGGGGCTCATGGAGCCCCTCATTCGGGACTGGTTCTCGTCGAAGTTTAAGGGCCTCACGGAGCCGCAGGCGTATGGGGTTCCGTTAATTCACGCACGAAAGAGCGTCCTCGTCTCCTCTCCGACGGGCAGTGGGAAGACGCTCACGGCCTTCCTCTCCATCATTAACGAGCTGTACGCGAAACAGCTCCGCGGGGAACTCGAGGACCGCATCTATTGCCTCTATGTCTCGCCGCTCAAGGCGCTCGCGAACGACATCAACCGAAACCTGGAGGAGCCGCTTCGCGAGCTCACGGTGCTGGCACAGAAGGAAGGGAAGCCGGAGCCGCTCGTGCGGGTCGGCGTCCGCTCGGGCGATACGTCCGCCCAGGAGCGACAGAAGCAGGCCCGCCGGCCACCGCACATCTTCATCACGACCCCGGAGAGCATCGCAATTATCCTCAGCACCCCTAAGTTCCGCGAGCACTTCGCGAACGTGGAGTGGGTGATCCTCGACGAGATCCACGAGGTCTGCTCCTCGAAACGCGGTTCCCTCCTTTCGATTTGCCTGGAGCGTCTGCGGGCGCAGACGGGCAACGATTTCGTCCGGATCGGCCTGAGCGCGACAATCGCCCCGATCGAGGAGGAAGCGAAGTTCCTCGCCGGGTTCTCGAACGGCAAGGTCCGCGACATGCACATCGTCGAGGTCGACACGCGCAAGTCGCTCGATCTCGCGGTCCTCTGTCCGGTGCGGGACATCACCGCGGTGCCGATGGAGGTCGCGAACGCGCGGATGTACGACCTCCTCAGCGGCCTGATTGACGATCACCGGACCACGTTGATCTTCACGAACACGCGGAGCGGGACGGAGCACGTCTCGTTCAAGCTGAAGGAACGCGGCGTGGAGGACCTGGAGGCGCACCACGGTTCCCTGTCGAAGGTCACCCGCCTCGACGTCGAGCAGAAGCTGAAAGACGGCCAGCTCAAGGTGGCCGTCTCATCGACGTCCCTTGAGCTCGGCATCGACATCGGGTACATCGACCTCGTCGTGCAGATCGGCTCCCCGAAGTCTGTCGCGAAGGGACTCCAGCGGATCGGGCGCGCCGGCCATGCGTATGGCGATACCGCGACCGGCCGCATGATCGCCTTTGAGCCCTGGGATCTCATGGAGTGCGCGACCCTCGCGAAGGCCGCGTACGACGCGCGGATCGACCGAGTCGACATCCCGCACAACCCGCTCGATGTCCTCGCCCAGGCGCTCGTCGCGATGTCCCTCGAGAAGCGCTGGGACGTGGACGAGGCCTTCGAACTCGCCCGCCGCTCGTACAGCTTCCACGACCTGCCGAAGAAGGACTTCCTGGCGGTCCTCGACTATCTCTCCTCCCGCAACCCGGACATCAAGGTGTTCGCGAAGGTCTGGCTCGACGAGGAGGAGGGCCGCTTCGGGAAGAAGAAGGGCACGCGGATGATCTACTACACGAACGTGGGGACGATTCCGGAGGAAGGGACGTACCACGTGTTCTCGGAGCGGGGCTCGCCGCTCGGGGAGCTGAGCGAGAAGTTCGTCGAATACCTGAACCCGAACGACATCTTCGTGCTCGGCGGACGCACGTATCAGTTTGTCCGGGTCCGCGGGACCTCCGTGTACGTGAAGGACGCTTCCGGCCACAAGCCGACCGTCCCCTCCTGGACCGGCGAGATGCTGCCGCGGTCCTTCGACCTCTCCATCGCGGTCGGCGAGTTCCGCCGCGACCTCTCGGAGAAGATCGCGAAGGACGGCGAGGAGGCCGCGAAACAGTGGCTCATGGAACAGTACCGAGCCGACGCGGGCTCGGCGCAGTCCCTCGTGTCCTACGTGCGGGAACAGGAGGCGATCAACCCGGACCTCCCGACGGACCGGCAGGTCCTCCTCGAAGGCTACCTCGACGTGAAGGGGAACCGGAACGTGATCTTCCACTTCCCCTTCGGCCGGCGGGTGAACGACGCGCTGAGCCGCGCGTATGCCTTCGCGGTCACGGAGGCCCACCACACGAATGTCCGCGTGAGCGTGACGGACGACAACTTCATGATCACGGTCCCGCGAAAGATCGAGCTAAAAGGCCTCGTGAATCTCGTCACGAGCGACACGCTGGAGGATCTCCTTCGCCGAGCAATCCGGAACACGGAGCTGTTCAAGCAACGCTTCCGGCACTGTGCGACGCGGTCCTTCATGATCCTCCGGAACTACAAAGGCCGTGAGGTCTCGATCGGCCGGCAGCAGCTTCGGTCCCAACGGGTCCTCGACTGGCTCCACGAACTCGAGGACTTCCCCGTGGTGAAGGAGACGTACAACGAGATCCTGCACTCGGTGATGGACCTCGACCACGCCCGCGAGGTCCTGCGGCGCATCGAAGCCGGCGAAATCGCGGTCGTCGAGAGCGAGTTCGCGAACCTGCCCTCTCCCTTCGCCCATAATGTGGTCCTCCAGGGGGTCTCCGACCTCGTGCTCATGGAGGACCGCTCCGCCCTCCTGCGGGAGCTGCACCGGAAGGTCCTCGAGCGCGTCATGCCGGCGGACCAGATCAGCGCGATTCAGTTCCAGCCCGGCGAGATCGCGGAGTATTTCCACCGCAAGCTCCCGAAGGTCGCGCGGAAGGAAGACATCCTGTCGTATCTGGACCGCGTCGGAGACGCGAACCTGCTACAGCAGAAGGGCCGGAACGTGTTCGAGGTCGCCGCCGCATCCTTTCCCGACATCCGGAAGTGGGCGGGGCAGCTGATGGACGAGGGCGCGGTGGAGAGCGTCTGGACCCCGCAAGGCGTCCACTGGACACTGAAAGACCACGTTCCGATCTACGTCGCGGTCCACGGGCAACGGTCGCGATTGAAGCCCGCGGAGGAGAAGGTCCTCGCGGCGATTCAAGAGAAGCCTCGGTCGCACAAGGAGCTCCTCCGGACGAAGAAGATGGAGAAGGACGCCCTGAACGAGACGGTGCGGAAGCTCGAGCGTTCGTACAAGATTGGCCGGAAGGGCGTTGATGAGACCGTGTTCTTCGCCCGGGAGGCCGCGCGGGCGAACTTCGAGGAGGCGCTCGACAAGGTCCTCACGAAGCGGCTCGAGGTGGACGGTCCCACCAGTGCCACGGAGCTCGCAGTCGCCCTGGGACTCGAGGCAGAACTGGTCGAAGAGGTCCTCCGGGACCTCGAATCGGAGGGGGTCGTGTCCTCCGGCCACTTCCTCGTCGACAAGGAATTCCAGTTCATGCTCACCCGGGACCTCCAGCGTCTGCAACGGAAGGGCGAGACGCGCGAGGTATTCGACGAGGCGCAGGTGAAGGCGTTCCTGTTGGACAAGCAGTTCCACGCGATCGAGACCCTCGACGATTACTTCGACCGCTTCCTCGAGGCGGGCATGGTCCTAGATGTCTGGAACCACACGTCCCGCTTCGACTATAAGGAATGGCTGCGGCGGCGCGAGTCCGACGACCTCCTTGAGGGCCGGTTCCTGAACGGCCGCGTCCGCTACGTCCGGTCAAAGGACGTGCCCTTGTTCCTCGGCGCGTTCCCGCGCAGCCCGCTCACCGAGTTCGAATCGAAGGTGCTCGACGTGATCCGTACGTCAGAGGGGATCGACCTGTACGGGATCGCCTCGAGACTCCATGAGGAGCGGGAGCGCGTGAAAGAGGCGCTTGAGAAGCTCGATTACGATGTGTACGTGATCCGGAAGTTCCAAGGAGATGGATGGACCGCTCGCAATCTGTACGTCGCCTTCGATCCGCCAGAAAAGGGGGTGAAGGATCCGCTCGAGGCGATCGTGAAGCGATTCCTCGCGGCGTACGGTCCCGTGCCCTTCTCCGGGATCCGGGAGTGGGCTCGGTTCGAGTGGGACGATCTCGAGCGGGCCATGGATCGGCTCGAGGAGCAGGGCGTCGTGGCGCGCATCCTCGTCACGGGCAAGGCGGAGTCGGAGATGCACGTCCTCAAGGAGGAACTGCCGGGCCTCCGGAAGACGACCGGCAAAGACCTCGCGGACCCCGTGCGGGTCCTGTCCCTCCTCGACCCGTGGACGCAGCCGCTCTGGGCCCAGGTCGCGAGCCGGTACGGGGAGGGCTGGTTCTTCCCGCTCGTGAAGGACGGGGACCTCGTCGGGATGGCGGAGGTCTGGGAGATGAGCGGGTGCATCGAGGTCCGCGAGCTGGACCTCGCATCGCCAGACCTGCTCGAGGACGCGATCGCAGCCCTCGTGCGGATGATGACGTTCTACGCGATGCGTGGAGTCGACGTGCTGCGCGTGACCCGGTTCCAGAACAAAGCCGTCCCGGAGGTGGAGGACCTCTCCGCATGGAAACGCGCAGGGTTCGTCCGGTTCTCCGATTTCATCGCCCACGGCCCGATCGTGACCCGCGATTTCGACCGGAGCGAGCTCCTCGCCTACACGTTGTCGAAGCAGGGGATCGCCATCGACACGCGATTCCCGAACCCGATCGCCGCCGCGAAGGCCCTCGGTGGCTTGCGGTCCGATTTCGCGGCGCGGCTCCGAGTGGAGGACTTCCGGCCCCTGGAGCGCCTGCACCGGAACGGGCTCCTCGCGAAAGGCCTCGGGATCCCGGAATATTGGTCGTACTGCTCGGAGGACGACTTAGGCCTGTTCAAAGCCGCGAAGGGCACGCGCCTGACGAAGGACATGAAGGCGGTCCTGCGGCGCATCGAAGAGGAAGGCCCCATCTCACGCCAACGGCTGCTCGTCCTGTCCGACCTGGACCGGCCCACGACCGCGGGAGCCCTGCGGAAGCTGTATGAGGGCCTCCACGTAACCCGGGACGCCGACAACCGGTACCGGGTGGTCCCCGACCTGAAGGTGGGCCGGGAGGAGGCGCGCCGGGAGGTCCTCCGTCGGATCCTGCGGAGCCTGGGCGTGACGTCCGCGGAGGCCCTCGCCGCGTACACCCGGTTCGAGTTCAACATGGCGGAGACCCGCCTTCGGTTGCGGGAGTTCGAGAAGGAGGGCTGGCTCACGAAGGGTTTCCTGGCCCGGGGCGAGCGGACCGTCCTGTGGGTCGTGAAGGAGGACCTCGACCAGATCGGTCGGCACGAGTTCCGGCGGAAGTTCGTACTCACGCCCCTCGACAACCTGTTCCTCTACCTCCGCGAGGCGGTCGTCGCGAAGTTCCACATGGGGTCCTGCTTCGTCGTCTTCGACGGTCCGGAGATGGTCGCCGCGTTCAAGGCGCGCCGACGAAAATGGCAGCTCGTCGTGACCGAGTTCCAGGGGGACCCCGCGGCCCGGCGGATTGTCCAGTCGTGGGAGGCGGAGAACGAGCTCGCGGTGGAGGAGGAGGTGGAGCGGATCTCGGATCATGAGGTGATGGAGTGGTACGCGAAGATGTACGGGCACGGGGCCTCGGACCGATGACGGCCTGTGGCGGCAATTTCATTTCGACGTGGGCGGATGGACGGCGGGTCTTCCCATGGTAATCCTCGGCCTGGATACCGTCGCGATCGTCGTCGCGGATCGACACAAGGCGATTCGGTGGTACCGCGATGTCCTCGGACTCGAGGTCGCTTACCTCGGTCCGAACGATGCCAGCGCGGACCCGTCCGCGATCGGCACCCCCGACGACGCCGGACACTGGATCGAGCTCGGTCCCCTCCGTCCGCGGACACGGGTCCATCTGTGCGAGATGGCGGAAACGGAACCCGGGCCGACCGGGATCACGTTCCTGACGGACGACATCCGCGCGGATTACGAGCGGATGCGGGCGAAGGGGGTCCGGTTCCTCTATCCTCCGAAGCGGATGGACTGGGGCGAGTGGCTCACGGAGTTCCTCGATCCGGACGGGAACCGGTTCGACCTGAAGCAACCAATCTCGACCCAGGAGTGAAAGG
>Ga0209002_10003278_pt1 | contig 12858 bp, 8 predicted proteins | sample Rifsed16ft2_FD_184010 | JGI IMG/M metagenome (GOLD analysis project Ga0209002, IMG submission 184010) | Soil microbial communities from Rifle, Colorado, USA - sediment 16ft 2 (version 2) | ecosystem: Environmental > Terrestrial > Deep subsurface > Rock core/Sediment | place: Rifle, Colorado...
GGCCGTCCCGCTCAGCGCGGGCCACAGGGCCGCGAGGTATTCCCTGGCGGACAATCCGATGCTGGAAAACACGCGCCGGTACATGGGCAACAGGAGAAGGGGGTCCAGCACCATCCACGCCAGGGCGATGCCCGCGGTTCCCCATCGCTGTCCGCCGACGTAAAAGGCCGTGGGCATGACGGCGGCCGCGGCGACCATTCGCCACATCTCGAACCTGGCCTGTCGCAAGACGTGGAGCACCTGCGGCAGGATCGGCGTGATGGATCGAATCGCCGCGTAGGCCGCAAGGAGCCGAAGCGGTACCACCGTCGCCTCCCACCTGGCGCCGAGGACCACGAGCACGAAGTCCCTCGCCACCAGCGCGAGCCCAAGCGCGAGGGGGAATGTGACCAGGGCAATGCCCTCGGTGATCCTGAGCACGTACCGCCGCATGGCCGGCGGGTCGTGCTGCACGGCCGACAGGATGGCCGGCGCCACCTGCCCGACCAAGGTGGTGACCTTGTCCACCGGAACGCTGGCCAGCGTCCAGCCGAGGCTGTAGAAACCCAGCGCGGCCTTGCCCAGCATCCTCCCGGCGACCAGAAAGTCCGCATTGGCGGAGAGGTACCAGCACAGGCGCGCGACCACGATGCGGTAGCTCAGGGCCATCGTGTGCTTGAGCGCGCCGAGCCGCGGCCAGGCGAACGCCACGGGACGCAGCCGCCGCACGGCTCCCGCCGACAGCAACGCCGCCAGGGCCGCGCCCAGCACCAGGGTCCAATAACGAAAACCGAGGACCGCCAGGCTGATCATGCTGATGGCCGAGATCAGCGCCTGCGCCAGGTCAACCAGGGCCAGCGCCCTGAATCGGAACTCCCGCTGCAGCAACGCCAGGGGCACGGTCTTGAACGATGTGATGACAAACGTGGCGCTCATGGCCACCACCACCAGCGGTAATGGCGGGGCGCGGAAGAATCGTCCCAACGGGATCGCCAGGGCGCACGACGCGAGCAGGCCGGCCAGTCCCGCGAGCACGGCGAGCCCGTTGAGCTGGTGGATCTGGTCCACGCTGAGCTCCCGGACGGCCAGCACCGCGGTCCCGAGACCGAACTCCGAGAGGAGGGTGACCAGCCCGAGGTAGATCGCGGCCATGCCCACGAGACCGTAATCCTCGGGGGTGAGCAGGCGCGCGACGATCAGCCAGGAGGCCCAGATGAGGACCTGGCTGGCCCACTTGGCCGCCGCGGTCCAGGCGACGCCTCGCACCAGGGAGCGATCCAGGGCCCGGGACTGGGCCTGCTTCCGGGACGCCGTGTCGGGAAGCGCCGCTACGTCAGGCATCGCCTGACCTCACAGCAAGAGCGGGACCAGACCGAGCCCCGGCCGTTTCGTTCCCGCCTCACGCTTACACAGGGTCCGCGGGTTCGCCGCGACGCCACAGTGGGGCGATCGAGCCACGCCGAGCGTGGCTCGGTGCCAACAGTTTCCCCGCCGGATCTACCGATGGCGACCGGCACCGCCCTTGCATGGTTGCGCCACCGCCATGCCGTTTGCCAACACGCAGACCGTCGAGATCCCGGACGCCGCGAACGCTGCCGTGGCCACCACCGTTTCCGGCGGACTCGGCGTGCGAAGCCCTCGTGGCGCCCGCATTCTGATGCTGAACCCGTCGTTCTCCGCCCCGGCGTACATGCACAACCTCTGCAATGCGCTGGCGGACGCGGGCGCCCAGGTCGAGGTATTCACGGGTCCGGCGTTTGAGCGCGCGAGTCGTTGCTGGCGGGACATCCGGTACGTTCCGCGCATCGCGTTCTACCGGCGCACGCAGCTACGCCACTACCAGGCCGGCCGGCTCACGCGGCCGGTCTGGCAACTCCTGCGGCTCACCGGTCACCTGGCGTCGCTTACCCGCCTGACGCGCGCGGCCGGCCGCTACGACGTGTTGCATCTGCACTTCCCCACGGTGCTGCCAGTGGACATTCCCTGGCTGACGTGGATCCGGCGCCGTATCCCGGTGGTATTGACGGTTCACAATCTTTGGCCCCATCGCGCCAGGCGCGACCAGCGCGAGCGCCGCCAACTCCAGCGGCTGTACCGGTGCTGCGATGGGCTGATCGCGCACACCGAAGACACGGCCCGTGGCCTGATGGAGGACTTCGGACTTCCGGCAGACCGCATCGCGCGAATCCCGCACGGCAACTTCCGGCAGTTCTGGGATCAGGATCGGGCCGCCGTGCCGGCGCTCGGCGCCGTGGCAGCCCCCATCATCCTCATGTTCGGAGAGGTGCGGCCGTCGAAGGGCGTCGAGGTATTGCTGCGCGCCGCCGCGATGCTCCGTGGCCGGGGGGTGGACTTCCGGGTCGTGCTGGCCGGCGCGCCGTTTGCCGCGACTGAGCCGTTGCACCGGCTGGCGCGCCAGCTCGCCATTGAGGATCGCGTCGTGTTCCACCTGCGGTACATCGAGGAGGAAGAGGTCCCGTCCTATTTCGAAGCCGCCACCGTGGTCGCGGTGCCCTACCGGGCCATCGACCAGAGCGGAGTCGCCATCGCCGCGCTCACGATGGGCCGGGCGATCGTGGCGACCCGGATCGCCGGCCTCGCCGAGCTGGTGGAGCAGGGCGACTGCGGGCTCCTGGTGCCGGTGGACGACGCGGGGGCCCTGGCGGCGGCGCTCCAACGCCTCCTCACCGACGACCGGCTTCGCCGCCGCTGCGAGACCAACGCCCGCCGGTACGCCGAAACCGCGCTGGCCTGGGAACCCATCGCCGGGCGCACCATGGACGCGTACCGGCAAGCCGGCGCGGCCCTGCCCGCCCGGCGGTAACACGGAGGCGCTCGGGCCCATGTGCGGCTTGGCCGCGATGCTCGGTCTCGAGGGTCGGGAGGCGGATGCCGCCATCCTGCGCCGGATGGCCAACAGCCTGGCCCATCGGGGTCCCGACGATTCCGGACTCTATGTGGACCGCCAGGTGGGCTTTTCCTTTCGCAGACTGTCCATCCTCGACCTGAGCCCTTCCGGCCACCAGCCCATGGCCTCGCCGGATGGTCAGCTGGTCATCGTCTTCAATGGGGAGATCTACAACTACGTCGAGCTGCGCCAGGAGCTGCGGGCCGCCGGCTACGCTTTTCGATCCTCCAGCGACACCGAAGTCCTGCTCGCGGCCTACCGGCATTGGGGAGCGGCGTGCCTGAGCCGGCTCAACGGGATGTGGGCGTTCGTCATCCACGATCGCCGGCGCGGCCTGCTGTTCGGCGCGCGGGACCGGTTCGGCGTGAAGCCGCTGTTTGTGCACCGGGGCAAGGATTGCTGGCTCCTGGCTTCGGAGGTGAAAGCCATCCTGGCGTCGGGCGCGTACGCCCGCGCCACCAACTGGCAGGTGGCCGCCGATTTCCTGGTCCACGGCAAGCTGGACGAGACCGCGGCGACCTTCTATGCCGGCATCGAGCAGGTCCCACCGGGCACCGCCTTCGAGGTCGGACTCGACGGCCGATGGCGACAGTGGACCTACTGGGCGCTCGCCGACATTGAGCCGGAGCCGGTGAACCACGTCGAGGAGGAGATCGCGGAGCTCCTGGACGACGCGGTCCGCCTCCGCCTACGGAGCGACGTTCCGGTGGGCGTGTGCCTGTCCGGCGGGCTGGACTCCACCGCCATCATCTGCGCCATGGCGCGCCACCGTCAGGGCGACGGCGGAGGAACGCCTGCGCCCTTGCTGGCCTTCTGCTATCACGATCCCGCCTTCGACGAGCGCGCCTGGATCGCGGACACGCTGGCGCAGACGGGCGCCCTGCTGCGGCGGATGTCGTTGACCCCGGAGGCAATGTGGCAGACCCTGACGACGGTCCTCCGCTTCCAGGACGAGCCGATGGTCTCTGGCGCGCCGATCGCGAGCTTTCACCTCATGAGGCTGGCCGCGGCCGACGGGGTCAAGGTGGTGTTGAACGGCCAGGGCGCCGACGAGGTCTTCGCGGGCTACCCCAGCTACTTCCCCGCGTATTGGCACACGTTGCTCCGCACCGCCCAGGTCGGTCGCGCATGGCGCGAGATCCAGGTGTTTGGCGCCGCCGGTGGCGGTGGCGCCGGGCGGCTGTTCCTGTGGGCGCTCGGGCGGCTGCTTCACTACCGCATGCGCGGGTTCGCGCCGTATCGCCGCGTCACGCAACGGGCACGGCCCGTCCCGGCGCATCGCTGGTTCACCCCGGGCTTGATCGAGCGCATTCCCGCGAGCCCCGCGGGCGAGGAAGGCCCCGACCTGCACGCGGTCCTGAGGCGGTCCGTGGAGCACGCGCCGCTCCCTCACTATCTCCGGTTGGAAGACCGGAACTCCATGGCTCACGGCGTTGAAGCTCGTTTGCCGTTCATGGACTACCGGCTGGTCTCGCTGGCGTTCCGCGTGCCCCCGGATCGCAAGATGCGAGGCGTCTGGAACAAGACCCTCCTCCGGGACAGCCTGCGCGGACGCATCCCCGACTCGGTGCGGAATCGGGTCGCGAAGATGGGCTTTGCGACTTCTCTGCACACCTGGCTGACCGGGGCGCTGGCCCAACCCCTGCGCGATGTCCTGTCCAGCCGGGCCGCTCGAGAGCGGGGGATCTACAACCTGGAGGCAATCTCACGCTTCTGGCGGAACCGGCAACCCGCCGAGCCCAGGGACGCCCTGCGGCTGTTCCATGTGGCCCAGTTCGAGCTCTGGCAGGACGTGCATGGCGACTAGCCTCGCCGCCTCCGCCTCGGCCGCGCTGCCCCCCGGGCTGAAGCAATGGCTGAAGCGTGTGGTGCACGCCTACCGGCGGGCGTTGGGCGCCTTCACGCCGGCGGATCTCCGTCACGCCGTCATACAACTGGGCGTCACGCCCGGTGATGTGCTCATGGTGCACAGCGCCTTCGACGGGTTCGTGGGCTTTGACGGGGGCCCGCTCGACGTGATTCGGACCCTCCAAGGCGTCGTCGGGCCGGACGGGGCCCTGATGATGCCGACCATGCCGTTCCGTGGCACCGCGGTCGAGTACGCACGCACCGATCCGGTATTCGACGCCCGGCACACGGTATCGCGCATGGGGCTCATCACCGAGATCTTCCGCCGGTCTCCGGGAGTCGTGCGCAGCATCCACCCGACGCACTCGGTGGCGGTATGGGGAAGCCGGGCCGACGCGATCATCGGCGGCCACGAGCGATCGGAAACGCCCTGTGGCCGGCAGACACCCTACGCCAAGCTGCTGGAGCTCGACGGGAAGATCCTGCTGGCGGGCGTGTCGGCTCACACGATGACGTTCTGCTACTTCGTCGCGGAGGAGTTGGAGCCGCGGCAACCCATCCGGGTGTTGACCGGGGAGACCTATCCGCTGCGTTGGAAGCACCCGGACGGGACCGTGCGGGTTTCCCACCTGCGGCTCTTTTCCCCGTCTCTCGACCACGATCTGACCCCACTGCTCCGCGAGCTGAAGCGGCGCGACCAGTGGCGCGAGCGCCGGGTGGGCCACCTGCGTCTGATGCTGGTGCGCGCCCGAGCCATCTATGACGCCGCCCTGGCGTTGACGGACCTGGGCGCTTTCATACGAGAGCGGGCAATGCGGTGACGCCGGAGACCCTGGCCATTGAAGACTTCTTCCGCCGCCGGTATGGGCGGGAGGCCCTGTACGTCCCGTCAGCCCGGGCGGCGCTGTACCTCGCCTTCCGCGAATGGCTCCGGCCCGGCGACCGGGTGCTGATGTCTCCGATCAACGACGATGTGGTGTTCTTCGTGGTATTGGCCGCCGGCCTGGTGCCGGTGCTTGGCCCGGTGGATCCCGCCACCGGCAACCTCGAGCCCGCCGCGATCGACGACGCGGCTTGGGCCCGAGTGCGAGGGGTCCTCACCACCAATCTCTACGGCATCCCGGATCGCCTGGACCTGCTGGAGGAGCGGTGCCGGCGGTACGACCTCGTGCTCCTGGAAGACGCGGCCCACGCCATCGACAGCCGCTGGGGTGAACGGCGCGTCGGACAGTTCGGCGTAGCGGCCGCTTACAGCTTGAGCAAGCACCTGGGCGTGGTTGGCGGCGGCCTGACCTTCTCGCAGCGGGGCCGGCGCGAGTCGCTCCTACGCCAGATCGCCGAAGAGTGCCGGCACCGGCCTCCGGCCGCGGCGCTCGCGCATCAGGCGCGATTGGCCCTGAGCGCCTTCGGCGCACGTACCCTGCCGGGGAGGCTGCTCCGCCGCCTTCGCCATCGGCTGTTCCCCGAGCGCCCGACGCGGATCGCCTACCGCATGATGCTGGAAATAGACACCGTACTCGAGGCCGGGCGGCAAGGAGGCGGGCTCGACCGATTCGACCGATGGGCCCGCGTGGACAACTGGGGATACCGGACCTGGCCCCTTCGCTCAACCCAACGGGAGGCCTACGCGCGCCTGCAGGAGTTCGAGAAACATCGCCGTCTCCGGATCGCCGGCACGAAGAAGCTGCAGGCGGCAGGGCTCGTACCTGCCGGTATCAACCTGCCCCACGATACCGCACTCTTTCGCGCGCCGGTGTTCGTTCGAGATCGCGACGCGGCCCGCGCCTACTTCCGGGAGCGGGGACTCGCCCTCGACTACGTGTACCACCCTCCGCTGGATGTGTACGCCCCCACGCTGACGGAACGGCTGGCGTCACCCATCCGTGCGGTGCACTGGACCCGTGACGTCTTGCCGGTGAACCCGCTCCTGGCCGACCGCTTCCTGGAGGTGTGGGAGACATCACCCAGGCGTTGGGAGGCCGCGACGCCCGCCATCGGCCTCGAGGGGTGACGCGCGGTGCGGGAGCCGGCGAACGATCTTGTCCAGCCCGCGCAACGCCGCGCCGCGCCATCCGTCGCGGAAGACGACCACCTCGTAGCGGCCGCTGCTGCTCGCGGTCCATTCCCGCTTGTACGCCTCCTCGCCCCGGAGAAAGTCCAACCGGCGAAACCCTCGCTCAATGGCGCGCCGAATCATGAGGGCCGTGAGTACGGTCCCTACTCGCTCGCGCTCAAACCGCACATCCCGGCCATTCTGATAGTGGTAGAGGGTGTCACGCTGCGCAAAGCCGTACCACGCCGCCGCCGGCGTGCCATCGAGATCCAATGTCACCAGCCAGAGCAGGCCCCGTTCGGCCATCGACGGGGCGAACCGGCGGTGGAGCCGCTCCCAGGCGGGATCGCGAAACGCTCCCCCACCGCCCCAGCGCACGGTGTGGAGGCGCTGAAGGTGGTGTAGCCCCTCCTCGAGACGGTCTGATCCATAGTCCGTCACCACCACGCCGTGTTCCCGGAAGAGTTTCCGCTCCTTGTGGCGGACGGCGTGGCGCGCATGGGAACTCAGTCCGGAGAGATACGCATCCCAGCTCGGAGGTAGTTCCAGATACGGATACCGTCCGATGAGCCTGCGCCGGACGTTCCAGCCCCGGCGCTCACACGCCGAGCAGAACCGCGCGACATTGACGGCACGCTCGGCCACATTGTCGAGCCTGATCAGGGACCAGGGAAGGCTCTCGAGCGCTCCGGCCAGCGTATCGAGATCCGCCCGAGGCGTGGCCAGCAACTCGAGGTGGTCCGGACAGCCAAGATCTCCGAAAGCCCAACCGACCGCGGCGACCGGGACGCCCCACAACCGGTGCCGGCGGACCCGAAACGGGAACACGGCATCCACTTCGCCCGCACCGGATCGCAACACGACCGCCTGGCACGCGTCCACCTCCTCCGCGGGAACGGCCTCGGCCGAGGCCTGATGCCAGGCCCAGCTCAAGAACGGGCTGCCCGAGCCGGAGTGCTCCCCCAGCCGGTCCCAGCGATGGGGTCCCAGCTCCAGGGCGCGCGCCAGGGGCATCCGCGCCGTCGCGCAGGACTTGGTCGTCGCTATCGACATGAACGAACCAGACTCCTCGGTCGTGGTCACCGCACAGCCGTTCCAAAGGGCATGAGTGCATAGCCAGTGCCATCGACGCCGTAGCCCCACGGGAGCGACCGGCGCATCGCGGCCGCCGACGGCCCGTCCACGCATGTAGCGCGCGGGTGAGGCAGGGTCGCCTCTTGTGGCAGCGGGGCAACGAATCCCTCGCTGGCGTCGGACTTGCTCTGGATGTGTCACCGGAAGCGCTCCCGCCGGGGGCGCGGACATTGGAGACGAACGTCTCGATGACCAATAGGCGCTCGCGCGCACCTTTGCGTTTGCTGCTCGTCACGGGCGGCAGGACCATTCCTACTTGGTTGTCCACCTGCATCGCGGACGTGGAGCGGTGCGGAGCAGCGAAGCTCGTCCTGGCTCTGCGCATGGCTCCCGCGAACGTTCGGGGCTCACGGCGTTTCCCACGCCTGATACGGTGGCTGTTCTTCCGGCTGCACCAACACCTCGATCGGTATCTGTTTCGCGCCGTTCCAGACGCTCTCGCACCCGTGGCGTTGCCCGCCGGGCTTCCCGGCTGCCGCGCGCTCGACGGCGCCGGACTTCCGCCGCCGGCACTGGCCCGCACGCTTCACGCAGAACGGATTGACGTGGTTCTGGATCCTTTCGGGCTGGCGCCGGCCACATGGTTGGCCGGAGCATCCCGGTACGGCGTCTGGAGTACGCTGTTGGGCCGGGAAAACGAGCCTAGGACCCAATCCGCACCGGCGTTCTGGGAAGTGATCGAGGGGACGCCGGTCATCGAAGCCCGCCTGTGCGTTCGCCGGCCTGCATGTGACCAGCCGGTGTCACCCTATATCTCCGTTTCACCCACCGATCGTCGTTCGGTCTCTCGGAGCCAGAATCAGGCCTATTGGAAACTCGCCGCCGCCTTGGCGAGGATGCTCGGCCGGCTCTGGGAGGATGCGGAAGCCTTCGCCGAGCGGCTGAGAGCGGCACCCCCGGTGGTAGCTGCGGAAGGTGTCTCCCGTCCCCCCGGCAATGCAGAGATGCTGCGGGCCTGGAGCGTCTTGATTCGGCGTTACGTCACCGACAAGCGGCGGAGCGCATTGTACCGCGAGCAATGGGCACTGGCATACCAACTTGGCGTGGGCGACCGACTGGTCACCGGGGCTCTTCAGCCGCTGATCCCGCCACCTGATCGTCAATGGGCCGATCCGTTCCCCGTTCGACACGGTAACGCGTATTACATCTTCCACGAGGAAGAACCGTTCTCAACCCGCAGAGGAACCATCGCCCTGACCGTCGTGGACGACCAGGGCGAGGTGGCCCCCACCGTCCCCGTCCTCCACCAGGACTGCCACCTGTCCTATCCGTTCGTGTTTCACTGGGACGGGGACTTCTTCATGATCCCGGAGACCGCCGCGCGCCAACGCGTGGAGCTCTACCGGTGCGTCAGCTTTCCCATGCATTGGCGACTGGAACGGGTCCTGTTGTCCGGCGTGCGAGCGCTCGATCCGACCCCGGCGTTCTTGTTCGGCAGATGGTGGCTGTTCGCCAACGTCCCGGCGTACGGAGCCGGCACCTGGGACGAACTGCACGCGTTCTACGCGGATTCTCCCGTGGGACCATGGGCTCCTCACCGCAACAACCCCGTCAAGAGTGACGCGCGGTCTGCCCGGCCGGCCGGGCGTATTTTCGAGAGCCAGGGTCAGTTCTACCGACCCGCCCAAGACTGCTCCAGGCGATACGGATATGCCGTTTCCGTCAATCGCGTCCTCCGTCTGGACCCCGACACCTACGAGGAAGTCGAAGTAGAAAAGGTTCTCCCCGATTGGAGCCCTCAGGTGGCCGGCGTGCACACGCTCAATCACACCGGGGACATGACCGTGATCGATTGTCTCGTCCGAAGAAGGAACACGCGTCTGAACCCTTGACGACCGGCGCTGTCGGGTTGGTGCCACGCCTGGTGCATGAGAACCGCAGAGGGCGGCAGCAGGCAGCGGTCCGGTCCGATTCTTGCCCCCCCGCTCTCCCGAACGAATTCGCGGAGCGGAGTCATGCTGTACTCTCGCAGGTTACCCAGGCTCGCGGCGGTATTCGCTGGTCTAGCGTTCGCGGCGGCGTGCAACGATCCGGGATCCCCGAGACCATCGGGGCCGGGGCTTCAAGTATCGCTCTCGGGAGTGGACGGCGCGCTCGCCGTGGCGGTCACCAGCATGGGGTCCGACATCGATCCAGACGGCTACCTCATCAGGGTGGACGGCTCACCCTTCCAGCGCATCGACGCCGACGGTCTCGTGACCTTCACTGGGCTCTCGGGGGGCGATCACCGGGTGGACCTGTACGGAGTGGCTGCGAACTGCTGGGCCATGGGGTACGACCCGGACGTGGTCAACGTCACGGCCGGCGTGGCCGGCGCCACGAGGTTCGACATGGGCTGTGGAGCCCAGGGCAGTGTGTACGTCTCGACCAGCACCACCGGCGTGGACCTCGATGCCGACGGCTACACGCTCACCGTTGACGGCTCCAGCCAGCCGATCGCGACCAACGACAGCGCCTGGCTCAACGGGCTTTCGTCGTATGGCAGTCACTCGGTCGCCCTGTCTGGCGTCTCGGGGAACTGCATGGTCAGCGGGCCGAGCCCCGCCACGGTTGCGGTCTCGTCCGGCGGGACGGCGTCGATGACGTTCTCCGTGGGCTGCGCCGCCAGCGGTAACGGCACGGGCACCCTGACGGTGACAACCGCTACCACGGGCTCGAATCCCGATCCCGACGGCTACACCCTGATCATCGACGGCACCATCAGCCAGCCGATCGGCCTCAACGACACCGTCACCTTCAGCGGCGCGGCCGGCGCCCACCCGGTGCGGCTGTCAGTCGCTCCAAACTGCACGGTGGACGGCGCGAATCCGCGCACGGTCACCGTAACGCCGGACGGGGCAGACACGACCACGTTCTCGGTGACCTGCGGCGCTCTGCTTGCACGTGTGGCCGGCCAGGGCCAGCTCAAGTATGGGCCGCTCACGGCCGGGAGCTTCGTGCAGACCATCGAATTCGACGTGCGGGCCGACCTGACGGGGTGGTTCAGGCTGACGGACTACGCCGACACACACGGGGACGGCACGGTCGGCCGTTGGATCATCGATCCGATCGCCGACCCTGAGACGGCGTTCACGGCGTACCGGAATGGCTCCAGCGCGTGCAGCGATCCGAGCCGCGGCGTGGAGCTCGACGCCGTTGGCCGGGAGGAGGACCATCGGGCCCTCAGGATCATCACCGTGGAACTGTGCGACAACGGGCCGCCGGGGAATGGCACGGACTTCTTGAGCTTCCTCACCTCGGGAAAGTACGGGCGGTCCGGCATCCTCACGAGCGGGGACATTACCAAGCGCTGATCCGAGGGTCACGACTGTTGTGCGGCAAAGTCGACGATGTGGCTCTCGTGCGACGTGACGCGCGCGCCTCGATCGCGCGATGCACGCTAACGGCTTCCGCAGAACCACGTTGCCGGGACCTGTGGTGACCACGCCGCGTTGGGGCTCGCGGCATGGAACGTGATACCTCGCGTGGCCGTTGACAGCCGTTACGCCGTTTCCGCGCCTGACTGTAAGGAGCCGCAATCATGAACGACGCCGTCAAACTTCGCGGGTTCGCAGCCACAATCACAGCGCTCGCGCTCGCGACCGGGTGCGACGAACCGGGGAGTCTGGAGCCCGGTGCGCTACCGAGTTCGACGCCCAACGCCCAGGTCACGGCGGTCGGCGGCGCCACGCTCGCGGTGGACGTCGCCAGCACGGGCTCCGCCAACTACATGGGTTCCGACATCGATCCGGACGGCTACACGGCCTGGGTGGACTTCTCCGCCAGTCAGGACGTGGGCGCGAACGGCCTGGTCACGTTCAGCGGCCTTGCGGCGGGCGAACATGTGGTCGCCCTCTATGGCATCGCCTCCAACTGCACCGTCTACACGATTGATCGTGGCTCCAACAACCCGCGGCTCGTCTCACTCGTCGGCGGCGTGGCGGGGAGCACCGACTTCTCCGTGGGGTGCGGGCCGTGGGGCGGTTTGACGGTCTGGACCAAGACCACCGGCGTGGATCTGCCCGACGGCGGCTACGCGATCACGCTGAACGGCGGGGCCAGCCAGGCCATCGCGCCCAACGGCAGCGTCACCTTCACCGATCTTTACGAGGGCACGTACTCGATCAGGATCTCCGGCGTCGAGGGGAACTGCACCTTGAGCGGAACCAATCCCCGCCTGGTGACGGTTTCGCCCGGCGCGACGTCCTCGGCGACCTTCTCGGCGAGTTGCGTCCCGACGGGGAGCGGGAGCGGGAGCCTGACGGTCACGGCCAATACCACCGGATCCACCATTGATCCGGACGGCTACACGGTGACGATCGACGGCTCCATCAGCCAGGCGATCGGCGCCACCAATGGCAGCGTGACTGTTGCCGGCCCGGCGGGCGACCACCCGGTTGAGCTGTCAGGCGTCGCCTCGAACTGCACGGTGGGCGGAGCCAACCCGCGCACGGTCAGCGTGCCGGCCGGCGGGGCGGCCACCACGGCCTTCTCGATCACCTGCAGCGCGCCTGTGGCCAGCGTGGTCGGACAAGGCCAGCTCGGGATGGGAACGGCCGCGCCCTACCGCAACGTGCAGACGTTCAACCTCGACCTGCGGGCCGACCTGACCGGCCGGTTCACCTTCTCCGACTACAGCAACATCCATCCGCCCGACATCGTCGCGACGCTGACCACCGATACCTCCGCCGATCCCGCGACGTCCGTCACGGCGTATCGCGACCGGTCGGATGCCTGCGCCGACCCCAGCCGCGGCATGGAGTTCGACGCCATCGGCCGGGAGTACGAGGGGATCCTGGTCAGCTACACGGTGCAGATCTGCGACAACGGACCAGCGGGGGGCGGGACGGACTTCCTCAGCTTCTGGTTGCCGGCGGAGCGGTACGGGCGTTCCGGCATCGCGACCAGCGGAGACCTGGCCAAACGGTGATCTCCCGAGGAGCGACCAGGCAAGGGC
>Ga0209002_10003279_pt1 | contig 12857 bp, 9 predicted proteins | sample Rifsed16ft2_FD_184010 | JGI IMG/M metagenome (GOLD analysis project Ga0209002, IMG submission 184010) | Soil microbial communities from Rifle, Colorado, USA - sediment 16ft 2 (version 2) | ecosystem: Environmental > Terrestrial > Deep subsurface > Rock core/Sediment | place: Rifle, Colorado...
ACGAAGACCTGGATGTAGCTGTAGCCCAGGTTGTCCAGCGCGGCCCACAGCACCATCCCGATCGGCCAGATCGGATGGCGCAGCGCGTGGGACAGGATCCAGCGCGCCGGGCCGGAACGGCTATAGGGGTATTCGTGCTCGAGCGAGAATTCGCGGACAGCCAACCCAGCCCCTCACCGGAAAACCGGGAGGATTATACCTGGGGGTCCTGGGGCTCAGTGGCCAAAGCGCTGGAGCGGGCAGAGACGTGGCCCCGGATGCGGCCGGGCCCCACCTAGTCGTCATCGCCACCGTCGCCTCCGCCCTCGCCATCTTCCCTGCCCGTCGGGTGACAGCGGACGCAGTCGGAGAAGTTGTCGATGCCTTCCTCCCGGTGCTTCTTCTCGACCTTGGCCGGCTCGTGTTTGTGGCAGCCATAGCAGGTGTACTGGCCGTAGGAGGAGGGGTGGCAGGTGCTGCACTGGCCGCCGGCTCCTCCATGGTTCATTGGGAAGGAATGCGAACCGTTCCAGGTAGCGGGCAGCCAGGCGCTGGTGCTGTGGCACGAGGCGCACTGGGTCCCGAAGACCCCCCGGTGAATGCCCGGCTCGGAGTGGCAGGCGGAGCAGGCGGTAGGCGTGCCGGCGAAGGAGCCACCCTCGTGGCAGCCCAGGCAGGCGGTGGAGCGGTGCGCGCCGGTCAGCGGGAAACGGGAGAGGCTGTGGTCGAAGGTGACATCGTCCCAGGTGCTGGGCTCGTGGCAGGCGGCACAGTCCTGGCCGAAGCGCCCGTCGTGTTCGTCCTCGGCGGCGTGGCAGGCGATACAGGCGGTCGGCGTCCCGACGTAGCGCCCGTTGGCATGACAGCTGCTGCAGGAGGCGGTGCGGTGAGAGCCTGCCAGCGGGTAGGCCGACTGCTGATGGTCGAAGTGAACCTCGCTCCACTGTGTCGGCGAGTGGCAGGCGTCGCAGTCCTGCGCGAACTGGCCGGCGTGCGGGTCCTGCTGCGAGTGGCAGCCGGTGCAGTCGCGCGGGATGCCCGACCACTGCCGCTCCACGTGGCAGCCCAGGCAGTCGGCGGTGGCGTGGCTGGCCAGCAGCGGAAAGCCGGTGAGCGCGTGATCCAGGGTCGCGCCTTCCCAGGTCTGCGGCGTGTGGCAGCTCTCGCAGACTTGGCCCAGGCGGCCGCTGTGCACATCGTCGGAGGCATGGCACTCGAGACAGCGGGTGGGCGCACCCTGTAGGGCAAGTACGGTGCGGGCCCCCGGGTGGCAGAAGGCGCATTCCAGGCTCAGGTGCTGGCCTTCCAGCGGGAAGGCCAGCACCTGGTGGTCGAAGTGGACCCCGTAGCGATCGACCCCGTCGTGGCACTCCACGCATCCCGTGCCGAAGTCGCTCAGGTGCTGCACGGTGTAGGCCGGATCCAGCTGGCGGTGGCAGCCTTCGCACGAATTGGTGGAGAACTCCCGCAGGCTGGCTGGGTGGCAATCCATGCAGCGAAAGGCCCCTCCTGCACCGGTGGGTGGGTGGGCCAACAGAACAAAGCCGGAGCGATCGTGGGGGAAGTAGACGATCTCCTGCAGGGTGAGAGCGGACTCGGCGCCCTGGTGCTCGGTGTGGCAATCGCGGCAGTTGCCGGCGCCGGCAAAGCCGTAGTGGAAACCGGAAACCACCGCCAGCTCGGAGGCCACCTCCTGATGACAAGCCAGGCAGCGGTCGCCCATGTGCTGGTCGCCCCAGAAGGGCGCGTGGCATTGGCCGCAGTCCTGGCCCAGATCGGCGTGGCTGTCGACCCCACCCACCGGGGCCTCGCCGGAGACCGCGTTGAGGTCGCCGGGGCTGAACAGCGCGTTTCCGCCAAAGGCGGCTGCCGCGCCGATGGTCAGGGCTGTCAGCAGGCCGGCGATCAGACCGGCTCCGGTCAGGCATCCCAGCGGTCGGGTCAACGGGCCATCCGTCCGATCCTCAACGGAGCAGCGTGGCGTAGTACAGGGCGCCGGCGGCGTGCACGATGGCAGCCACGAAGAGGGCCATGCCCAACGGGATGTGCACGCTGTGCCAGAGCGACAGCATCCTGCGAGCCGAGGCCAGCGAGGCGATCTGGCGTTCCAGCCGGCGACGGCGGCGCTCCGCATCCGCCCGCTGCGCCAGTTGCCTGCGGTCCGTCTCGGCCAGGTCGGCAGCCTCCAGCTCGGCGTTGAGGCCGGCGATCTCCGCCTGGATTGCCTCAGCCTCCAGCACGATGCCGTCGGCGGTGCGGGGCACCGCGGTATAGATGTAGCGGCCGGTGAATCCGCTCAGCACCACGATCACGGTCAGGAGCGTGACCACGCCCGCCAGACCGCGGAACTCCCAGGCACTGTGCAGCAGCACCAGGTAGGGACCGACGATCCCGGTGAAGATGTGGAAACGCAGCCAGTCGCGCATGCGGCCCCACGGCCTGCGGATGGCCCGCTTGCGCAGCGAGTACAGGGTCTCGGTGGCCAGCATGAGCAGGAAGCCCAGCACGCCCAGGCTGTGTCCCAGGAATCCGCTGGCGGCCGGGACCCCGGCCAGGGAGGTGGCTCCGGCATACAAGCCGGTGATCAGAGCAACGGCCAGCCCGGCCAGCCAGAGCTCACGCGATCCCTGCACCAGCGCTCCACTCCTTCCAGAACGAGAGAATCGTGCTTCCCAGGACGGCCGGTTCGGCCAGCAGGCGCTGGCGTACCGGTCGGATGTCCGCCTGGCGGTTGATCAGGTGCTGCAGGGGGCGGGAGAGGGTCTGATCGCCCATCACCACTGCCCCGACGATGGACTGCGGTCCCAGCAACAGGCGCGTGCGGCTGTGAGCCTCGCCGGTTTCCACCGCCAACGCATCGGCCTGCACCCGCCACCCTTCGCTGTCGCCGCGGGCGATGGCCACCAGATCCTCGTCAACCTGGCCTTGCCCGACGGCGCCCAGGATGGTGGTCGTGATCCCTCCGATGCGGGTGACGTTGAATGCCGGGGGGCGCCGGTAGGCAACCCCGGCCCCGGCCATGTTCAGGCCGGCGCAGCGCCCCTGCCCCAACGCCAACCACCAGAGCGAATCCAGCACGGTCTTGCCGGTGGTGGGGTCGTACACCTCGGCCACATCCCCGGCGGCGAAGACTCCCGGGAGAGTCGTCTGCATGAACGAATCGACCAGGATCCCGCGCCCCACCTTGGCGCCGCACTCACGGGCCAGCTCGGTTCGCGGGACGATGCCGATCGCCACGGCCAGCAATTCGGCGGGGATTTCCCCGGTGCTGGTCTCCACCGCCGCCAGCTTGCCCCGCCGGCCGACGACCCGCACCAACTCAGTATGCCGGTGCAGCCGGATGCCCTCATGCTCCAGCTGGGCCTCCACCAGCGCCGACTCCTGCTCGTCCAGCACGTTGCCCCAATAGCGGTCCTTGCGCAGCAGGTAGTGGGTCTGCACGCCGCGGGCCGCCAGGCCCTCGGCCAGCTCCAGGGCGGTGATTCCGCCCCCGACCACCACCCCCCGGCGACCCCGGCGGGCCAGGCGCAGGATCTGCCGGGCATCCGCCAGCGTGTCCAGCGTGACCACCCCCGGCAGATCGATGCCCTCCACCTGCGGGCGCAGGGCCTGCGCCCCGGTGGCCAGCAGCAGCTCGTCGTACGGCAGCGACTGGCCGTCGTGAAGCTGGAGGCGGCGCTGAGTCGGATCGATGCCCACGACCCGGGCGGCCCGCCGCTGCACGTTCAGCCTTCGATAGTCGGCATCGGTACGGGCGAATAACTGCTTCTCCGGGATCGCCCCGATGAGCAGGTAGGCCAGGCCGGGCCGGGAATAGAAGGCGGTGCCTTCGTGGCTGAGAATCGTGATCTGGCCGCGTGGATCGCGCTGGCGGATCGCCTCGGCCGCAGCCCACCCCGCCGGACCGTTGCCGACCAGCAGGTACTGCCTAGCTGGCATGGAGGTACCTCGGGGCCGACCGGCCGGCATTCAGGAGCCGGCTGTTGCGGTGGAGTCGATCAACCCTCATCGGCCACCTGCTCCTGCCAGCGGAAGATCGAGCTGGACTCAAAGCGCAGCACCCCGCGCGGGCAGCGGGCGACGCATTCTCCGCAGCTCAGGCAGTAGCTCTCGGTCACCGGCCGCCCTTGCCAGGCATGGGCGCGCACGTCGATCCCCAGCGGGCAGTTGAACGAGCAGATGCCGCACTGCACGCAGCGCACCGCCTCCGGCACAACATAGGCGGCCGCCAGAGCTTGATGTCGTCGGGCATCACGGGACAATAGGGAAGGCACGGCGTTGTTCGCGCGCTGAGAAGTCATTCTACGTTTTCGTTACGAACTTCACAAGCAGGTCTGATTTCCTGGTGCCCCTTGTCTAAGACGCTGGATTTGGGGGTTGGATACGGGCGGCTGGCTGGTTAAATGAAAAGAGCCCCCGCAGCTTAGGGGCTCTTGGTTTGGGTGTTGTGTGGGGTTAGACAGGCACGACGTCGGCGGCCTGCAGACCCTTGGGGCCTTGCTGGATGGAGAACTCCACCTTCTGGCCCTCCTGCAGGCTGCGGAAGCCTACACCCTGGATGGCGGTGTAGTGGACAAAGACGTCATCGCCGTCTTCCCGCTCGATGAAGCCATAGCCCTTGTCGGCGTTGAACCACTTGACTGTACCGAGAACTCGGTCCGACATGTTGCATTGCCTCCTTATGGCAATCGGTAAATGTGTGGTGCCTGCCTCGTTCTCGGTCGTCGTGACTGCTTAACCAAAGCGGCCCGAGCAGCTGCAGCTCAGGCCCAAGTCGATCGACTTCCAGACAGAACTACTCGCATGCAACCTACAAAGCATTCTTATACCACAGTTCTCGTGACTTGTATAGCACTGGTTTGCAGAGACTCGCGGGGGGCTCCCGTGCGCCCGGCCAGGCGGGCTTCTGTGAGCAAACTGCAAGGTGCGCCCGTGAGATCAATGCCCATAATGTTCATGGGGAAGCCACGCAGGGGAGCTATCACTGCACCCACCAGCCCTCCGGAGCGGGGGATGGGAGGGGTGTGGCCGGGGACATCTGATTTCCATGGCGGATCAAACCACCGATCGGGACCCCCTTACCCAAGCCCTCAACCGAGCGGCCTTTGATCGCGTGCTCGGCCGGGAAGTCGCCGAAGCGCTCGCCAGGGATACGCGTCTCACCCTCATCCTGGTTGACCTGGATCACTTCAAGAGCGTCAACGACGCCTTCGGCCATGGCCGTGGCGACCAAGTCCTCATCGAGTTTGCGCGAAGGGTTCATTCCATCATCCGTGGCTCAGACGAATTCTTCCGCTACGGCGGCGACGAATTCGTGCTGCTGCTCCCCCAGACGGGTAAAGCGCAGGCAGACATGCTCTGCCGCCGATTGCTGCAGCGCATCCGCCAGGAACCGTTCCAAGGGGAGCCACCGCTCACGCTGTCCTTGAGCATAGGGATCGCCGAGCTGGCCGAAGCGCGGAGTGCAGAGGCACTGTTCGGGCGCGCCGACCAACGTCTCATGGAGGCCAAGCGCACCGGTCGCAGCCAGGTCGTTGCGGCCGAGGCGGCCCAGCCGCATCGCCAGCTGCCCAAGGAATCCACCCGCTTGATCGAGCGGGAAGGCGAGCTCGATCGTGCCCACCGCTTTCTCGACGCCCTGCCAAGAGAGAAGCGTGGAATCCTGCACGTGGTGGGCGAAGCTGGGGCCGGTAGGACCCGCTTTCTTGCCGAAATCGCACAGGCAGGTGGATTGCGCGGCTACGAGATCCTGTCCCTGCTGGCCAGTCCCTCCCTCTACCAGAGAGCATACGGAGCGGTGAGTGAGTCCAGCTTCCGTTGGAAAGGCGAGCCGTTGGAATTGGCCTCGGTGCGATCGTTCATCGCCGAAGTCCCTGGCCATCTGCGCGATCTTGGCCGCGTCGGGTTGCTGATCCTGGTGGATAGCCTCCAACATCTGGATCCTTGGACCGCTGCGCTGGTGCAGTCGCTGATGTCGGCACCAGCCCTCACCCAGGTGGCGCTTGTCTACACGGCCGACCAGGCCCATCCGCACCGGGCGGTGCGCCCGGAGATCGCCCTGCATGAGACGATTGCGCTTCGCCCGCTCTCGATCGATGGACTGCGGATCTGGCTGCGGGAGGCGCTGTCGTGGGAACCGGATCAGCGCCTGCTGGCCTGGTTGCACAAGGAGACCGGCGGTTGGCCGGCCCAGGTCCAGCGCGGTCTCGAGCATCTGCTGCAAGAAGAGGCCATCGCGCGCCAGGGGGGGCAATGGAAGACCAATGCCAATCTGACCGCCATTCCTCTGCGCAGCCTGCTGAACAAGGCCGCGACTTCGGTGCCGCTGCCGGCCGGCGGCCAGGCCGCGTTTGTCGGGCGGGAGGAGTCCATCCGCCGCGTCAAACAACTGCTGCGCGATCATCGCCTGGTGTTGGTTCTCGGCCCTGGAGGAATCGGGAAATCCCATTTGGCCCTGCAGGTCGCGGCCGAGCTGGGACACACCTATCGCGAGGGGGTCTGCTATGTCTCGCTGGCTTCGGCCGCCGGCCCCGAGCACCTGGCGCCTACCCTGGCCACTGCGCTGCGATACAACTTCTTCTCGGGACAGGACCCGGAGGTCCAGCTGCAGCACTTCCTGCGCCGGCGCAATATGCTGATTGTGCTGGACACGGTTGAGCACCTGTCCGAGGCGACCGACTTTCTCGATCGCTTGCTGAAAACAGCGCCGGGGATCACGCTCCTGGTGACCTCACGCGAGCCGCTGAACGTGCCCCATGCAGCCTCGCTGGAGCTGACCGGCATGCCCGTGCCTGATCTCGAGGGCACTGTTCCTCTCGAGGACTTCAGCGTGGTTCAGCTGTTCGTCGACCGTGCTCGTCGGGTGCATCCGGACTTCACGCTGAGCGATGCTGATCGTCCGGCACTGGCCCGCATTTGCCGGCTGGTGGAGGGCATGCCGCTGGGCATCGAGATGGCGGCCGCCTGGGTTCAGACCCTCAGCTGTCCGGAGATCGCCAGCGGAATCGAGACCAGTCTGGACTTCTTGCGCGCCGCAGGGTCGGCTGGGCACGAACGGCACCAGAACCTGCGCGCGCCCTTCGACCATTTCTGGAACTCGCTCTCGGCAGGCGAGCAGCATGCGGTCGGGGCGCTTGCGCTCTTTCGCGGCGGTATCAGCCAACGGGCTGCGGAGGCCGTCGCCGATGCATCCTTCTTCTTCCTCTCGGCGCTGGTCAATCGGTCCATGTTGAGGGAAGTCGGGCCGCGGCGCTACGCGATGCATGAAGTGCTACGCCAATACTCGCAGGAACAGCTGGAAGGCGAGAGCCATTCCGCCGCAGAAGCTCGTGATCGGCATGCCCGCTACTTCGCCTCCTTGCTACATTCGCTGCAGGCCGACTTGAATGGCAACCGCCAGAAGGAGGCGCTGGAGACCATCGAAGGCGAGCTCGGCAATGTGCGCGAAGCGATGCGCTGGGCCAACCGGCAGGGGGATCGACAGGCCTTGCAGATGTCCTTTGAGAGCCTGTTTCGCTTTCACGACATCCGGACTCGTTTCCTGGAAGGACAGGAGGCGCTGCGCGGCGCGTCGGCAGCGATCGAAGCCGGCCATGGTGAGTCCGGGAGCACAGGCGACGCAACCAAGCTGCTCCTTGGTCAGCTGTTGGCACGACAGGGGAGATTGGCCTTCCGGCGCTCGCAGTATGCGGAGGCCAGAAACCTGCTGGAGCGCAGCCTGGAACTCCTCGGGCAGCTGGATCATCCGCTGGAAGTCAGCTTTGCCTTGAATTGCCTGGGTGATATCGCCCGAGTTGCAGGGGACTACGATCGGGCCCACAGCTACCACGAGCGCGCCCTGACCTTATCACGGGCCGCGGGCGACATCGCCAGCCAAGCCAACTCTTTGAACGGTCTGGGGGTTAGCGCCGCCTCACGCGGCGATCTGGTGGGAGCCAAGGCTCTGCTCAGTGAAAGCCTGGCGGGCTGGCGAAGTACCGCCAATGAATGGTCCATCGCCGGTGTGCTGAACAACCTGGGCAACGTGGCCAGCCTGCTGCAGCAAGAGGATGAGGCCATGGCTCTGTTCCAGGAGAGTCTGGAGATCCAGCGGCGTCTGGGTGATCAGCGCGGTGCGGCCAACGCGCTGAACAACCTGGGCCTCACGGCTGAGGCCATGGGGGATCTGCCCGCGGCACTCCGTTTGTATGCCGCCAGTTTGCATACCTACCAGGAGATCGGCGACCAGTGGGGGGCGGCGCTTTCGTTGGCCAACCAGGGCAAGGCCAGCCTGACAGCCGGGAACGCGGAGCAGGCGATGGACTATCTCGTGGAGGCCGCGCACACAGGGATGGCTGTCGAGGCCTTGCCGGTGGTCCTGGAGTCGGCGGTCGCCTTAGCCTCCCTGCGGTTGGCAGAAGGGCAGTGGTCTCCTGCACTCGAGCTCATGTACCTGGCCGTAGGCAGCTCCGCTACGGATCCGGAAACCAAGGAACGCGCAAACGCCAGCCTGGCCGAATACGCCAGCGCCGTTCCGCCGGAACGCGAGCGGCAGGCTCTCCACTGGGCCGGGGGAGATCCATCGCTCGAGCAGATCTTTCACAAAGTCGAGCAGCTGGCTGCAGCGGAATCCCAGCCGGTTGCGCTGGCAGGTCCGTAGGCCTTCCCCAACGCTACAGCCGGACCTTTCGTGGGGTACCGCTGTCTCAGTCAGGCAGGTTGAATGGGATTGGAAGCGCGGGGCTGAGGGCGTGTGGCCATTCGGCGGCGAACAAAGACGATGGCGAACAGCAGTTGCCCGCCAAGCAGTGCCAGAGTGGCCAGCACCCCGTCCAGTATGGCCCACGGTTCGTGCATCTGGGCGCCAGCCACTGCCGAGCCGACGGCCTGGGCCACCATGGAGACCACCAGCGGCAGGCTGTAGGCCAGGAATACCGACAGGGAAACCACCGATCCAAGCAGGATCAAGGCCGCGTAGATTCTTACCCGCCTGGCCTCGGTAGGGCCGAGATCGGGCACGGGAGTCCCCAGGTACCGGAGCGACTCAGCCACACCAACACGGCGCAGCAGCCAATGTACTCTTCCGCCCAGGTAGGCCAGGCTGTCCTCATACAAGTTGTGCCCCCTGACAAGTTCCAGGATCACGTAGTAGATATCCGTTCGCAGGTAGACGTTGAATTGCCACAAGATCCCCAGCCAGTTGATCAACATCACCGCAGCCAGAAACCGCCGGAACGGAAGCGAGAGCGGTAGGAACGCGCTGAGCATCAGACCGACGGCGATAGGAATCAAATCCCATGCGATGCCAGCCAGGTACACTCCCAGGCGGTGCCGCCTGGGCACGGACCACAGCGAAGACAGTTGGGTCTGCGCGACCACGAAATGCAGTCGGGTGCTCAGCTCGAGGCGGGCAGGCAAACCGAGAGATCGCGCAGCGAAGAGATGCGCCAACTCGTGGATCAGCTGGTTAAACACGAGCCAGAGTGCGTTCCCGACCAACACCACGCTGCTGGAGGCGGTCCAGCTGAAGTCGTGGTAGCTCGGCAGCAGGTCTGGTCGACGAATGAGGGCCAGCGCGCCGCCGGCCATGAGCGCGGCAAAGGCCACGGTCCCGGGCCAGCCGAAGATCCAGCCCACGTGCCTGGCCTCGATCCGGCCCAAATGAGCTGCGGCGACCGGCTCGACCTCCAGCTGTCGCCCGTCGATGGATTGGATGAATTCAAGCTCAAGCAGCTGGTCGATAAATGCCTCCAGGTCCACCTCGGCTCCGTGCTCCTCAACCAGGCGAGCCTGAACCTGCTCCAGCGGGATGCCGCTTTGCAGCAGGCGAATGACGTGCACCGCGATTTCCGGCATCGCGGCAAACGTGCCGGCATCGACACGACCGACGATGAATTCATCGTCTTCGCGATGGATGGCCAGAGGCTGCAGTATCAGCCGGCTGGTGGGCAGCAGCGGGCTACGCCGAACGGATGCGACCGGAGACTCGGGCTGTTGCGGCATGAGGATGGACTGCGCCGTTCCCTACAGAAGACCGCTGGCAGAAGGGCTCTGTGGAGAGGTCCTTCTGCCAGGGCGATCTCATGCGGCCTTCAGGCTGCGTGGTTCTGGTGGTTTCTCCCAGCCCTCGTGGGTTCGTCGTTCAGGAGGGTCGTATCGGGGATACCAGACCGCTCCGTGAATCCAAGCGCAGCAAACGGGGTGTTCGTCTAGCCGCCGTTGGGTGTAGGGCCCCAGGCGCGCCCCGTCGTTTCGATCTTGGCCAGCTTGCGAACCTTGATCACCATTCTCTTGGGGTGCTTTTGGGTTTTCTTCATGGATCGACCTCCTGTGGGGGTGCTGGTTACCGAACCTTCAGCCTTCAGGCCCGTGAGATCACCGATCGGATGAGCCGCGGTGGCTCATGCCCTTATTGTGAAACATCCTAGCACGGTCTCCCCGCCGTCGTCCTTACAGGTGGCTTCCAGCTATGCCGGCGTAGGCAGCCGTCCCCTATGAGGGATGTCGACCGGGGGGCTTCTCTCTTTGCGGAGGATATGATAGAAACTCGATGGAGGCGCGTCCCCGGCCCTTCGGCCGACGCTCGGCAGCACATGCCCACCAATCTGCCCCCCCAGTACTTCGAGGTCGAGAAGCGCTACAAGGCGGCGACCGAACCGCAGGAAAAGGCCCAGCTGCTGGAGGAGCTGCTGGGGACCATCCCCAAGCACAAGGGCACCGACCATCTGCGTGCGGACCTGCGGCGCAAGCTGTCCAAGCTCAAGGCCGCCGCCCAGCAGTCGGCCCGCAAGAGCGGCCGGCGCGAGCCGGCCTACCAGATCGAACGGGAGGGCGCCGGGCAGGCGGCGCTGGTGGGGACCAGCAATGTGGGCAAATCGACCCTGGTGACCGCCCTGACCAACGCCTCGCCGGAGATCTCGGAGGCACCCTTCACCACCTGGACCCCCACCCCGGGCATGATGGCCTTCGAGAACGTGCAGATCCAGCTGCTGGATACCCCTTCGCTGGACCGCGAGTACGTGGAGGCGGGTCTGATGGATCTGATCCGCCGCACCGACGTGCTGCTGCTGATGGTGGACGTGCAGGCCGACCCGCTGCGGCAGCTGGAAGCCAGCGCGGCCATCCTGGAGCAGTATCGGATCCTCCCTCTGCATCGGGCCGACCGCCTCCAGGACGAGCAGCGCTGGGCGGTGCTCCCCACCCTGGTGCTGGCCAACAAGTGCGACGACCTGGAGGCGCTGGAGAACTTCGAGATCTTCCAGCGGCTGGTCGAGGAGCCGTGGGTCCTGCTCCCCATCTCGGCCCGGACCGGGCACAACCTGGACCAGTTCAGACAGGAGGTCTTCGACCGTCTGGAGATCATCCGGGTCTACTCCCGGGCCCCCGGCCGGGAGCCGGACCGCAATTCGCCGTTCGTGATGAAGTGCGGCGGCACGGTGCAGGAGTTCGCCCTCAAGATCCACCATGACTTCTACAACAAACTCAAAGGGGCTCGGGTTTGGGGCCAGGGCGTCTACGACGGCCAGTTGGTCTCGCGCGATCACGTGCTGCACGACGGGGACGTGATCGAGCTGCGCGCCTGAGCCTTCCTCCTTGACATCTACAACTGGCCCCGGCTACAATCCCGCCCTCATAGCTGCCCATCCCGGAGATTTTCGGCCCGCATAGTCTCCCCTGGATCGGCGCGAGGGTCGATGTGCGTGGTATCCGCGCCGAGCCTTCGGCGGTCCCGCCTGCACAGCCAAATCGGCAGTTCGCACCGCTCGCTGCGCCGACACGGCAACTCCCCAGGTACCCACACCGCAGAGGTCGGTTCCGCCCTTGAGGCGCGCCGTGCGGTGCCCATGTCTGAGCTGGAAAGGCAGGTGATGCTCGGCAACCCCGGCCGATTGAGCTGACTTCCGCGACCCTATCGGGGTCGAGCAGCACCAGACGCCAAATGGAGGAGACACGTGTGGAAGCATGTGAACACTGAACGCCTGGCGGGGCTGTCGCTGGTGATCGCCCTGCTGATGGCGGCCTGCGCCCCGGCGGCTCAGCCGGCCGCCGAAGGCGGTCCAATGACCGAGATCGGCGCAGGCGAAGGTTCGGTCTCGATCGTGGCCTGGGCAGGCTACATCGAGAGCGGCGAGACCGATCCCAACTACGACTGGGTGACGGATTTCGAGGCCGCGACCAGTTGTCAGGTGGACGTCAAGGTGGCCGCCACCTCGGACGAGATGGTGGCGCTGATGACCGAGGGCGGGTTCGATCTGGTGACCGCCTCCGGTGATGCCAGCAACCGCCTGATCTCGGCCGGGCTGGTGCAGGAGGTCAACGTCGACCTGATCCCCAGCTTCAGCACCGTCGATGAGCGCCTGCAGAACGCCCCCTGGAACACCGTGGACACCGACGGCGACGGCACCGCCGAGCACTACGGCGTGCCCTATCAGTGGGGCTCCAACGTGTTGATGTACAACACGGAGGTCTTCAGCGAAGCCCCTACCAGCTGGGGTGTGGTGTTCGAGGAGACCACCCTGGGCGACGGTCAATCCAATGCCGGGCGCATCGAAGCCTACGACGGCCCGATCTACATCGCCGACGCGGCGATGTACCTGATGTACCACAACCCGGAGCTGGGCATCGTGGACCCCTACGAGCTCACCCGCGACCAGTTCAACGCCGCCCTGGATCTGCTGCGGCAGCAGCGCGAGCTGGTCAACCGCTACTGGCACGACGCCTTCATCCAAATCGACGACTTCACCAATGAAGGCGTGGTGGCGGCCAGCTCCTGGCCGTTCCAGGTCAACCTGCTGGCCTTTGACGGGCAGCCCATCGCTAGCGTGATCCCGGTCGAGGGGGCCACCGGCTGGGCGGACACGACCATGCTGCACCGGGACGCCCCCCATCCGCACTGCGCC
>Ga0209002_10003280_pt1 | contig 12857 bp, 11 predicted proteins | sample Rifsed16ft2_FD_184010 | JGI IMG/M metagenome (GOLD analysis project Ga0209002, IMG submission 184010) | Soil microbial communities from Rifle, Colorado, USA - sediment 16ft 2 (version 2) | ecosystem: Environmental > Terrestrial > Deep subsurface > Rock core/Sediment | place: Rifle, Colorado...
GTTTCTTCATGTCCAATCTCCTTCATGGTTGGGATTGGACTCTAATGTCATGTGCTACTCAAGATGGGGGGACGTCGGTTGGACAGCTGGCAAATCTACAAAACTGTCAAAGCGAAAATCCAGCCAGAACTTTTTGGCTATCACTTTGTTGGCTACGATATCCGTGGTGGTCATGGAGCAGTCTCCAGCAAGATTGATAAATTCGACCCGGTGACGATGTGCGGAGTTACGGGAAGCGGTCGTGTTTATCAGCTATTAGGCATGCCGGGGGTAAATCAGGATGCCCAATACACATTGGGTGCCTGGATTCATCGGAATGAACTGGTTATGGTGGATGCGACCCATGAGTCCGTCCAGCATTACAAAATCGATTTGGAGCGATTGCAGGAAATGGACAAACATCCTCGTTAGCTAAAAGGAGCCTTAAGCGAGCACGTAAAGTCTCTAGCGACCCGGATGCTGACAATTGCGCGCAATTTTGAATTTGTTGGAAGAGAACAACGTGCCAGCGGTCGCTCAAACTGATATGTAGTTGTAATGGTCTGCTTCTCGGTGCCATAGCGGACGTGGTGATTTTCTGAAAGTGGAGGAGGTAAGGATCTTATTAACATAGTTGCTCTGATCTGTCTGACCACCTCCACCCTTCGACAAGCCCAGTGCGACGACTTCAAACATCATCTGATCGGATCAATAGTACGGCGTTCATCACATTTCGATCATTGAACTACAGTACATATAGGAAGTTCAACTATTTCTGCTATTCCTCTACTTAAAATTGTATAGACACCTTTTTCACAGTCTATTTCCACTTCATCGTTATCCTCTACTACTTCGAACAAATTTGAAATATTGAATATCGCAGGAATCTGTTGTTCTCTAACCATAATGGCCGCATGCGACATGATTCCACCCACTTCTGTTAACACACCGGAAGCGATCAGATAAAGTGCGTTCCAGCATGAATCTAGCGCCTTTACAGCAGCGATATCTCCCATTTTAAGTTTAGCGATATCTACTGGCGACCTGAGTACCTTTATTCTACCAACAACTTTTCCTGCGCTCACCGAGACCCCTCCCAATGAATGTTTCATGATGCACTCTGTTGAACCACTATTTGGTTCCCGCCCTTGGAATGAATCGGGCATTGGAGGTTGTGAATATGTCTTGCGAGCTGAAATCAAGACACGCGCATCAGGCAATGCCCCATCAAGAATTCTATTAATCTCATTTCTTTCCAAAGTGAATATATCTTCAGGTAAGACCAATCCTGGTATTTTTCCTGAGCGTGCGATAAGCAAAAGTTCCATCCGCATCTGTGAAACTTTTCGTGCCACCAAATACTTGGACTTTTCTCTTGACGAGAGTAGAGACCGCGCCATAAAAACCCATATCTTTTCTATGTATGGCCTCTTAGTAGAATTACTTAATAACCCATCTGGTTTATTTTTTTTACGTCTAGGATCGCCAAGTATGCCTGCTGCGCAGGCGGCTTCAATCTCACTAAGCAAATTCTCCGGCTGTTCACTTAGACGTGGCTGGGCTACTTCCATCTCAAATACGCTGCGATGTCCATATTTAGCAACATAATGTTTAAACTTTGTTTCGATTTCCAATTCGAAATCAGTAACTCCGGACTTCTTTTTTGCGAAAAAATATACTAATTCGTTAAAGTCATTTTGTTGCTGTATATTTGGGGCGTCAGCTGCCGCTCCAAGTAAATATTCTGCATTAGGAGATTTCGATTTCGATTCGCGTTTCTTTACACACCTTGAAGCAACATCAACTAGCGCACTTGCAAAAACAGTAATTATTAGATGCCGTTGAATGCATTTTGAAATCTGTTTCTCCAATATTGACATTCTATGCATCTCAGAGTGAGAGACGATTCTATCAATATCACTCCAGTTTTCCTTTTCAAGATGCTTCCACTCTTTAGATATTTCCATGTGACTCTTACTGCCATACAAAATCGCCCTAGCTGCTCTTACTGAAAGCTTTATGTTACTCACAATCCCTTTATCAACATTCATATTCTTTGAAAGTTCGGTGTCGCAGGCTCCTCCCATTGATCGGGCAATAGTTTTGCCATCTTGAAGCCAGCAATGCTCAATGACATATTGCAGCGCGGTCATATTGAAATATGGTTTTCTATTAAATACCTTCACTATCGGCATTATTGAATCGCCAATATGAAAGCCATAGCACTTGTACTGTTCTTTAGTTGCATTGTTGAGAAGCTCAGGCAATAACGATTGGCTATAAATCGAAATACAGTCAGGTAATATTTCCTTAAAATTACTACTAGTCCAAATATTCTTCATTGTCATTTAGTCCAAATGTTAGTTATTACTAATCACCGACACTTAATTTGTCGCGCTCTTGTACCTCAATGCAGTGCGGCGGATCATGTTAATTATTGGCCCATATTTCTCATGTCGTTTGTACTTACTTGATTCAGTTCAATCGCGATAACGAATGAAACCGTCTAGCAGATGACTAATCGGTGTTTCCCCTTAGCTAGGACTACAGCAAAAACGGAATTATTTTTTTTGTGGTTACCATGTACTCTTGGTATTCATTTCCAAAATAGTTACTTAACATTTTCTCTTCATTCTTAATTCGATACAGAGCTAAAAACAGCATAGGTGCCGATAGAAGTAATCCTATATTGGATAAAAACATCCAAGAAAAGCCGACCACCAACATCAACGTTCCAAGGTAAGCAGGATGCCGGACGTATTTGTATAAACCAGAACTTATAACTTTCTGATTTGGTACCACCTGCAATTCATGGGTAAAATATTTGCCTAATTGTTTTGCAGCAAAGGCACGTATTGTTATACCTGCGGCAAATGTCACTAAGCCAACCACGTAGAAATACTCAAGTTTGCTATTTAGTACTAAAACTTGCCAACTATAGCGGTCAAGAATTGGCATATAGAACACCATTAAAATAGTAATAATGGCGCTAGCAATGCCTTGGTCAGACGACTTTATTCCGTGATTATTTGTGTTCATAGTTTTGAGCTCAAATAGAAATAGCACAAGGACACACAATGCATTTAGAAATAGAAAGTAACTGGAATTGGCAGGGGCGGAAGAAATTCCTTTAGGTTCCAATATACCCAGTAAATACATCGCTGGAAGTGCCAGTGAGGTGCCTGCTATTGTAGCCACCAAAGCCGGTTGAATTTGGTTTTCTGACTTATTCATAGTTACTCCGGAAATATTAGTTCTAAGTATTGAGTGTTGATGGAATTTGCGGTTCAAATATGAAGCGCAATGCATAATTTGAAGAATACCTGACTTGGCGTCTCGTATCCAAGTCTCCTTCTGGATTGGTTGTTTAGTCTCTCCATCGCCCGTATTGATCTCCTGTTGTGTAATTGTTGAAAAGTCCCGGCTCTGCGAGGAAACTGTTGTACCAATTCATTCGTATTTCGTTAGTGCCTCGCCCCCCCCGGCTTGCGCTCAACGATGTTCACGACGGTCTGACGATGGTTCTTGCCAATGACGGTATCAGCCTCCCAGTAACCAATCCGGACATCCTCAGTTTGCTGCTTGCTACTCTCGATGTGGCTGTTCGAGAAGTGCATGCAGCGGGATCGTTGATATCCCCCAGGCCACTTATCTCTTCGGAATGATGTCGGCCAACGTTTAAGTCACCGGCCTATGCTGCTTTTCGCGCCTGTGGGATAAATGGGTTAGATAGTATCGATTTAGGCAACCAATTTAGCTAACTGCGCTGCACTCACGGCAGGTCTACCCAATTTTTGCTAGTGATAGAATTTAAAGCGGGAAAACTATAGTTCTTGATATTCGGATGTTTGCTCTGTGCTTCGGTCAGCATTTGTTTGAGAGTCTTTTTGTATGTGGCCAATATCTTCAGGAAGTCAAAAACATCTTTTTCACCAAGTGGGGTGTTTGGCGCGTTTGGCTGCTTGTTAATATGCGCTGAAAGTTAAATTTTGGCACTTTTCCTTTCAAAATGCACCATAGATTTATTGCAACGTACAATTCGGAATTGATTGTCAACCGGTACCCCGGCAGGGTTGGGTGAAGCTCCGCCCTTCTGGTGAACTGCCCCCAGTTGCTATTGCTCCTCCGGACACCAGCGTATCCTGAAGCGGATCTACAAGCGGTGGCAATTCTTGCTTAATGATTCTTGGAAAAGCCTTCGCGCAGTTTTTCCCAACGGAAAAGGTATCTTCTTCACCGCTCTTCTTGTGCTTGTAAAAAAATATTGTGTGTTCATTTTCCAAATCCCCACAGCATCCTTCTATTTTGTGACCGGGAAGCAGTGCCATGCGCGATATAACTTTCACTTCATAGTCGCTACAAATTTGCTGCTTCTTTTCATCACCTCGGCAGCTATCTATCTTGTTGGTCATCGTGGTTTCCTTGTATTTGTGCAGCGTGGATCTTCATCGCGTTCGAGCCTACCCTACAATAAGCGTTGTTTCTCAGCAATATGCCATTCGGCCTATACCTCGGCCTATGCATTTTTATCAAAGTTCAATGGAGGGTATGGGCTTTCCAAATTCATTTCCGTAGATTTCGTTTCCATGTCGGGCTAGAAGATCTGCAAAGGGATAGTGGGTGTCTATCCTCCGATAAAACAGTTAGAAACTATTTGTCCAAGCACGCCATTACTCTACGAGCACTAAGAGTAGGCCAGTAGTAATTGCGCGGGCGGCGACTGAGCGGAATAATGTATGACGCAGCTAGCTGCGCTGGCAATCAACAGGTATGCGAGAGCGTTGTCCTTACCGCTACACCCAATTCGGTAACCTGCATCACAATTTCCCCGCGGTGCTCAAACGTTCCATGCACCAGATATACCGCGTCGATCATTGCTCCGTTCTCGGGTTAGATCACTCAAGCCGATGTCTTGGTTACTATGCTTGGCGTATGTAATTACATCTATGTGGGGGCGGCGAAGTAGTTCTTACCCAATCATCCATCGTTCAAGTTGTACCTAAATAGTGTTCAGGCGCGACGGCCGGGACTTTCGCAATAGTGTCTAGATCTCGGGAAAAGTATCTAGGCCTTTGGCTAAAGTAACTAGACCTTTAGTTAAAGTATCTAGATATTCCGAAAAAGTATCTAGACCATTTGGCATATTGTGATCCAGTATTTAGTCAGTTAGTGTCCGCTCCGCTGAGTTTCTTATCCAACTCAATGCCAATTAGCCTCAAACGCTATTGGGTTGTTTGGGCTCTATACAGTGTGGACAGATTTGGCAAACTGGGTAAGAGTGTCTCGGCACCATCACATTTTTATGGGAGAAAGCGACGAATGATTTATCAACAAATGACAGCCAAATTGAAGGCAGAGGGCAATTACCCATTTTTTCCCATAATAGAAGGTCCCGCAGGACGCAATGTGAAAGTACGAGGAATTGGTGACACCATAATGCTCGCCTCTTGTGATTATCTGGGGTTGTCTAATGATGAAAGAATTAAGGCCGCAGCAATTGAGGGAATAAAACAATTTGGAACCAACATTTGTGGTTCATTGGCGTTTTCTGGAAGAACAACAATCCATGAGCAACTTGAAGACTCCATCAAAACATATATGGGCACTGAGTCTTCGATAATATTCCCAACGTCGTATTTAGCAAATTTGGGATGCTTATCAACAGTAGCAACTCACGATGATGTATTGTTGTTCGACAATCAAAATCATGTGTCACTATTTGGTGGCGCTAGAATGTCAGAAGCGACTTTACGAACCTACAAGCACAATGATATGGATATGCTAGAAAGTCTATTGAAGTGGAGTCATGGGTTTAAGAAAAGATTTATCGTGACTGATGGAATATTTAGTGCGATTGGTGATTACGCAAAATTGGATACGATTGTTCAATTGGCGAAAAAATATGATGCCGCCATAATATTGGACTCCGCTCATGATCTAGGTGTTTTAGGGGAAAATGGGCGCGGACTTGCAGAGCATTTCAATGTCCTAGACGATATTGATCTAATTGTCGGGACTATGTCTAAAGCAATGGGTAGTACTGGTGGTTTCGTTGTTGGCAAGGAAAAGTACATTGGGAAGATGCACTATGCATCGGGACCCTACCATTCATCTAGAGCCGTATCACCAGGTGTTGCAGCCGCATCCGTTAAGGCATTTGAGATTGCCAAAACTGAAGGGGCACAACGACGCCACCAATTGTCTAAAAACACATTGGCTATTAACAAAGGTCTTATGTCACTGGGTTTTGACACGATGGGAACCAGTACTCCTGTCGTTCCTGTACTGATAAAGGACACGGAAAGAACTATAGCGGTGACGATGTGGCTCCAAAAACATTCCATATTGGTATGCGGAATGGTTCCGCCAAGTACGCCAACCAATTCAGCTAGACTACGGCTAAATGTAACTAGTATGTTAAACGAACAAGATATTGATACTGTACTAAACGTCTTTGATGAGCTTTCGGCGAGTTCCTTATGGCTGGCATAAGACAAGATTGTTCAAAGATAGCAGTAACAGGGGCCAGTGGATTCATTGGTGGGCAGTTTGTGCTATATGCTAAAAGGCAAGGAAGTTATGTAGTTGCGCTAATTCGTAAAACCAGTGATGCCACGTTTCTAGAAAAGGAAGAAATCCCCTATATAAGGGTAGATTTTTCAAATGCAGTTGAGCTCACACACGCGTTATCAAATATAGAGAAGGTGGTGCATATAGCAGGTCCTGGACTTTCTGACTTAGTAGCAGGAAAGGAAAGCCAAGAGCCTAACATATACCCTTTAATTAAATCATGCATACAGGCAAATATTAGTCGTTTTGTATATCTCAGTACGATTAAGGCGGGTTCGCCGCAGCAGTTTTCAAATAGTACATTTCAAACTGAATCGTTTAGAAATGACATATATGGAACACGGAAGCGACTAGAAGAGCAGATACTCCTTGATGAAGGAGGAAAGCTGAATTGGATTGTCATTCGGGCGCCAGCTGTATATGGACCACTAGACAAAAAAATACTGCCAGTATTCAAAATGTCGCAAAGAAAAATTGTGCCAATTTTGCCAGAATCTAAGTGCTCAAAGTTCAGCATAATTCATACCGAAGATTTATCAAGAGCATTATATTCTGCAGTTATTAGGAATACGCCCTCTTCGGAAGTATTGGAAATTGGTAACCATGAGCCAGTAACATGGAATACCCTTGTTAGGGCGCTTATGCCACCTACTAGTAAAACCATTACGATACCGTATTCACTCCTTCGTGTTCTATCGTGGATACTCAGTACTATGGGATACATCAAGGGTACGAAAAGCGGACTGGTTACAGATCGGCTAAAGGATCTTACTAAATACAATTGGATTAGTGACACTAAGACAGCAAGTGAGCGAATCGGATGTAGCCCAACCATTCAATTGAGGGACGGATTGAAGGCATGTCTTGAACAATATATAAAAGCGGGGGCAATTTAGGGCAATTCGGTAGAGTGTTCAGCCAAGTCGATAATGCATCGAGTTGAAAGAAATGGCCTAAAAATTTCAGACAATCCGTTCAGTGCCAGCCTTGCTCACCCCAAGCCGAACTGAGTTCAGCAAACAGAAATGCAAACGTATGAGAATGACGAGAAGATAAACCTCTACGTATTCACGCTCTTTCAGTGCCGTTCGACGAACACGTTGCCTAGATCCTTTTCGCCCATACTGATTTACAACCGTTTTTTTCGGCTGGCCGGTGAGGTTTTGGCTGGTGAGCTAGCAGCCATGGTAGGTGTTGCAGATTCCAGATGAAAACTTAAACACGATGTTCCAAGTGATCGTAACCAACGTAAGGAGAATCGATGATTAGCATTACCGCACGAATTCCAAACATCGCATGGAATGAAGGTTTTGACCGCCATTGGTTTGATAATGATCCAGTTGCTACGCATGCGTTTAATGCCCTGTCCTTCCTTTTTCCGCAAGCGGAGCGGTTCTTCATTGAAGCCGCGCGTGAAGTGGTGCGCGATACCAACATAGCCTTTGAACCTGCACTCACCCTGGCGGTTAAAGAATTTGTCACTCAGGAGGCTGCCCACACGGCACAGCACAACAAATACAACTCCATCTTAGTCGCGCAAGGTTATAAAAATGTTGTTCATGATGCCATCGAAAAACTTCAAATTATCTCTAGAAAAATATTTTCCCCGTTGACTAGATTGGCTCTTGTTTGCGGTTACGAACACTACACCGCGATTTTGGGCAACTTCGTTTTAAGCAACCCTGAATTATTTAGGAAGGCATCTCCGCAAATGGCATTGGTGTGGGGCTGGCATGCTGCCGAAGAAACTGAACATAAGAGTGTTTGCTTCGATTTATACCAAGCAGCTGGTGGTGGCTGGTTGTGCCGCTCCTTAGTTTTTATGTTAATCAGTTTGGATTTTGTCGTCATGTTTGGGCGCAACTATCTATACTTACTGCATCGCGATGGTTGTTTCAATATTGCGCAACTGCCTAAAACAATAATTCAATTTAGTCGCTTCTTTTTTGGTCGAACTGGTGTTGTTTGGCATTTGATTGGATATGGCGTTCATTACCTGAGTCCGTGGTTTCATCCATGGCGTCAAAACAACCAAGCCGAACTTGCAACTTGGATGGCTGATAACCAACAACATTTGCGTAAAGTTGCGTAGCATCAGTAGAGTTCCTTCGTCACGCATTACGTTTGATTGCTTATTGTCCGATTCTTTGCAGGAGTGGAACAGGTTGGATAGCCGCCACGACGGCAACTGACGGCTTACCCAAACGACTATGGCGAACAGGCAAACAAAGCCTCGCCCCATCGTGATGTGTAATGTCTGCAGCCCAGACGTGGTTTGAGCGAGTGATGGAGATTCCGTAAGGGTGATGGTTAAACTGGATTCGCCGGGTGACGCTTGCTGGTATTGCGCTAACGGTAGAGAGCATGGACTGTCGCGCAGTCCACAGCGAGGGCGCGCGACGACGACCGATTGGATTTCCTTCACGTTTGATAAGCTTCGATAACATATGTGCGCCGGCGAAGAGATGGTCCAGATAAGTACTCAGGCAAAGCTCAATCGCGATGCCATGCTAAAACGTAAATAATCTCAACAAGTGAGCAATAAGAAATGAGTAAATCAAAATCTAATATCGTCGTTGTCGCACTTCATAAAAGTGGAACTAATCTGATACGTAAACCAGTCAGCGTTTGTGGATATGAAGTTGCAGGCCAGGGTATTGCTGAAAGCTACAGTTACCTGTGGGTTAAATGGTGCATGTTGGGCGCGGCGATTTCTTCCGGTTACAACATGGACAGCACGCGTTCTGAGTTGGCGGCTCGCTTCTTCAGAAAAGCGTATACAAAGAAAGGAACCAACGCAATATTTATCCATTGGCTGCCGTTGGGCAAACACCTTAGAGGATGGTTAACAGATTCTAACCCGCGAATAGTATTTCATTATCGTGATCCGCGGGCCATCACAGTTTCGCTTTATCACTACTTGCTAAGTGACAAAATGGGCTCAGACCCATTAATGAAGATGATGAGCAAAATTGTAAGACACCTACCCAGCAAAGAGGAGCGTTTTCAGTTTCTTATAGAAGGCTGCGCATCATATTTTGACCCGATTCGCGAAAGTGTCTGGCTTCGTTTTCACCCCGATGTTTTGAGTACCAGCTATGAGTCACTAGTGGGATCTGCCGGTGGCGGTAATGACGATATACAGGAAGCTAGCCTACATCATCTATTGCAATACCTCGGGCAAGAGCAAATGTATGACAAGGCATTGGCCTCTTTAAGGGATCGTGACAGCCGAACATTCCGGACCGGACATACAGATGGATGGCGTTCAGAATTTCCGGAGGAGTTACTCGAGCGCTTTGAAAATCTTCACGGAGACATCATAACGGCGTTGGGGTACGAATTGTTGACAGGTCGGAACGATAAGTGACTTAGCTTAGGTAATACGGTAGTAGTGAAAAATCAATCTGACAGTTAGCCGAGTTGCCGAAGTCACTGTCCGGTGTAGTCGCGAGTAACTAGACCAAATTGTACATCATCATAGATGAAACATTTATATCTGTTCTAAATGCTTCGTGTAGTACATGGCACCACCTTTTCAGCGGATCAATTTTTGAAAGAAACAGCATGAGAAGAGTCGTTGTAACTGGCGTAGGAATTGTTTCCAGTATTGGTAATAATCAAGATGAAGTTCGTAGTGCCCTTTACAGCGGATCTAGTGGCATCACCTATAACAATGAATTCGCTGAATTCGGTATGAGGAGCCATGTAAGTGGGCAGCCAAATATAGATATTGAATCACGAATCGATCGCCGACATTTTCGATTTATGGGCGACGCTGCTGCTTACATCTATATTGCTATGCAGGAAGCGATTGAAGATGCGGGTTTGACTGAAAAGCAAATATCCCATTACGACACCGGCATTATTACTGGTTCAGGGAGCGGATCTCCCAAGAACGTTGTATTGGCTGCGGACAATTTGCGCAATCATGGAATCAGACGTATTAGTCCATATACGGTTACACGCACCATGGGTAGTTCTACCTCTGCGTGTTTGGCCACCGCATTTAAGATCAGAGGCACCAGTTATTCAATCAGTTCCGCTTGTTCCACCAGTGCACATTGTATTGGAAATGCTGCCGAACTCATTCAATTAGGTAAGCAGGATATTATGTTCGCCGGTGGGGCAGAGGAAGTGCACTGGACTTCCTCTGCATCGTTTGATGCAATGGGGGCACTATCTTCAAAATACAACAATTCACCTCACATGGCATCACGTCCATATGATGCTAGCCGCGACGGATTTGTAATTTCTGGTGGCGGCGGCATGATTGTGATGGAAGAATTAGAGCACGCGTTGAACAGAGGAGCCCATATCTATGCCGAATTGGTTGGCTATGGTACGACTACCGATGGGCACGACATTGTTGCGCCCTCAGGTGAAGGCGCTGTTCGTTGCATGCAAAAAGCGTTGAAGAACGTGACTCACCAAATAAAATATATCAATGCCCATGGAACCGGCACCGTAATGGGCGATGCTAAAGAGTTAGATGCGATCAAAGAAGTCTTCGGCAATAACATCCCATATATTAGCTCCACTAAATCGTCGACAGGGCATGCTCTTGGCGCTGCAGGTGTAAATGAGGCAATTTACTCATTGATAATGCAAAAAAATGGATTTATTGCTCCGTCAATCAATGTTGGCCAACTGGACCCTATCGCCGAAGGTATGCCAATCGTCACAGAGCGAATTGATAACATAAATTTGGATGCCGTACTATCCAACAGTTTCGGATTTGGTGGAACTAACGTCAGCCTCGTTTTTGCCAAATATGGTTAGCCTGAATTTTGAATAAAGTAGCAAAATTGCTTTGCAGAATTGGACAGTGCAATAGCTGGCCACCTTGCTTGATCTAAGCCTTGAGGCAGCGGCCAACAAAGGAGCAGGCGAGACGAAATCACGCATTGGGATTCAAGGCCAACGCGTCTATAGTCGCAATCAAAGCAAGACACTTGTGGAGATAGCTGATAGCTTGATGTTGCCCCAACTAGTTTTCAAAAATGAGGCGGGAGTCGCAGGAATCGGCTTCCAACGCATTTGCCTACAAAGGCGAAGTTAGTAGCGCCTGACCTTAAGGTTTTCCTCGCCTGGATGGGGGGACGACGTCCCCCCATCTTGAGTAGCACATGACATTAGAGTCCAATCCCAACCATGAAGGAGATTGGACATGAAGAAACGATTCACGGAAGAACAGATCATTGGTTTCTTGAAGGAGGCAGAAAGTGGCTTGCCGATAAAGGAGCTGTGCCGGAGGTACGGTTTTTCTGAAGCGAGCTACTACCTCTGGCGCAGCAAGTTTGGCGGCATGAATGTGTCAGACGCCAAACGGCTAAAAGAGCTTGAGACTGAGAACGCCCGTCTGAAGAAGCTGCTCGCCGAATCGATGCTGGAGATCGAAGTCACGCGCGAGGTGCTCCGAAAAAAGTGGTAAAGGCACCGGCACGCCGCGAAGCGGTGCGCGCTCTGGCGGATCTCGGATTGAGTGAGCGCCATGCTTTGCGCGTAGTCGGCATGAGTGCCAGTGCCTATCGTTACCAACCCGCTCCTGACCGAAACCAGGCTCTGCGAGCGCAGATTGTCGCTTTGGCGCACCGGCACCGCCGTTACGGTGCCGGCATGATCTATCTGAAGCTGCGTCAGACCGGACATCAGGTCAATCACAAGCGCGTCGATCGGCTCTATACCGAAGCCGGTCTTCAGGTAAGGCGGCGCAAACGCAAGAAAGTGCCGATGTCGGATCGACATCCCTTGGGCCGACCTGAGAGCGCCAACCAAGTCTGGTCGATGGATTTCGTGTTCGATCGAACCGCCGAGGGACGAGTCGTCAAATGCCTGACGGTAGTTGATGACGCCACACACGAAGCTGTGGCCGTTGTGCCGGAACGTGCGATTGGCGGCCATGCGCTGACACGCATCCTGGATCGGCTGGCCGTGCAGCGTGGCCTGCCTCAGGCGATACGCACCGACAACGGCAAGGAGTTCTGCGGCCGGGCGATGCTGACCTGGGCGCATGGCCGTGGTGTAAGGCTGTTCCTGATCCAGCCGGGCAAGCCGAATCAGAACGCTTACATCGAATCGTTCAACGGGAGGTTGAGGGACGAGTGCCTGAACGAACACTGGTTCGTCAGTCTGGCGCATGCCAGGGTGGAAATTGAAGCGTGGCGGCGGGAATACAACGAGGAGCGGCCAAAGAAATCGCTGGGCGGTCTGACGCCCTCGGCCTATGCGCAGCAGTTGGCAGGAAAATCGGTTACATTACTCACGGACTCTAAAGCCGCGTGCTACTGAAAACCGGGGGGACGTCG
>Ga0209002_10003285_pt1 | contig 12848 bp, 14 predicted proteins | sample Rifsed16ft2_FD_184010 | JGI IMG/M metagenome (GOLD analysis project Ga0209002, IMG submission 184010) | Soil microbial communities from Rifle, Colorado, USA - sediment 16ft 2 (version 2) | ecosystem: Environmental > Terrestrial > Deep subsurface > Rock core/Sediment | place: Rifle, Colorado...
CGGCTGACCGGCGCGCACCGCGGACTGGAATGGGGCGCGGGCCGGAGCACGCTGTGGCTGGCGGCGCGCCTCGGCTCGCTCGTGAGCGTCGAGCACGACGAAACCTACTTCCGCCGCGTCCGCGCGCAACTGGAACACAGGAGCCTGCGGAATGTGGAGCTGCGCTGCTGCCCGGCGGAGACGGACTACGTCGCCGTGGCCGACAGCCTCCCCCGCGAGAGCCTGGGCTTCGTGCTGGTGGACGGGCTGGCGCGCGACCTCTGCGCCCTGGCCGCTCTGCCGCGGCTGAAGCCGGGCGGGCTGCTCGTGCTCGACAACATCAACTGGTACCTTCCTTGCTCGAGCCGCGCCCCCGACTCCCGCCGTCCGCAGGACGGCCCGGCCAGCGCCGCCTGGAGCGAGTTGGCCGCCGCGGTCAAGACCTGGGAGCGTCACTGGACCTCGAACGGCGTCTGGGATACAGCGCTCTGGGTCAAGCCGTAGCCCGGCTAGCCTCCGGGTGGGCTAGCCGTCCTCCGGAAACATAAAAGTCATACTAAAATGCTCTTGACTTACCTTTCTGTGTTTGGTAGGATTCTTCCCATCCAGGGGGAGAGTATGACCAGTGAGAAGGCAGTGGTGACCACGAAGGGCCAGGTAGTGATTCCGGCCCGGCTGCGGAAGCGGCTCAAGATCAAGAAGGGGACGCTGGTGGCGTTCTCGGAAGAGAACGGGCGGCTGATTTTGCAGCCGGTCACCCCGGAGTGGATCGCCAGTCTGCGCGGATCGATGAAGGGGAGTGGCGCGCTGGAGTATTTGCTGGCCGAGCGCAAGAAGGATCGCTACTCGTGAAGCGCTACGCGCTGGACACGAGCGCGCTCATCGCCTTCTTTCAGGACGAGCCGGGCGCGGCCAAGGTGCAGGAACTACTGACCGAGGCCCGCCAGGCCGAGCACCCGCTCCTGCTCTCGGTGGTCAACTGGGGCGAACTGTACTATGTGGCCTGGCAGCGGATGGGCGAGGCCGCGGCGCAACAAAGAGTGCAAGAAATCGCCCGGCTGCCGATTGAGCTGGTGGACGTGGACCGCGAGACAGCGCTGCTGGCCGCCACGCTCAAGGCCCAACACAAGCTGCCCTACACCGATGGCTTTGCCGCTGCACTCGCAATGCAGCGGAAGGCCGTGGTGGTGACGGCCGACAGGCATTTCGCCCGGGTAGAAAAGCAGATGGGGATGCTGTGGTTGAATAGCTGACGGTCCTTTGGCGACAGTTCGCCGCCGAGGTCAAGGCCTGGGAGTGCCACTGGACGTCGAACGGCGTCTGGGACACCGCCCTCTGGGTGAAGCCCGGCTAGCCGGGCGCGGGCGGCACGGCGAGGATGTGGGCTTGGGCGAACTCGCCCGGAGCTAGAAATTCCCGGTCGTGCTCCAGAGTGAACACCCGGTAGCCGGCCTGCCGCAGTTCCTCCCAGACGGCCCGGGCGGCCTCCTCGCCGTGCACTTCAATCAAGAGCAGGGGTGCGACCTCGCCGAGCAGGCGCCGGGCGCCGGCGAGCGCCAGCCCTTCGGCGCCCTCGATGTCCATCTTCACCACCTGGGGCGGCGGGGCGCCGCGGGCGAAGACCAGCTCGTCGAGCGTCAGGCTCTCAACCTCGTACGTGCCCGTGTGTCCGGCGGTGGGCGTGGTGATGCGCGCCATAGTGGAGCTGGCGGCGGCAAAGAGCCGGGTCCGGGCTGACTCTCCCGCCACCGCGGCTTCGATCACCTGGACGTTCGCGGACACCGCCGGGTTCATCGCCAGATTTTCCCGCAACAAAAGAACGTTCGCAGGCAGGGGCTCGAAGGCCAGCACCCGGCCCTGGGGTCCCACCAGCCGCGCCAGGGCCAGTGTGAAGAAGCCGAGGTGCGCCCCCACGTCGTAGACGGTCATGGCCGGCCGCACTTCGCGCTGGAGCGCGCGCTGCACGGGCATCTCGTGCGTGCCGAGCCAGAAATATTTCTGCGTCTTCAAGTCCACGCGCAGGCGGAGGCCGCGGGCCAGGCCCCCGGCCACCTCCACCACCACCGGCTCGTCCGGCGCCGCCCGCGTCAGCAGCCAGCGCACGGCGGCGGAAAGGCCCGGAGTGCGGTAGAGGGCGGCCTTCGCCCAGTCCGGCAGCAGCCCGGCAGCCGCCCGCGCGCTGCGCAGCAGAAGCGACATGGGCGGCGATTCTACCACCCGCCCGCGCCTGCGCCTTGATTTGCCTGGGCCGCGTGCGCTACCGTTCGCTGCCGTGTCCACGCTCTCGCGCCACTACCTCTCGACGGTCGCGGCCAACGCCTCCATCTTGCTCCTGGGCGTACTGAGCGGCGTGCTGGCGGCGCGGCTGCTCGGCCCCGAGGCCCGCGGCGAGCTGGCGGTCATCATCCTGTGGCCCTCGGCGGTGGTGTACATCCTCGGGTCGCTGGGCCTGCACGACGCCGCCACCTACTTCGCCGCCCGCCACCCCGAGCGCTTGAACGCGGTCTTCACCGTCCTGCAGGTGCTGGGGCTGGCGCAAACGGTTGTTTTCGGGGCGCTGGCCTATTTCCTGCTGCCGTGGGTGCTGGCCGGGCATCGCCCGGAAGTCATCGCCCTCACGCGCCTCTTCCTGCTCTTTCTCCCCGCGGGGTTCAACTCGCTCTACTTGCTGAAGCTCCTGCAGGGCCGGATGCTGCTGCGCCAGTACAACCTGGCGCGGGTGTTCGTGGCCGCCTGGTACGCGGCGCTGCTGGTGGCGCTCTACTTTCTGGGTCGCGTCAGCCTGCCCTGGATCGTGGGCGGGCAACTGGCCGGCTACGGGCTGGCGGCCCTGCTCCACTATTACTTCGTGCGCGCGGGGGTCGGGCCGGTTTGGGAGTGGGACCCGAGCGTAATCCGCCCGTTGCTCCGCTACGGCGTGCAGGCTCAGTTTTCCATCGCTTCGGCGCAACTGAATTTCCGGCTGGACCAGCTGGTGATGAGCATCTGGCTGCCCCCGGCAGCGTTGGGTACCTATGTGGTGGCGGTGACGCTCACCTCGCCCCTGCGCGCCCTGCCGCTGGCCATCGGGACGGTCACGCTGCCGGCGGCGGCCCGGGAGTCGCCCGCCGCCGCCCGCGGCGTCATCGGGCAGTCGTTGCGCACCGTGGGACTGCTGCTGGTGGGGAGCGCCGCCGCGCTCTATTGGCTGGTGCCGTACCTGCTGCCGCTTTTCTTCGGCGAGGCTTTCGCGCCGGCCATCGCGGCCTGCCGCGTCTTGGTAGTCGCCAGCGTTCCGCTGGGATTCAGCCTGGTGCTCTACGACGGCTTGCGCGCCTTGAACAAGCCCCAGGTGCCCGGCTACGCGGAGCTGGTGGGGAACGGGGTGACGGCGGCGCTGCTGGCTGTCCTTCTGCCCAGGTACGGGATTCTGGGCGCGGCCTACGCTTCGCTCGGCGCCTACACCGCCAGCCTGCTTTTTCAGCTCTGGTACATCCACCGCCGCCTGCGTCTTTCCGTGCGCGAACTGCTCCTCGCCCGCCGCGCCGCCGCCGAGCCCGCCGTCTTGCGCAGCCCCGCGCCGGAGGGGGACGAGCCCCCGGCCGCTTGATTCACCGGAAGCCTTGCGTTACTTTCCCCTCTGGTGGGGTTTCGACACGGCATGAATCTCGAGGGGACGTCTCCCATTTTCGTTCTCGGACGCCAGCACAGCGGCAACACGCTGCTGGCGGCGGTCTTCGATCGCCTCCCCGGCGTCCGCGGGATGAAAGGGGAGGGAACGTTCTTTGAGTGCTGGGCGGAGCTCGACCGCCTGCAAGCGGACGAGCGCCTCTCCCGCCTGGTCGACATTCTCGGCCGCAGCGACGCGCCGCACCTCTCGCCCGAAGCCCGCGGGGAGCTGGAAGCCGCTCTGCGCGCCCACCGCGCCCGCGGCAGCGATCTCTCCGCCTGCGCCCTCTATGTTGCCGGCATGGAGCACCTGGCGGGGCGTCGCGGCAAACACCGCTGGGCCCAGAAGGCCACCTCGTACATTTTCTACGTGGACTTGATTCTCCGGGCTTTTCCCCGGGCCAAGCTCATCTACCTGCTCCGCAACCCGCTGGATTTGGCGGCTTCCCTCAAGCTGCGCGGCGGCCGCCACGCGCTGCTGCGCATGGTCTACGCCTGGAACAAAGGCGCGCGGCTGGCCGGGCACTACCAGACGCGCCACCCGGAAAGCTTTCTCGTGGTCCGCTTTGAAGACCTCGTGGGCGCGCCAGAACCCACGGTGCGCCGGGTGCTCGGCTTCTGCGGGTTGGACTTCCACCCGGACTGTTTGCAGGTTCCGCTCGTCAACCCCGCCGAGGAACCCTACCGGATGGAGAGCGCCGAGCAGGGGATGGACGCGAGCCGACTCTTCCGCTACCGCCAGGTTCTCACCGCCGCCGAAGAGGCCGTGGTGCGCTGGGGTGTTTCCCGGCCGCTCATCGAGCGGCACTATCCCGAGCTGCGCGCGCCCGACCGCCGGGTGGGGCTCCGTCTGGTGCCCGGCGCAGTCTGGCTGGTGGGGCGGAGCGCGGCCGCCTTGGTCGCCGAGCACCTGGGCCAGCTCTTCAGCGACCCGGGCCACATGGTTAAGCGGCTCCGGCGGAGGCTCACCTAGAGCGGCGAGCGTGGAGGCGAAACGCTATCGGCTGGCGGTGGTGGCCATTCGGCCGCAGCCCTATAATTCCCCCCTTTACCGCTCGCTGGCCGCCCATCCTCGAATCGACCTGACCGTCTACTACCTGCTTGACGAGGGGCTCGGGAAAACCCGAGACCTCGACTACCGCCGCTTTGAGTGGGGCTACCCTGTCCTCGACGGCTACCGCAGTCGGTTCCTTCGGAACCGCGCCCCGCGCCCCTCGGGGGCGCGCTTTACAGGAGCCTTCCACCCCGAGCTTTTTTGCCGGCTCCACCTCCGTCATCACGACGCCGCCGTCGTCCCCGGCTGGTTTCCCTCCTCCGTCTGGCTGGCGCATTGGGCCTGCTGGAGGCACGGCTTGCCCGTGCTGATGAGGTCGGATGCCAATGCCGCCGACCCGGTCCGGCGTCCTTGGGTGCGCACGCTCGTCCTGCCCCGGCTCTTCCGCCGCTGCGCGGCCTTTCTGGCCGTGGGGAGCCGCAACGCCGCCTTCTACCGCGGCTGCGGCGTGCCGGAGGAGAAACTCTTCCTGGCTCCATATGCGGTGGACAACGATTTCTTCCAGCAGCAGCGCGCCGCGCTCCAGCCGCGGCGCGGCGAGCTCCGGCGGCAGCTCGGCCTGCCGGACGAGGCTCTCCTGCTGCTCTACGCGGGGCGGCTGGTACCACAGAAACGCCCGGGCGATTTGCTGGCGGCGGTGGCCCGGCTGGACGACGCCCGGGTCTGGCTGGCGCTCGTCGGCGAAGGCCCCGAGCGCGGGCGGCTGGAACAGCAGGTGGCAGCGCTCGGCCTCCGGCGCGTCTTCTTCGCCGGCTTCCGCACGCAGGCCGAATTGTCGGAGTACTACATGGCGGCCGACATTTTCGTGCTACCCTCGGAGAGAGAGCCCTGGGGGTTGGTGGTCAACGAAGCCATGAATTTCGGCCTGCCGGTCGTGGTGTCGCAGGTTGCGGGCGCGGTAGGCGACCTGGTGCTGCCGGGCACGGGCCGGACGTTCCCACCGGGCGACGTCGACGCCCTGGCCGCCTGCCTGCGGCCGCTCCTGGCCGACGCGGGCCTGCGGGCGCGGCTCGGCCAGGGCGCGCTCGACCGCATCCGCCAGTGGTCCCACGCCGGCTCGGCCGAGACCTTTGTCCGGGCGCTGGAGTTCGTCAGCCACAGGCGCGGGGGCGCGGAGTCGCTGTGAATCCTTTTCCCAAAGCCGCGGCGGCGCTCTTCGGCGCGGCGGTGGTTGTCGGGGTTTTGTTCATCGGCCAGAGCTTCCTCGAGACCCGCCGGCTGTTCCTGGTGGCGGCGTCGGCCTGCCTCGCCATCATCGCTGTGGCCGTGCTGGCGGCCAGCCGCCGCGGCCCCACGGTGTTTTTCGACGCCAAGATTTTCGGGCTGGCGGGGATCTTGGTGTTCCTGGTGGTGGGAATGCTGAAGTCGGTCTTCATCTACGAGACCCCGGTCACGCTCGACATCTCGACCGCCACCAAGGCGGTGCTGGTGGCGGCCAGCGCTTTGGCGGGTTTTTTGTTGGGGAGCGCGCGGGGATTCCGCGTGCGGCGGCTAGGACGTTTCTCCCGCGGTCAACTCTCCACCCCTCGTCTGCTGTTCTTGACGCTGCTACTCGGAGTCGTGGGCCTGGTGGGGTTGTGGCAGTTCAAGAACCCCCTGCAGCAGTACGACCCCACGGCATCGAAATACACCCAATTGGTCGCGGGCTGCCTGCCGGCCGCGGGAGCGCTGGCCCTGTGGCTGTTGTTCACGGTCCGGCCGCGCACCCCGGCCCGCCGGTTGTTGTTCTGGGCGGCGCTGCTGCCCTGGCCGCCGTTGGCCGTCATCAGCACTTCGCGGATGCCGCTGGCGTTTCTGGTGAGCTTCGGGTTCGTGCTCTACGTCTACCGGTTGTGGTCGCGCGGGCCGAAGCCGTTTCCGGTGGGTCGCGTGGCCGTCCTGGGGGTGGCGGTGGCGGTGGGCCTGCTGTTCTCGGCGGCGGTGGTGGACGTTTTGGCGGACTACAACTGGGGCCTCGACCCGAACATGCCTTCTCTGCTCCAGGCGGCCGAAGGGAAGTTCGAGGGCTTCACAGCGGTGGACGCCTTCGACAACCTGGTGAGGGTCGTACAGCTTTATCCCGACCGCGACCGGTATCTCTATGGCTGGAGCCTGCTGGCGCTGGTCGTGAATCCCATCCCTCGGTCGGCGTGGCCCGAGAAGCCCTACGGGTTCGACCGCTTGCTGGTGGAAGAGCTCGGCCAGGCAGCCTACCGGGGCCACTCGGTCTCGCCTTCGCTCGCCGGGGAGCTGCTGGCCAACTTCGGCTACTTGGGGCCGTTTGTCGGGTACCTCCTGCTGGGACTTCTGGGCGCCAGTCTCTATGAGCGTTTCCTGCAAGCCCAGCCCTACTCGCCCTTTCACGCCCTCTATCTGGCCGGCCTGATTGTGTTTCTGCTCGAATCGCGCGGCGGTTTCCTCGTCATCAATGTCCGGTTCGGTTGGTACCTGGCGGTCCTGTACGTGGCTCTCCGGTTGTCGGCGGTGGGGATGAAGCGAGAACGCCCGGCGCGCGGCCCGGTGTGGAGTCCGGCCCCGGCGGGCCGGTAGGCCCGAGGGTGCGATGACCGTCGTCGTCAACGCGGTCGCAGCCAAGATGGGCGGGGCGGCGACCTACCTCCGCGCCGTGGTCACGGAGCTCCAGGCCCGCGCGGCGCCCCACCGTTTCGTCTTCTTCGTGCCCGCCAGCCAGGCCGGCCTGGGCGAGCGCCTGCCGGATTCCATCTGCTGGCACCCCATTCGGGTCGGAGAAGGAAGCTGGCTGCGCCGGCTCTGGTGGGATCAGGTCACGCTGCGGCGCCGCCTGCGGGAACACCGGGCCGATGTCTTGTTGTCGTTTTCAGACTTCGGCGTCTTCGGATGCCCCGTCCCCCAGCTCTTGATCTTTCAGAATCCGCTTTATTTCTCGGAGCTCTTTCAGCGGCACATTTTGCCGCGGAAGGGTTGGTGGTTCAGCCTGTTGTACCGGCTGCGGCGCTGGCTGGTTTGCCGGTCTGCGGCCCTGGCTGACCGGGTGCTGACCCCGAGCGCCAGCATGCTGGCAATGGTCCGGCGGGCGGTTCCGCTCTCGGACGGCAAGGCTACGGTGAACTACTTTGGCGCAGCCGCGCCTGCGGCGCCACCGATGCGCAACTATGACGGGCCCATCCGGCTGCTGTTCCCCACCTACTACGCCGACCACAAGAACTTCGCCACTGCGCTCCAGGCCCTGCAGTTAGTCCGGCAGCGTCACGGCGACCGATTCCGCCTCGTGACCACGGCCGACCCCCTCTGGGTGCTCGCCCGTCTCACCGGAACCTGGAGGCGCGACCTCGAACTGCTTGAGGAGCTCGGCGAGGGCGCGGTCGAGGTCGTCGGCCTTCTCCCCCACGAGCGGCTCCTCGAGCTCTACGGCCAGTGCCACGTGATGTGCTACCCGACGCTGGCCGAATCCTTTGGCTTCCCGCTGGTGGAAGCCCTGGCCTGCGGCCTGCCGGTCGTGGCCTCCGACATCCCGGTGAACCGCGAATTGGCCCGCGACGCCGCCCTGTATTTCGACCCGTTCGATGCAGGACAACTGGCTGCGGGCATCGAGGAGATTGTGACCAACGCCGACTTGCGGGCTGCCCTCCAGCAGCGCGGGCGCCGCTACGCCCAAGAGTTTTCCTGGGCCCGCCACACCGAAGAACTGGTCCGCCAACTGGAGGAGTTGGCGGCGAGTCCGGCGAGAAAACGATGAACTCAGCACGCGACTTCTATGAACGCTACTGGGCCAAGCCCGGCCAGGCGCCGCCCGCCGACGACCCTCTGCGCGAACCTCGTCTGGCCCTGCTGCTGCCCCAGTTGGCCTCCACCGACCGGGTGCTCGATGTCGGTTGCGGCGACGGCCGCGCCACCCGCGTGCTGGCCGGGCGCTGCCGGCAGGTGGTCGGAGTGGACATCTCCCCGCAGGCGCTGCGCGCAGCGAAGCAAGGCTCCGCGGGCGGGCGCTGGCTCTGCGCTTCACTCGAGGGCGACCTCCCTTTTCCCGACTCCAGTTTCGATGTCGTTCATTGCTGCGAAGTCATCGAACACTTGTTGGACGTCCCCGGGGCGCTGCGCGTCCTGCACCGGATTCTCCGGCCCGGGGGCCTGCTGTTCTTGTCCACTCCCTATCACGGGTTGCTGAAGAACTTGGCCATTGTCCTGTTGGGTTTTGAGCGGCACTTTGATCCCAGCGGGCCCCACATCCGGTTCTTTACCACCCGGTCGTTGAGCCGTTTGCTGCGCGAGGCGGGTTTTGTCGTGGAAAAGACCCGCTGCCTCGGGCGCTTCTGGCCGGTCTGGATGAACCTGGTCGTGTGGGCGCGCAAGGAATAGGAAGCCCCGGCATGACCGGCGTTTCGGTTCTCGTGTTGACGTTTAACGAAGAGCTCAACCTCCCCGGCTGCCTCGCGAGCGCTGCCTGGTCGGACGACGTCCACGTGGTGGACTCCGGCAGCCGCGACGCCACCGTGGAGATTGCGCGGCGCTTGGGCGCCAGGGTCTACGTCCATCCGTTCGAAAACTTTTCCGCCCAGCGCAACTGGGCTTTGCGGAACGCCGCCTTCCGCCACGAGTGGGTGCTGGTGCTGGATGCGGACGAGCGCACCCCGCCCGACCTGGCCGAGGAGATGCAACGCACCGCGGCCGGCGCGCCTCCGGCAGTGGCCGGCTTCGAGATGCGTCGCAAGATTTTCTTTCTGGGCAGTTGGATCAAGTACGCCGGCCAGTTCAATCACTTCTGGTTCCTGCGCCTGTTCCGCCATCGGCAGACCCGCTACGAAGATCGCTCCGTCAATGAGTATCCTCTGGTGGAGGGCGGAGTGCGCCGCCTCCAGGGCGCCCTGCTCCACGAAAACCGCAAGCCAGTTCGCGAATTGATTTCCAAATACCGGCAGTACGCCGGCTTGGAGGCCCGGGAAACCCTCAAGCTCTTGCGCCACCCAGCCGACACCGGACTGCAACCGCGCTGGCGGGGAAGTCCCGCCGAGCGGCGCCGCTGGCTCAAGCATCTGCACTTGCGGTTGCCGTTTCGGGGACTGCGAAAGTTCCTCTACCTTTTCCTCTGGCGGGGCGGTATTTTGGACGGCATCCCCGGGCTGGTGTTCTGCGTGTTGATGGGCGCCCAGGAGTTTATGCTGGCCGGCGAACTCCGTGCGCTCAAGCGCGCCTCGGCGGCCGGCTCATGAAGGTGGGCCGCCCGCCCTATTAGTACTGCGCCAGCGTGCCGGTGCGCTTGGCTCGCGCCACCGACCAGCGAAAGAGCAGGAGTGTCACCGGCAAGCCCACCCCGGCAAACGCGAGCAGCATCGCTGCCTGCGGCCAGAGCTCTCGCAGGCTCTCGCCCGCCAGCAGCGCCCGTCGCACGCCTTCCAGGCACGGCGTGATCGGCAGCCACTGCGCCACGCTTTGCAGCCAGGGCGGCAGCGCCGACACCGGATAGAACACGCCCCCGAGCAGCCCCGAGGCGCTCACCAGCAGCCACGCGAACGGGTTCCCTTTCTTGAAAAGCAGGATAAAACAGGCGGAGAGAATCCCCAGGCTGCTGAAGGCGGCGATGGAAAGCGCCAGCAACACCAGGGTCGCGCCCCAGTCAGCCCCGGCCAGCGGCAGGCCGAACAGGAGCACGCCGGTCACGAGGTACACGCCCACGCGGAGGCTGGTGGCGAGGAAGGCGTAGAGCGATGAGCCCAGCACGATGGTCTCGAGCCGCGTCTGGGTGACGAGCAGGGTTTCCAGAGTTCCGGTCAGCTGCCCTTCGCGCAGGGTGTGGGCGAAGACGCCGAGCGCCGTGCCCAGGTAGTCGAAGAAAGCCAGCCCCAGAATCACGAAGGAGAAATAGTCGTGGGCGAACGGCGTCACCTGCTCCAGCCCTTGCTGGCGGAGGAAGCGCGCCAGGAAAAAGGCGATGGTGGCCACGAAGAGAATCTCGACGAGTTGCAGGCCGACGGCGAAGCGGTAGCTCGCGGCGATGAGGAAATCGCGCCGCAGGAAGGCTCCGAGCTTCCGAGCCAGCGAAACGACGGCAGGCGTCATCGCGGGCGCGCCTCCTCGGAAGCTTTTTCCGGCGTGGTCAGCCGCGCATAGGCCTCGGCCAGAGAAGCGGCGCCCGCCTGCCGGCAGACCTCCTTGGCGGTGCCGGCGGCTTGCAGGCGCCCCTGGTCGAGCACCCCCAGGCGGTGGCAGATCTCTTCGGCCTCGGTCAGGTTGTGCGTGGCGACGAGGACGGTCGAACCCTGGCGGCCGGCGAGCTCCTCGCGCAGGTGACGCCGCAGCCAGGCGGCGGCGGTGGGGTCGAGGCTGCGGGTGGGCTCGTCGAGGATGAGCACGCGCGGCTGGTGGAGCAGGGCGCGAGCCACCGCCAGCCGTTGGAGCATCCCGGTCGAAAAGTTGCGCACCGGCTCGTCGCGGGCCCCGTCCAAGCCGAGCGCGGCCAGCAGGGACGAGATGCGTTCCGCGAGCGGCCGCCGGGGCAGGTTGTTGAGCGCGCCGTAGAACCGCAGGTTCTCCCGCGCGCTCAAGCGCAGGTAAAAGGCGCGGTCGAACCCGGGGCAGTAGCCGAGCTGGCGGCGGGCGGCCGCCGACTGGCGGACGACGTCGCAGCCGGAGAGCGCGGCCCGGCCGGCGCTCGGCTCGAGCAGCGTCGAGAGGATTTTCAGCAGCGTGGTTTTCCCCGCGCCGTTCGGGCCGACGAGACCAAAGATTTCGCCCGGCGCGACCCCGAAGCTCACGCCCCTCAACACCGGCTTGTCGGCGCCAGCCCAGGGAAGCCGCAGCCAGTCGAAGCCGCCCCGCACCCGGGGGAAGTCCTTGCCGAGGTTTTCGACTTCGATGGCCGGAATCATGGCGCCGCTCATCCTACCCCGGGGGGCGCGGGTTCACAATTGGCGGAGCGAGAGGGGAAAGAATCCGTAAGGCAGGCCTAGTGGCCGAGGTCGCGCTCGACCGCTTCCACGACGGCCGACAGGTGCTCCAGCCCGCGCGGGAAGGACAATGCCTTGACGGGCAGGGCCTCCGCCAGCCGCGCCGCGGTCTGGAACTGCCGGGCCAGGCGGCCGGATTCGGTGATCACCGGGTTGAAGGTGTTGGCGACGAGCGCGAGGAGAGCCTGCCGGGGACGCAACCGGCGCAGGACGATTCGCTTGCGGGCGGCGCCGCCAGCCGGCAGCAGGTAGAAGGCTCGCAGGGGCGCCGGGGACGTGGCAGCCTCGTGGGGTGTGAGCGAGAGAACGAGCTTGGGCGTGTGCGGGTTCATAGGGACGCCGGCCGGTTCTTTGCCCAGCACGACCTGGGCGACTTCGGGAAAGAGCTTCAGGCGAGGCGGGCCCGGTTGGGCCAGGAAGCGGCCCTTTTCTTCCTTCACCACCAGCAGGTCGTCGGTGAGCAGGCGGTGCCCGGCGCGGAGAAAAGCAGCGCCCAGGCTCGACTTCCCGTAGCCGCAATCGCCGAGAAAGGCCACCGCTTTTCCGTCGACGACGACCGTGGTTGAGTGCAGCGGCTCGATCCCCTGCCGCAACAACGCAAAGGAAAGCACCTGGCTCACCAGGTAGGTCTGGAAAGCCTCGCGCGAGACGCCGTTCAGCGGCCGCCCGACAATGTGCCGCCCATCCGGCGAGACCAGGAACTCGAACAGGTTCGCCCAGCGCAGATAGAGAGAGTCATCCGGCAGTTGCGCGTGATGGAACCACGCTTCGCCCCGCGCGGGCGGGCGCGCCTGCTGCGGCAGGCGCGCGAAAAACGCGGCTGTTCCCGGGCGCAGCTCGACTCGCCGACCGGAGCCTTGTTCCTTGCCCCAGGGCAAAGCCCACTGGCTCCGCAGCGACAGGCCGTAGAGTTGATAGGCGTGCATGAAGAGACTTACGCGCCGCCAGCCGGTTTGCTCTTGGGGGAGCCCGAGCCGCCGTCGCGGGCCGGTCCGGCCGAGCCCCGCGTCAGGTCGTTCAAGTCGCCGTAGACCACCAGGCGCGGCGGTTGATACGGCTTCTTTCCCGAAGGATGGGCCCGCTTCGACTGCTTGCTCTTTCCGGATGCGCTAGTCTGCCGCCGCATAGGTGTCGGTTCTCCGTTCCGTGGGGGTCTCCGCAAAGAATACCTGAAGCCAGAGCTCCAGGGCGAACAAATCTGAAACTCTCCAGGTGGCTTCGCAGTCAGGGCCGCCGAACCGGCCCGGAAGGCGCGCCAGCTCCGC
>Ga0209002_10003298_pt1 | contig 12823 bp, 15 predicted proteins | sample Rifsed16ft2_FD_184010 | JGI IMG/M metagenome (GOLD analysis project Ga0209002, IMG submission 184010) | Soil microbial communities from Rifle, Colorado, USA - sediment 16ft 2 (version 2) | ecosystem: Environmental > Terrestrial > Deep subsurface > Rock core/Sediment | place: Rifle, Colorado...
CTGCACGCTCTTCGGTTCCTGCAGCTTATCAATTTCAACATTGTAGTATGGTTCCGTCTGGATGTACTTTGTAGTCTTTGCCTTTGCAATCCCCTGTACAAGTATCTTTATCCTGCCATCCGGAAGTTTCAGCATCCTTGTGATCAGGCCGACAGTGCCGACCTTGTATATATCCTGCGGTGTTGGATTTTCCACTTCCAGTACCTTCTGTGCCACTAAGAATATGAGACGGTTTGATGCAAGGGCTGCCTCAATGGCCTTTATTGACATCTCACGGCCGACAAAAAGGGGAAGCAGCATATATGGAAATATTACGATGTCCCTTACAGGAAGGAGAGGTAATTTGTTCGGTATATCAATTTGTCCAAAATCCTGCTCTATAGTTTCTGCCACTTTACTGGCCTCCTTTTATGATAATATGGGTTCCAGGGGTCAAGTGAATATAACTCAACTCCATCATCAATGGACTCGGCAACCCCTGATTTTACAACTTTAGTGTCTTCAAGTAGTCTCTGAAACTCTCTCCAAACTCCTTGTTCTTCAGTCCTATCTCCACAGTTGCCTTAAGAAAACCTAATTTATCACCTGCATCGTATCTCTTGCCCTGAAATTTATACCCGTAAACAGGCCTGATTTTCGCAAGCTCCCTGAGCGCGTCAGTAAGCTGTATCTCTTTTCCCTTTCCGGGTTCCGTCTTTTCAAGCAGGCCGATTATCTCCGGTGTAAGAATGTATCTTCCAATTATAGCGAGATTGGACGGGGCATCTTCTTTATTGGGCTTCTCCACCATATCACTTATCTTATATACACCCTCTGCAACAGGCACAGCATTTATTATACCATAATTAGACACCTGACTTCTATCAACCTCCTGTACTGCTATTACGCTTGCGCCGTAAGTGTTATATATTTCAAGCATCTGTTTTAAGGCCGGGACTTCAGAATCTATTATATCGTCACCCAGAAGTACTGCAAACGGCTCATCCCTTACAAGATTCTTAGCACACAGGATCGCATGTCCAAGACCTAATGCCTCTTTCTGCCGGACATAGCAGATATTCAGCATATTCGATATTTTCCTTACTTCTGCCAGTAATTTCTTTTTTCCCTTCTCCTGAAGAAGATTCTCAAGTTCATAAGATATGTCGAAATGGTCTTCAATGGCGCGTTTCCCGCGGCCCGTAATTATAATGATCTCTTCTATGCCGGAAGACATAGCTTCTTCCACAACGTACTGGATCAGCGGCTTGTCAACAAGGGGCAGCATCTCCTTCGGAGAGGCCTTGGTAGCCGGCAAAAAACGTGTTCCTAATCCAGCGGCAGGGAAAAGCGCCTTTCTTACAGGGTGCAACGCCATATATGCATAGTACTCCGGATTATATTTAACAACCTAACATGTTACAAAAAAGCGGTGTAAAAGTCAATGAACTGAGCCCTTATCCCTGACAGATAAACTCTTTAATATCTCAAATACATACCTGACCTGCTTTTCAATATCATCTTTTTGTGATGATGAGGTATCAATTATATAGTCTGCATAGTTCTTCTTTTCTGCTACCGGCATCTGTGCATTGATCCTTTCTACCGCATCCTCCCGTGTCAAACCATCCCTGTTCATCAGCCGGTTTATCTGTAACTCTTCATTTACATATACAAGGATAACAATGTCAACCATTTCATAGGCGCCTGACTCAATCAGAAGGGCTGCATCAAAAATGACAACTGCAAATGGATGCTCCTCCCCTGTCTTTTTCCTTAATCTGGCAGCCTCTTTCAATATGGCCGGATGCATTATGGAGTTTAAGATGCTTCTTTTTGCATAGTCCTTAAAAACAATACTACCGAGCTTTGACCTGTTTATACTGCCATCCGGCAAAAGCACCTCACTGCCAAAGGCCTCTGTTATTGCCTTCCAGGCAGGCAGACCCGGACTGACAATTTCACGGGCAATAACATCCGCATCTATTATAAAGGCGCCAAGAGAGCGGAATATCGCTGACACCAGACTCTTCCCTGTCGCTATCCCGCCTGTAAGACCTGCAAAGACCATATTGTTTTTTAACATAATATGTTAAGATAAACAACAAATTCACAATATTGACACTAATTAACATTTAGAGTAACCTACCACCGATGACACCTGAACAGCAGGAGAAATACGAGCAGGGAAAGGCCTGCTTTGATCAGGGCAAGCTCAATGATGCATTAAAATGCTTTCTTGAACTGACCAGGGACAATTCTGACAGATTTGCCGATGTACATAACAAGGTTGGTATAATCTATCATCAGAAGGGCATTTTCCAGAATGCAATAACAAACTTCGAGCATGCGCTTAAAATAAATCCATCATACACAGAAGCTGCCATCAACCTCTCAATTGTTTATAATGAGCTGGGGAAATATGACGAGGCGAGTAAAATATTTCAAATGGCGGTAAAGACCGTCTCAAAGGCAAGGAAGATTAAAGACCCGTACATTGAAGGCAGGCTGGCAAATGAGCATGCACATCTTGGCAGCCAGTATTATGGTCTTGGCAGATACAAAGAGGCAATTACAGAATTTAAGAAGGCTTTAAAACTCCGTCCGTGGTTTGCAGATATCATTACACAGCTTGGCACTGCGTACAGAGACAATGGTGAATTTGAGCAGGCAATCGAGACCTTTCAGAAGGCCATTGAAATAAATCAGAGACACCTGCCGGCAGTCATAAACCTTGGCATCACATACTACATGATGGGATTTGTAGACCTCGCCCTGAGAGAATGGAAAAATGCACTTGCAGTAGACCCTGAGAACAGGGATGCGAAGGTATATATATCATTAGTATCAAGTGCACGGCCGTAATGCAATCCAAATGTTACTTTCAGTAAATAAACTCAAGACCCATTTTTTAACCCCTGAAGGTGTCATACGTGCAGTTGATGATGTAAGCTTTAAGATTGACAAGGGCAAAGTGCTCGGACTTGTCGGCGAATCAGGGTGTGGAAAGAGTGTAACAGCGCTCAGTCTGATGCGATTGATACCCCAGCCAGGACGCATCATCTCCGGAGAAATATTCTTTGACGGGCGCGACCTCTTAAAACTTGGCAATGAAGAGATAAGGAAGCTCAGAGGAAACCGGATGGCCATGGTCTTTCAGGACCCCATGACCTCCCTTAATCCTGTATTCACTATTGGCAATCAGATCTCCGAGATCTTCCGTGTACATAAGGGGTTGAAGAGGTCCGAGGCAATGAATAAGGCACAATTTCTGCTTCAGCGTGTCGGGATTCCGGACCCTTCAAGAAGGATAAAGGAGTACCCCCACCAGCTTAGCGGCGGGATGAAACAACGTGTAATGATTGCCATGGCAATCTCCTGCGAGCCGTCTCTCATTATTGCAGATGAACCAACCACTGCGCTTGACGTCACGATTCAGGCCCAGATATTAAGATTACTCAGGGAGCTGATTGAGACAAGTAATACTGCATTGATCCTGATATCACATGATCTGGGGGTGATTGCAGAGATGGCTGACGAAGTAGCAATCATGTACGCCGGAAAGATCGTAGAATATGCAAATACTGCAGACCTGTTTGCCGCCCCCCTTCATCCCTACACCATAGGGCTGCTCCAGTCCATACCAAGGGGTGAAGAAAAAAAGAAGCGGCTGCAGACCATCGAGGGAAGTGTCCCCAGACTTACAGATCTTCCGAAGGGCTGCATGTTCAATCCACGCTGTAAATATGTGGTTGAACAGTGCAGGAGAGATGAACCGGAGCTTGTTGATTCCGGGGGCGGGCATCTGGTACGGTGCTGGGTAGATGTTAAGAAACAATGAAAATCCCCCTTAATCCCCCTTTTTCAAAGGGGGAAAGCAGGTTCCCCCCTTTGGAAAAGGGGGGTAAGGGGGGATTTGGCAGGGTATTTAAGAATGCAAGAGTCATTGTTATCAGTTAAAGACCTTAAGAAACACTTTCCTGTGGAAGAAGGTTTTTTCAAAAGCAGGAAAAAGGTCGTGCATGCCGTTGACGGCATAAGCTTTGACCTTGGTAAAAATGAGGTGTTAAGCCTCGTTGGTGAGAGCGGCAGCGGTAAGTCCACAACAGGAAGGCTGATACTGAGACTCCTTGAGCCGACCGAAGGCGAGATCATATTCATGGGTGACGACATCAGCAATGCCGGCAGAACAAGGATGAAAGAGCTCCGGCGTCAGATGCAGATAATCTTCCAGGACCCCTATGCCTCCCTGAATCCCCGCATGACAGTAGGAGAGATTGTAGAAGAACCGCTCATCGTGCACAGGATAGGGACAAAACAGGAAAGGCGTGAAGAGGTTGCAAGCCTGCTGCAAAAGGTAGGACTCAGCCCTGAAGTCATTAGACGTTATCCGCATGAATTCAGCGGCGGGCAGAGACAGAGGATCGGAATTGCAAGGGCCATAGCCCTCAAACCAGGATTAATCGTGGCTGACGAACCTGTATCAGCCCTTGATGTATCCATTCAGTCACAGGTGATAAATCTGCTGAAAGATCTGCAGGAAGAGTATCATATAGCCTATCTCTTTATTGCCCATGATTTAAATATAGTAAGAATTATAAGCGACAGGGTAGCTGTAATGTATCTTGGAATAATCGTAGAACATGCTGAGGTTGAAGAATTATTTAAAAGGCCTCTTCACCCCTATACACAGGCGCTCCTCTCTGCCATCCCTGTCCCGGACCCTTCCAGGAAAGAGAGAAAGATTATCCTCCTTGAAGGTGATATACCAAGCCCCATTGATATACCGCCGGGATGCAGGTTCCATACAAGGTGTCCTAAGATGATCCCCCGCTGTAAAGAAATCATCCCCCGGCTTGAGGACTTTGGAAGCGGCCATACAGCGGCCTGCATCCGTGCCAGCGAGTGGGCATAAGTTCAGACGTTTGTCTTAATACTGTTTGATTCCGAGACAAGGACCTTATCAGCGGCAGATGCAAGCACAGAATCGTATCTGTGGTTTAGTGCAAAGATACGGCACAGGACTACCTTTGCAGGTATATAATCAAAAAACTCTTTGAGCGCCTCTTTCGAAACATCCTTGGTGGACGGGCTGTATACATATATCTGCTTGTCACCCATCATAAGCGGATTGAGCGGTCTCGGATCCTGACTTGCCATGTCTATCTTAAAGTGGATGTTTTTTATATCAGGCGGCAGTTTCTCTTTTATAGCACCCCGCAGCTCTTCCTGAGTTATAAACCTCCTCCCCTTCTCAACCTCACCTATGGAAAGTGTCCTGTCATAAGCCATCTTCCACTTCACATCCCTGCTGAGAATCCTGTGCCATTCAGGATACAGCTTTCGCTTCTTCGGATCCTTACTCTTACGCCAGCCCCGTACAGCCTCAAGCAATGACCAGTCAGTGAGTGTAACATACTTATCAAGCGACTCTGAAGGGTTGTAAGGAAACAATATGTCCATAGTATCCCTGAATATCTCCCGCAGGTGCAGGTCTATGGCGCGGGTCGTTCTGTGATAGTAGACATTGCTGTACATATAAAGTCTGGCATTTAAAAACATATTGAGCGCTGAAAGACCCGACCGGTGCAGTGTTAATCCCTTATCAGTAAAGAATGAATAGTAGATCAAACGGTTAATATCTACAGGCCCGATGGCCACCCCGCACATATATGAATCGCGGAGGACGTAGTCCATGTTATCTACAGTATAGATGCCGCTCAAAAGGGGTTGGAGAAACAAAAGCCACTCAGGGTAATTGTCTGAAGGTCTGCGAGGGACTTTGTATGGCCCCTTTCCTATAAGAAAGGCTATGTAATCCGGGACAAGCCTCTCCCCGTCTGCAAACTCTCCATTCGGGCTTCTCCTTATGCCTTGAATCGTATCACTTAATTCTTCCCGTATAATCCTCTGCCCTATTGTCTCATGTGTCTCTTTATATTCATCAAGAACATTATCATCAAAGAAATGGCCGAACGGTCCATGTCCTATGTCATGGAGAAAGCCTGCAACACGGAGCAGCTCCTCTACATATGGCTCTGAAGGACAATCAGGGGCTACATCTTTAAGTAAAGGATAGAGATGCCTCGCAAATCTCCCGGCAAGATGCATAGCGCCGAGGGAGTGCTGAAACCTGCTATGCTCGGCAGAAGGATAGACCCACCTTGCACTCTGGATCTGATAAATCTGTCTGAGGCGTTGTCCCCATGGTGAATCAATCAGGTCCTTCTCAGTCTTCTCCTTCCCTTCCCCGCCGGGCACTGTGAAGGATATATAACCGTGAATTGGATCTGAGATAAGGGCTATGCCTTCGTAAACAGTAGGTTCTGACATGGTAGATATGAAAAGTTAAAAATATTTTATATATTTCGCCCGTGGACCCCACGGAAGTTTCACAGCAGAGAACTCAACAGGCTTATCAACCTCTGCATCATCCCATGTCCCTTCAGTGATATCTTCCGGAAGAAACATATATGCCTCACCATCTTCTCCTTCAATGAAGCCATAAGACATATCACGCACTATTTCTGTAATCTTCCCTCTTTTATCGCCGGGCAAAGCCGGGAGTCGAGCGGGAACTTTCCACCGGCTGTTTCCAGTGTAATATTTATCAGAGAACGCCTTGATAATCTTCATGTGTTCATAAATAGAACGGTGAGGGTCATCCGGAGCCTGCTGAAATTTTATGCCGGAAGTGTGGATCAGTTTATTATAAATGTGATTATAATCGCTGTTCTCAATCTTCAATAACATACCTATTGCATCCTGAAGCGAGACAGTCTCCTTCTTCAACCGGCGTTCAAAGTCTTTTAACATCAGATTAAGAGACTCTATGACAGCAATGTCAGCCTTGACAATTTGTTTCTTTACCCTGTGCAAAACAGAAGGACTATCCCATGCCTGACATCCTTTATTGAGCAAAAGGGTCTCACAATGAAGCTTCTCATGATTGGCAATCTTTATCCAGAAATTATGCACCTCTGAATTATCCCTGAAGAGGTTTGATAATTTGTAGTAAAGATTGTAAAGCCTTTTCTCTATGTCTATTGCGGTATCAAAAACCTCAGTTATTTTCATATCGAATATCTTACGGGGTCTGTCATCCCCGCCTCGGAAAAACCCTTCTTCCTGATTAAACAACTGTCACACCTTCCACAGGCAATGCCATCTTCACCGGGATTATAACAACTGTGAGTCAGGCTGTAGTCAACACCAAGTTCAACACCCCGCCGTATTATCTCAGCCTTCGTCATATTTATCAATGGTGTCTTTATGGAAAACCTGGTCTCCCCGCTGATACCCTTCCCTGTCCCGAGATTTGCCATCTTCTCAAATGCCCTGATATATTCAGGACGGCAGTCAGGATAACCGCTGTAATCAACTACATTTGCCCCAAAGAATATCACGTCTGCATCAAGAACCTCCGCCCAGGAAAGTGCAATGGAAAGAAATATCGTATTTCGTGCAGGGACATACGTTACAGGGATTCCGTGAGAAATTTCTTCAGGCGAACGGTTCACCGGAACTTCAATTGACGATGTAAGTGCAGAGCCGCCGATCTCTCTCAGATTGATACTGATGACTATGTGTTTATCCGCTTTAAAAAAATTGGACACGAGGCGGGCATTTTCGATCTCATGCACATGCCTCTGACCATAATCTATCGTGAGGGCATATAATTCATAACCTTCTGATTTAGCTATCGCCATCGTGGTCGTGGAATCAATCCCGCCGCTTAATAAGATAACTGCTCTCTTCATCCTGGAATATATTGATTCAGCCCGGCGGCCACGTCATCTGTCTTCCACCCAGGAGATGTACATGAAGGTGATAGACAAGCTGTCCGCCTGCAGGATTGCAATTAATGACCACCCTGAAACCGGGCTCCCTCACATTTTTGATTTCAGTTATTTTATTTATAACAACGCCCATATTCCCTATAATGTCCCTGTGATTTTCTTTCAGGTCATTGAGTGTCGGTATATGTTCTTTTGGAACAACCAGCACATGGACAGGCGCCTGGGGGTTAATGTCATCAAACGCAAGCCATTGGTCATCCTCATAAATAATCCTGCCTTCTATCTCCCTTGTTATGATCTTACAGAAGATACATGAACTCATTTCGTCTTACCCTCCCGTTTCTTTTTTTCCATCCCTGAGACACCGAACCTTTTCTCAAGCTCCCCGCAGACATCCTGCGGGCTGAGGCCATGATAACCCAGCAGCACCAGTGAGTGAAACCAGAGGTCTGCGGCCTCATATACTATCTCATCCCTGTTGTTATTCTTGGAACTTATAATAAGCTCCCCTGATTCCTCGCTTATCTTTTTCAAAATCTTATCAAGTCCTGAAGAATAAAGTGAGCTTACATATGATGTCTCTGACGGTGTATCCCTTCGTTCTACAATAACGTCGTAGACCGTATTCAGGATGCCGGCCAGATTTGTCCTCTCCGGGCCCTTACGTGTATCACTGCTGTCAACCCGTTCATACAATTCCCTGAAAAAGCAGGAAGGACTGCCGGTGTGGCAGGCAACACCTGTCTGCTCAACCAGTAATAAGAGCGTGTCTGCATCACAATCGTACAATATTTTTTTTACCCGCTGTATATTACCTGAGGTCTCACCCTTTTGCCACAATTTCTGACGGGACCTGCTCCAGAAGTGTGATATACCTGTCTTAATCGTCGCCCTTAATGCCTCATCATTCATATAGGCCATCATAAGGACTGCGAGTGTCTGAGAATCCTGGATTATTGCAGGAACAAGACCATGACTGTTAAATTTGACCTGTTTAATAAAATCTTTCATTGAATAACTTTATATCCTTACACATATCCCTCTCGACTTCAGGTACTCTTTCGTCTCCCTTATCGTATACTCCCTGAAGTGAAAGATCGAGGCCGCAAGCACGGCATCCGCCTTTCCGGCAGTAATGCCTTCATACAAATGTTCCAGTGTCCCTACACCCCCTGATGCAATTACAGGTATCGTTACAGATTCAGAAACAGCGCGGGTCAACTCTATATCATAACCGTCCTTTGTGCCATCCCTGTCCATACTTGTCAGGAGGATCTCTCCGGCCCCGTATCCCTGCATCTTCTTTGCCCACTGGACAGCATCTATCCCTGTACCTGTCCGGCCGCCATGGATATAGACCTCCCAATGAGGCAACTCATCGGGGACAACCCGCCTCGCATCAATTGCCACCACAATGCACTGGCTCCCGAATCTCTCTGAGGCTTCACGCACAAACTCCGGATTCTGTACAGCGGCTGTATTTATAGATACCTTGTCTGCCCCGGCATTAAGCAGCGTCCTTATATCATCCAGTGTACGCACACCGCCTCCGACGGTCAGCGGCATAAAGACCTGCTCAGCGGTTTTCCTGACCACATCAATCAATATAGAGCGCTTCTCGCTGGACGCAGTAATATCAAGGAAGCAAATCTCATCAGCGCCTTCATCATTGTAAAGACGCGCCGCCTCAACAGGGTCTCCGGCGTCTCTCAGATTAACAAAGCTGATCCCTTTTACGACCCGTCCTTCTTTAACATCCAGACACGGAATAATACGTTTTGCCAACATAACATTTCACTCTTATTTTTTCTTTGTCAGGGCAATAGCCGCACTCAGGTCAATCGCACCGGAATATATCGCCTTCCCCACAATCACACCCTCCAGCTCCGGATCTTTGATAGTCAGCAGCTCTTCAATATCCTTAATACCTGATACACCGCCAGAGGCAATCACAGGTATCCTGACATTTTTGGAAAGCGTCTTAATGCTCTCAATATTCGGCCCTGTCAGCGTTCCGTCCCTCTTTATATCCGTAAATACAATAGCACTCACACCAGACTCCTCAAATCTCTTCGCCACATCAACAGCGCTCATATCTGTAACCTCCTGCCATCCCCTTATGGCAACCATTCCTTCCGATGCATCAAGAGACAGGACTATCTTCCGTGGAAATGCCTCTGCCAGAAAATGTATAAGCCCTGTATAACTTACGGCTGCAGTGCCAAGCACCACCCTTGCAGCGCCGCTGTCAAGATATTTTCCCGCAGTCGGAATTTCCCTTATGCCTCCTCCGACCTGCACCGGAATCTTCACTGAAGAGATTATCTGACATATGATATCCGAATTAACAGGGGCGCCCTCTACAGCCCCATCAAGATCAACTATGTGCAGCATCTCAGCGCCGGCATCTGCCCATCTGTGGGCCACTTCCAGGGGATTATCCGAATAAACAGTCTCCTGATCCATCTGCCCCTGATATAATCTAACGCACTGTCCACCCTTAATATCTATTGCCGGAATTATCTTCATTTAAACCCCCTCTTGTTTGACGCCCTATTTAACGCCAGCCTTCGGCATTGTTTTCAACATCTCACTGACCCCATACCGCGTAAGCTGCTCCGCAGTCAGCCACTTACCGCCTCTCCGGATAAATATAAAAATCATACTCAGATCATCTGTAAGAGACTTCTGGGTTTCTGCATACTTCCCTGCCCAGAGGATTTTTCCATCTTTGGCATTAATCAACCTCGCCTCAAAACCGACAGATGCCGGTTTTTTTATACCAATCGGCCCGCCCTCTCTCTCTTCATACCTTGTAACCACCCCTGTAAGTATTGCATCCCCTCCGGTCTTCTCACCAACAGATCTGACAAGTTCAATTGACACCGGCCCCGGTGACGCTATCTTATCCTTATCCACATCGTCATAAGGTACACTCAAATATCCCAATGCCTCAAACTGACTGTAAAAAGTGCTGTATACCTGAGTAACTCCGTCAGGGCTAACCCTGGCGCTCCTTAACCCCTTCGGATCCCCTTCAGGCATTGCTATAAAGGGAACCACAATAACCTTTTTAACCCTCGCTTCCTCCCAATTAGGCACAGTTTCAGTAGCCACATATTTCGTACTGCAGCCTGTAAAAAAAAAGATGGAAAGAACCAATACAGATAAGCTTACTTTTAATGTATTCATTTACTATCCCCAAAGTTTTTTAATATCCTCAACCCGATATCCTGGCTCTTTTCCGGATGAAACTGACAGGCAAATATATTATCCTTATAAACAGCAGATGTAAACTCACCGCCGTAATCAGTCGTCGTTGCTGCAATACCCTTATCCGCAGGTTCTACATAAAATGAATGGACAAAATAGACATAGGAATTATCAGGAATATCTTTCAGTATTTGAACATCCTGCTTTAATCTTATCGCATTCCAACCCATATGAGGCACCTTGAACTCCGGTTTCAGATCAAATCTTATAACGCGGCCAGGCAGAATATCCAATCCCTTATGCGTACCAAACTCCTCACTTTCACTGAAGAGGAGCTGGAGGCCGAGACATATCCCGAGGAACTGTTTCCCTGACTCGATGCTCTTATAAACGGCATCTATCATACCAGTTTCAGTAAGGTTTTTCATGCACTCCGGAAAACCACCGACACCCGGAAGGACAACATGGGATGCCTTTGAAACCTCCTCAGTCCTCTTTGCAATAAATGCCTTATGCCCTACACACTCAAATGCCTTCTCTACACTCCGAAGATTTCCCATGCCATAGTCTATAATCGCTATCAAAGTCATGGGGAAATTATAAGTCAAATCCCGATTTTTTGCTACTCTATTGACAGGAGAACCGGAAAAATGCTAAATATGATGTGTTGTTTGACCCACAGCGCGGGAATAGCTCAGCGGTAGAGCATCGCCTTGCCAAGGCGAGGGTCGCGGGTTCAAATCCCGTTTCCCGCTCCAATAATGCAAGGGGTTATGACGCCCCGGCAGTCTCCACCCTATTCAATGTGATACCAAAATGATAATGTCCTCTTCTGCCAAAATAGAAATGTCCTATTAGAGTGCTAAGATGCACTCCCAAAAGGGGGGCATTATGGCAGGAAAGGACATTGTTATGTTAAGTGGCAAGGAGTTGAAGCGGCTTAAGATTATTCAGGCAATAATAGACAGGAAGATGATGCAGACAGAAGGGGGCAAGATTTTAGGTTTAACAGCCAGGCAGATTCGCAGGATTATCAATCGGGTAAAGCGAGAGGGTGATAAGGGGCTTTGTCACCGTGCCCGTGGGAAGCATTCAAATCGCAGGAAATCGGCAGAGTTAAGGGAGATAGTGATTAAGCTGCATCAGGAGAAGTATTCTGGATTTGGCCCCACACTTATGGCAGAGAAGCTTGTGGAGTTAGATGGTATCAATATTAGTGATGAGACACTGCGGTTGTGGTTTAAGGATTCAGGCATCCCCTATAATACAAGGAAGAACAGGCCGCATCGTCAGTGGCGGGAACGGCGAGGGCATTTTGGGGAGTTAGTGCAGATGGATGGTTCCCATCATGATTGGTTTGAGGGGAGAGGGTCTAAGTGTGTTTTGATGGGATATATTGATGATGCGAGTGGAAATGTCTTTGGTCGTTTCTATGAGTATGAGGGGACAATCCCTGCTATGGACAGTATTAAACGGTATGCTGAGCTTTACGTTTATCCAGTGAGCCTGTATTCAGATAAGCATACTACTTATAAATCTACAGCAAAGGCAACAATTGAGGATGAGTTAAACGGTGATAACCATCACATGAGTCAATTTGAGAGGGCTATGAAGGAGCTTGGGGTAGAAGTCATTCATGCACATTCTCCGCAGGCCAAGGGGCGTATAGAGCGGTTATTTGGGACACTTCAGGATAGGCTGGTCAAGGAGATGCGACTGGCCGGTATTAAGAGCATTAATGAGGCCAACGTATTCTTAGAATCCTTCCTTCCTGTTTATAACAAGAGATTCCGTGTACTGCCTGCCAATGCTGCTGATCTTCACCGGCCTGC
>Ga0209002_10003300_pt1 | contig 12821 bp, 8 predicted proteins | sample Rifsed16ft2_FD_184010 | JGI IMG/M metagenome (GOLD analysis project Ga0209002, IMG submission 184010) | Soil microbial communities from Rifle, Colorado, USA - sediment 16ft 2 (version 2) | ecosystem: Environmental > Terrestrial > Deep subsurface > Rock core/Sediment | place: Rifle, Colorado...
CCCGCCGCAACGTCCCCGACCACCGCGCCGGTTTCCGAAGCTCCTACCCTGCCCCAGCCCGTCAAAGGTCTGAAGTCCCCGTCGCCGCCGGAGCTCGACCAAGAAGTCGCCGCCAAGCTGGCCCGTCGCGAGGCCCAGCGTCGCGACGCCCGGCTGCTTCTGAAGGAACAAGTCAAGAACCGTACCGCGACGCTCATGAGCGAGATACGTAATGAGCTCTTGTTCGAGATCCACAACACTTTGGACCAGGAAAGTGGTCCCAGGGTCTTGAAAGACGTCTTGGAGCTTGCTTTGGATCCGAGCTTCCTGCGTAAGCTCGACACGGATATCGACGCACGGGTCTTCCGTCTGATCGAACGCTTGAAGAGCGAGCGCAGAAAGGAAGACGATGTCGAATCCCTCCTGCCCTCGGCCAGCGCGTTAGTAGATGATCTCAAGACGTATCGCGATCAGATCGTGAGCGCTCACCTTCTGGATCAAGTCGAGGTCTACGCCTTGCCTCAACTCGCCGAGGTCTTTTCGGAGGGTGGGGCGCCGCCGGAGCAGTTGAAACAGCGCATCGCCAACTATTGGAAATCATGCCGCGTCGCCATGGAGCATTTCTCCAGCGCCCCCGAGACGTCGCTGCTGCAGAACGCCCGGCCAGGGCTGCGCCCGGAAGCGTCGGTCATCCGGGAACGGCTGATAGCTGCCCAGTACCGGAACGGTTACCGAACTCTAGGCGCTCGTCTGGCCGACCACCACGCCAAGGTGGCTCAGCTCCAAATGTCCAGAGGCGATCGTCTCGATAGGATGCGTCCGGAGATCGACCGCCAGGTGGTGGAAGGAATCATCGTGCCCTTGGCCTTCTTCATTCGAGACCGCGAGAAGCCCGAGCCTCTGGACGCTATGAGGAGCCGGGCAGAGCTCTTTCGGGACATCGTGGACAAAATGGTCGCCAGTGGCGATCCCTTCAGTCGCACTGCGGAGGCCATCAAGCCGATCCTGAGACGCAGCATCGAGCAGACGCGGCCCCTGGCGCTCGAGCGCTTTCCCTACCTGGCGGGCCCCATCGCCAGCCTGAAGCCCACCGAAGTCCATCGGGCAACGGCGCTGCTCCATATGCTGGAGACCCTGCTGAAGCCCGACCTCGATGAGAAGGCCCTGGAAGCGGTCGAGCAGAACGTTCGACTCAACAAGACTCAGTACCGTATCTACGTCTACCTCGATCGCACTCACCGGGAGCTGCTCCCGCTGTTGCATCCCCTGGACCGCATTCAGCCGTCGGACGCTCAATTCTTTCTGAAGTTTCTGGAGGAGTTCGGGCCTTCCGCGGAGGCGGTGGTGAACATGGCCCGCCGGCTCGGCTACTTGCCGCCCGACCAGCCCTCCTCCGAGGATTCCCAGGCCGTGATCCGGGCTATCGCCGTGCTCGCCCTGCCCCGGCGGGAGCTCACGTCGTGGCAATTTCTCTACAGTGTCACCCCTCCCACTGAGAACGAGCTCGCCGTTCTTGCCAAGACCGTCGTCGCCCAGTTCCGACCGACAGGCATCGGGGCCTACGATCGGCAGCAATCCATCGGCGCCGTTCCCGTCCCGGTGGATCTCTCTCGTGCCTTGGCCAGCATCGGCTCCCATCCTGACAAGGAGAATCGACTCGAGGTCTTTGCTAAGGAAATCCAGCAGTTCATCGAGTCCGGGAAGAGTTGGGAGCTCAGTAAGGCCCTCGAGAACCTGCGCCGCTTCCGTCGCGCGGTGGAAGAGGAGCGTGTTCGAAAAGGCCTGGCGGATACCGAAGCTTCGCCGTACGTTGGCGAGATCTGGCTGAAGGAGTCGGGAGAGTTGGTCGGCCTCCTTTCTTACCACGGCACCGGTTTCGGCGAGGTCCCTATCGAGCTCATGGTTCGCAAGCCGCAGGGCGGCAACCATGCCGAGATAGAGCAGGCGCTACGCCGCCAGCTCAGGAACCAGGCGCTCATCTATCAGGCCTTTCACAAGCTCTTTACCAGCGCACGGGAGCTTCCCTTAGCTCGCCGTCGCGAGCTGCCCACCTACCTCAAGACGACCTACGAGAAGATCGAGCCGAATCGCAACTCTCTTCTCATCCATCTCAGAAACGCGCGTTTCCTCCTGCGGCGCATGGAGGAGTTCGCGGCCATGATCCTGGAGTCCGATCCCGCCTCACGGACCGACACCGCGACGGTCGCTCAAATCCTGACCGGCCTGAGTCGTAAAGTCGACGAGCTTCTGGCCGGCGTCGATAAGACCAGCTCCCCCGCCGACCTTTCCCGTTTCGGCCGCGAGCACGAGCGCATACTCAAATACCTGAATGTCGCCATCGTACACTCGGTCAATCCCTGGCTCGAACGTCAGACCAGGGAGCTCCCCACCGAGTTCGAGTTCCGCCAGGAGGACGTGGTCGCCGCTATTCGCGTGGCCGCGCTATCGAATCAGATGGACTGGTCTGAGGTCGCCAACTGCCGGGTCAACCCCATTCGGGGAACCCTGGGATGTCGCGCTCTTCTCGAGCTCAGAGACGGATCTTCCAAGGTCGTGCTCTGCGAGTTCGATCGGCGGGAGCAGCGGTGGAAAGTCAAACACTTCGGACCTCGCCTCATGGAGGTGGTTCGCGAAGAGCTTTTGCGTTATGGCCGCACCCTCCCCCAGGACTACGACGAGAAATTCGAACAAGCCACCTTCAGCCTCGACGAGCCGGCCAGCCGGTTCATGTTGAACAAAGAGGGCGTTGCCCGAGTCGAAGCCACTTTGATTCTCAAGTCGAGTCGGATCGACAGCCCCTGGCAGGTCGTATATCTCAAGTGGAACGACGAAATACTGGTCGACCGCGCCAACCCCCTCACGGAGAGAGCTCTCTAGTTTCCTATCCTCTCGTCTACCCTCGGTTCGTCGGTTTGAATTGATCGGGCTCGGTTTTCACCGTATGATTCGGGGTGTCCCCGCACCCGCCCGAACCTCCGCCCCTAGGGCACGGCAGCCGGCTCCTACTGCTCGTCACCTTCTTTCTGAGCGGCGCCGCCGCACTCGTTTTCGAGCTCATCTGGACCCGTCTGCTATTGCTCTCTCTGGGAGCCACCTCCGCCGCGGTGGGAGTGGTGCTCGGCGCCTTCATGGGTGGGATGGCGATAGGCAGCGCGCTCGCCGGACGGAGCTTCCTGGGGCAACGGGATCCCATCCTCACCTTCGCCTTGCTCGAGGGATGGGTGGGTTGCTACGGGCTGGCCTCTCCGCATCTGCTGCGCATCGTGCCGGCGGTGCCCGCCGGGCTGCAGTTCGTCAGTGCCTTGATCTTGCTTCTTCCGGCAACCGTCGCCATGGGGGCCTCGCTCCCCGTGCTGTCACGCGCCTTCGGTAGAGACAACGCCTGGCCGGCCGCCGAGGTCGGTCGCCTCTATGCCGTCAACACCGCCGGTGCGGTGCTGGGACCCTTGCTGGCGGTCTTCGCACTCTTTCCGACACTCGGATTGACCCAGACCCTGTACCTCGCGGCGGGCGCGGATCTCATCGTGCTCTGCAGCATCGTCTTGGCTCGCAAGGCACTGCCCAATTTGTCCATCACATCGGGCGAGATACTCCCGAAAGGAGAGCGACCCGCTCTCCTCCTTCTCGGCGCCCTGGCAGTTTCCGGCGCCTCCGCCATGGTTTACGAGGTGGCCTGGGCTCGCACCCTGTCCCTCGTCTATGGCTCGTCGATCTACGGCGTGTCCATCATGCTGTCGACGTACTTGTTGGGTATCGCCGCCGGCTCCGCCTTGGCATCTCTCCTCTTGCGGAGACGAAAGGAGGCCCTGTCTTACCAAGTCACGGCGTGGCTCTTGATCGGCTCGGCGGGAGGCGCCTTCCTCAGTCTCATGGTGACGCAGAACCTGCCTTTCGTCTTCTTGAATCTCTACCGCTCCGCTCCCGAGAAGGATCTCACGCTTTTTGTGACTCAGTTCGTAATTGCCGCCGCTCTCATGCTGCCCGCCACCTTGTGCCTGGGTGCCATGCTTCCCGCCGCGGTCGCCGCCCTCCCGTCCTCGAGAGCCGATCTAGGTAGCCGTGTCTCCTGGCTCTACGCGTCCAATCTGGTGGGCGCCGCAACCGGCGCCATCCTCGCTGCCAGCGTGTTGCTGGGAAGCTTCGGCATCGAGCTTTCGGTGCGGGTAGCTTCCGCCTTGGCGCTCACCGTTGCCGCTTTGTTGGCCGCCAGGTCCGGTCGAAAGCTTTCCAAAGCGCCTCTCACCGTGGCCATGGCGACCGGGTTGATCATTCTGTCCTTCGACCCCGCCGGAGAGCTACTGGTCAAGAGCTTCGGACTCTACACCCATCCGCAGGATCCTTCACGCGATCCCAGCTCGCTTCGCGAGCTGGTGGACGCGCACCAGCTGGTGTACTACCGTGACGGTCCGACCGCGACCGTGGCGGTACAAAAAATCAATCGCTTCATCCTCCTCAAGATCAACGGCAAGACCGACGCTTCGAACGGCCCCGGGGACCTTTCCACGCAGCTCTTGCTGGGCCACCTGCCGTTCATGGTCTCCGACGCCAGCCGGGTGGCGGTGATCGGCTGGGGAAGCGGCATGACAGCCTCCGCCATATTGATGCATCCCGTCGAGTCGGTGGACGCCTTCGAGATCGAGCCGGCGGTCATCGAAGCCTCTCGCTTCTTCGAGCCCGACAACGGAACGCCCCTTGCCGATCCACGGCTACGCCTGGTGCTGGGCGACGCACGCAGCGAGCTCATGCGCACTGCCGAGGACTACGACTTGATCGTTTCCGAGCCATCGAATCCGTGGATCACCGGTGTCTCGAATCTCTTCACTCGTGATTTCTTCGAAATCATCGCGTCGAAGCTGAAGCCCAACGGGATCGTCTGCCAATGGTTTCACCTCTACGGTATGTCCGAAGAGTCCACTCGCGCGCTCCTCGCCACCTTCCGCAGCGTGTTCCCTCACGCTCTGGCATTCAAGGACCGCGACCTCATTCTTCTCGGTTCTCGGCGCCCCATCCATCTGTCCATGTCGCGTATACACGCTTTTTTCGAGAAGCCGGAGATCAAAGACAATCTCGAACGCGCCCAGGTTATTTATCCATCCGACATCCTTGCCGAGCTACGGCTCGACGACGCCGGTATGGACGCCTACTCTCGGAACGCGCCCTTGAACACCGACGACAACCTACTGCTGGAGCTCGCGGCTCCGCGCAGTCTCTATCGGGACCGCACCGAGGCCATACGCGCCGAGATCGAGCGATACCCCCCGTCCGTCATGGAAGTTCTCACCGATTACGATTCCGAGGCGGACATTCTGGTCGAGCTCGCCGCCTCCTACTTCACCAGCGGAAGGAAGGAAGCCGCGCTGCAGGCTTGCCGGCGCTCGCTCGAGATTCGCGATTCCTTCGCGGGACTCAAGCTCCTCGGGCAGACGCTGCAAAGCATGGGACACTTCGAAGAGGCTCGCCGCGCTCTCGAGAAGGCCTTAGTCCAAGACGGCGGTGACGACCAGGGTCGGAGGTTCGTCCAGGCTCTTCTTCGCTCGTTGGATTCGGCTTCTCCTTAGAGCGGGGCGGCAGCCTCGGTGAATACCGCGCCAGTGAATCGGATCTGCGCTTGGCTCCTCCCGCTGATTGTCTTGATGCAGTCGGACCCCGCGGGCAATCTCCACGGCCGCTGGATTCTCACCAGCAAAGGCCAACCCCACGACTATTCCTGCGCCGCCAGTCGATTCGGTCTGCAGCCCTCCGGGCTGGCTTGGGACGGCGAGCTTTTGTGGGGGGTCAGCGATCAGAGCTCGAGCTGCCCGGGTTGCTTGTTCACGCTCAGCCCGGGAGGGACCGGGGGGGATGCTCTGCTTTTCGAGGAAGACGGCCTCCCCATTACGCATCGAGGCGAAGATCCTCCCGTTCGATGGCGGTCAAGGTTCTTCGAACGTTCGCAAGAAAGCGATCACGCCGGCCACATCCGCCTCCGGAATGGTTTTGACCGGGTTCATCTTGCCCTTGCCTTCCGTGACCACCTTCCGGATCTCTTCGTCGGATTTCGACTGGACGTAGCTCGAGCCGAGATGCGGAATCTCCACTTCCACCAGCTCCTCCAGAACGTCCACCGCTTCCCCGTCCTCGCCATGGCATAGGGCGCAGTGCTTCTTGTAGGCCTGCTGGTCCGGCTTCGCGTCTTCCGCCAGGCCCGGTGCGGGAATCCATGCAGCTAGGAAACATGCCAGTACGACGCCGCAGATCCACCGGAATCGCCAGGCACTCACACCCCGATTCCCTTGCAGCTTTTCCGCCCTCATCGCTTTTTATCCAAACACAATCCGGTCCGTCGAGGCAAGCGAGACCTTGTTGCAAACGCAGAATCCGCGCTCTGGCAAGAGTTGAATCCGCCGGCTATCACTCCCACTCCTCTCGCGCTGCATTGACCTCTTGCCGTGAATGCCATACCATCGCGTAACAACATGGACGTGCAGCAGGCCTTAGGCGTTGCCATCGATGCCGCCCGCAAAGGCGGTGCCATTGCCAAGGCGCGCCTGGGCTCACCCGGCTATTTGAAATGGAAGGGTGATCGGGACGTCGTCTCGGAAGCGAGCCTCAGGGTCCAGGAAGAGATCGTCTCGACGCTTCAGACCGCCTTCCCCAACTCAGGGGTTCTCGCAGAGGAAGGACCCGAAGACGCTCCGGTGCCGGTGGACGCCCCTCACCTCTGGATTGTCGATCCCGTCTGCGGAAGTCTGAACTTCGCGCAGGGGATACCCTGCTTTGCCGTCTCCATCGCATTGCGCTCCGCCGGCACGATCCGTCTGGGCGTCGTCTATGATCCTTGCCGGGATGAGCTGTTCGAAGCCACCCACGATACTTCGGCCAAGCTCAACGGACGCAGGATCGCGGTCCAGCACGTCTCGGAGGGCATCGAGGCCTGGGAAGCCGCCTTCCTCGCAACCGACTGGCCTCACAGCGGCGATCGACGCCGGCTTTCCGAGCGAATCGTCAGCGTAATGATGGATCAGATCATGGAGTGCAACGTGATGGGCTCGCCCGCTCTCGGCCTGTGCAACGTCGCAGCGGGCCGTCTACACGGCTACTGGCACCTGGACCTCAATATCTGGGACATTGCAGCCGCCACCTTGATTTTGCAGAGGGCGGGAGGCGTACTGACTGATATCAAAGGCGATAGCTGGCTCTACTCCGACGGAGGATACGTCGCCAGCAACCAAGTCATCCACAGCTGGATTCTCAATTGCGTGCGGGCGGTGATGACCGAACCCAAACTGCGCTCTGATGGACCCTCACGCGTCCCGTAAGAGAAGAGGCCACAGCAAACCTTTGCTCGCTGTGGCCGTAGACTTACCGCTCTATCTCAACTAACCGAGCGCGCCCAGAATCGTGCTCTCGATCAAATTCTGCGCAATGTCCACTTTGTAGGCGTTCATGCTCATCGGCCGCGACACGGTGCGGATCACGGCCGCAGCCTGGGTGATGGCCGTCTTGATGTTCTTGCCCTTGAGCTGATTCTCCACCACCAGGGCGCGATAGGGCACCGGGGCCACTCCGCCCAACACCACCCGGCCATCCTGCCAAACGTCGTTCTCAGCGGTGAAGGCGGTAGCGACGGCGACGAGAGCGAAGTCATACACCTGGCGGTTCTTCAACTTGGTCCAGCCCTGCTTGGTCCCCGCCGACGGGGTGGGGATGAAAACCTCCACCAATACCTCGTCCGCCTGCAGTACGTTCTCTCGCAGGATATCCTCACGCGGTCCGATGAAGAAATCATCGAACGCCACCGTCCGCTCGCCATTCGGCCCATGGATCTTCGCGCTGGCGTTCAGCGCCAGCAAGGCGGTGGCGGTATCGGAAGGATGCACGATGTAGCACAGCTCTCCGCCGATAATGGCGTGATAGCGGTTGTCCCCGCTCACCGTAAAGCAGAAGTCGCCGCCTTTCTTGAAGCAGTTGAAGTCCCTGCCACGGAGGAACCAGCACCGCGGCCGCTGGTTCAGGTTCCCGCCCAGCGTGCCGTAGTTCCGGATCAACTGCGAAGCAATGCTATGCGCCGATTGAGTCAGCAAAGGAAATCCATCGGCCAGCTCCTTCGACTCGACGATCTCGCTGAGGGTCGTCATCGCTCCGATCGTCGCCCCTTGCTGGTCGACCTTGATGCCGCGCAGCTGAGGAACGAGCGAGATATCCACCAGAGCATCCGGCAAGGGCATTCCTTCGCCCTCCACCCAATCCTTCATGACCCCGGCGATGAGATCGCTCCCTCCGGCAAGCACTTTGGCCTTCGTCCCGTGCTGGGAGAGAATGGATACGGCTTCCTGAACAGTGGTCGGCTCGTACAGCTCGAAACTTTTCATCGCCGTTCTACCTCACAGTCTCACAGTCTTTAGTGCGGTCAGGAGCTTTTCACGCGTAATGGGCATTTGCTCCATCCAAGCGCCCACCGCGTTGTAGATTGCCGCTGCCACGGCCGGCGCGGGCGGGGCCATGGGCGGCTCTCCGATGCCATGCGCACCGAATACACCGTACTCCTTCGGCTTCTCCACCAGAATCACATCGATCGTTTCCGGCACGTCCAGGATGCTGGGGGCCCGGTAGTCCAGCATGTTCGGGTTCAGGGGAAGGCCGGTGGAGGCGTCGATCAGCATCTCTTCGCCGAAGACGGCCCCCAAAGCCATCACCACGCCGCCCTCGATCTGCTGCTCCACCGCGAACGGATTGATCGCCCGGCCCACATCGTGCGCCGCCACGTACTTGACCACCTCAACCGAGCCGGTCCGGGTGTCCACTTCCACTTCCACCGCGTGAGACGCCCATGCGGTGCGATGCCACTTGGTGTCCTGCCGGTAGGCACCACGGCCGAGGATCGTCATCCCAGCCGATTGCATCACCGCGCCCAGAGTGAGCTTCTTCGATGGATCGGACTTCGTGATGACCTCGCCGTTGCGCAGATCCAACTGGTCCGGCGTCACCTGTATTTCCTGGTTTTGCTCCTTGGCATCGCTAACAAACTTTTCCGCCGCATATTGCAGGATCTGGCTCTTGGCATCGATCGCCGCCTCGTAGATGCCGCGCCCGCCGGTGTTGGTCTGACGGCTCCCCGAAGTGCTGCCGGTGTCGGTGGTGTTGTCCGTATCCACGTAGGTCGCGATGGATACCTGATTCAACGGCACGCCGAGAGCCTCGGCGGCGATCATCGCCATCTGCGTCCGCTGGCCCGGCCCGATCTCGGTGCTCCCCGAGACACACTGCACGCTTCCATCGGTGTTCACGATCACTTGACCCGTGCAAGGGTTTGTTCCGCCCCCATGGCTGCAGGCGTGAGCGGCCAGACCGATTCCATGGAACACTCCCGGACGGACCTCTTTCGCCCGCGGCGCGTGCCACTTCTCCTTCCAGCCGATCCGCTCGGCCGCCGCGTTGATGCAATCCCGAATGCCGGGATTGCTGAACGGCCTCTTGTTCTCCGGATTTCCCTCCTCGTTCAGATTCTTCAGCCGGAATTCGACCGGGTCGACCCCCAGCGCGTAGGCCGCCTTCTCCATCATCATTTCCATGGCGAAGGTTCCGTTCGGATGACTCACACAACGGTACGGCCCCGACTTGTAGCTGTTGGTGAATACGTCGGTCGCCTGAAGCTTCAGGTTGGGAATCTTGTAGAGGTTCTGCATGATGAACCAGGCACCATTGGCCGCTCCAGCTCGCTGCGCTCCCACGTTTCCGTACACATGGAAATGGCCGTACTGGATCGATCCGTCCCGGTTGACGCCGAGCTTCATCTCGTTTCGAAACTGCGGCCGGTGGGTTCGTGTTACAAAGTCCTCCTCACGCGTGTACATACACTTGACCGGCCTGCCGGTCATCATCGCCAAAATCGCGGTGTGAACTTCCGCCAGGTCCGTCCCCGACCGATAGCCGTACCCGGAGCCCATGTAGCCGTTCTGGACCACCCGGATGCGATTGGCGGGAATCTTGAGATCCTGAGAGAGCCGCGCCCGGCATCCATGCGCGTGCTGGTTCGTGTAGTAGACGACCAGCCGGTCCTGATCCCAGTACATCAGAGAGTTGGTCACTTCCAGAGCCATGTGCTGCTCGGTCGCCCGCGTCAGCACCGCATCGAGCGTCACGTCGGCCTGCGCCGAGTCCGGATTGCCCCGGACCAGTGGCGGTGTCACGCTGACAATCGTTCCGTTCTCTTCGTTGTCCCACTGCTTCAATGCGGATGGTAGCGTGCCTTCCATCATGTCCAAGGTGGCGGGAAGAACCTCGTACTCGACCTCTATCAGGTGCGCCGCCTCATCCGCGATGTGCTCGCTCTCCGCCGCGACCACCGCAATGGGCGAACCTACTTCGAAAACCTCCTCGTTGAAAAGGAAACGGTCCGGCGGCCCGCTCCCCACGGTGACGTCGCGATACGCTTCCGGAAGATTTCCCCGATGCAGCACGGCCACCACGCCAGGCAAAGCCTCCGCCTTGCTCACATCCACCTTGGTTACCCTGGCGTGCGGGTGCGGGCTGCGCCGGGTCCTGGTAAAGAGCATGCCCGGCATCCGCATGTTCTCCGTGTATTGCCCGAGATCGGTAACGACGCCGAGCCCGTGCAGACGCGGAACTCGCTTGCCCACCACCTGGAAAGCGGCCGGCGGCACCTCCGATCGTGCCGCCGAAGATGAGGCCGTTGGCGGAGCTGCCTCGCCCATTCGCTGCGCGTAAAGCGCCAGGACGGGCTCCACCATCTCGCGGAACTCTCCCAGCATCTCGTTCCACACTGGGTCTTCCGCCAAGGCTTTCCAGTGGGCGTCGGTCAAACCGGCCGCGTACGCCGGATCCTGCACTACGCGAACTGGATCCACTTTCGAAGCCATGTCGTTCTTCCTCCTTGCGCCGCAGCCAAGAGCCGCCTGGCTTGAAGCCTCCCCGATTCTCCCTAGGGTCTGACCGGGTGTCCCAATTCCGCCAAGGCCTGACGCACTCGCGCTTCATCCAATCGCGCCGGATCCCATGCGATGGTGATGGTGCGCTCGGTTCCCGAGACTCGCACCACACCGGGGACCTGCCGCAACTCCAACGCGAGATCGTCGAACTGCTCGATGGTGCCCATCGGGGTGACAAACTCGAACCCAACGGAAACGGCGTTTTCGACCTCGGCGCTCCCCGCCTCCGCTGCCTCGGTAGCGATGAGAGGCGCCGTATAGACGACTTTCTCGCCGCGCATCTCGGCGGCCGCCTTCTCCACGGTGCTGATGATCTTCGTGTACTCTCCGCAGCGACAGATGTTCCCCGCCAGGGCCTCCTTGATTTCCGCCCGGCTCGGGTTCTTGTTCTTCTCGAGCAGCGCGTAGGCCGACATCACGAAACCGCGCGTGCAGATGCCGCACTGGAATCCACCCTCCAGCCAAAACGCCCGCTGCACCGGATGCAGTCCTTGCGGCCCGGGGCCGCGCGAGATACCCGCCACAGTGAGAATCTTCTGCCCACGACCGTTACGGGCGCTGAGGAGCGTGCATCCGTTGATCGGTCGGCCATCCACCAGCACCGTACAGGCTCCGCACTGCGCCCGATCGCATCCCAGGTTGGAGTTCGACAGACCCAGCTTGTAGTTCATCGTCTCCCACAAGCTTTCCCGAACGTCCACCGTGACGTCGTACTTCCGGTCGTCGATGTCGAGCGTAATCTTGCGCATCGCCATCGGTGTCGCCACCGGCGTCTGGGCCTGGGGGGCCGCTACCGCCTCCGGTTCGACGAGAGTGGCGATTCCCGCCCCGGTCATCATTCCCACCGCCACGCCGGCGTTGGTACGCTTCAGGAAATCTCTTCGCGTGATGAAGGATGAATTGTCTGGGGTTCTGTCGGATGTGGTTTCTTCCGCTTGGGGGTGGCTACATTGCTTACCTTCTGCCATGAGGGTCTCCCTGCTTCAGAACTGTAAGCCGGCGGGCTAGGTCGCCCGCAAGGAAGTCTTAGAAATCTACTCGCGCTCTCCGCCACGCCGTGTCGACGAGGACAACGGATGGGATGAGCGGGATTGTATGCCAGCCTCTCCGGAGCGTCAAGGTGGCATCAAGCGCCAACTCGGCCAACTCGCTCCGGACCACCCTCCTCTTGAGTCCTCCGGGATCCTCCCCGGTTTTGGAGACATTTTGGACACGACTGAGCACGATAACTGTCTTCTCCGACGATTAACTCAAATTGCTTGAACGAGAGCTTGACATTTCGGGTTAATTAACCAATACCGGTTATCTGACCGGGGACCTATTCAGCACATCTGAACTAATTCTGATTAACTCAGAAGCACCCTGGCCGCGTACAACCCGCGGGTCCCCGGAGAGTTTTGCCACACTCACAGGATTCAATTCATAAGGAGACTAACTCATGAAGAAACTACCTTTCTCTATCGCTTGCGTTTGTCTGGCCACCTTCCTGGCATCAGGTTGTACGGCCACGAAGAATACAGGTATTGCCGTGGGCGCCGGAACCAAAGAAGCCGCCCAGCAGGTGGGTGACAAGGCCACGGATTCGAGCATCACCGCTGCGGTCAAGATGAAGCTGGCCGACGACCCGAACGTGTCTGGGATGAAAATCAACGTAGATACAACCGACGGGAACGTCACGCTGAGCGAGATGGTCAAGGACCAGGCGGAAACAGACAAAGCGGTTCAGATCGCGAAGTCCGTTGACGGTGTCAAGAGTGTCGAGTCCAAGCTTGTCGTGAGCCTCCAGTCGACTCCCGGCTCGTAAATGCCGGAGAGTTGCCTCTAAACATCCCGGCCGCCCCACGTCTCTTTGAAATCGTCGCCGCAACTGCTTCTACAGTAAGACGCGTGGGCGGTTGCTCTGGATCTGTCCCG
>Ga0209002_10003309_pt1 | contig 12799 bp, 10 predicted proteins | sample Rifsed16ft2_FD_184010 | JGI IMG/M metagenome (GOLD analysis project Ga0209002, IMG submission 184010) | Soil microbial communities from Rifle, Colorado, USA - sediment 16ft 2 (version 2) | ecosystem: Environmental > Terrestrial > Deep subsurface > Rock core/Sediment | place: Rifle, Colorado...
TCGCGCGCTGGCGATGCCGGTGAACCGCCCGGCCCGGACCTCGTGCGCCTCGGTGGCCATCGTGGGTTCCGGTCCCGCCGGCCTGGCGTGCGCCTACCACGCCGCGCGCCTCGGATACGCGGTCACGGTGTTCGAGGCGGCTCCGGAGCCCGGCGGGATGCTCCGCGCCGGGATCCCGGAGTATCGGCTGCCCCGCGCGGTGCTCGACCGGCAAATCGCCTGGCTGCGCGCCCACGGCATCACCATCGAATGCGGCGTCCGGGTGGGGACCGACCTGCCCTGGTGGAGCCTGCTGGGTTCCTTCGACGCGGTGTTCCTCGCGTTCGGAGCGCAGCAGAGCAAGGCCCTGGGCGTTCCCGGCGAGAAGCTGGCGGGCGTGGAGTCCGGACTCGACTTGCTCAAGCAGGTGAACGCGGGCGCGCGTCCCTCGCTGGGGCAGCGAGCCGTGGTGGTGGGCGGCGGCAACACCGCCATGGATTGCGCGCGCACCGCGCTGCGCCTGGGCGCGGAAGCGACCGTGTTGTACCGGCGGACCCGCGCCGAGATGCCTGCCATCGCCGACGAAGTGGACGAAGCCGAGCGTGAGGGTGTGAAGTTCGTGTTCCTGGCGGCGCCCATCCGGCTGGTGAGCAGCAATGGGCGCGTCAATGGGATCGAATGCCAGCGAATGGAGCTGGGGGCACCGGACGCGAGCGGGCGGCGGGCCCCGGTGCCGGTCGAGGGCGCCCACTTCGCGTTGCCGGCGGACACGGTGCTCTCCGCCATCGGGGAAACGGTGGACCTCGAGTCGGTGCCGGGCGACATGGAGCGGATCCCCTCGGGTCTGCTCACCGGCGAGTACGGAGAGACCACCCGGGCGGCGGTCTTCGCCGGGGGCGACATGGTGCAGCAGCCGCGTACCGTGGCGGACGCCCTGGGGGCGGGGAAGCGGGCGGCCATCGGCATTGACCAGTACCTGCGGATGATCACCGGCCGGCCGCTCGAAGGGCCGGGGACCACGGACCTCCGGTACGGGCGACAGGGCAACCTGAGCATGACGCGCTGGCGGGGAGATGACCCCATCGCGCGGACCTCACCGGCGAACCAGGTGGTGCACATCGAGGACCTGAATCTCCGGCACTTCACGCGAGCGTCCCGAGGGAGCGATGGACACCTGGGAGTGGGCGAGAGCCGCGAGAGCTTCCGCGAGGTCAATCTGGGCCTGAGTCCCGACGAGGCGCTGGACGAGGCCCGCCGCTGCTTCAACTGCGGCGTGTGCAATCGCTGCGACCTCTGCCTGGTGTTCTGCCCCGACGTCGCCATCAGCCGCTCCAACGGCGGCTACGCCGTCGCCATGGACTACTGCAAGGGGTGCGGGATCTGCGCCGCGGAATGTCCTCGGGGCGCCATGGCCATGACGAGGGAGGGCCTGTGAAGAAGGTGATGGTGGGCAACCACGCCGTCTCCTGGGGGGCCAGGCTCTCCCGGGTGGAAGTGATCTCGGCGTACCCCATCACGCCGCAGACCCAGGTGGTGGAAGAACTTTCGGAGATGTGCGCCGACGGCCGGCTCGATGCCCGCTTCATCAAGGTGGAGTCCGAGCACTCGGCCATGGCCGCCTGTATCGGCGCTTCCGCGGCCGGGGCGCGCGCGTTTACCGCCACGTCATCCCAGGGCCTGGCCCTGATGCACGAGATGCTGCACTGGGCCGCCAACGGCCGGCACCCGGTGGTGATGGCCAATATCAACCGGGCGCTGGGACCGGGCTGGAACATCTGGACCGACCAGAGCGACAGCCTCTCGCAGCGGGATACCGGCTGGATCCAGCTCTACTGCGAGACCAACCAGGAGGTGCTGGACACCACCATCATGGCCTTCAGGCTGGCGGAGACGTTGGATCTGCCGGTCATGCTGGTGCTGGATGCGTTCTATCTGTCGCACACCGCCGAGCCGGTGGACCTCCCCGAGCAGGAGATGGTGGACGCCTTCCTGCCGCCGCGCCAGGCGCGCTACCAGCTGGACGTGCGGGAGCCGCGCGCATTCGGCGCGCTGGTGAAGCCCGATGCGTACATGGAGATGCGCTGGCACCTCCAGGAAGCCATGCTTGGCGTGCCCGCCGTGCTGGAGGAGATCGAGGCGGAGTGGGAGCGCTGCTGCGGCCGGCGCTACGGCGTGGTGGAGTCGTACCAGACCGAAAACGCGGAGTTAGTGCTGGTCACGTCCGGAACCATCACCTCCACCGCGCGGTTCGTGGTGGACCAACTCCGCGAGGGTGGTGAGGCGGTTGGGCTGGTGAAAGTGAAGATGTTCCGGCCGTTCCCGTCCGCGGCGCTGCGTGACGCGGTCGCCGGGGCGGCGCGGGTGGCCGTGCTGGACCGGAATCTCTCACCGGGGCGGGGCGGCATCTTCGCCGAAGAGCTGCGGGCGGCCCTGTACGCCGGCAATGGGTTCCAGGGCCCTACGGTGTACGGCTACGTGCTCGGGCTTGGAGGCCGGGACGTGACGCCGGAGGTGATCGAAGACATCGTGCGGCGCACCTGGCGGGCCGAAGGTCCGGAACGGGAAGACCTCTGGGTGGGGCTCAACCTATGACCCAGATCCGTCTTGCCGGGCGTGTGCCGGAGCAGGAGCTGATGACGTCGGGGCACCTGGCCTGTCCGGGCTGCGCCGCGCCCCTGGCGATGCGCCTGGTGCTGAAGGGCCTGGGGCCCAACACCATCGTGGTCATGCCGGCGAGCTGCTGGTCCGTGATCGCCGGTCCCTGGCCGCAGTCGTCGCTCAGGGTGCCGCTGTACCACACCGCCTTCGAGACCGGGGCGGCTACCGCCTCCGGCATCCGGGCGGCGCTGGACGTGCGTGGCGAGTCGGAAACCACGGTCATGGTCTGGGCGGGCGACGGCGGAACGTTCGACATCGGCCTCCAGGCCCTCTCGGGCGCGGCCGAGCGGAACGAAGACCTTCTCTACGTCTGCTACGACAACGAAGCGTACATGAACACCGGGATCCAGCGCTCCTCGGCGACGCCGTGGGGTGCGTGGACCACGACGACGCCGGAAGGCCATCCGGAAGCCAGCCCGAAGAAGGACATGCTGGCGATCATGGCGGCGCATCGGATCCCCTACCTGGCGACGGCGACGGTGGCCTATCCGCTGGATCTGATCGAGAAGGTCCACAAGGCGCACGCCATTAGGGGCACGCGGTTTCTGCACATCCTCTCTCCCTGCCCGCCCGGCTGGAAGTACGCCGACGAGGAGACCATCGAGCTGGCCCGCATGGCCGTGGGCTGCCGCGTCTTCCCGCTGGTGGAGGTGGAAGGCGGCGGGCTCTGGCGGGTGACGCTCGATCCGTCGCCGGAGGCCGTGGGCCCGTACCTCCACAAGCAGGGGCGGTTCCGTCATCTGACCGAGCAGCACGAGGCCTTCATCCAGCGCGAAGTGGACGCGCGGTGGGAGCTGATCCAGCAGCGGGTGCGCGACAGCGGCGGTGCGCCTTCGGATTGGGAGCCGGCGGCGGGGATCGACGAGCCCTCCCGTCCGGCTTGATGCCCGGGCGGTTGTGGCGCAGCTTTCAGAAACCCTCAACCCCTCACCCTTACCGTTAACCGCAGTCGTGCCGACTGTCGGGAGGGAGCTATGAAGCTGCGTCATGCCGTCGCCGCATTGTTCCTGCTCCAGGTGGCCCTGGGGGTCTCCGCCGCGGAGGCTCAGGGCCGGCGCAATCGTAACCTCATCACCGAAGAGGAAATCACCAAGAACCCCGCCGGCGACGCGTACGAGCTGGTCAAGAGCCTGCGTCCCGCCTGGCTCACCAACGCCCGGGGGATTTCTTCCGGCGGGTTGAACGAGGGCGCCGGCATCGTGGTCTACGTCGACGGCATCCGCACGGGCGGCGTGGACGAGCTGAGCAACGTGTCAACCGACCGCGTCAAAGAGGTGCGCTTCCTCAACGCCAGGGACGCGACCACCAGGTACGGCACCGGGCACCCGATCGGCGCCATCGAGATCACGACCAGGCGTTGAAGCCGGCGCTTCACCGGACCCTCTCCACGGTCGAGTACTTCGCCTTCGGGTTCGGCTCGATGGTGGGGGTGGGGTGGCTCGTCATCATGGACGACTGGCTGGGCCGGGGCGGGCCCGGCGGGGCCGCCCTGGGGTTCCTCATCGGCGGGGTGCTCCTGTTGCCGATCGCCGCCACCTACGGGCGGTTGGTGCGGGATATCCCGGACGCCGGCGCGGAGATCGCGTACACCAACGACGTCTTCCCCAGGTTCCTGAGCTTCGCCACGGGATGGATCATGGTGCTGGCCTACGCCATCGTCTGTCCGTGGGAGGCGGTGGCGATCGGCAATCTCCTGGCACGCATCGTTCCGGCGCTCAACACGATGGAGCTGTACGCTCTGGCCGGGCATCCGATCTACCTGCCGCGGGTCGTGGTAGGTCTGGTCCTGACCGTCCTGATCGCGGCGATCAACTACCGGGGCATCCGGTTGAGCGGTGTCTTCCAGGACGTGACCACGTTCGGCCTGCTGGCGATCTTCGCGGTGTTCGTGACGTTGGGGTTCGCCCGGGGCGACCCCGCCAACCTGGCCCCGGCGTTCGCCCGGCCGGGAGGCGTGGGCGCCGTGGTTTCGACGCTTCTGGTATTGCAGATCGTCCCCTACTTCATGACGGGCTTCGAATCGGTTGCCAAGGGGTCGGAAGAGGCGAAGCCGGGATTCGATCCACGGAACTTCGGGCGCGCCATGCAGGCTGCCGTGGTTGCCGGCCTGGTGTTCTACGTGCTGATCGTGGTGGTGGTGAGTTACGTGTATCCCTGGCGCGAGGTGGTAGCCGGGCGGGTCGGCACCGAGACCGCCTTCGAGCGTGCCTTCGGATCACGGGCCATCGCGCAGCTCATCCTGGCCGGCGCATTCCTGTCCCTGTTCAAGGTCTACAACGGGAACTTCGTGGCCGCCACGCGCCTCATGTACGCCATCGGGCGCCGCGGGCTGGTGCGTGGCTCGCTCGGCGGCGTGCATCCGCGATTCGGCACTCCGGCCGGCGCCATCCTCCTCCTGGCGAGTCTCACGGCGGTAGCGTCCCTCCTGGGCGACGCGGTGCTGGTGCCCATCTCGGAAGTGGGGTCCATGGCCGTCGGCGTGGGCTGGTGCTCCGCCTGCGTCGCGTTCTTGTTGCGAGGCCGCCGTGCGCCGGGGGAGCGGGCGCTCGCGACGGTGGGCGCGATCGTCGGCGCGGCGATCGTCCTGATGAAAGCGACGCCGCTGATTCCTGGATCCTTTTCTGGGGTCGAATGGATGGTGTTCGGGGTCTGGTGCGGGCTGGGGCTGGCGTTCTGGTTGCTGCGGCCGGGGGATGGACGGACGGCCTAACCTCCATCCTCCTCCATCGTCTTCCATCACCTTCCATCCCCTGTCGTGTCGACCATGCTAGCTTCGAGCGGCGTTACTGCGCAGATTAGATGCGCGCGGCAACCACAATGAGCCTCATCAAGTGCCCCGGTTGTGGCCACACCGTCTCCAGTGTGGCGTCGAAATGCCCCCAGTGCGGAACCCTCCTCTCCCAGTTCCGCTTCGTGCAGGGCGAGGGCGGCGCCCTGACCGAGTGTCGCCGCTGCTCCCGGAAGGTCCTGTCCGGCGCCACGATGTGCCCGTATTGCGGCGTCTCGCGCCCCGGCCGGCGCGCGCCGTACATGGTGGTGACCCTCCTGGTGGCCTTCGCCGTCCCGGCGCTGGTGCTGGCCGCGCTTCGCGATCGCGCGCCCGGTCCGCCACCCCCCCCTGCGCCAGTGGCCATGGCGGAACCCCAACAGCCACAGGCGGTTACGGTGGAAGCGCCAGTCCCGGTGCCGGAAGTGCCCGTGGCTCCTGATACCACGCAAGTCATGGCGGCGGTACCCGCGGCTCCCCGGGATTCATTGGTCACGGAGATCAGGTGGATCCTGGATTGGGCCAACGTGCGGGAAGGGCGAGCGTTGGGGACGCGCGTTGTCCGGGTGCTCCGTCCCGGGTCCTCGGTCCGGGTCACGGACCGGCAGGCCGGGTGGTGGGCTCTCTATGCCGATGGCCGTGTGCTCGGCTACGTGGCTGGCTCCCTCCTTTCGGATCAGCCGCCTCCGGAATCACGCCCCGACGGTGAGAGGGTACCGTGAGCGACTCCCCCCTTGGCGTCCTGCTGGTGGACGACAATCACGAGGTTCGCGAAGGCCTCGCCCGGGTGCTGCGCCGGTCGGGTTTCGAGGTCGCTACGGCGGAAAACGGGCTGGATGCCCTGGCCAAGCTGGAGGGTGAGGCGTTCCGAGCGGTCATCTGCGACATCATGATGCCGGTGATGGACGGCATTCGGCTGTACCAGCTCCTCGAGGTCCGCCACCCCGAGGTTGCCAAGCACGTCATGTTCGTGAGCGCCTGGTTCGACGACCCGGAGGTCCAGGAGTTCCTCACCCGCACCGGCCGTCCCATCCTGAGGAAGCCGTTCGAGATTCCGGACTTCATCCGCGCCGTGCAAGAAGTCGCTGCGTAGGCCGTATAGTATTGTAACGTAACAACTTACAGACGACACTTGAGCTATGCGCGAGGCCGGTTTAAGCTACCGGGAGACGGCCTTTGACCTGGGTGGTGCAGTTATGTACCGACGAAGCTCTGGGCGCCGCTGGCGCCAGCGGGACCTGCGGGGAATCCCCTACGAGCCGCAAGACGTGGACCAGCCGCTTCCCAAGGAGTCGGCGGGGAAGCCTCTGGCGGCAACGGCTTGTCCGGAGTGCGGGGAGTCCCGCCCGGGCGACGAGCGGGTGGCTGCGGGGTTGTCGTGCAGGTTTTGTGAGGACTGAGAAGGCGGCAGAAGCGGCAGAGGCGGCAGAAGACGGGTCCTAACCGACTCCTCTGCCGCCCCTGCCGCTTCTGCCGCCACTCCCGCCCTCAACGACTCCCGTCAACCGCTCCCGCAATCCGCTGTACCAGTCCGTCCAACTGCTTTCGCAGCTCCTCGTACCGTTCGAGGCCGTCGCGACCCACCTTCTGGTCGCTCTGCGCGATCATCCGGTACAGATACGCGATTTGATCGATCAACATGGGCTGGGGGTAGCGGATGCCATTGGCCGAGGCCGTGGCCAACTGCGCCTCGATGGTATCGAGGCGGCGCCAGCCGTCGCTGTTCTGCTGCAGGCCTTTCTTGGCGTCCTGTACGCGCTGGAGCGCCATACGGGCTTCACCCAGGGCATCGCGGACCTTGAAGCTCAGGTCCAGCTGGCCCTCCAGGTCGGCAAGGGTCACGCCATCCTGGGCCACCCTCGGGTCCACCAGGACCCGGAACGACTTGGTCTCGCTCCAGTCGCCGGCGCTCAGCCGGACCTGGTAGCTCCCCGGTACCGCCAGGGGCCCGCCGCCCCCGGCGCGCTGCGGATTGGTGTCCCAGGCCCCCGGGTGGGCCAGGTCCCAGATAAACCGGTGCATGCCGGCGCGCTTTTCGAGACGGGGTGAGCCGGCCTGCACGATGACGGGCGCGCGCATGCCCTGCGGCATCTGGCTCCCGGTCCCGCCCTCCTCGCTGGAGAACACGCGAATCGTGTTACCGCGGGCATCGAGGATCTCGAGCTTCACCTCACCGGCCGGTGGCTGCGCCAAGTAGTAGTCGACAATGGCGCCAGGCCGGATGTACTGGGGATCGGCGGGCGGCTGGGGTCCGAACCCAAAACCGGCGCTGTACCGCATACGGTGGGCATCCCGCGGCTGGAACAGGTGGCGCGGCTTGGACGCGACCTGCTGCGACAGCTCCCGGAGCGGTTGGACATTGTCCATCACCCAGAACGAGCGACCCATGGTGGCAACGGCGAGGTCGCTCCCGACCACCTTGATGTCGGTCACCGGGGTCCCGGGCAGGTTCTGCTGGAACCGTTGCCAGTGGGCGCCGTCGTCAAACGACACGAACATGCCGTACTGGGTACCCGCGTAGAGCAACCCGGCGCGCACCGGGTCCTCGCGCACCACGCGCGTAGGGTAGTCCGCCGGGATCCCGTTCTGGCCGGTGGTGAGGCGGGTCCACGTCTTGCCGTAGTCGGTGGTGCGATAGAGGTACGGCTGCTCGTCGCCCAGCAGAAAGCGATAGACCGCGAAATAGGCCTTTCCCGCCTGGTGGGGTGACGGCTCGATGTTCTGGACTCGGCCGTCCGGCGGCAGATCCCTGGGGGTGACGTTGGTCCAGGTCTTCCCGCCGTCCCGGGTCACGTGGAACGGGCCGTCGTTGGCACCCGCCCAGATCAGCCCCCGCTCCAACTTCGATTCCCGGATGGCGTAGATCACCTGATAGTGCTCTTCGCCGGTGATATCGCGGGTGATGGGCGTGCCGGAGAACGTCTGGTACTGCGGCTTGTTGGCCGTGAGATCGGGCGAGATGATCTCCCAGGTGGCGCCGTCGTCCGTGGTCCGGTGCACGAACTGCGAGCCCATGTACACGGTGTTCGGGTCATGGGGTGAGACCTCAATCGGCACCGTCCGCTGGAAACGGTATTTGAGGTCCTTCGGGTTGTGGCCGTAGATGTTCTGCGCGCCGATGTAATATTGCTTCTCCTGTCCCGTGAGCTTGTTATACCGGCCGAACAACCCCTTGCAGTTGGCGTACACGATGTTGTGGTTCCCCGGCTTGGGCACGGCCGGCCCGGTCTCGCAGCCGCCCACCTCGGTCCAGTACCCGCTGGGCCCGGCGGGGTGGGAGAACGGGGGGAGGCTCGGCACCGCGATGGTGGTGTTGTCCTGCTGGCCGGCATACATCCAGAACGGGAACTGGTCGTCCACGTCCACCTGGTACAGCTCGGCGGTGGGCTGGTTGTGCTGAGTGGACCAGGTCTTGCCCCCGTCCTGGGTGACGTTGGCTCCGCCGTCATTCGACTGGATGAAGACGTTGGGGTTGCCGGGGTTGATCCACATGTCGTGGTTGTCGCCGTGCGGAGTGGACACGCGTTGCCAGTTCTGCCCGCCGTCCACGGACTTGAAAAACCCTTCGTCGTTCACCCACACCACGTCGGCATTGGTGGGATCCGCGTCCACGTTGGTGTAGTAGAACGGCCGGTTGAGCAACGGATTGTAGCTCGACGCCAGACGCCATGTCTGTCCCCGATCGTCGGATCGATACAGGCCGTCCTGCGGTTCCGGGGCTTCGATCAGCGCATAGACGCGCCTGGGATCGGCCGGTGACACGGCGAGGTCGCTCTTCCCGAAGAGGCCCCCGGGCAGCCCGTTGGTGAGTTTGGTCCAGGTGTCGCCGCCATCGGTGGACTTATAGATCCCACCCTCGCGGGCGCCGGAGATGATGGTCCAGGGCTTCCGCTCGTTGCGCCACATGGCGGCGTACAGCTCGTTGGGGTTGTCGGGCGCCATCTCCAGGTCCGTCGCTCCGGTCGAGTCGGACACGAAGAGCACTTTCTGCCACGTCCGGCCGCCGTCTCTGGTCCGATACACGCCCCGGTCCCTGGTCGGTTTGAACGCGTTCCCCTGGGCCGCGACGTAGACGGTGTTCGGATCACGCGGGTGAATCACCACCGCGCCGATCTGGCCCACCTCTTTGAGCCCCAGAAACCGCCAGGTCGTGGCACCGTCGGTGGACTTGTACACCCCGCGGCCCTGGATCACGTTGCTGCGGATGCCATCCGAGCCGGTGCCCACGTAGATGGTATTAGGATCCGAGTCCGCCACCCGGATCGCGCCGATGGACCCGGTTTCGAAGTAGCCGTCGGTGACCGGGCGCCAGGAAAGGCCGTAGTCGTCGGTTCTCCACACACCGCCGCCCACCGCACCGATGTAGAAGACGTTGGGCTGGCTTGGGACCCCGGCCACGGCGGTGACCCGTCCGCCGCGCGTCGGGCCGACCATGCGGTAGTTGATGCCCTGGAACAACGCCGAGTTGTAGATGGTGTTTGGGTCTGCGCCCTGCGCCTGGAGTGATGGAGTGGCGGCGGCGACGGCAAGGACGGCGGCGCAGAGCCATGGAGTACTACGGGAGATAGTCATGGGAACGTCGTTCGGCTCGGGTTGGACGGCGCTTCGGCGAACATCCTGAGATTGCACCGCGGGAACGCGGAGGGCAAGCCGCCAAGAGAAGGGGGATGGAAGGGGATGGAGGGCTCCCCCAGCCTCCATCGCTTCCATCCCCCGTCGTTCTTACGGCAACCGCGCTTTCTCCCAGGCGAACAACCGGGCCTGGAGGTCGGCGGGGCGGGTGGCGATTACGCGGCCGTTGTAGGAAATGATGATCTGCGCGCTGGGCACGCCCGGCAGCTTGCTGCGGTGGTAGCTGAACACCCAGGCCTTGGGCGTGCCGGGGATGCCTCGGACGCCGTCGAAGTTGAAGGTGATACTCCGCCCGCTGAGAGGCGGATTGGCGCCCAGCAGCCGGCCGGCCGAAAAGCGCGCGCCGAGATAGGAATAGGCGGCGAAGCCCGCGGCCAGCAGCGCCGCGATGAGCAGGAACTTGACGAAGCGACGCATTACGGCGGCCCGCCGTCGCCCACGGTGGACCGGCTCACTCGCACCCAGCCGCTGACCAGCTCGACGTTTCCGTCGGGTGGGATCCGCACCACCAGATCGCGCCCGGTTTCACTGGGCACGCCGTATTGCCGGGCCACGCGGGACATCAAGGCAGCGAGCATGGTCTCGGGCACTGGGAGGTTGTTGACCCGGACGGTCGCCAGCCGGAACCGCACCCACTCGGGTTCGATCCGTTGCATCGAGATCTCCGCCTCCAGGGGCGTGTCCAGGGGCACCATGGCGAACATCCCGCCCATCGCTTCCCGGGCAAGGACCGGCACGTCCCGCAACCTGCCGGTGAGCGCCATGTGCTCCCGGTTCACCACCACGCGCAGGGTGAGGTCGGCGGGGATCGGCACCACGCCCAGGCGCGCGATCAGGTAGGAGCCGAAGTCGCCGCCCTTGATCATGACGCGGGGGGCGGTGCGGGAGACGAACACCGAGTCCAGGCGTGCCGCGGCACGCTGGATGCCGGCATTGGTGAGCGGGTCGCCGGGCCGCCCCTGGACGGCGGCGCCCAGCGTCACCACCAGGCCGAAGCCGAGCAGCGTCAGGGGGACCCGGGAAGTTTGCATGACTAAACGTCGTAGGTTCAGCTCGGCGATGGAAGCCCCCGGTGCTGGACCTGGCCTTCTGGTGTCGCCTGGAGTAATTCACCGCTGAGAACGCAGAGTTCGAGGAGAAGCTTTCGCAGAAGCGATACAGATGGTGAAAGATCCTCCCCATCCCCTCTCTGCGGTCTCTGCGATCTCCGCGGTGAATGTCTGTCAGGTTCATCGGGGAACGCAGGCTCAATGGCTCAAGGAGGAGACATGCGCATCGCCCTCTCCGTCACGCTGGTCCTCGCCCTGACCGCTTCGACGCTCGAGGCGCAGCGGACCATGAAACCGGTGCTGCACGGACGGCACTGGGTGGCGATCACCGGCAAACCCCTGGGCGCGGCCGCCGGGGCCATGATGTTCCAGAAGGGCGGCAACGCGGTGGATGCCGCCGCCGCCATGCTGGCCGCCGTCTGCACCATGTGGGACGTCCTGAGCTGGGGCGGCGAAACCCAGGCCCTGATCTACCATCCCGCCACCGGCAAGGTGATCGGGCTCAACGCGCTGGGCGTGGCGCCCACCGGCGCCACGGCCGAGTTCTTCCGCGGCAAGGACCTGCGCTACCCGCCGGAGTACGGACCGCTCGCCGCGGTGACACCGGGGACGCCCGGCGGGTTGCTGACGATGCTGGCGGAATGGGGAACCATGAGCCTCCAAGACGTGCTCGAGCCCGCCATTCAGCTGGCGGACGGGTACGCCATCGATGAGCAGACGGCCAATTCGATCGAGCGCAACAAGCAGCGCATCAAGGACTGGACGTACTCCCGCGCGGTGTACCTGCCGCACCTGGGCGAGGAGCGCGAAGCCCCCAGCGGAGGGGAAGTGTTCAAGCAGGCGGATCTCGCCGCCACACTGCGGAAGCTGGTCGAGGCCGAGCAGCAGGCGCTCCGCCAGGGGAAGAGCCGGAAGGACGCGATTTACGCGGCGTATGACCGGTTCTACCGGGGCGACATCGCCGAGGAGTTCGTCCGGGGGGCGCGCGAAGCAGGCGGGCTGGTCACCCTCCAGGATCTCGCCAACTGGCGGGTGCGGATCGAAGAGCCGGTGATGACCACGTACCGGGGTATCGACGTGTACAAGCTCAACGTCTGGACCCAGGGGCCGGCGCTGCTCCAGGCGCTGAACATCCTGGAGAACTTCGACGTCAAGGCCCAAGGCTACAACAGCGCCCGATACATCCACCTGTTATACCAGGCGATGAGCCTGGCGTTCGCGGACCGCGACTTCTACTACGGCGATCCCTATTTTCCTCCGGACGAGCCGGTCAGGGGTCTCCTCTCCAAGGAGTACGCCAGGGAGCGGGCCAAGCTGATTCAGTGGGAACGGAACGATCCCGACATCAAGCCCGGCGATCCGTACCCGTTCATGAACGGGACCAACCCGTTTGCCGAGTTGCTCCGGGCCTGGCCTCCCAAACCGGCCGCCGCGACGAGCTCCACCGGAGCCGACGCCCGGTTCCGGGAGACGTTCAACGCCGGCACCACGTCCATCGAGGCGGCGGACGAGAAAGGCTGGGTGGTGTCCATTACCCCGAGCGGCGGCTGGATTCCGGCCGTCATCGCCGGGCGCACGGGGGTGGGAATGAGCCAGCGGATGCAGAGCTTCATCACGGACCGCGCTGAAAACCCGTTCAACGTGGTGGAGCCCGGCAAGCGGCCCCGCGTGACGTTGACGCCCAGCCTGGCGCTCAAGGACGGGAAACCGTTTC
>Ga0209002_10003313_pt1 | contig 12795 bp, 11 predicted proteins | sample Rifsed16ft2_FD_184010 | JGI IMG/M metagenome (GOLD analysis project Ga0209002, IMG submission 184010) | Soil microbial communities from Rifle, Colorado, USA - sediment 16ft 2 (version 2) | ecosystem: Environmental > Terrestrial > Deep subsurface > Rock core/Sediment | place: Rifle, Colorado...
CGAGGCAGGGAGTGTTGCCCCCGTAGCGCCAGGCGTCGCGGTCAGGGGCCGGGATGGACCCGCGCACGCCCCAGAAGGTGAGTTGCACGAAGCCTCCTTTTGCAGCTCATCGAACCCTCCGGGCGGCGGTCTTTCAGCCTGCGGTCTTGAGCCGACTGGCTAGACCCTGCCTAGCGCCCCTCACCTGTCCCGTGGAAAACACCTGCCTCCGGTGGGTAAGCAGGAGATTATAGGAAAAGCTTCGGGTCGGGTCAAGCCCCCCGCGGGGCTTCGGCCGGAGCCGCGGAGGCGACCGCAGGCGCAGCAGGAGCGCGGCGAGGTCGCTGTGGCGGCGCGACCGCGCGGCGCGGGCGCCGGGGGAGCGTCAAAGGCGCGGCGGCGCGGCGGCGACGGGAGCGGCGAGCGGAAGGCGTCGCGCGCGGACGCGGCTTGGCTTTCCCGTTCGCCTCGGCCAGGCGCACCAGGTGGCCGTTCAAGCGGCGGTGGTGAGCTTCCAGCAGCTGGTGGAGGGCGTCGACGCGGCGGGCGACGTGGTTCAAGAGCACGTCCTGCTCGCGCTGGAAGGCGTCGTCGCGGGCGACGAGCTGCTCGACGGCGCGGGCCAGGCTCTGCAAGGCAAGCGCGGTTTCGCTCTGGGCGGCGATGAGCTGGGGGGCGTAGCGGTCGGCCAGCAGGTAGAGGAAGGCGAACAGCAGCAGGACGATGACGAACTGCGGGCCCCAGGCGATGACCACGCGCTCGAGCAGGAGCTGGGCGAGCTCAGGGCGCTGCTCCAGCAGAAAGAGGAGCACGGTAACCAAGCCCGCCGCGCCTCCGGCGAGGGAGGCTTTCAAGTAACGGCGATTGGGCCTAGCGGCTTCCGACGTCATGGCTGCGATTCAGCAATGCAGGATCAATGCAGATTCCTCCCCCGAATGCCTGCCCGGGCGGGCTTTCGGGGTCGGAATGACAACGCTCTTCTTTCCCGTCTGTCATTCCGACCCCGCGGACGCGGGGGAGGAATCTGCTTTTCGCTCTTGTTCGACCCGGGCACGCTGGAGGGCTTCCTCCGGGGTGAGGCGGATCTTGACGGCGTCGAAGTCCACCGGGTCGTCGTCTTTCAGGGCGGCGACGGCCGCGAGCGTCATCTGGGCGATGAGCTGGACGAGCTCCATCCAGGTCACAAGGTCGCGTTTGGTCAGAGCCATGAAGCCTCCTTATGTCGAGCGCAGCGGAAAAAGCAGATTCCTCGCTCCGCTCGGAATGACAAGCTTGCGCTACTTCTGTGGCCGCGGCGGCGCGGGCTGCCTGCCTGCGGACGCAGGCTCGAAGGATTGGAGCAGGGCGCTCAGGTCGGCGACGAGCGGCGGCAGGGCCGCCAGCGCGGCGGTGATTCTGGCCTCGAGGGCGCGCGGGTCCTGCCGCAGCTCGGGCGGGGCCAGCGGCGTGCCCGGAGCGCGGCGCACCTCCTGGTAGGTCTTCATCAGATCGGCGGCCAGGGTATGGGCGGCGATGAAGCGGTTGCCGGCGATGGCGAAGCGGTCCCATTGCTCCTGGGTCAGGCGGCCGGCGAGATAGGCGCGGGCGGCGTGCTCCTGCAGGAGCTCGTATTCGACCTTGGTAACTTTCAGCGTGCGGTAGGCGTTGCGCTCGAAGCTGTCGCAGGCTGGAAGCAGGAGGCAAGAGGCAAGAAGCAGGAGGAGAACCATCGTTCGCATCAAGGCGGGCTTCATCAAAGACTCCTAGGTGGATTGAAGGTCGTCGGTGGCGGGCAGGCTCTCCTTCGCGCTGCGCGCTTCGGAGGATGAATCGTACTGGGTGAGGCGGTAGCGGCGGATGAGCAGAGCGAGCTTGCGGGCGTAGCGAGGGTCGGTGGCGTAGCCGCAGCGCTGGAGCTCGACGACGAAGGCGAAGGGGTTGGCGGCCACGGCGCGGGCGCGGGCGTAGCGCGGCCGAGCCAGCAGCCGGGCGTAGTCGTCCAGGCAGGCTTCGTAGTTCGGATAAACCGCGAAGCGGGCGCGTACGGGGCGCGGCTTTCCTCCGGCATACTCGCGGGTCGAATAGACGACGCCGGCGCCGTTCGGGCGCGCCTTGATACCGAACAGGTTGCGGTTGCGCCGGGCGAGCGCCGCGCGACCCCAGTCGGATTCGAGGATGGCCTGGGCCAGCACGGCCGAGGCCGGCAAGCCGGTCTTCTGCTGCCAGGCCAGCACGGCCGGCACGAGGCGTTTCAGGAACTGGGCCTGCTGCTCGTTCATGGCGTGCCCGTGGTAACAAATCAGCCGCGCGCATGTCTACGGTTTCTGCGGTTTTTGCGGTTTTTGCGGACGTTTATTTTCGGGAGCGCGAAAACAGCTGCGAAAACCGCTCCGACAAATCCGCAAAAACCGCAAAATCCGCGAAATCCGCAAGGCGGATTTCGCCCTGAGTGAAGCCGAAGGGCTGAAAACGCGAAAACCGCACGCGCACCGGGGAGGCCGGGCAGACCCTTTGGTTTCGCTCCCCTCGGCCCCGAGGCTTCGGGGCTCGGCGCAAGCAGGGCCAGCAAGAATGTCTGCCCCACCAGGAAAGAAACGCGGAAGGAACAGGAGCCGGGGGGTGGACAGAAAAAGAGGATTGTGGTAGCCTGCGCAGAAGAGTTGCCAGGCCCCCGCAGGGTGCCACTTGGAGCCGTCACCTTCCGACGGAGGTGCGGCCATGCTGCAAACCAATCACAGGTGGATTCTGGTTCTTTTGGTACTTCTGCTTTGGGTGGCGGGCGAGTTGGGCCTGGAGGCCCTCAGGGATAGAAGGTTCGTGGCCACGGCGGACCCCGGACCCGGGTTCATCTCCCGGGCCGCGAGCGGGCCGCCGCTGGAGGTCAGTTCCAGCGCCCTGGTGCCCAACCTCAACTGCGACTTGATAGATGGCTTCCACGCCAGCGAGGTCGCCGGCGCGGTCAACCCTCAGCGCATCGCCCAGCTCCGCTGGTACGAAGGTAGCGAAGCAAGGCTCAAATTCCCCGTGGGATGGCGCCCCCTCGCCCTGGCGTTTGACGGCGACCATATCTGGGTGGCGAACATGGGGGACGGCACGGTGACCAAACTGCTCGCCAGCGATGGGACCAATCTGGGCACATACGCCGCCGGACCCTACCCCTTTGACGTTGCCTTTGATGGCGGCCACATCTGGGTGGCGAACTATCTCTGGCACACGGTGACGAAGCTCCAAGCGAGCGACGGCCGCATCGTGGCAACGTTTCCCGTTGATGGCCGTCCCACAGGCCTGGCCTTCGATGGGGTTCACATCTGGGTGGCCATTCCGGGCAGCAACGCCGTTACCAAGCTGCGCGCCAGCGACGGGGCCAACCTGGGCACCTTCCCGGCCGGCTCCGCCCCCACTCAACTGGCTTTTGACGGGGAGAATGTCTGGGTGGCCAACAGCGCCGGCCACACCGTCACCAAGCTGCGCGCTAGCGACGGCGCGATACTGGGCACGTTTTCCATTGATACGGCCCCGCAGGACTTGGCCTTCGACGGCGCCAACATCTGGGTGGCAGGCGGCCTGGTCGTCAAGTTGCGGGCCAGCGACGGCGCCATCCAAGGAACCTTTCCCCTTCCCGTTGGTGGCTCTGCGAGCGGGGTAGCCTTTGACGGAGCCAACGTCTGGCTGGCGATCCCCAGCACCAATGATGTAGTCGAGCTGCGCGCCAGCGACGGCGCAGTGCTGGGCACATTTAAGGTCTGGGGCGACGCCAGTCCCGTGGCCGTGGCCTTTGATGGCGCCTTTGTGTGGACGGCGAACAACCTGGACAACACCGTGAGCAAGATGTAGCCGGTGCCAGGGGGGCTGGACAGAGAAGCGGGGTTGTGGTACGTTAGCTGTGCGTTTGTTGGTCTTGTAGTCGCACCCTTCGGCGGCGCTCAAACGAGCAAAAGCCGAGGGCAGTTTGAACGGGTTCAAACGACGTCGCAGGCCAAACGGGCTGCGGCGTTTTTTGTTAGGCCCGCCATGGGTCCCCCGGTCAGAGGCGGTACGAACGACAAACAGCAACACTGAACAAGGAGACACGCAGTTGAGCGACACCAAGGAGCAAGGCACGGTGAAGTGGTTCAACGCCGCCAAGGGCTACGGGTTCATCCGGCGGGAGACGGGCGAAGATGTTTTCGTCCATTTCTCCGCCATCCAGGACTCGGGCTACCGCACGTTGGAGGAAGGGCAAGCGGTCGAGTTCGAAGTGGTGAAGGGCCCCAAGGGCCTGCAAGCCGCGAACGTCACCCGCCTCTAACCCGAGACACTTACGCACCGGCTCCGCTCCCGAGGCTTCGGGGCGGGGCCGGTTTGTTTTGTGACGGCGATCAGGCGGCTGACATCGAATTGGAATACACTCGGGGGACTGGAGGACGGATGGTTTCGGGTCTGCGCCTGGGGTCGCTGGCGGTGGCGCTCGCCGCCGGCGCGCTGTGGCTGGGACAAGCGGCAGCCGGAGGCACCGCGGAGGTTATCCCGCAGCCGGCGCCGGCGCTGCCCGCGGGCGAGTGGCTGAACACGCCCGGGGGCAAGCCGCTCAAGATCGAAGAGCTGCGCGGGAAAGTGGTGCTGGTCGAGTTCTGGACCTTCGCCTGCATCAACTGCCGCGCCGCCCTGCCGGCGGTGAAGGCGTGGCACAAGAAGTACGCGGGCGAGGGCCTGGTGGTGGTGGGTGTGCACGCGCCCGAGTTCGAGTTCGAGCGGCCGGCGGCGAACGTGCGCAAGGCCGTGGCCGATCTCGGCATCAGCTACCCCGTGGCGCTCGACAACGACTACGCCTGCTGGAAGCGCTACCAGAACCGCTACTGGCCCGCCTTCTATTTGATTGACGCCGAAGGCCGCATCGTCTACCAGGCCATCGGCGAGCACGACTACGCCGTGACCGAGAAAAAACTCCGGGCGCTGCTCGCCGCCCGTTTACCCTGAGAGAAGCGAAGGCTTACCCTGAACGAAGCGAAGACGCACTCGCCTAGTCCCGGCGGGCGGCTCTGGGGCAATCCAAAACGGATTGACAGGCCTTTGCGCCGCCCGTAGACTGGCGTGGGAGGGCACGGAAGGACGTGACAACGTCTTCCACGGTGAGCGATGGGTTTTCGATTTCGGGGGTCAACCTCCTCTCCTGAAGGCGCGCTCCGGGCGCGTCCCCGCTTTTCCTGGATTCCCGCTGCGGTCCTGGTGACGCTGCTTCTCGTGTGGCCGGCGGGTTCGGCGCCGCAGGAGCGCGTGGCGCCGCTCGTGGGGGACGGAGAGAAGGACGGCGCGGCGGCCGCGAAGTATGTTCCCGGCCAGTTGCTGGTGCGCTTCCGCCCAGGCACGCCGCGCTCCTGGCAGGAAGCGGCGCATGCCGGGCTGAAGGCGCAGGTGCTGCGGCGCTACCGGTCGGTTGGAAATCTCGCGCTGGTGCGGCTGCCCGCGGGCATGAGCGTCGAGGAGGCGGGGAAGCTCTACCGGCGCGACCCGAACGTCCTCTACGCCGAACCGGACTACCTGCTCCACGCTGACGTCACTCCGAATGACCCGCGCTTCCAGAACGGGTCCCTCTGGGGTTTGCATAACATCGGACAAAGCGGGGGCACGGCGGACGCGGACATTGACGCCCCGGCGGCGTGGGACCTCACCACCGGCGACAGCAGCGTGGTAGTGGCGGTGATTGACACCGGCATTGACTACACCCACCCCGACCTCGCCGCCAACATGCTGCAACTCGAGACCAACTGCAGCGACGGCGTGGACGACGACAGCAACGGCCACATTGACGACTGCTTCGGCCTCGACAGCGTCAACAACGACTCGGACCCGATGGACGACAGTGAGGGCCACGGCACGCACGTGGCCGGCACCATCGGCGCCCGCGGCAACAACGGCGTGGGGGTCGTTGGGGTGAACTGGAGGGTCAGCCTGCTGGCCTGCAAGTTCCTGGGCGCGGACGGCACCGGACCCACGTCGGCGGCGGTCGCCTGCCTCGACTACCTGGCCGACCTGAAAGACGCCGGGGTCAACCTGGTGGCGACCAACAACAGTTGGGGCGGCGGCGGCTCGCAGTCGCTCTTCGACGCCATTGACGCCCAGCGCCAGCGCGGGATTCTCTTCATCGCCGCCGCCGGCAACGGCGGCGCCGACCAGATTGGCGACGACAACGACTCGGAGCCGCACTACCCCTCCAGCTACTACCTCCCCAACATCATCGCCGTGGCCGCCACCACGCGGACCGACGCCCGTTCCTCTTTCTCCAATTTCGGCCGCCGGACGGTCCATCTGGGCGCGCCGGGCTCGAGCATCTTGAGCACGACGCCGTTCAACACCTACAACACCTTCAGCGGAACTTCGATGGCCACGCCGCAGGTCACCGGCGCCGCCGCCCTGCTCAAGGCCGAGAACCCGGCGCGCGATTGGATAGAGATCAGAAACCTGATTCTCGCCGGCGGCGACACCAAGACCAGCCAGAACGCCACGGTGACCGGCAAGCGGCTGAACGCCTTCGGGGCCATGACCTGCGCCAACTCGGTGGTGCGGTCGCGGCTGCAGCCGGTGGCCAGCTCCACCACCGCCGCCGTGGGCAGCCCGCTCACGCTGTCTGTCCTGCACATCAACTGCGAGAACCCGAACGGCAACGTGGACGTCATCGTCAACCCCGGCGCGCTGACGGTGACGCTCACCGACGACGGCGCGGGCGCCGACCAGGAGGCCGGCGACGGGATCTACTCCGGCGAGTGGGTTCCTTCGTCTACGGGGAACCACACGCTGACCTTCCCGGGCGGCGACCTGGTCACCGTGAATGCCCTCATCGCCTACACGCAGTCCGCGACCGCCTTTAGCTACCGCACCTTGAACAAGCCGAAGAACTTGAACCTGGGCGACGACACCGTGGCCGTCATCAATTCGCCCTTCCCGATTCTGTTTGGCGGGGGCAGCTTTTCCAGCGTTCGCGTCAGCTCCAACGGGCTGATCACCTTCGACGGGGTCGTGCCTTTCCACAATCCCAACCAGGCCATCCCCACGGCCTTGTTCGGGACGCTGGTGGCGCCCTTCTGGGACGACCTCTTCCCCGTGGCCGGCACCGGGAAGAACGTCGTCTGGAAAAGACTGGGGACGGCGCCCAACCGCGAGCTGGTGATCGAGTGGAAGAAGGTCCGGCACTTCGACTGCAACGCCGACAGGCTGGCCTGGGTGCGGTTCCAGGTGGTGTTCTTCGAGAACTCGAGCGACGTCCTCTTCAACTATCTCGACACTTCCTTCGGCGGCGCCTGCGCCGGCTCGGACGGCGGGGGCACGGCGACGGTGGGCTTGCAGATCGCCCCGGGCGTCGGGACCCAGGTCGGCTTTGACACCCCCAGCGTGAGCGACAACACCGCCATTCTCTGGCAACTCCTCCCGCCGCCGCCGTCACCCGCACCGCCTAACGATTGATGGCGAGCATCTTCCGATCTCCCGCACGCATCGGAATATAATAAGGCTTAGTTCCGCGCCCGGATTCGGGAGGGAGAGGGCAAATGCCTCCTAACACCTCACCGGAAAGCTTCCTTAAGAAAACTGCACGGCTCGTCGGGCGAGGACGCTGGTGGTCTCTCCTCGTCCTGGCCAGCTTGTTGCTTCCTCTCGCCGGCGCCACTTCACCGCCCGCCGCCTCCAGTGAAATCGAACCGTTGATTGACGCGAGCGGCGAGCCCGACTACGCCCCTGATCAAGTTCTGGTGCGCTTCCGGCCCGGCGTGCCCGAGTCCTGGAAGCAGTTCGCGCACGCGAATGCGGGCGCCGCCGTGCTCGCCAGCTACGACCTCGTCGGAGGTCTTCAACTGGTGCGCTTGCCGAAGGCCTCCAGCGTGAAGGACGCGGTCGAGCTCTACCAGAAGCAGCCCGGGGTGCTCTACGCCGAGCCGAACTACGTGGTGCGCGCGCTCATTGAGCCCAACGACCCCTCCTATGCCTCGCAGTGGAATCTCCGCAAGATTCGGGCGCCGGAAGCCTGGGACTTGACCACGGGCAGCCCCGACGTAGTGGTAGCAGTGATTGACACCGGCATTGATTACACCCACGAGGATCTAGCCGCCAACATGTTCCGCAACGAAGCCGACTGTGACCAGGACGGCACGGACGACGACGGCAACGGCTACGCGGACGACTGCTACGGCGTCAATGCCATCACCGGCAGCGGCGATCCGAAGGACGACCACGGCCACGGGACACACGTGGCAGGCGTCATCGGCGCGGCGGGCAACAACGGCCTCGGGGTGGCGGGGGTCAACTGGACGGTGCACCTGCTGGCGTGCAAGTTCCTGGGCCAGGACGGCTCGGGTCTGACTTCCCATGCCATCCGCTGCCTCAACTACGTCGCCAAAATGCGTGACCGCGGAGCGAACATCGTAGCTGTGAACGCCAGTTGGGGCGGCGCTGGCTCCTCGCAGGCGCTCATGGACGCCATCGATGCACTGCGACCCCGCGGCATCCTGTTCGTCGCCGCCGCCGGCAACGCCCAGACCAACAACGATGTGGCGCCCTTCTATCCCGCCGTCTTTTATCTGCCCAACCTGATTGCCGTGGCCGCTACGGATGGCTCCGACCGCCGGTGGTACAGCATCGGAATCTGCCCTCTCCCGGGGCCTTGCCCAACCGGCGGCTCGAACGCCGGGCGGCGGACCGTGCACCTGGGCGCTCCGGGCGTGGGCATCATGAGCTCTTCCTTGCCGAGCAAATACCTATCAGGCAGGCACCGGCACCTCGGCGGCTGCCCCCCACGTCACCGGGGTGGCCGCCCTGCTCAAGGCCTACAATCCTGCCCTGGAGTGGAAGGCTCTTCGGAACCTGTTGCTCACCGGCGGCGTTGACATCCCTGACCTGGCCAACTTTACCGTGACCGGCAAGCGGCTCGACGCTTACGGGTCGCTGACCTGCTCGGACTCGGTCGTCCTCTCCCGGCTCCAGCCGGTCGTTTCCGCCATTCGGGGCAAGGTCGGAACGCCTGTTCCCCTGGCGGCCTTGAACGTCAACTGTGCGTTGCCGAACGGCAACGTAGACGTGACCGTGCAGCCCGACGCCGCCACGGTGACGCTGCTCGACGACGGCACCGCGCCCGACCAGGAGGCCGGCGACGGCATCTACTCCGGCCAGTGGGCACCGACTACCACCACCTACACGACCTTGAACTTTCCGGCTGGCGACCAGGTGATCGTCTATTTCAGCGCTTTTGCGGGCAAGGTCAAGAATGGCGACGGCAAGCCGCAACCCGGGGCGACGGTGGCGGCCTACCAGGACGGCGTCGTGAAACACTCGACGAGGACGGACGCCGCGGGACGCTACACCCTGGCGGTGGCGGAGGGCACCTATGACCTGGTCGCTTCGCACGAGGACGCCCTTGTCGTGACCAAGAGCGGGATGACGGTCGGCACCGAAGAAACCGTCAAGGGCATGAACTTCAAGCTCTACCACCCCGGCGCCGTCAGCGGCTATGTCTGGGATAGAGTTGCCCAGACCAAGCTTGCCGGAGCCCTCGTCGTGGCCACGCACAGCGACGGGACAGTCGTTTCCGCAACCACCAACCAAAATGGATATTACAGGTTGGTGCTACTCGCGGGGAGCTACCACTTGCGCGCTTCCATCTCCGGGTACAAGAAGGCCACCAAAGACATGACCGTTCATGATGGCGCCGACTGGCTTAGCCACGACTTCTACCTGTGGCCTAGGTAGCCGACCCCGCGGGCGGTAGCGGCGGGGGTGCGTTTTGTCTTGACAGGCTGCGGAGCCCGCCCTATCTTTGCTGGAGACGCCCGGCGCGGAGGGCTGGCCGGGCCCAGGGACACATTGATCAGCTCCTCGAACACCAGGCGGCTCGCTCGGACGGTTCCCTTCTTCGTTGCGGCTCTCTTTCTATTCCTGCCCGCCGCCACGGACGCGCAGACGGTGACCCTCTTCCCCGGGCCGGTCACCACCGGCATCAACCAAACCCAGGACTTCGTCGCCACCGTGACCGGCACTACGCAAAAGGGGGTCACGTTCAAGGTCTGCGACGCCAACGGCAAGAACTGCGTCGCCGGCGGCAACGCCACCATCGGCACCATCGTCATCATCGGGCAGGACGCCAAGAAGAACCGCATTGCGCGCTACACCGCTCCGGCCGCCGTGCCCGTGCCACCGCCCTGCGAAACGGTCACCGACGGTTGCCGCGTCACCCTCAAGGTCAAGCTCAAGGCCTTCGCCGCCTCCGACAAGGTGAAGGTGACCGTCAGCTCCAGCGCCACCAACCCCGTGCCTATCATCACGTCGATCGCGCCCGACACCGCTACGGCGGAAGACCCGGCCTTTACCCTGACGGTGACCGGCAGCGGCTTCATCGCCACGTCGGTGGTGCGCTGGAACGGGCTCGACCGCACCACCACTTTCGGCAGCGCTACGCAGCTCACGGCCGACATTTTCTCCGCCGACCTCGACATCCCCGAGCCTGGCCTGGTCACCGTGTTCAACGACGTGCCCGAGGGCGGAGAGTCGAACAGCCTCAAGTTCAGCATCAGCTCCGGCCCGGCGCGGCTGGTGGAGCGCTCGAGCCGCGACGCCAGCGGCGTCGAGGGCGCGGCCGCCAGCGGGGCCCCGGCTGCCAGCGGCAGCGGGCGCTACCTGGCGTTCGCTTCCGACGCGGATAACCTGGTAGCCGGCGACGGCAACGGCGTGACCGACGTCTTCTGGCGCGACACCTGCCTGGGCGAGGACGGCTGCGCCCTTAAGACGCGCCGCGTCTCAATCTCGACCGGCGGAGCCGAAGGCAGCTCCACCAGCTCCGATCCCGCCATCAGCTCCGACGGGCGCTTCGTCGCCTTCCTCTCTCTGGCCAACAACCTAGTTGCCAATGACACCAACGGCGCCCGCGATGTTTTCGTGCGCGACACCTGCACAGGGGCCGGCGGCGGCTGCACCACCGACACCATCCGGGTTTCGGTCTCGACCGCCGGGGCCCAGGGCGACAGCGGCTCGAGCACCGCGCCCGCCATCACCCCCGACGGGCGCTTCGTCGCCTTCTCTTCTTCGGCCTCGAACCTGGTCGCGGGCGACCTGAACGGCGTGGCCGACGTCTTCCTGCGCGACACCTGCCGGGGCGCGGGCGGCGGCTGCATTCTCTCGACTATTCGCGTCTCGGTGGCTTCGGGCGGCGCCCAGGGCAACGCCGCCAGCAGCAACCCCGCCATCAGCAATAACGGCCGCTTCGTCGCCTTCGCCTCCGACGCCGACACCCTCATCGGCAACGACGCGAACGGCGTGGGCGACATCTTTGTGCGCGACACCTGCATCGGAGCCACCGGCTGCACGCCCTCCACCATCCGGGTCTCCCGCTCCTCCGGCGGCACGGAGGGCAACGCCGACAGCACCAACCCCTCGATCAGCGGCAACGGGCGCTACGTCGCCTTCGCCTCCAACGCCGACAACCTCATCGGCAGCGACACGAACGGCGTGCGCGACGTCTTCCTGCGTGACACCTGCCAGGGCGCTACCGGCTGCTCGGTCACCACCCGCCGGATGTCGCTCTCGACCGCCGGGGCCGAAGGCAACGCCCAGAGCGTCCAACCCTCCCTCAGCGGCGACGGGCGCTTCGTGGTCTTCGCCTCCGACGCCGATAATCTGGTCGGCAGCGACACGAACGGCGTGCGCGACGTTTTCCTGCGCGACACCTGCAACGGCGCCGCGGCCGGCTGCGCCGTGGCCACCCTGCGCCTCTCGGTCAATCGCAACGGCGCCCAAGCGAACGGCGGCAGCTCCGAGCCCTCCATCAGCCGCGATGGCCACTTCGTTTGCTTCACCTCCGGGGCCAACAACCTGGTTGCCAGCGACAACAACGGCGTCGCCGACGTCTTCCTCGGCCGCACCGGCCGCTAGCCCGCCCTCTCCCCACTGCCTGTCATTCTGAGCCCGCAGGGCGAAGAATCTCAGCGGAGCGACACTTTCGCTGAGATGCTTCGCGGTTCGACTTTCGCTCACCGTCCCGAGCGACAGACGAGGGACTGCGCTCAGCATGACAAGATGGCCGGGTTGCGCGTTGCTGCAAAAGTCAGTACTGTCCGTTGCCGATGCGAGTGACCCGGGACCTTGGGCTCGTGTACGCCGCGGCGTTCCTGCGCTCGGTAGGCGTGGGGCTCACGGGGGTACTGCTGGCGCTCTACCTGGCGCAGGCGGGCTTGAGCGCGGGGGCCATTGGCGCCATCGTAGCTGCGGGCCTGGCGGGCGGCGCCGCAGCCACGCTGCTGGTGACTCTCGGGGCCGACCGGCTGGGTCGGCGGGTGACGCTGCTTACACTCGGGGCGCTCACCGCCGCCGGAGGAGTCGCGCTGGCGCTCGCCTCCGACTTCTGGGTATTCTTCGCGGCCGCTTTTTTCGGGATGGTCAACGGCATGGGGCGGGACCGCGGGGGCGCGGTCGCTCTGGAGCAGGCGATGCTCCCCGAGACCGTCGCCGCCGAGCGCCGCACCTGGGCGCTCGCTTTCTATAACCTGGCGCTCGACACCGGCGGGGCGCTCGGGAGCCTGGCGGCGGCGCTGCCGTTTGTTTTCCGCGAGCGGTGGATGCTCGAGACGCTCGACTCCTACCGCGCCACCTTCGGCTTCTACGCCGGGTTGATGCTGGTGGCGGCGGTGCTCTACCTGGGATTGACGGCGCGCGTCGAAGTGCACACCGCCGGCGGGGCGGTGCCGCCCGTTTCTCCCGCGGCAAAGCGCATCGTCTACAAGCTCTCGGCGCTGTTCACGCTCGACAGCATCGGCGGGGGATTTCTCGCCAACACTCTGCTCGCCTACTGGTTCTTCCGCCGCTTCGGCGTGGGCGAGGAGTGGC
>Ga0209002_10003314_pt1 | contig 12791 bp, 8 predicted proteins | sample Rifsed16ft2_FD_184010 | JGI IMG/M metagenome (GOLD analysis project Ga0209002, IMG submission 184010) | Soil microbial communities from Rifle, Colorado, USA - sediment 16ft 2 (version 2) | ecosystem: Environmental > Terrestrial > Deep subsurface > Rock core/Sediment | place: Rifle, Colorado...
AGCCGAGGATGAGCACCAGGGCCACGGCCGGCGCCATCGGCCACCACCACCAGTTATTGAAGAAGGCGCTCGCACCTTGCGCGGCCCAGATAGTGTTGCCCAGCAGCGGCTCGCGCAGTGGGCCCAGGCCGAGCACGGCCAGGTAGAACGACACGAACACGGCTGCGAACACCTGGGTCGCGAACGCCGCCACGATGAACGGCAGCAGGTTGGGCAGGATCTCGCCGAAGATGATGCCCAGGTCGCCCGTGCCCGAGAGCTTGGCGACGGCGACGTACTGCCGTTCTTTCATGGTCAGCACTTGCGAGCGGATCACGAGCGTCGGCCCCATCCAGGCCAGCAGCACGACCACGAACGCCATCGTATAAATGGTGACGTCGCGTCGGTCGAGCGAACCGGCGATGATGATCTGAATCAAGAAAGCGGGGATGGGCGTCAGGATCTGGCAGATACCCTTGATACCGGCGTCGAGGAAGCCGCCAAAGTAGGCCGAGATGAACCCCAGCACGACGCCGATGAGCGTGCCCAGCGCGCCGGCCAGCACGCCGATGAGCGCCGTCTGCCACATGCCGATCACCATGGCCGCCAGCAGGTCACGCCCGAAGAAGTCGGTGCCGAACGGGTATTGCGCGCTGGGCGGCTGCTTGGGTTTGACGGCCAGCGGATAGGCCGTCTTGTGATCTATGGTGGCCAGGCCGATCACCGTGAAAGCGATGAGCACGAACATCAGGAGCAGGCCAATCGCCAGGCTCTTGTTGCGGCGCAAATAGCGAAGCAGCAGCGTGAGCCGGCCCGGCTGCAGCACCACCTGGGGTTGGGAAATGGCGATCGTGGTCATGAGGTCTCTCTTTCAACGCTATCTATAAATCTTGTCCGGGCGACCACCAGGGTCGCCCCTACTCGTGGCGGATGCGCGGGTCCAACAGTGGGTAGAGCAGTTCCACCCCCACCATGAGCGTCGCCACGGTGATGGTGATGAACAACACGATCCCGTAGATCACCAGAAAGTCGTTCGACTGGATGGCGCTGCTCAACACCGTGCCCAGACCCGGCAGGCCATACATCTGCTCGATGACGACGCCCGAGGTGACCACGCTGCTCAACGCCAGCGCGAGGCCCGTCACCTGGGGCAGCATCGCATTGCGCAGGTAATAGTCCTTAAAGATGGTGTAGCCGTCCAGGCCCTTATGTTCGGCGAAGAGCACATAGTCCTCCCCCTGGATGGTCACCCCCATCCCACGCATAGACAGCACCCAGCCCCCCACCGTGCCGAAGATGAGCGACAGCGCGGGAAGGATCTGGTGCCTGCTCACGTCCAGCATGAACTCCGGCGACAGGCTCGGCACCGTGCCGATGGAGTAGGAACCGCTTATGGGCAGCAGCTTGAAGCGAAAGGCGACAAAGAAAATCAGCAGGATGCCCAGCAGCACGGGCGGCACACCCTGCAGCAGGATGAACGGGGTGGCGACGGTGCGCAGCCATTGCGGCGCACGCGGCCAGGCGGCCACGGCCCCGAGCAAGTTGCCGATGATAAACGACAAGACCGTCGTGACGGACAACAACGCCATGGACCATGGCAGCGCTTCCATGATCAGTTCCCAAACCGTCTTCGGGTACTTGTTGAACGATACACCCAGGTCGAAGCGAGCAATGCTGGAGACGTAGTCCACATATTGCTGCCATAAGGGCTTGTCCAGCCCAAACTTCTGGTTGTACGCGGCGACGATGGTTTCCATATCCTGGGGCGAGAAGCCGCCCGTGCGCGCCAGTTCGGCGAAACGCTCGCGGATGGGGTTCTTGGACGATATGCGCGGGATAAAAAAGGTGATCGTGGACGCCGCCCAGACCACCAGAACGAGGAAGAGCAGGCGTTGGATCAATGTCTTGAGACTCATAGTCGCTTCTCCTCGCGCTTGGCCAGACCCCAAGGGTCTTAGAGACCCTTAGGGTCTGGCGACGAAGCGTTGCGCGGCGCAGTGGGGATGCGCCGCGCAACCTGTAACTGCTGACTTGCTTACGGCTGGGCCGCCTTCAGGCTGGTGACGACGAGCATGCCGGTGTGGTGCCAGAATGCGCCGTTGCCCCCGAAGCCCAGGTTGGCCGTGGTCGGCCAGTTGGTCCAGTAGGTCTGATTGTAGGCGATGCGGTGCAGCCACTGGATGACGGGGATGTCAATCACATCCCGCCAGTAGATGTCCAGCGCCTGCACGGCCAGTTCCTTGAACTCCGGATCGTCGGCAGCGAGCGGCGCCATCTGGTCGAGGATCGCGTCGTACTCCGGGTTGCTGTAGCGCGAGAAGCGGTTGCTGCCGGCGGTGGTGCCGATCGCCGCGCTGAACCTGCCGTGGTACAGCTCGAGGGCAGCGTACGGATCCACCAGGCTTGCGCCGTGGCCGAACATGTACAGGCCAGGCTCGCCATTGGCCATGCTGTTGTAGGCGTTGGCGCTGAAGTCAATCGCCGCGTCGAAGCCGGCCTGCCTCAGCATTTCCTCCAGCACGGCGACGATGTCGCTGTGGATTCCCTCGAAGCCGTGGATGGTGGCATTGACGGTCTGACCATCCTTCGCCCACAGGCCATCGGCGTTCTTGGCGAAGCCCGCCTCGGTCATGAGCTTATCACTCTCGGCCAGGTCGAACTTGCGCGGCTCGTACTTCGCCACGAGCGCCTGCACCTCGGGACTGTCGGCGAACTTCACCAGCCCGGGGTAGAGCGGGAAGGGATAGATGGTTGTGACCTTCGCGCCCTCGTAGACGATCTCGTCCACCTTGTCGCGGTCAATCGCCAGGCTGATGGCGCGGCGGACGCGCACGTCGGTGTAGGGCTCGAGCTGCGTGTTCATCCACAGCGAGTTCGGCCACCAGTCCAGGTAGCCGTAGGGCGGCTCGTTGGCCGTGTGCGACGTCACCTTCGGGTTCTTCTCCAGGATGCTGGCGATGAGGTTCTGACGGAAGTCGAGCGCCGTGTCGAATTCGTTGTTCGTGACGCGCTGCGCGACCACGTCCATGCTCTGGCCGACCTGCCCGCCGATGTTCACCATGATGATGCGCTTGACGTCCGGCACCGGGGAAACGCCCGCCTTCACCGCCCACCAGTCCTCCCGGTAGTCCAGGATCTTCTGAGTGGCGTCCCACACGACGGTGTCATAGGGGCCGGAGTGGGGCATGTCCAACCCGCCCACGAAGGCGTTCACGTCGGCTTCCTTGCTCAGCACGTGCTCGGGGACGATCGGGATGCCGGTGTCGAACTTCAGCGTCAGCACTTCGAACTTGAAGCGCGGCGCGGGCGCCTTGAAGGTCACCACGACGGTCTGGTCATCCGTCGCTGTGACCTCCTGCACGAATTGATCGAACGCGGCGTGGTAGGGCAGCTTGTCGTTATTCATCTGCCCTTCGAACGTGAAGACCACGTCCTTCGACGTCAGAGGCGTGCCATCGCTCCACGCAGCTTCCGGCTGGAGCTTGATGGTCAGCTCGGTAAAGTCGTCATTGTACGTCATGCTCTCCGCCAGCCAGGGCGCTTCCTTATCGGCGTAGATCAGGTAGTAGGACAGCCCTTCCCACATCATGGCGTTGGCTTCCTGGTGGGTGTAGCCGGGCGAGGCCCACGGGTTGGTCACGCCAAGGGGCGAGGCAACGCTCCAACCCATCACCAGCGTCTGGTTGCGGGGGACTTCCTTCAAACCACCCTCAGGGGGCTGGGTGGCTGCAGGGGGCTGAGTGGCTGCAGGGGGTTGAGTCGCTGCGGGGGGCTGGGTCGCTTGGGGGGCGGCTGTCGTCGCCGGGCCACCGCATGCGGCCAGCACCAGCGCGACAAGCGCGAGGGCGTTGAGAAACTTGAACTTGGTCATGATTTAGTTCTCCTCCAAATAGTTAGTGGTCGGCTTGCCTTCTCATTGCGGCGAAGAGATGTGATGAGTATTGTCTGGATGGCGCCTCCTTCTCGGCGGGGTTTTGCCTTTTTTTGTGTGAGCGGATAGAATTTTAGGCGACCTGTGGTTCTATGTCAACTATGCATTGGCATCTGTCGCTCAGTCGTCGTATCTATTTGGGGAATCGCTGACATGATCTCAACCTCGGATACCGTCAGGGCATGGGCTGAAACCATCACGATTCCGACCTATGGCATTGGACAGCCCGACAAGAATCCGATGTTCCTGGAGAAGCGCGTTTATCAGGGCAGCAGCGGGGTGGTCTATCCCTACCCGGTGATCGACCGCGTGCTGGACAAGAAGACTGATCAACCATACACGGCGCTGTTTCTTGAAAATCGCTATCTCAGGATCATGATTCTGCCCGAGCTGGGTGGGCGCGTCCAGATGGCGCAAGACAAGACCAATGGGTATCACTTTATCTATTATAACCGCGTCATCAAACCGGCGCTGGTGGGGTTAGCCGGACCCTGGATCTCGGGCGGCATCGAGTTCAACTGGCCCCAGCACCACCGTCCCAGCACCTTCGACCCGGTGGACTGGCGCATCATTGAAGACACTGACGGCAGCCAAACGGTGTGGTGCTCGGAAATCGAGCGCATGTTTTTCACTAAGGGCCTACACGGCTTCACGCTCTACCCCGACCGGGCGTACCTGGAAATCAAGGTGCAATTGTACAACCGCACCAGTGAACCGCAAACCTTTCTCTGGTGGGCCAACCCGGCCGTGCACGTCAACGACGCCTATCAGTCTGTCTTCCCCCCTGACGTACACGCGGTGATGGATCACGGCAGGCGTGATGTGTCGGACTTTCCCATCGCGACTGGCACCTATTATAAGGTCAATTACAGTCCGGGAACAGATATTTCCCGTTACAAGAACATCCCCGTGCCCACCTCCTACATGGCCTATCACTCGGATTTCGATTTCGTCGGCGACTATGACCACGGCCCGCAGGCGGGCATGATGCACATCGCCAATCATCACCTTGTACCGGGTAAGAAGCAGTGGACGTGGGGCAACGGCGACTTCGGCCAGGCGTGGGACCGGCAGCTCACCGACGAGGACGGGCCGTACATCGAGTTGATGTGCGGCGCCTTCACCGACAACCAACCCGACTTCTCCTGGCTGATGCCGGGTGAAGAGAAGTGCTTCACGCAAGTTTTCATGCCCTATAAGCTCATCGGCCCGGCGAAGAACGCGAGCAAAGACGCCGTGGTGAACCTCGAGTTCGAGGGCGATCGGGCAAAAGTCGGCGTGTACGTGACTCAGCCGCGCCAGGTCCACGTGGAACTGCGGCGGGAGGGGGGCGTCGTGTGGGAACGGATCGCTGTGCTCTCGCCTGAGCAGGTATTGATGGAATCGGTCGTATTGCCTGAGAACACGCGGCCGCAGCGGGTCACCCTGCGCGTCCTTGACGCGCACACTGGCGGCGAACTGATCTCGTTTACGCCTCTGCCTGACGAGAAAGCCCCCATCCCTGCCCCGGCCACTGCGGCCAAACTACCCGTCGAAATCGCCTCGAACGAAGAACTATTCCTCAACGGCCTGCATCTGGAGCAATATCGCCACGCCACATACGCGCCGGAGCCATACTACTCAGAAGCCCTGCGCCGCGATCCGTTCGACAGCCGGTGCAACAACGCGATGGGGCGATTGCTCTATCGGCGCGGCAAGTTCGCCGAGGCCGAGCCCTATTTCCGCAAGGCCCTCGAAAGCCTGACGCGCCGCAACCCAAACCCCTATGACGGCGAGCCATACTACAACCTCGGCTTGTCGCTGAAGATGCAGGGCCGTTACCGTGAGGCGTTCGAGGCCTTCTACAAGGCCGTCTGGAACGCCGCGTGGCAGGACGCCGCTTACTTCGAGTTGGCCCGGCTGGCGGCTCGCTTCGGCGACGCGGAGCAGGCGTTGGAACTCGCCAACAACGTCCTGCGCCGCAACGGGTCGCACCACAAAGCCCGCCATCTCAAGATTGCGCTGCTGCGCCAATTGGGACGGAAGGACGAAGCGCTGAAAGAAGCCGCGCTCGCGCTGGAGTTGGACGTGATGGACTTCGGCGTGATGTGGGAGCGCAAGGTATTGGCGGGGGATGAGTCGTTCGCGCAGCTGGCCCGGGGCAACGCCAGCGTCCACGTCGAGATCGGGCTAGATTATATGCACGCCGGGCTGTTCGACGACGCCATCGGCGTGTTAGAAACCTCACCCAAGCGCGAGCCGCTGACGGCATACTTCATCGCCGGTTGCCGCTTGCAAAAAGGCGACCGGCCCGGCGCGTTGGAGGCGTTCAAGCAGGCCGCCGCCTTGTCGCCCGACTACTGTTTCCCGCATCGGCTGGAGAGTGCGCCGGTCCTGCAGGACGCGATGAAGGTGAACCCGGCGGACGCGCGCGCGCCGTATTACCTCGGCAACTTCTGGTACGCGCACCGCCGCTACGCCGAAGCGATTGAGTGCTGGGAGAAAGCGCGCGGTCTCGATCCGAACCACCCGGCCACGCACCGCAACCTCGGGCTGGCGTACTTCAACAAACTGCGCAACCCGGCGCGCGCCCACGAGGCATACGAGCGCGCTTTTGCGCTGAACCCGGACGACGCGCGTGTGCTGTTTGAACTCGATCAACTGGAGAAGAAGCTCAACCGCCCGCCGCAGGAACGGCTGGCGCGGTTGGAACAGCATCTCCATCTCGTCGAGCGGCGCGACGACCTGACCATCGAATACATCGCGCTGTTGAATATGCGCGGGCGGCACGCCGAGGCCTACGCCGCGCTGCTGGCGCGCAAGTTCCATCCGTGGGAGGGCGGCGAGGGTAAGACCACCGGCCAGTACATCATCAGCCTTGTTGAGCAGGCTAAGGCTCTGATTGAGGCAGGCAAATACTCAGAAGCCGTGGAGCATCTGGAGCACGCTCTGGTTTATCCGCACAATCTGGGCGAGGGCAAACTGCTCAACGCGCAGGAGAACAACATCTATTACGATCTCGGCCTGGCGCACGAGGGGCGCGGCGACGCCGCCAAAGCGCGTGAGTATTTTGAGAAGGCCGCCACCGGCCTGGGCGAGCCGACCTCGGCCATGTATTACAACGACCAGCCGCCGGACATGATCTTTTACCAGGGCCTCGCGCGGCAGAAACTGGGCCGGGACGACGAAGCGCGGAGCATCTTCCAGAAGCTGGTGGACTACGGCCAGTCGCACCTGAACGACGACGTGCAGATGGATTACTTCGCCGTATCCCTCCCCACCTTTCTGGTGTTTGACGAAGACCTGAACCAGCGCAACCGCATTCACTGCCACTATATGATGGCGCTGGGACACCTGGGACTGGGCCACGGGACGGAAGCGCAATCTCAATTCGATCAGGTTCTGGCGCTGGAGGCCAATCATCAAGGCGCGCTGATCCATCGTACGTTTCGATCCAATCAATGACCTTGCTTGGAGACCGCATGCGTAAAAATCTTCCCCTATCAGGAACACACGCCGGCTCGCCGTGGCGCGTCCTGGCCGTGTGGCTGATGGTCGCAGTGGTCGTGGCATGCCAGTCGCCGACGGCGCCCTCTCCCGCGCCGAAAGTTGAACGACAACCGATCCCGGATGGCCCCGTACTACTTCGCGATGACATCCAGCTGCGCAAAGTCACCTATGTCGGCGGCGGCTACATCCGGCTGGCGCGTAATCCGGTCAATGGGGAGGTGTATCTCCTCCACCCGTCCGATGGCCTGTACCGCGTCACGCTAGCCGAATCGGCCTCCAAGTTCAGCGTCGCCAGCGTGGTCGAGATGGTCGCGGATGGCGTTCCGGCGGGCATGGCGTTTGGACCGGATGGCGCGCTATTCGTGGTCGCTAACCGGCAGGCCGACGAGACTCACACACAGGCCGTGATCCGCAAAGGCGTCGCCGCGGCCTCCGGGCGTTTTACGTGGGCGACGCTCGCCTCCACTGAGCCGTATCCCATGAGCAACACGCAATTCGACCATCTGTTTAACGGGATCGTCGTCAGCCCCGACGGCCAGTGGGTGTTCGTCAACAGCGGCTCACGCACCGACCACGGCGAAGTGCAGAGCAGCGACGGCGCCTTCCCAGAGGCGCGGGAAGCGGCCCTCACCGCCAAGATTTTCCGCCTCCCGGCCAATGCCGTGGACCTGGCGCTGCCCAATGACGAAACCGCGTCAGCCGCGCAAGGGCTGGTTTTCGCTCGAGGCACGCGCAACGCCTACGATCCAGCGTTCGCCCCGAATGGCGAACTGTTCGTGGGGGATAACGGCCCCGACGCCGATTATCCCGACGAACTCAACTGGATCCGCGAGGGGCAGCACTACGGTTTTCCGTGGCGCTTTGGCAACCAGGATAACCCCCAGCAGTTCGCCGACTACGATAGCCGTAAAGACATGCGCCTGTCTTCTGATTTCATGGCGGTTAAGACCGGAACCTATGGCAACGATCCGGGCTTTCCGGAGCCGCCCGGCCCCTTCGCCGATCCCGTAATCAACCTCGGCCCGGATGCGATGAGGTATCGCGGGGAAGACGGCAAGGAATACGACGCCTACGCTGAGGGCAAGCCCCTGCACACCTTCACGCCGCACCGTTCGCCGCTGGGCCTGGTGTTCATCACCGCCCCCACTCTGCCCGCCGACCTGCGCGGCGAGGGCAACGCATTGAGCGCGTTTCTCTTAAGTTGGGGCGCGGCCGGCGGCACGCTCACCGATCAGGGCCAGGACCTGCTCCACCTGCGCCTGACCAAACAGGGCGACAACTACGCCTCCATTACGACGCAGATCGCCCGCGATTTCAAAAACCCGATTGACGCGGTGATGATTGAGAATCGCCTCTACGTGCTCGAATTCAGTCCGGATGGCGCTATCTGGGAACTCGCGTTCAAATAGATTCATGCCCTACGCGGCTCACCGCCCATGACGCGCGACACAACCCCCTCGGCTGTTCCTGGTTTTCCGTTGACGCCCGCGGAGCCGCAGGGCGAAGCCCCCGCGCGCGGCACGCGCGTCTATCGCGCCGTTCTCAAGGAGCTCCAGCAGCGCATCCGCCAGGGTGACTGGCTGCCCGGCGCGCGCCTGCCCAGCATCACCCAACTGGCGAAAGAGCTGCACGTCGGCACAGGTTCAGTGCGCGAGGCGCTGCGGTCGCTTCAATCCATCGGGCTGGTGAAGATCAAGCATGGGAGCGGCGTCTATGTGGCAGCCTCGCGCCCTTCCACCGAGTTGTCCAGCCATTTCCGGGATGTGGGCGCTGGGCTGTTGGCGGCCCTGGCTGAAGCCCGCCGTATCTTGGAGCCGGAATTGGCGGCCCTGGCTGCTGAGCGCGGCACCGATAAAGAGCTCATTGACATCGAAGGGCTTGCTCACCAAATGGAAGAGGAAGCCCTGCAAGGCGGCGATTTTGCTGAACTGGACGTGCTGTTTCATCGCCACATCGCCCGCGCGGCGCGCAACCCTATCCTGTCTAGGACGATCGAGGGCGTCAGCGATCTGTTTCTGGAGAGCCGCAAGTTGGTCTTGATGGAACCAAAGACGACGGTGCGCACGGCGCGCTATCATCTCCTCATCGCCGAAGCCTTGCGAGCGCGCGACGCACCCCAGGCCCGTCTATTGATGCAAGCCCACATGAGTGATATGTCCAGGGACGTGCTGGCCGCCGAGGCGAGGATTCATCCCGCGGAGTCCCGCTCCAGTACATTGCCAACTGAGGAAACCCTATGAAAATCGCTGTCACAGGCGGCAACGGCGACATGGGTCGCAGTCTTGTCCCTTATCTTCTTGAGCAGGGCCATGCGGTCGTCAGTATTGACCGCGCTTTGCCCTCCGAACCCTTTTCCCTCTCCGCGCGGCCGTTGGAGCGCCTGATCGCCGACACGCGCGACTTCGGCGAGTTCGTGGCCAGCCTGCGCGGCTGTGACGCGCTCGTGCATCTGGCCGCCATCCGCGCGCCCATCAACCACCCCGATCCGGTGGTGTACGCCGACAACACGATCAGCAGTTACAATGCGCTCAGCGCGGCGGCGGCGTTGGGCATCCAGCGCGTGTGCCTGGCCTCCTCCATCAACGCCATCGGCGGCGCGTTCAGCCGAGCGCCGCGTTACGATTATTTCCCGCTGGACGAGCGACATCCCACCTACGCCGAAGACCCTTACAGCCTCTCCAAGTGGGTGCTGGAGCAGCAGGCCGATGCGTTTGCGCGCCGCTACGCGTGGATGCGCATCGCCAGCCTGCGCTTCCACTGGCTGTTAGACAGCCGCGAGCGCGCGGTTCAGGGAACGGCGCTGCTGGGCGACGCCGTCATCCGCCACCTCTGGGCCTACACGCTGCTCGACGAGGCCAGCCGCGCCTGCCTGCTCTCGCTCACCGCCGACTACACCGGCCACGAGGTCTTCTACATTGTCGCGCCGCGCACCGTGGCGGATGCGCCGTCGTTGGCGTTGGCGCGCAAGCATTATCCAAACGCCGAGATTCGCGGCGATCTGTCCGGCGACAACGGTTTCTTCAATTGCGCCAAGGCCGAGCGCCTGCTCGGCTGGAGGCACGCGGAGTAGCACACCATGCGTATCACCGACATCAAGCCCTACCCGGTCTGGGTGGGGAGCCGCAATCAACTCGTCGTCAAAGTCGAAACGGATGAGGGGCTGTACGGCCTGGGCGAGTCCGGCCTGAGCGGACGCGAACTGGCCGTGATCGGCGCGCTCCAGCACTTTCGCCAGTTCCTCATTGGCAAAGACCCGATGCAGCGCGGCCGCCTCTGGCAGGAGTTGTACCGCAGTCAATACTTCGAGGGCGGGCGCGTGCTGCTCGCGGCGCAGAGCGCCATTGACATCGCGCTGCACGATATCGTCGGCAAGGCGCTCGGCGTACCCGTCTATCAGCTGCTGGGCGGCAAGCAGCGCGACGAGATCCCGTGCTTTGCGACGGCAAGCGGGGCCGGGCCCAAGCTCATTGACGACGTCAAACTGCTGATGGCGCACGGCTGGAAAGTGATTCGCACGGCGCCCATGATGCCCGGCAGCGAAGGCGGGTTCGTGAAAGAGTCGGATATCTTCGAGCCGCGCGAGAGCATTCCGGCGACGGCCCACTGGCTGACGAAGGTGCGGGAGGCGTGCGGCAGCGAGATTGTCCTGGGGATTGACTATCACCATCGCCTGTCCATCGCCGAGACCGCCTCCTTCTGCCAGCGCATGCCGAGGGGCACGCTGGACTTCATCGAAGAGCCGATCCGCAACGAGACGCCCGAAGCCTATGAGGCGCTGCGTAGGCTGACCGACGTGCCGTTTGCCGTCGGCGAGGAATTCGCCAGCAAGTGGCAGTTCCTACCCTACATTGAACGACACCTGACGGATTTTGCCCGCCTGGATATCTGCAACGTCGGCGGCTTCACGGAGGCGATGAAAGTGGCCGGCTGGGCCGAGGCCCATTATATTGACCTGATGCCGCACAACCCGCTCGGCCCGGTGTGCACGGCCGCCACCATTCACCTCGCGGCGGCCGCGCCCAACTTCGCCTGGCTGGAAGTGCGCGTCACCCAGACCGAAAACCTGTATTACGGCCAGGGCGGCGTAAACGACGCCGAGGCGCTGTTCCCGGTGCAGCCGAGGCTGGCGGACACCAGTTTCCCCGTACCCGAGACGCCCGGCCTCGGCGTGGAGCTTGACGAGGCCCTGGCGCAGAAACATGCGTGGCAGTTTTGGGAGGCGCCGCACTGGCGGCGCAGTGATGGCTCGGTCACCAACTGGTGATGATGAATACTATGACTCCCTCAACCCAACCCCTCCTCTTCGCCAGCGGCTACGTCGCCGCGACTGAACCCGGCCTCCACGCCTTTCGCTTCGACGACGCCACGGGTTCGCTGACGGCCTGCGGATCGTTCGCCGGCATCGCCAACCCGTCCTTCCTCGTCGTGCATCCCAACCGGCGCTGGCTGTATGCGACCAGCGAGACGAGCCAGGGGAACGACGGCGCCTTCGGCGCGGTCTGGGCCTTGCGCTTCGAGCGCGAACCGTTGACGATCCAGCCCCTCAACCAACAGTCCGCGCGCGGCGACTGGCCCTGCCATTTGCAGATTGACGCGGCGGGCCGCTGGCTGTTTGTCTCGAACTACGGCACGGGCGACGGGGGCCTGTTCCCCATCCAGCCCGACGGCTCGCTCGGCGAGATGGCGGACTTCGTTCAGCATCGCGGCGCCGGCCCCCACGCTGCGCGCCAGGAAGGCCCGCACGTGCACTCGGCCGCCGTCACGCCAGACAACCGTTTCGTCGTCGTGGCGGATCTCGGCATTGATCAACTCGTCATCTATAAACTTGACGGGATGGCCGGCAAGCTTTTGCCGCACGCCTCCGTGAACACGCGCCCCGGCGCGGGGCCGCGGCATCTTGCCTTTCACCCCAACGGCCAGCGCCTGTACGCGGCGAATGAACTGGACAGCACGGTGACGCTGTACGACTACGATGCGGCGAACGGCGCGCTGCGCGAGCGGCAGACCCTCCCCACGCTCCCGCCCGGCGCGCCGGAGAACATCGTCGCCGACATCCACGTTTCAGCCAACGGCCAACGGCTCTATGTCTCCAATCGCGGCCACAACAGCATCGCGGTGTTCGACATCGGCGCAGAGGGGAGCATGACACCCGTAGCGATTCCGCCGTGCGGCGGGGACTGGCCGCGCAACTTCGCGCTCGCGCCCGGCGGCCGCTTCATGCTGGTGGCGAATCAATACAGCCACGAAGTGTGCGTCCTGCCCTTGCTCGCCGGATCAGAGGCGCTCGGCGCGCCGGTGGCGCGCGCCGCCGTGACGGGGGCCTCGTGCGTGCAGTTCGCCTGAGCCTATGAGCGCTCAACCTCGCCCCCCGCGCTTTGAGATGGTCAGCCTC
>Ga0209002_10003318_pt1 | contig 12785 bp, 5 predicted proteins | sample Rifsed16ft2_FD_184010 | JGI IMG/M metagenome (GOLD analysis project Ga0209002, IMG submission 184010) | Soil microbial communities from Rifle, Colorado, USA - sediment 16ft 2 (version 2) | ecosystem: Environmental > Terrestrial > Deep subsurface > Rock core/Sediment | place: Rifle, Colorado...
CGAGCCGCGCGAGCGCGGCGCGCTCCACGTCGAGCACGATCCGGCGCGCCGCCGCGCCGTCCGCCGTGACGAGCGTGAGCCCGCTCACGAGCGCCGCGACGCCCGAATGGCGCAACTCGTCCGCCGACACCTTGTCCATCCGGTCGCCGTCGGTGTGGTAGAACTGGTCGGTGAAGTGCCAGAAGAGGACGCCCGGCTTCCCGTTGTTCAGGAACGCGGTGTGGTCGCTCCCGCCCTCGAACGGATTCGTCTTCACCACCCACCCGGTGGCGCGCGCCTCGTCGAGACAGCGCTCGATGAGGAAGTCGTTGAAGTAGTGCGGCCGCATTGCCTGCTCGTCGAGCGGCCGCGGCGTCCCCCACTCCGTGTGGTGATCGTCGCCGCGCGTCCAGATGGCCGACGGGTCGGGCATCTTCTCGATGAGGAAAGTGCCGCCGGTCTTCCTCGTGTCTTCCCCGACCATGTCGAGGCTCAGGCCCCATCGGATGCCCCGGGCGCGCGCCGAGTCCTGCCGGATGTAGCGGTCGGTGACGGTGATCTCCCGACCCCAGAGCATCGTGAGCGTGCGCTTCGGGTCCACGCGGCCGCTCCGCACGAGTTCCGCGGCCACGCGCGCCATCTCGGTGAGCGCGCCGACGCCCGAGGCGTCGTCGTTCGCGCCGGGCTCCTGCACGTGCGCGCTGTAGACGAAGCGCTCCTCGGGCTTCGCGCTTCCCCTGAGGTCGGCGACGACGGCCAGCTCGGTGGCGGGAAAGACGAAGCGCGACTTCGCGCGCACGCGGAGCCGCACCGGCCCGGCCGCGAGCGCCGCAAGGAGCTGCTCGCGCGCCGCGAACGACAGCGGGATCCCCCAGCTCCGTCGTGCGCTGTCGTACGGGATGGACGTGAACTGGATCGAACCCCGGTTCACCTCCGGCCGTGTGTACCTCGGCATCGCGTACCCGAGCACGCCGGCCGCCCCGTGCCGTTGCACGGCCTCGGCGAAGAGGCCGCCGACGCGCCCGTCGGCCATCACGATCTTGCCGCGCACGTCCACCGAGTCGAGCGCGGCGGCGGTCGCGGAGGCGACCCGCACCAGCTCGGCTTCGACGCCTTGCTCGGGCGTCGAGAACGAGTTCGTGGCGAGCATGTTGCGGTTCGAGGCGAACGCGAGGACGGGAGTGTGCCGGCCGGCGGCGTCCACGATCGTGACGGACGCGTCCAGCGGCTCCCACGCGGGGTTCGGGAGCGGGTAGCGCTCGACCCGATACGTGAGCCGATCGCCCGGCTTCGCGGCGGCTTGCTCGACGTACCCGGCGGCGGCGAGGCGCGCGACGACGTGCGCGATGCTCGAGTCGAACCCCGCGTTCCCCGGCCATCGCACGAAACGGTCGAGGTAGGCGACGGTCTCGCGCGCGCGGTCTCCCGAATAGCGCGCCCGGACGTTGGCGAAGTGCGCCTCCACGGCCCCGCGGGCCGGCTGCGGGGACGGTTCCGGCGGCGATGGGCGCGCGCGCTGCGCCGCGAGGAGCGCGGGAGTCGCCAGGAGAGCCAAGGAGCGAATGAGCATGGTGTGAGAAGCTGTTTCGTCAGGGTAAGAAGCTATTTCGTCAGGGATTCCCGCGCACGGGCTGGCGAGACCCCCGACAGACGTGGGCTGCTACGCAACCCCAATTGGGGTTGTCGAGGTTGTGTCAGCGAGGTGGACGCTTGGCAATCGTCACAGAGAGTCCTCAACGCGCCGCCGCACCCGCGGTGGCCGCTCCCCCCGCCGCGCAGCGACTGCGCGAGCACACGATCGAGATCGTGTCGGACTCGGGCGAGGGCGCGCAGAAATGCGGGCAGATCTTCGGCGCCGTGTCCGCGAAGATGGGCAACGGCGTCTGGACCGTCGAGATCATCCCCGCGGAGATCCAGCCGCCCCCGCGCATTCCGGAAGGCGCGAGCGGCAACCGCATCCGGCTCGGTTCGGCGCCGGTCACCAACGGCGGAGACGCGACCAACCTCGCCATCGCGTTCAACGAGCAGGTGCTGCTCGCGCGCCACCGGCTCGGTGCGCTCGCGAACGACGCGACGCTCCTGATCGAGGACATGTGGGCCACGCACGAGGATGCCGACATCCGCGCGGCGTGGGAGCAGGCGATGGCGGAACTGTCGGGGCGCTCGTACCGCATCGTGCCGGTCCCGATGGAGGCGCAGTGTCTCACTCTCGTGGACAACGCGCGCAAGGGAAAGAACATGTTCGCGCTCGGCGTGCTCACGTGGATCTACCAGCGCGACCTGGAGCGCGTGCGCGACCAGATCGCCTTCGCGTTCCGCAAGAAGAGCGAGGAGGTGTTCGAGAGCAACGTGGCGCTGATGCAGCTCGGGCACGATTGGGCCGCGGCGCATCTCGACTTCCGCATCGAGGTGCCGAGCGCGCCGCCCGCGGAGGCGCTGGTGGTGATGAACGGGAACGAGGCGATCGGGCTGGGCGGGATCGCCGCGGGGATGGAGCTGTGCGCGATGTACCCGATCACGCCGGCGACGTCGGTGTCGCATTACCTGAGCGAGGTGTTCGAGCGCTTCGGCGGGATCGTGCACCAGGCGGAGGACGAGATCGCCGCCGCGGGCGTCGCGCTCGGGGCGTCGTTCGCGGGAAAGGTGGCGTTCACCATCACCTCCGGGCCCGGCCTCGCCCTCAAGACGGAGTTCATCGGCCTCGCGGTGATGACGGAGACGCCGCTCGTGGTGGTGGACGTGCAGCGCGGCGGCCCGAGCACGGGGCTCCCGACGAAGGTCGAGCAGTCGGACCTTCTCGCGTCCATGGTCGGGCAGCCCGGGGACTCGCCGCACATCGTGGTGGCGCCCGCGACGATCGAGGAGTGCTTCCACGTGATGGTCACGGCGCGGCGCCTCGCCGAGGCCTTTCGCACCGCCGTGATCGTGCTTTCGGACGCGAACCTCGCAACGGGAGTGACGCCCTTTCCGCGTCCCAAGGCCGACGAGCACTGGCAGGCGCAGCCGCCGGACCTGGCCCCCGTCCCCGACGGGCTCCGGCCCTACGGGTGGGACCGCGAGACCGGACTCTCGCGGCGCGTGATCCCCGGACAGCCGGGAGGGATGTTCACGGCCACCGGCCTCTCGCACGACGAGGGGAGCAAGGTCGCCTACAGCTCCGGCGTCCACCAGCGCAGTTCCGCGATGCGGAGCCGCAAGATCGCCGTGCTGCAGGGGCTGCTCCAGCCGCCCGTGGTGCACGGCGCGCCGCGCGGCGACGTCCTCGTGGTCGGGTGGGGGAGCACGAAGGGCACGATCGAGGAGGCGGTGGACCGCGCGCGGGCGGAAGGCCTGCGCGTCTCGTCGCTTCACCTGCGCTTCCTCTCGCCGCTCGAGCCGGGGCTCAAGCAGATCTTCAAGCGGTTCAAGCGGGTCGTCACGGTGGAGATCAACTACAGCGACGAACCGGACGACCCCTACATCACCGACGAGAACCGGCGACGGGGCCAGCTCTGCTGGCTGCTGCGCGCGACGACGCTCGTGGACGTGGACTGCTGGACGCGCGTGCCCGGCGAGCCGCTCCGTCCGGGCGCGATCCTCGACGCGATCCGCGCGCGTGTGTCGCGGGGAGGTGCTTCATGACGTTCTCCTGCGGCCTGCTCTCGATCCTCGAGCCGGACGACGGGGACGAGCATTACGCACTGAGCGACTACGAGGGTGCGCGGGCCCGCTGGTGCCCCGGCTGCGGCGACCATTCGGTACTCACCGCGGTGCAACGCCTCCTCACGGCGGAGCAGCTCGTGCCCGAGCAGACGGTGTTCGTTTCCGGGATCGGCTGCTCCAGCCGCTTCCCGCACTACGTCAAGACCTACGGCTTCCACGGGATTCACGGCCGGGCGCTTCCGGTGGCGACCGGGATCAAGCTGCACCGGCCGGATCTCCGCGTCTTCGTCGTGATGGGCGACGGCGATTGCTGCTCGATCGGCACCGCCCACTGGATTCACGCCCTGCGGTACAACCTCGACATCGTTGTGATGCTGCTCGACAACGGCATCTATGGTCTGACGAAGAACCAGACGTCGCCGACCACGCCGCAGGGCTACCCCAGCAACACCCAGCCGCACGGCAGCTTCCTTCCGGCGCTCAACCCGCTCTCGGCCACGCTCGGCGTGACGAACGCGTCGTTCGTCGCGCAGACGGCGGAATGGGTGCCGGCGCACCTGTACGCGACGCTCAAGGCCGCGCACCGGCACCGGGGGCTTTCCTTCGTGCGGATACTCCAGCGCTGTCCCGTCTACACGCCCGACCTCTTCCAGCTGGCGGTGCGCGATCCGTCGCGCATCGCGCTCCTCGTGCACGACGACGGCGTGGTCGTGCCCGAGCTGGAAAAGGTGTACGCCACGCAGGTCGCGCACGACCCGCGCGATCTCGCCGCGGCGCGCGCCCTGGCCGAGGCGACGGACCGCATCCACCTCGGCGTGCTCTTCCGCGACGTCTCGCGGCCGCGCTACGAAGAGCTGCGTCGCGTACCGCCGCGGACGAGCGACGAGCGTCTCGCGCTGCTCGACCAGGAGCTCGACCGCTATGCCGTCTGACCCCCGCGTTGCCCAGGCGCTCGAGGCGCTGACGCAGCCGATCGCCGAGTTCCGGTCGCTGGTGCAGGGCGCCCTCGCGCAGGCCGAGCACTACCTGTCCGCCCAGAGCGCCGACGCGGAGGAGCGGACATCGCGCGCGCGCGCGGAGCTGGGCCTCTTCGCCACGGAGCGGCTCGACGCCGCGCGTTTCGCCGCGCTCTTCCCCCTCGCCGGTAGTGCCGGCGCCGACGCCCTTGCCGCGCTCGCTCGTGCGGTGGAGACGCTCCGGTCCGTGCGCGAACGCGGGGACGAGCTGTTCGTGGTGGAGGTGCCTCCGGGCGGCCGGCTCGGCGCCACGGTGGACCTGGCGCTGGCCGAGGCGGGCCGCGCCTTCGGCGCGGTGGTGACGTCCGAGCTGGTGCGCGGCGGTCGCTATCGCGCCGACGAGCACGACCGGCTCCTGGACACGTTCGAGTTCCGGACGTGGAATCGGGCGGAGCGGCGCTTCGCGCCGCCGCTCGTCGTGGTGCTGGAGGGGACCGCGCTCCTCGCGAGCGAGCTGGCGGAGTTCGCCGACGGGCGCGAGAAGCTCGTGCTGGTGGTGCACGGCGCGTGCGCGCCGGCGCCGCTCGCGCGCTGCATCACGCCGGGCACCTTCGTGCTGCAGACCACGGACGGAAGCGGGCTGGAACGCGTCGCGGCGTTCGAGGGACCCGCGATCGCCGCGCTGGTCCCCGCGGGGGCCGCGACCTTCGCGCACGATCCCGGCGGGGGCCGCGAGTCCTGGCAGCGGCTGACGGTCGGGCATCTCCCGGAGAAGCCGAAGCGGTCCATCGGCGCCCTCAGCGCGTGGCAGATGAGCGAAGACCTCCAACTCCTGGAAACGCTCTCGCGCACGCCGTTCGCCGTCCCCGCGCCCGGCGGTGGCGCCGGCACGGCGGCCGTGGGTGCGGCCGATGCCGCCGACCGGATCGCCAGCTGGCTGCTCGGCCAGTCCGGGCTGGCCGGTGGATCGTGACGGGGTAAGGGCGCGGCCCCCGATGATCCTCACGGCGGTGCTCATCCTGGGCGGCACGGGGCTCTTCTTCGCGGCCCTGATCGCCCTCGCCAACAGCAAGCTCTGGGTCTGGGAGGATCCGCGCATTGATGTCGTCGCGGGGCTGCTCCCGAGCGTGAACTGCGGGGCGTGCGGGCTCCCCGGGTGCCGCGCGTTCGCCGAGCAGGCGGTGGCGGGGAAGGTCGCGCCGGCGCAGTGCACGGTCGTGGACGCGGCCGGACGCGACGCGATCGCGGGGTTCCTTGGCGTGGAGGCGGGCGAGGCCGTGAAACGCGTGGCCCGGCTGCTCTGCGCGGGTGGCTTCGACGTCGCGCCGCAGCAGGCGGAGTACCGCGGGCTCCCGACCTGCGCCGCCGCCGCCGCGGTCGCCGGCGGCGGCAAGGCGTGCGCGTGGGGGTGCCTCGGGCTCGCCGACTGCGAGCGGTCGTGCGACTTCGACGCGATCCGGATGAGCCCCACGGGCCTCCCGGTGGTGGACGTCGTGAAGTGCATCGCGTGCGGCGACTGCGTGGACGCGTGCCCCAAGGACCTGTTCATCCTGATGCCGCTCGATCACCACCTGCTGGTGCAGTGCAGGAACCTCGTGCAAGGCGACGAGGTGCTCGAGGACTGCCGCGTGGCGTGCACGGCGTGCGGCAAGTGCGTGCAGGACGCCGCGGGGGGGCTGCTCAGCGTGGCGAGCGGCGTGGCGGTGGTGGACTACGAGCGCATCGCGCTCGCCGAGCCGCGCGTCGTGGAGCGCTGCCCCACCGATTCGATCGTCTGGCTCGCCGGCGCGCAGTTCAGTGGCGTGCCGGCCACCGCGCCGAGGAGGGCTGCGTGAAGCTCTGGACGCCGTCCAAGCGCGAGGAGCCGGCGGCGGTCGCACCACCGCCGTTCCCCGGCTTGCGCTATGCGCTCGACGGGAGCGGCGCGGTGGTGGCCATGGAGACGGCCGCGGGCGAGGCCGCCGGCGCCTATCCGATCACGCCCTCCACCCAGATGGGCGAGGGATGGGCCCAGGCGGTCGCCGAGGGCCGGCTCAACGTGAACGGCCGCCGGCTCATCTTCTTCGAGCCGGAGGGCGAGCACGCCGCCGCCGCGGTGACGGCGGGCATGGCGATGGCCGGGCTGCGCGCGACGAACTTCTCCAGCGGGCAGGGAGTCGCGTACATGCACGAATCGCTGTACGCGGCCGTCGGCAAGCGGCTCACGTACGTGCTCAATATCGCGGCGCGCGCCATGACGAAGCACGCGCTCAACGTGCACGCGGGGCACGACGACTATCACGCGGTGGACGACACCGGGTTCTTCCAGCTCTTCGCGAAGGACGTGCAGGAAACCGCGGACCTCAACCTGATCGCGCACCGCCTCGCCGAGTTGTCGCTCAATCCCGGCATCTGCGCTCAGGACGGCTTCCTCACGAGCCACGTCATCGAGACTGTGCGTCTCCCGGAGCCCGAGTTGGTGAAGGCGTACCTCGGCGATCCGTCGGACCTGATCGCGTCGCCGACCGCCGCGCAGCGCCTCGTCTTCGGCGAGAAGCGCCGCCGCATCCCGGAGATGTTCGACCTCGACTACCCCGCCATGCTCGGCGTGGTGCAGAACCAGGACAGCTACGCCCAGGGCGTCGCCGCGCAGCGGCCGTTCTACTTCGACCACCTGGCGGCGCTCGCCGAGCGTGCCTTCGACGAGTTCGCCACGCTCACGGGCCGGCGCTACGCGCGCGCAGACGGCTACCGGCTCGACGACGCGGAGTGGGCCATCGTCGGCCAGGGCTCGGTCGTGCCGAACGCCGAGGCCGTCGCCGACCACCTGCGCGAGACGCGCGGGCTCAAGGTCGGCGTGCTCAACTTCACCATGTTCCGCCCGTTCCCCGGGGACCTCGTGACCAGGCTCCTGGCGGGGAAGAAGGGTGTCGTCGTGCTCGAGCGCACGGACCAGCCGCTGGCCGTGGACCCGCCCCTCCTCCGGGAGATCCGCGCCGCGATGTCGAAGGCGCTCGAGAATGGGCGGGTCGCGCCGGGCCTCCCCCTGCCGTACGAGGGGATCGCCGCGCTGCAGAGCTTCGACGTGCCCGACTTCTTCTCCGGCTGCTTCGGCCTCGGGAGCCGCGACCTCCAGCCGGGCGACATCGTGGCCGCCGTGAAGAACATGTTCCCGGGAGGCGCGCGGCGTCGCCAGTTCTACCTCGGCGTGGAATTCGTGCGCGAGGGCACACGCGTGCCCAAGCTGCAGATCTGGCAGGAACGGCTGGTGGAGAGCTATCCGCACCTGGCCGAACTGGCGGTCCGTCCCTCGAGCGTGGTGAACCTCCTCCCGCGCGGCTCCACTGCGGTGCGCATCCACTCGGTGGGCGGCTGGGGCGCGATCACGATGGGGAAGAACCTCGCGATGACCGCGTTCGAGCTCTTCGGCTTGGACATCAAGGCCAACCCGAAGTACGGGTCGGAGAAGAAAGGGCAGCCGACGACGTTCTATGCGGTGCTCGCGCACGAGCCGATCCGGCTCAACTGCGAACTCAAGCACGTGGACGTCGTGCTCTCGCCGGACCCCAACGTCTTCCGCAACAGCGATCCGCTCGACGGCCTCGCTGAGGGCGGTGTCTTCGTGCTGCAGAGCGACCTGGAGCCGGCGGCCCTCTGGCAGACGCTGCCCGCGCGCGCGCGCGCCATCATCCGCGAGCGCAAGATCCGCGTGTACATGCTCGATGCCTTCCAGATCGCACGCGAAGAGGCGTCCGACGCCGATCTTCGCTACCGGATGCAGGGCGCGGCGTTCCTCGGCGCGTTCTTCCGCGCGTCGCCGCTCCTCGAGCGCGAGCGCGCCACGCGCGAACGCCTCTTCGAAGGCATCCGCGTGCAGCTCGAGAAGAAGTTCGGTCACCGCGGCGCGCGTGTGGTGGATGACAACGTGCGCGTCATCAGCCGTGGATTCGACGAAGTGCGCGAGGTGGTCCTGGCCGCGGACGCCGAGGCCGAGACGCCCGGCGACGTGCCGCACCTCCCCATTCTGCTCGACGCCCCGCTGGCCGCGCCCGGCATCGGGAATCAGGGCCGGTTCTTTGAGCAGGTGTGCGCGCTCTGCCAGATGGGCCAGGACGGCATCGCCGACCCGTTCGCCGCGATCAGTGCGATGCCCGCCGCCACCGGCGCGGTGCGCGACATGAGCGGCGTCCGGCTCGAAGTGCCCGACTTCATCGCCGCGAAGTGCACGGGGTGCGGCCAGTGCTGGGTGCAGTGCCCCGATTCCGCGATCCCGGGGCTCGTCAACAGCGTCGAGCAGGTGATCGCCACGGCGATCGCCGCCGCGGCGAACGGCCACCCGCTGGAGCGGATGGCGCCGATCGCGAAGCTCTGGGCGAAGGAGGCCCAGCGCCTGCTCGACAAGGAGCCGGCGCTCCCGCTGCCCGACGTCTTCGCGCGCGCGTATGAGTCCCTCGCCGACAAGATGAAGTGGGATGCCGATCGTCGCGCCGCCACGGACGCCGAGTTCGCGCGCGTGCACGCGCGGCTGGCCGAGTTCCCGCTCGCGCGCACGAAGCCCTTCTACGACGCCGTCGAGGCGAAGCAGAAGGGCGCCGGAGGCCTGCTCTCCGTCACCGTGAACCCCGAGACGTGCAAGGGGTGCAACCTCTGCGTGGACGTGTGTCCCGACGCCGCGCTCGTGACGGCCAGGCAGGACGACGCGATCCTCGCGCGGCTCCGGCGGAACTGGGCGCTCTGGGAGCGGCTCCCCGACACCGATGATCGCTTCATCAACGTCTCCGACGTGGACGAGGGCATCGGCGTGCTGTCGTCGCTCCTCCTGAAGAAGGCGACCTACCGCTCGATGGTCGGCGGCGACGGCGCCTGCATGGGGTGCGGCGAAAAGACGGCCGTGCACCTCATCGTCTCGGCCATCCACGCCTCGCTGCAACCGAAAGTCGCGCGCCACGTGGCGACGCTCGGCGAGCTGATCGAAGCGCTCGACGCGCAGGCGCGCGAGCTGCTCGCCGCCGACGCGAACCTGGACGAGGCGGCCGCGGCGAGCGGCCCCGTCGCCGTCGAGCTGGAGCCCGCGAAGCGCGAGCGCCTCGAGTTGCTCACGCGCACGTTGCGCGAGCTGAGGGATCTGCGCTGGCGCTACGTCGAGGGCCCGAGCGGCCGGGGGCGCGCTTCGCTCGGGATGACGAACGCCACCGGCTGCTCCTCCGTGTGGGGCAGCACCTATCCGTACAACCCGTACCCGTTCCCGTGGGTCAACCATCTCTTCCAGGATGCACCCTCGATCGCCATCGGCGTGTTCGAGGCGCACATGCGGAAGATGACCGATGGGTTCCGGATGCTGCGGCGCGCGGAGCTGCTGCGCTCGCGCACGTACGACGCCGCGGCGCACGAGGCGGAGCTCGCCGCGCTCGACTGGCCGCTGCTCACCGACGAGGAGTTCGCGCTCTGCCCGCCGATCGTCGCGATGGGGGGCGACGGCGCGATGCTCGACATCGGCTTCCAGAACCTCTCGCGGCTCCTCGCCTCGGGAAAGCCGGTGCGCGTCGTGGTGCTCGACACGCAGGTCTACTCCAACACCGGCGGCCAGGCGTGCACCTCCGGCTACACCGGCCAGGTGGCCGACATGTCGGCGTGGGGAAGCGCGCAGCACGGCAAGACGGAGACGCGCAAGGAGCTGGGGCTCATCGCGATCGCGCACCGCGGGGTCTACGTACACCAGTCGTCGCAGGCCTCGGCGTCGCACCTCATCGCCGGCGTGCTGAAGGGGCTGCAGAGGCGCCGGCCCGCGGTCTTCAACATCTACACGCCGTGCCCCGTGGAGCACGGGCTGGCCGACGACTGGGCGCAGCACGCGGCGCGCCTCGCGCTCGAGAGCCGGGCCTTCCCGTTCCTCACGTTCGACCCGGACGCGGGCGCCAGCTTCGTGGACTGCCTCAGTCTCGAGGGGAATCCGGCGCTCGACGCGGCGTGGCCCACCTACGAGCTGAAGTACCTCGACGCGGACGGTGCCGAGCAGACGCTCGAAGTGCCGGTGACGATCGCCGACTGGGCCGCGACCGAGGCGCGCTTCAAGCAGCACTTTGCCGTCGTGCCGGCGGACAAGTGGGACGAGGCGATGATGCCCCTGCACGAGTACCTCGTCGCGCCGGCCGCGGAGCGCGAGGGACGCGCGCCCTTCATCCACGCCGTGGGGAAGGACCGGCGGCTCGGCCGGCTCAGCGTCTCCGGAGAGATCGTCCAGCTCGCCGAGGAGCGCCTGCAGCACTGGTCCCAGCTGCGGCAGCTCGCGGGGCTCGAGGTGGCCGGGTCGGTGCGCGACGTCGTCGCGGGCGAGCTCGAGGCGGAGTTCGACCGGCGGGCGGGCGTGCTGCGCGCCGAATACGAGGCGAAGTTCGCCGAGTTGAAGGCGACGTACCCGGCGCAGATGGCGCGGCGCCTCGCCGAGGGACTGCTGCGGCACGCGAGCGGCTCGTCGGCGATCGCGGAACTGCTCGCGTCGCTGCCGGCGCCGCCCGTCTCGGGCAATGGGGAGCACCGGCCGGCCGCGGCGCCAGAGGCCGGCGCGCCGCCACGCGGTGCGCCGATGGCCGGAGTGACTGCGGCCGTTCAGGCATCCGCCGCATCCCCGACGGCCGCCGGCACGGCCGGCGCGACGGCGGCTGCTGCGCCCGGCGCGACCGCGACGGCAGGGGCCGAGACGGAGGAGGGACTCGTCCTCGAGCCCTACATTGATTCCGCGCGCTGCACGACGTGCAACGAGTGCACCAACCTCAACAAGAAGCTCTTCGCCTACAACGCCGACAAGCAGGCGTACATCAAGGACCCGCGCGCCGGCACCTTCCAGCAGCTCGTGCTCGGCGCCGAGCGCTGCCCGGTCGCCATCATCCATCCCGGCACGCCGCTCAATCCGAAGGAGAAGGACCTCGCGAAGTGGGTGAAGCGCGCGGAGAAGTTCAACTGAGCCGGCGATGAAGCTCGCGCTCGGGTTCCGTCACGGTGTCCATCCCCCAGAAGAAAAGGAGCTGAGCAACGGGCTCCGCATCCGGCGGATGCCGTACCCCGACGAGCTCGTGCTTCCGCTCCGCCAGCACGCGGGGAAGCCGGCGAAGCTGTGCGTGCGGGTCGGTGACCACGTGGAGCGCGGCGACACGCTGGCCGAGGCCGACGGGTTCGTCTCGGTGCCGATCCACGCCTCCGCCGCCGGCGTGGTGGCGGCCGTCGAGTTGTGGCCGCACCCCGACGGCACGATGGCGGAAGCCGTGCGGATTCGCGTGGACCGCTTCGCGCCGCAAGTCCCGCGGCCGCGCCTCGTGCCGCGCTGGGAGGGCTTGAGCCCGGACGACGTCGTGCGCGCGGTGCAGCAGGCGGGCGTCGTCGGGCTGGGCGGCGCGGCGTTCCCCACGCACGTCAAGCTCCGGCCGCCCCCGGACTTCGCGGTCCACACCCTCATTATCAACGGCGCCGAGTGCGAGCCCTACCTCACCTCGGACCATCGCACCATGGCGGAGTATCCCGACCGGGTGATGTTCGGCATCCGCGTGATGATGCACACGCTGGGGGTGCGGCGCTGCGTCGTCGGCATCGAGCGCAACAAGCCGGACGCGATCGCGGCGATGCGCGGCGCCGTCCCGGCCGACCTCCCGGTGGAGATCCTGCCGCTCACCGTCAAGTACCCGCAGGGCGCGGAGAAGATGCTGATCCACGCCGTGACCGGCGTGGAAGTGCCGTCGGGAAAGCTGCCCGCGGCCGTCGGCGTGATCGTGCAGAACGTGGGGTCGGTCGCGGCAATCGCCGAGGTGTTCGAGACGGGGCTCCCGCTCATCGAGCGCATCGTGACGGTCTCGGGGCACGGGCTCCGGCGCCCGGCCAATCTCATCGTGCCGGTGGGGACGAAGCTCCGCGACCTGCTCGCCTTCTGCGACGGCGTGACGCCGGAAGCGGCCGAGGTGATCGTCGGCGGGCCGATGATGGGGCTCGCGCAGGCGAACCTCGACGCGCCCGTGATCAAGGGCACGACGGGCGTCGTGGTGCTCGCGCAACGCGAGACGCGCGGCGCTCGGACCTATCCCTGCATCCATTGTGGCCGCTGCCTCGACGCGTGCCCGGTTTTCCTCAATCCGTCGCGCCTGGGCGATCTCGCGCGCGTGGACCGGTACGAGGAGATGGTCGAGCTGCACCTCGCCGACTGCATGCTCTGCGGGTCGTGCGCGTTCGTCTGCCCGTCGAACA
>Ga0209002_10003319_pt1 | contig 12783 bp, 9 predicted proteins | sample Rifsed16ft2_FD_184010 | JGI IMG/M metagenome (GOLD analysis project Ga0209002, IMG submission 184010) | Soil microbial communities from Rifle, Colorado, USA - sediment 16ft 2 (version 2) | ecosystem: Environmental > Terrestrial > Deep subsurface > Rock core/Sediment | place: Rifle, Colorado...
CGCCAAAACTGCCCACCAACGCCGAGGCGGAAACGGTTCTGTCGCTGATCAGCGGCAGGGTGCCGGCGGCATACGAGAACGGGCTAAGCCCGGTGGCGCGGCTCAGGCGCAAGTGATAATGGTCCGAAATGTTCAAACGCCGGTAAGTGTGGCGCAATGTGTCTTGGGCCAGCAGCATGAGCACCGCGTCGCCGCTGGTGGCGATCGGCGGCTGGTCGCCGTCGGCGGCGATGAGAGCTACCTGGCGCAGCAACGTTAGGCCCGCAAAGGCCGCCGCGCTTTCGGCACCCAGCATGCCGCCGCTTCCGAGGCTGATCTGCAACTGCGAGCCGTCTTCCACCGACAATTCGATCGTGCGCCGTAGTTCGCGAAATGCTTTGATGGAGCGTAACGTGCGGCGCGTGTTCTTTCTTCCAAGGAGGGAGAATAGCACCAGGAGGACAAAGGCAAATCCAATGACGTAAAGGGGACTCGGGCTCATTGGCTTTCTTCCTTCAGAAGGCGTGTGAAAGCTGCCGTCTGGTCCGGGTTTTCCAGCAGTTCGGTGAATTTGGCTACTTCCTGTTTTTGCGCCCAGGGTTCAAGCAGGGGTTGGCTGATGTACAGCGCTTGGGCTGCTAGCGTGGAGAATGCGCTGCCCGTTTCCAGTAAAGCGGTGACCAGCTTGGCCAGGCCCCGCTGCTGCAGCTTGCGCGCCCAGCGGCGCCATTCCTCCCTGGGGTCTTCTCGGTCGAGTGCGCGGCTGTCCTGGCTTGTTAAAGAAGGCACAGGCTGATTGTATATGTGCGCCAGTTGAAGGTCAAGCCGTAGCGCCCGGAACTATTCTCCTATTGATCTTGATGCTTGTTGCGCAAATGCAACCCTGTGGATTAACATACGCCTACCGTGCAACAGTTTGTGGAGACTTGGAACTACTTTCCCCCGCCTCGCAGGAGAGGGATCGCCATCACCTTAACCACCTTGCTGATCGTAACCAGCCTGGTGATCCTTTCTCTGCTGGCAGCCGTTTCCCAACAACCGGGTCTCTCGGTCATCCTGCTGCTTCTGGGCGCTTTGCTGTTTTCTCTCCCCATCCCATTTCTCTTATATCGGCTTTACGCCCTTCTGCAATCCGGGTATTGGTTGGGACGCAACGGGCTGCGCCTGCGCTGGGGCTTGCGCTTCATTGATTTACCTTACGCGCAGGTGGTGGACGTAGCGCGTGCTGACGAACTGGAAAACGCACCTGCACTGCCCAACTGGACCTGGCTTGGTTCGGTAATGGGACAGCGCCAGGATCCGGATTTGGGCAATCTGGAATTCCTGGCGTCAGATCCCGCCAAGTTGGTTTTCATTGGTACATCTGACGCTGTGTTTGCGATCTCACCGGGTAACCCTGAAGAGTTCGTAGCTGCTTACAAGCGCGAATCGGAACGCGGCAGCCTGCGGCCTATCCCGTCGCGCTCCGTGTTGCCCTCCTTCGTGCTGGCCGAGGCCTGGGGCGAACCACGCGTTCCCGGCCTGCTGGTGACAGGGGCGGTGCTCGCCTTGGGCTTGCTGGTGCTGGTGGGGGTGCTTGCCCCGCGGCTCGAAACCGTATCCCTGGGGTATGGGGCCGATGGGCAGCCGCTCCCCCCTGTAGCCGGCGTCCAACTCTTCTTGCTGCCTGCCCTAAACCTCTTTTTTTACGTGGGGAATTTTATCCTGGGCTTATTGTTTTATCGGGAAGCCCAGGGTCTTAGGTTCTCTACCATATTGTGGAGTAGCAGCCTGTTTACCAGCCTGCTTTTTCTGGCAGCCATCCTTTTCAGCCTGTGACCACGCCTCTTATCCTAGTTATCCACAGCCACATGCCGGTTATCCACAGGTGCCATGCTTGAGTTGAACATCCAATTCTCCGGCGAGCGGTTAGCGCTCGGACTGGCTCTGGCGGCCTTGATTTCCCTAACCGCCTGGCGGCTGGGTGCCCTGACCGGTAGCGGGGCGCTGGCTGCCTCGCTGGTCGGTGGTTTGACCTATGGGCTGGGCGGGTTGCCCGCCGCCATCTTACTGGTGGCTTTCTTTGGCTCATCCAACCTGCTTTCAAGAGTCTATGCTGAGCGCAAACGCAAAGCAGCCGCCAATTTCGCCAAGGGCGGCCGCCGCGATTGGGCCCAGGTGGCCGCCAACGGCGGCCTGCCTGTGTTGGCTCTACTGGGCGCAGCCAGCGGGCTGATCGCTTTGCCGTTAGCCTGGGCTGCCTTTGCCGCCGCCCTAGCTACGGTAAACGCTGACACTTGGGCTACAGAATTAGGTGTGCTTAGCAAGACCCCTCCCCGCTTGATCACTAACGGTAAAGCCGTGTCGCCTGGAACCTCCGGGGCTGTATCTGTTTTGGGGAGCCTGGTTGCCTTGGGCGCGGCTTTGTTCATTGGGGTCTTAGCCTGGCTGGTGCCACAGGCTGTTGGGCTTCCCGTGTTTCTGATCGCCACAACAACCGGGTTCTTCGGCAGCTTTTTCGATTCGTATTTAGGCGCCACAGTTCAAGCCATTTATTACTGCCCCAAATGTAAAAAAGAAACCGAAAGGAATCCCTTGCACACTTGCGGCACGAAGACTTACCTCCGCCGCGGTTGGGCTTGGCTAAACAACGACTGGGTGAATTTTCTTAGCGCCGTCTGCGGAGCTTTGTTAGCATGGGGCGCAGCAACATTTTTCATGTGAGATAATCGCCGCGCCCCATGGAGCCCTTGATTGCCTAAATATCGTGTTCCCATGTCCTCTCCGGATCTCGGTGAGGCGGAACGCCGCGCAGTGGCCGAGGTGCTGGATACTCCCATCCTCAGCATGGGGGAGCAGGCCAGAGCCTTCGAACAGGCTGTGTGCGCCTTCAGCGGCGCAGCCCAGGCCCTGGCGGTGAGTTCTGGGACGGCCGGTCTGCATCTTTGCGTGCGCGCCGCCGATATTGGTCCCGGGGACTTGGTGCTCACCACACCTTATTCATTTATTGCGTCCAGCAACGTGCTGCTCTACGAAGGGGCTGTGCCTGTGTTCGTGGATGTGGATGTGCGCACCGGCAACCTGAATCCCGATCGCTTGGAACAGGCCGCCCGGCAGTTGGCTGAAGGCGGTTTGCCGGCAAAGTCCTGGCTGCCGCGCCGTGCTGCGGTGGCAAAAAAGCCCAAAGCCATCCTGGCAGTGGATGTGTTTGGGCAACCCGCCGATTACGACGCCATTAACGCCATTGCCCGCGCGCACGACCTGGTGGTGATCGAAGACTCTTGCGAGTCTCTAGGCGCTCGTTACCAAGACCGTCTGGCTGGCCGGCTGGGCGAGATGGGCGTGTATGCCTTCTACCCCAACAAGCAGATGACCACCGGCGAAGGCGGAGTGGTGATTACTGACGATGCCAAAGCGGCTGACTTCATGCGCGCCCTGCGTAACCAGGGCCGCGCCGAGGGGGATACCTGGCTGCAACATACCCACCTTGGATACAACTACCGGCTGCCTGAGCTCAGCGCGGCCTTGGGCCGCGTGCAGTTGGACCGCCTGGAAGATCTGCTCGGCAAACGCGAACAGGTAGCCGCCTGGTATGGGCGGCGGCTGGAAAAGCTGGAAGGTGTCGAGGTGCAATATATCGCTCCCAGCACCACGCGCATGAGCTGGTTCGTGTATGTGATGCGCCTGGCGCCTGATGTGAACCGCGATCGTTTGGCGAACCTGCTCGACGGAGCCGGCATTCCCACTCGGCCATATTTTGCGCCCATTCATTTGCAACCTTTCATGATGGAGCGCTTTGGCTACCAGCCCGGCGATTACCCCGTTACCGAAGAACTTGGCCGCCGTGGCCTTGCCCTGCCTTTCTCCAGTGTGATGACCGAAGAGCAAGTGGACCTAGTGTGCGTGGAGTTAGAAAAGGCGCTCCCAAAAGCAAAGTAATTCCCTTGCTCGTCATCCCGAGCGGTCTATTACGTCATTACCCAATTGAGATTCAAGAAAGCGAGATCTCCCTGTAACCTGGTCTTCCGAAATACCATGTTCTTCAATAAAGGCCACACCCTTTTTAAACATAAGACCCCGCCATTCGGCGGGGTCTGTTATTACCTGAATACTCCTGTTCTTGTTTTCTAAGGCTGCTCCACGAAATTGATGAAGAGCAGATTCTGCTGGCAACTGGCGGTGGTACTGAACGCGAACGGGTCGGACATGGGCTGGCCGGAATCTGCAAATAACGTTATTTGCAGTGTGGAGTCCGAGGCGATGGGTTGGTTGGCCAACTGCACCTCGTAATAAGAGCCGGCTCCATACTGGGTGGCTGCCCCGGTGAGGCCGGTCTTATCCACAGGTTGCCCGGCGAGGGTGCCGCTAATCTGCACCTGCAGATCGGCAATGGGCGCGCCGTTCGCCCCAAAGGCTTGCCCGGCCACACCCATGAAATTGCAGCCCAGTTCGGGATGGAAGACCGTGCTATCCACCGCCGAAGGGCTGCCTTCTTGGATCTCAAAGAAACTACCCAATTCATCCGGGGTTGCGGTGGGCGGCTGAGTGGGAGTGGCTGAGGCCGTGGGCGAGGCGGTGGGTGTGTTGGTAACTGCCTCGGTCGCCGTGGGGGTGCGGGTGGGCGACTGGGTGGCGGTAGCCTCCTGTGGAGGGAATGGATTGAGCTCACTTTGCGGATTCAGAAAGAGCAGAGCAATGAAGGCTGCCGCGGCCAACGTACTTAGGAGCAAGAACAGCGAGGCGCAATTCCACAGGGCAGAGCCAAACCGAAAGGTTTTTTTTGGGCCCTTTTCTTTTTTGAAATCAAATTCGTCCATCATCCAACTCCATGCCTCCGGTCGTGAACAATTTTAGACCGAAGCGCAATTCAAGGCAGCAAAATCTCTATCGTAGATTGCGCTCGCTGGGCAGCGAGCCAATCTGCCAACGCCTGCATCTGCAGGCTTAGCCGGGATTGCGGCGTCAGCGCCCGGTCTGGGTCCCGCTCGAGCACTTCGACCAGGTGGAAACCCAGGCTGGTCTCGATGACCCCGCTGAATTCGCCGGGCTGCAGGGCGAAGGCAGCTTCCTCCACGGCCGGCTGCAGCAGGTAGCCCCGCGGGAGCCAACCCAGGTAGCCCAGTCCTTGTGCGTCGTTGTTAACCGCCACCTGTTCGAACGGTGTGCCGTTCTCCAGTTGGCCCAGCAGCCGCTCCGCCTGGAAGCGGTCGGTGAGCAGGATCTGGCGGGCGCGCACTTGTTCGGCGATTTGTGGCACGGCGTTGGTAAGTTCCGTCCGCTGCCAGCCAGCCTCGATCTCGAGGGCCAGTTCCCGGCGAAAACTTTCCGCCGTGTAGCCTTGCTCGGCCAGCCAGGCATCGAAGGGCGCTTGGCCGCCGGCCCGCTCAACCAATGAGACCAGCCGTTGCTCCAGCGTGGTTTCGTCCAGCGTGAAACCTTGCGCCCGGGCGCCCTGAGCCAGCAAGAGCCGGTTCACCAGATCATCCAGGACAAGCTGCTCAATGTTCTCCGATGCCAGAAGCGTGCCAGTTTCGGCCTGGGCAGCCTGGTATTGGGCCAGGTGGATGGCAAAGCTCTCTGCGGAAATGGGTTCGCCGTTCACCAGGGCAACGGGCGGCAGGGAAGTGGGAGTGACCTGCTCTGGCGCTGGCAGGGCGGTGTCGGCCACCGGACTGGTAGGCTGGGCGGCCGGGCCGCAAGCGGATAGAAACGCAGTAAGCAGGAACACCGAAACGGCAACCCGCGTTTTCCGACTGCTTCGCTCGGAAAGTTCATTGGTGGTTGGGTGGGAGGGGGTATGGAATAAACTTGACAAAGGATTGGCCATACGCAGGGTGAACTTCAAAATAAATGCCCAAATAGGGCAGGCGAGCACATTATACAAGATGGCTACCGGCTTTGATCGTCCACGTGCTTGACACTACCCATCTTTTGCGGATAATTAGCTGAAACCGAATAAGAAAGGCCACGACAGAGGAAAGTACGCGGCTGGAAACTGCCAGGGAGGCGCGAGCTCAGACTGCAACTCGCGCTCTGTGGAAAGCTGCCGAAGTTCCCTCTCGAGCCGCCCGGAAGAATATTCAGGCCATGCGGGTCTGCCGCGCAACCCTGAATTAGTAGTTTGGGACGCAAGCCGCGCGTTAGCCCGGCCACCATTGCCGCAGGCTTTGGGAAGAGCAGGGCAGCCAGGCTGGGTGGTACCGCGGGAGCGCATTTTGACTCTCGTCCCTTGAGGGACGGGAGTTTTCTTTTTAAGTAATTAGGCAGTAGTGATCAGTGATTAGGAAAGGCAAACAGCACTAGAATTGTTGTGGAGGCAAGATGTTAGAGAACTTAGCCCAAATTGAACAGCAAGCCCTGGACGCCTTGAACACGGTTCAAGATGAAGGCGCCCTGGAAGGCTGGCGTACTCAGTTTCTCGGGCGCAATTCCGCGCTGATGCAGAGCCTGAAGCAGCTCGGCCAGCTCAGCGCCGAGGAGCGGCCTAAGGTCGGCCAGAAAGCTAACGCGGTCAAGCAAGCGCTGGAAGCTGCCCTGGAGCAGCGCCACGCCGCTCTGCACCGCCGGCGCCTGGCAGGGTCTCTGGAGGCTGCCCATTTGGACATCAGCCTGCCTGGCCGCCCGCAGCCGTTGGGCCGCCTGCACCCCATCACGCAAACCTTGCGGCGCGTGCGTGCCGTTTTCGCCGAGATGGGTTTCCAGGTGTACCGTTCGCGCGACGTGGAAACCGACGAATTCAACTTCCTGCTGCTCAATTTTCCGCCCAACCACCCGGCCCGCGAAATGCAGGATTCGTTTTATATCGAGGGCGGCGACCCGCTTAACCCGGTCTTGTTGCGTACGCACACCTCGGCTGGGCAGATCCACGCGATGCGCGAATACTCCGCCACCGAACCTAAAAACCCGCAGCCGGTGCGCATCATCCTGCCCGGCATGTGCTATCGCTATGAGCAGGTCAGTGCCCGCTCCGAAGTGCAATTCACTCAAGTGGAAGGCCTGGCGGTGGGCAGACACATCACTTTCGGCGATCTGAAGGGCACCCTCACCGATTTCGCCCAGCGCTTCTTCGATGCCGACGTGCGCACCCGCTTCCGCGCTTCGCACTTCCCCTTTACCGAACCCAGCGCCGAGATGGATGTGGAATGTTTTGTGTGCCACGGCGCGGGCTGCTCGGTGTGCAAGCACACCGGCTGGCTGGAGATCCTGGGTAGCGGCATGGTGCATCCCACCGTGTTGCAGAACGGCGGTTATGATCCGCGGCGCTATTCAGGTTTCGCTTTCGGCATGGGCCCAGAACGCCTGGCCATGCTGCGCTACCGCATCGAGGATATCCGCTATTTTTGGCGCAATGATGTGCGCTGGTTGGAGCAGTTCCCATGAACGTACCCTTTTCCTGGCTCAAAGATTTTGTCAATCTCGACGGTGTCTCCGTTGAGGAGTTGGCGCGCACGCTCACCATGGCTGGCCTCGAGGTGGAGGAGATCCTCTACCTCGGCTTGCCCATGCCCGATGCCGGCCAGCTCTCGCATGCCAGGCTAAGCGGCCTGGCCTGGGACCGCGACAAGATCGTTGTCGGCGCAGTGCGCGAAGTGCTGCCGCACCCCAACGCCGACCGCCTGGTGCTGTGCCGCCTGTTTGACGGTAAGCAGGAGCACATCGTGCTGACCGGCGCGCCTAACCTGTTCGAATATAAAGGCAAGGGCGAACTGAAGAAACCGCTCAAAGTGGCTTATGCCAAAGAGGGCGCCGAACTTTACGACGGGCACCAGCCCGGCTTCCAAAAGATGACGCTGAAACGCACCAAAATCCGCGGCGTCGAGTCCTCCTCGATGGTCTGTTCCGAAAAGGAGCTGGGCCTCTCCGAAGAGCACGAAGGCATCCTGTTCCTGGACGCAAAAGCCGTGGTCGGCAGGCCGCTGGCCGACCTGCTTGGCGACGCAGTGCTGAGCATCGCCATCACCCCCAACATCGCCCGCAATGCCAATATTTACGGCGTAGCCCGCGAAACAGCGGCCCTGCTCGGCCGCAAGCTGAAGCCTATGCCGCTCACCCTCAAAGCCGAAGGTCCATCTGTTAAGGGCAAAGTCAAGATCGAGATCAAGGAAGCGCAGTTCAACCCGCGCTTTGTGCTCGGTCTTATCCGCAATATTGAGATCAAGCCCAGCCCCGGCTGGGTGCAGCACCGTTTGCGCCTGGCGGGCATGCGCCCGATCAATAACATCGTGGATGCCACTAATTACGCCATGCTGGAACTGGGCGAACCCCTGCACGCCTTTGACTACGACGTGCTGGTGCAGCGCGCCGGCGGCAAAGCGCCCACCATCCTCACGCGCTTCGCCAAGCGCGGCGAAAAACTGACTACGCTGGACGGCGTGGAACGCCGCCTGGACGATTTCACCGTGTTGGTCTGCGACACCGCCGGGGCGCTTTCCATCGGCGGGGTGATGGGTGGCACAGAAAGCGAAGTCACCGACGCCACCCGCAATGTCCTGCTGGAAGGCGCCGCCTGGAACTTCATCAACATCCGCCAGACGCTGAACGCCCAGCGCCTGTCTTCCGAGGCCGCCTACCGCTTTTCGCGCGGCGTGCACCCCGCCATGGCGGCGCGCGGCGTGCGCCGCAGCCTGGAACTGATGCGCCGCTGGTCCGGCGGCACAGTGAGCAGTGGTTTGGTGGATGCCTATCCCCTGCCCGCCAAACCTGCGGTGGTGAAGCTCAACCCGGCCGATGTGTCGCGCTGGTTGGGCGTGAATCTGAGCGCCAAAGAGATCGCGGCTATTTTGCGCCGCCTCGCATTCGACGTGAAAATTTCCGGCAAGGGTTTGACCGTGACCACACCGGACCACCGCCTGGACATCGGGGAAGGCGTGATCGGTCAGGCCGACCTGATGGAAGAGATCGCCCGCGTTTATGGCTACGAGCGCATCCCTGCCACGCGAATGGCCGACGAACTGCCGCCGCAGCGCAGCAACCGCACGTTGGATATCGAGGAAAGCATCCGCGACCTGCTGGTCAGGCTGGGCTTGCAGGAGATCATGACCTACCGCCTGACCACTCCCGAACAGGAAGCCCGGCGCTTGCCCCCGGATATTCCCCCGCACGATGCGCCTTATGTGCGCCTGACCAATCCCATTTCACAGGATCGCCGCGTGCTGCGCAAAAGCTTGCTGGCTTCCGTGCTTGAGGTCCTGGAGCGCAATACCAACTCCCATGCGCGCCTGGCGATTTTCGAGATTGGGCCCGTGTTCCGCGCCTCCGAGGCCGGGCCGCTGCCCGACGAACTGCCGCGCCTGGTGCTGGCTCTGGCCGGGCCGCGCCAGCCGCAACACTGGGAAGGGACGGATGGCAACCCGATGGATTTTTACGACATCAAAGGCGTGGTGGTCAGTCTGTTGCAGGGGCTCAAGCTGAGCGAACTGCGTTTCGAACCCGGTGAGCACCCCGCTTTCCACCCCGGCCGCTGCGCCCGCGTGCTGGCTGGCGATCGGCAATTGGGCGTCTTCGGCGAGCTGCACCCGCAAGTACAGGCCAACTATGACCTGCCCGAGGCCCCGGTGCAGATCGCTACGCTCTACCTGGACGTCTTGAGCGAGCTGGCGCCGGACCGCTTTGATTCACAAGGGGTGCCAGCTTACCCGCCCGTGCTCGAAGACCTGGCCCTGGTGGTGGATGAGAGCCTGCCTGCCGCGCAGGTAGACGCGCTGATCCGCCAGACCGGCGGCAAGCTGCTGGCTGGCCTGACACTTTTCGATGTGTATCGCGGCGCGCAGCTTGGCGCCGGCAAGAAGAGCCTGGCCTACCAGCTCACTTACCAGCACTCCGAGCGTACGCTCACCGATGAGGAAGTGGCCAAACTGCGCGAACGCATCGTCAAGCACCTGGAGCAGGAAGTTGGCGCCAGGCTGCGAACGTAACTGCCCCTTCTTCTTTTGAGGGAGCATAGCGACCGAGAAATCCTTATATAGTTGGTTTATAAGTAGTCAACTCCGTTCAGATATTTTAATGTTCAAAAAACGCAATATGGATTTCTCGCGGAGTTTACAGTGCTCGAAATGACAAATGAATGGGGACAATTGCGACCCGCTAACCGTATTCCGGTTAAACTTAGCCCTATGATGCTGCTCCTGGGCGTCCTTTCCGTTTTCCAGCTCACCCTATTGCCAGGCCTGCTGCTCATTCGCTTCTTCCCCGGAAAACGCAGCCTAATCCAGCAGTTCGCCTACCTGTTCATGCTCAGCTTGCTGGCCAATTACGCCGCGGTGCTGCTGCTGGTGACCGTGGGCCTTTACCTCCGTTCGGTGGTGCTGGTGCTGTTCGCGGCCGAGGTCATTGCTTTGGTGTGGCTGCATCGTAATCAGCTAGTAAAACCCAGGGGTGGTTGGGGAAACAAGGTCAAAACATATGCCATAAAAAGCCTTAAGTCGTTTGCCAAGTGGCTACGAGATGATGTTTGGTCTGCCAGCCTGTATGCAATCTTTGGCTTAATTGCGGTAATAGGGATTCTTTGGCTGCTTTGGATTTGGGTGAGCAACTTCTATACGGTATTCCAAACCTGGGATGCTTGGGCTCAATGGGATCTTTGGGCAAGGAAGTGGGCTGAAAATCGGTTTCCCGGTGACACCTACGAATACCCCCAGTTAATTCCGACCTCGTTGTCGCTATCCTATAAATTTATAGGCACCACCGCTGTCAAATTCTTTGGCAAGAGCATTATGCCGTTGTTTGCCTTGATGGTGGGTTTGATGCTGTTTGACCTCGGCAGGAAAAACAGGAGTTTTGGATACATGCTGGGGGCAAGCCTTGCGCTATACAGCCTCAGCCTTTTTCTGGGTGAATACATTCCCGAAGCCTATGTAGATATTCCAGTAGCATCGTTTAGCTTCATGGCGATTTACACACTATTGCACGCGCGGGGCATTAAAGACCGACGCTCACTTAGAAATGCTTTGCTTCTGGGTTCGCTGTGTACGGCGGCAGCCGCGGTGACTAAGCAGACTGGAGTCTTTATAATGGCCTTCTATCCATTCCTGGCTTATTTTTGGGTACTGAGACCGCAAAAAGGAATGAGGCAAAAGGAGGCGCTTACACTTATAACGCGGGGTTTTCTCTTGGTTCTTGTTTTGGTTGTCCCCTGGTATGCATTTATTGAGTACCAGATACTCACCGGAGGCAACACGTCCGCTATTCAATACGTAATTTACGACATCTACCAAGGTCGGACTCTGCCGGAGCGTTTTGTGGTTGCAGTCGCCTCACTGGGCAGCTATGCATTTTTCTTTGCTTTTGTCCTGCTTTCCCTCTTTGTCCTGGATAACACCTTCCGCCAGGTCGTGATTTTGCTGGTCTTACCCTTCTCGATCCTGTGGGCTTTCTTCCTTAGTTACGAGCATCGCAATCTGGCCGTCGCCTTGCCCTTGTTGGCTATGTCGGTCGGTGTGGCGGTGGAAGCCTGGATCTTGCGCATCCGGGCCGCGCTGGGCAAACGCCGTGAGCTGCGTATCCCGCTGTTCGCTCTCCTGGCTCTGGGGGCCCTAGTATTGGCGGCGGGAAGCCTGTTGGTCAACGATGAAGCCCTGGTGCAGCGCCAGCTCAGCGAGCAACGCCAGATCTTCGAAGCCACCCTCAACCAGAAGTTGTACCGCTACTTTAGCCGCGCCGACGGCCCCGAGCCCATCATCACCAGCTATCCCGTCGGCTGGCTGCCCGAATTGGAGATGATGTGGCGGCTGGAACGTTTTCAGGACTACGACTCCTATCAGCAGTCGCTACTGACTTATACGGACGCAAACCTGCTGTTGGTGCCTTTGTCGGGCATAGACCAACGCATCCTGGCTGAGATCCAGCAGCGTATCGCTGCGGGGACTTATCAGCTCATCTTCACCGAAGCCAACTACAGGCTGGTACGTATTCCGCTCCGGTGAACGGCCTGCGTAAAAAACCCGGTTTCTAATTCACAACGCGTTGCGAAGCAACGCAACTATTCATCCCCCGGCAAATTATCCAATATTGTCTCGATCCGCTCCAGTACACTATCGTCCAGCTTGTCGGTCACCTCGGCAGCGCCCAGGTTGTCTTCCAGTTGCGTCAGGTTGGTGGCCCCGGTGATCACGCTGCTCACCTCTTTGCGGCGCAGTGCCCAGGCGATCGCCAGTTGCGCCGGGCTCATCCCCAGGTCCCTGGCCAGGTTCATCAGTTGCTCCACTTTTTTCACGCCGTTCTGCTGCAAACGGTCCGTCACCCAGCCCATACCCTCCAGCGTGGCGCGACTGCCTTCAGGGATGCCCTGGTTGTATTTGCCGGTCAGCACACCGGAAGCCAGCGGGCTGAAGGTGGTCAGCCCGATGCCCAGGTTCTCGCAAATAGCGAACAGCTCGTGCTCCACCCGGCGACGGTGCAGCATATTGTATTGCGGCTGTTCCATGGTCGGCGGGATCAGATTGTATTGGCGCGCAATGCCATGCGCCTCGGCGATCTGTGAAGCGCGCCACTCGGAGGTGCCCCAGTATAGGACCTTGCCCTGCTGGATGAGGATGTTCATGGTGGTGACCACTTCTTCCACCGGGGTATCCGGGTCGAAGCGATGGCAGAAATACAGGTCCACATAGTCGGTGCCCAGGCGCTTGAGCGACGCGTGCATAGATTCCATCATGTGCTTGCGGGAAAGCCCGCGTCCATTAACCCCTGGCATGCTGGGCCAGAACACCTTGGTAGACAGCACCAGCGCCTCACGCGGCAGGGCCTGACGAAGCTGATGACGCGTCTCGGCATCACCGCCACGACCCGCGCGAGCTTCTACCTGTACTCCCTCCCCGAGGAGGTCGACCG
>Ga0209002_10003320_pt1 | contig 12781 bp, 11 predicted proteins | sample Rifsed16ft2_FD_184010 | JGI IMG/M metagenome (GOLD analysis project Ga0209002, IMG submission 184010) | Soil microbial communities from Rifle, Colorado, USA - sediment 16ft 2 (version 2) | ecosystem: Environmental > Terrestrial > Deep subsurface > Rock core/Sediment | place: Rifle, Colorado...
CGGTTTCGCCATTCGTATTTATGCCCAAAACATCACCGGTTACCCGCGCTTTATGACGGTCGGCCCGGACGGTCAGCTGTACATCAGCCTGTTCGGCAGTGGACAAATTGCCCGCCTGCCGGACCGTAATGCCGACGGCCTTGCCGATAGCATTGAAATTATCGCCAGCGGACTGAACGGACCCCACGGCATCGAGTTCCATGGCGGCTACCTTTACATCGCCAGCACCGACCGGGTGGATCGCCTGCCCGGGCCAGACGTTAATGGAGCATTTGGCGCCCCGGAGATCATCGTCCCCGAAATTTCCGGCACCGGCGGCCATTCTACCCGCACGCTGCATTTCGGTCCAGACGGCAAGTTGTACGTCAGCGTGGGCTCATCCTGCAACGTGTGCGTCGAGAGCGACCCGCGCCGCGCCGCGATTCTGCGTTTCAACCCGGACGGCAGCATCCCAACGGACAATCCTTTCGCCGCAGACGCTGATGCACGTAAACGCCCGGTGTGGGCTTATGGGCTGCGCAACTCGGTCGATTTTCTGTTTACCCCGGGCGGCGAGCTGTGGGCTGACCACAACGGTTCCGATGGCCTGGGCGACAGCTTGCCGCCCGAGGAAATCGTCATCCCGGTGCAAAAAGGTGCCTCCCACGGCTGGCCTTATTGCTACACCCCGACCCTTGGGGTCAACAACGCCGCGGAGGTGCGCGATACCAACATTGCGCTGCCCGCAGGCTTCACCTGCGACATGGCAGTGGCGGCCAAATTCACCGCGCCGGCGCATTCCGCCCCGTTGGGCATGACGCTGGGCTCCGGCACCAACTTCCCGCCCGAATACCGCAGTAGCCTGTACGTGGCCTTCCACGGCTCATGGAACACCAATATTATCGCCAATTACCGCGACTGCAAGGTGGAGCGCGTCATCCTGCAGGACGGTCAGCCGACCGGCAGCATAGTCTTTGCCATCGGTTGGCGGTCAGCGGATGCAAAATGCGGCGACGCTGCCACCTGGGGCCGGCCCGCTGACGTGATCTTTGGCTTGAATGGCGAAATGTTCATCTCGGATGACAAGGGCGGGCGCGTGTACCGCGTAATCTACCAGCCGTAACGCCTACCATTCCTCGCGTATGCCCGGCAGCCGCACCCGCTCGATTAACAGAATGCCAAGGCCGCACGCCAGCATCAGCAAGGTCGACATCGCCAGTGCCTGCCCGTAATTTAACGCGCCGGGCTGACCGATAAAACGGTAGATCGCCACAGGCAGCGTGGGGTATTCCGGGCGCGCCAGGAAGCTGGTGGCGCCAAATTCACCCAACGAGATGGTGAAGGCGAATACTCCGCTGACCAATGCGGCGCGCGCAATGATGGGTAGATCCACCTCCCACCACACGCGCCAGGGTGAGGCGCCCAGCACCGCCGCTGCCTGCCGAAGGCTGACCGGAATCGAGCGCAGCGCCGGCAGTAAGGTGCGCACCACAAAAGGCAGCGCCACCAGCGAGTGCGCCAGCGGAATCAATAGCGGCAGCGAGCCGGGGTCAAAAGGCGGGCGGTTGAACACCACAATGAACCCCAACCCCAGCGTCACCGCCGAAGTACCCAGCGGCAGCATCAACAGCGGATCGAGCACGGCATTGATGCGCGCCTTTTTGGCCAACGCGCTGGATGCCAGGAATCCCAATGTCAGCGAGAATAACACCGTCGTACCGGCATACGCCAGCGAATTGCGCGCCGCTTCGATGGGCGGCACATAAAACAGCGACTGGCGGCGATTGACGAACAATTCACGGTAGTAATCCAGCGTCAGGCCGGCTGTCACGGTGCCGCGATCGCCGCGGTCAGCCTCCAGACGCACCACCGAGCGGGCGCCCAGCGCTGCCAGCGGCAGGATCAACAACGCTGCCAGCAAAGTGACCGTCAACCCTGCCAGCAGCTTTTGCCGCCAGCCCCGCAGCGGACGCATACCCTCCCCCTGCAGACGCGGCGCCAGCGGTACGTTCAGATGCAGCGAGGCGCGCGAATAAGCGACGGTCAAAACCAGGGTGCACAGCAGCTGCACCGCCGAAAGCAGCCCGGCCAGCGGCAGGTTGAGCATGTGCATGGCCTGGATAAAAATCTCCACCTCGAGTGTGGCGAACTGCGGGCCGCCTAACAGCAGGATCACGCCAAAGCTGGTGAAGTCGAACATAAACACCAGCAATCCAGCTGCCAGAATGGCTGGACGCAGAAGCGGCAGGGTCACCTCGCGTAGTGTGCGCAGCGGGGTAGCGCCCAGCACCCGGCTGGCCTGCTCCATACGCGGATCCAGTTGGCTCCAGGCGCTGCCCACCACGCGAATGACGATGGTCGTGTTGTAAAAGACGTGCGCCACTAAAATCGCCGGCAGCGAGTTGAGCATTTGCAGCGGCGGGGCAGACAGGTCGAACAGGCTCATCAGTGCCAGGTTGACCCAGCCGCGCGGGCCGATCAGGGCGTTGAAAGCCGCCGCCACCACCACGGTCGGCAGAATAAACGGCAGAGTGGTCAAGACCCGCAGCAGCGATTTGCCCGGGAAGGTATAGCGCCCAAAAATGTACGCGGCCGGCAGCCCCAGGATCAGCGTGAACAGGGTGGAAAGCGCCGCCTGGTAAAAGGTGAAACCCAGCGGGCGGGAAACCCGTTCCAACAGGCCGGCTTGCGGTCCTGCTTCAGCGGCAGCTTGCGCTGCCAACTTGAAGACCGAGATCAGGGGTGCAAAGAAAAACAGCGCCAGGAAAAGCAGCGGCAGCAGCCACAGCGCCCAAACGCTCCAGCTGCCGCGCGATTTGACCGCCTTCCCGACTGCCGCCTGGGTCACCGCAAAACCGTCTCCGTCCAGGCATCGATCCAGGCTGCCCGGTTGGCAGAGATTTCGGCCGGGTCAAGCGCGGCTGGTTCCTGCGCAGTCTGGGCGTATTTGACAAATGCCTCTGGTAGTTGGGCGTCCGGTTGAATTGGGAAAACAAACATCTGCAGCGGCATATCCTCCTGGAACGGAGTGCTGAGCATAAAGTCGACAAATTTCTCTGCCAGCGCGCGCTGCGGCGTTCCAGCCAAAATGCCGACAAACTCCACCTGACGGAAGCAAGTGCCCGGCGCCACAACCGAAGCCGTCGGAGCATCGTCCAAAGGAGTGCTGGCAAAGACCACCTCAGCCGGCGGGCTGGAGGCGTACGAAACCACCATCGGCTGCGGGCCTCTACCCGACGAACCGGAAAAATTGGTGTAATAGGCGGTATTCCAGTCATTGACGACGATCAAACCATTGTCTTTGAGCTGCTGCCAGTAGTCCAGGTAGCCTTCCGGGCCGAACTGGGCGATGGTCGCCAGCAGGAAGGCCAACCCCGGGGAAGAGGTAGCCGGATTTTCAACCACCAGAAGACCTTTGTAAACCGGGTTGGTAAGGTCTGCAAGCGACTGCGGCAGCGCCAGATTGTTGTCAGCGAAATAGGCTTTATCGTAATTGATGCACACGTCGCCATAATCGACTGGCAGGGCGCGATTTTCCGGATCCAATTTGAATTCGACCGGGATGCTGGCCAGAAGCGGCGAGGCATACGGCTCGAACAAGTCTTCGTCCAGAACCCGCGAGAGGAAGGTGTTATCCACCCCATAGAACACATCCGCCAACGGAGCGTTTTTCGACAGGATGGCCTTGTTGAGCGCGGCACCGGTATCTCCCGAGGGCAGGAAGGATAATTTGGCATTATTTTCCTGCTCAAATTGAGCAATCAACGCCTCGCTGGCCAGAAATGAGTCATGGGTCATGATGCGCAGTTCGACAGGCTCACTGCCCGCAGTCGGCTCGTTGCTGACAGTCGGTTCGGTCGGCGGGACGGCTTTTTGGCCGCAGGCAGCCAAAAGTAGGCTGGCCAGCAGCAGGATTAACCAGAATTGGGTGCGAATTGGATTGGATTTCATGAATTTTCCTTATTTGTTCGGGGTTTGGCGAGTATGAATGCAGAGCAATGCGCCCGACCGTACTTCGATTACCGCTTCCGGCTCCAACATGACGTTGCTGATGCCGCGCGAACGGCTGGGGCACAGCGTTTCGCCTTTGAGCGGGTATTTGAGGCCCTGGGTGGTGACCCCTTTGCTGCAGCCTTCCATCGAGAGCAGCGAAAGGGTGTCGCCGGGGGTTCCGGTTACTGAGGCTTTGTGGCGGATGATCAATATTTCCTCGTGACCGTCATCCAGCCGCACGTCGATGCCCTTCAACTCGTCCATTTCCAATAAATACAGATTGGCCAGGGTTTGGTCGAGGCGGCCGCCCAGCGCTGCCACCACGCGGATTTCATGCACGCCGCGCGCTGCCACCCGCGCCAGCGCCAGTTCCAGGTCGGTGGCGTCTTTTTCGCGCGGGTATATCTCCAGTTCGACGCCGGCTTCCCGCAGCGACTCGACTTCCGATGCAGGCAGCGAGTCCAGGTCGCCGATCAACAGGTTAGGCTTCAGGCCAAGCGTTTGCATGTGAAGATAGCCGCCGTCAGCCGCCACCAGCATGTCGTTAGGCTGCAGCAATGTATGCACAGCCTGCGGGTTTATCAATTCGCCGTTGGCAAAAACCACGGCACGAGTGTTGTCCATCAAAAAACCCTCCTTGCGGGGAGGGTTGGTCGTTCAGTACGCGTATCCCTCCGCCGGCATTATCCGGATCAGGTCTGCGGGTCGAAGGCCGTTTGCCTTCCTCTCAGCCCGGCCAAGCGGGCTCCCCGTTATGTTTGTTAATCTGCCGTCAGTATAGTCTGCCGGGAGGCAAAAGTCAAGAACAGGCGTAACGACTATAATGCTTTTGGCATGTTGCCCACAGGGTAAACTGTGATTGAGGGCAGATTTACCACCGTCTGATAAATTCCTCTCCCTCAGGGAGAGGCTAGGTGAGGGTGTCATGGACTTCGGTCGCGAAGAACGCTCCCTCAGGATGACAAACATCAATCCAGCGGCAGACGCAGCACCCGGATCACGCAGTTTGAGGCGCCTTGCGCGCGGCAGGCGATTTCTTCCACCTGGAACACTTTTCCCCCGCTGATCCACGCCAGGTAGGCTTGCAGCAGCCCCAGCATGAAGTGCGAAACCATGGCTTCCACCGCCGGGTGGTTGCAATGCTCGCAATCCGCCAGTGTCCACAGCCAGGCATCCGGCTCAGCTGTGACTGCCACGCGTATGCCGCAGGCGCAGTCGAAAATGGCAGCTAGCTTCTCCAGGCCGGCGCGGGCGCGTTTGCGCACCGGCAGTAATTGATATTCTTTAGCCTCAAATCCCTCGTCGCTGCCGTAGGTGCGCACCACCCCCTGAAAGGCTGCCCGGCCGACCTTCAAAGCCGTACCGCGCGCACCCAGCGACCCGTAACGGTTTCCCAGTTCGGTTGACAAGGCCCGAAAGTTGTCCCAACTCCAATGGCCCATACTCCCTACCTTTGGCAGCGGTAATCCTGCCGCGGCTGCCAAGGATTCCATTTCGGCTGTGTCCAGCACCACGCGGGAAGCCTCCATTATGATCTGGACCATTTCGTCGGAACAATTTTGGGGAGCGGTATCGGTCATCGCGGTCCTTGGGTGGGAAAGTGCAACTATTTTAACCGAAAACCCGGCGGGAAACCATTCCAACCGGGTGCGAATTGTATTAAATACCGTTTCAAGGAGCCGGCGATTCGATCGACTCCATGATGCTGTAGAGCAGTTCGAGCAGCACGGTCTTCACAGTCTCTTTTTGATTGGCCACACACGGCAGCAGCTTGATCTCCGGGCTGAGCCGCAGCGCCAGGCGGATGTCTTCCACTTCCCAGGCATCTTCGCAGTCCTGCTTGTTGGCTGCCACCACATATGGGGTCGGCGCGTAGGCGCGGAAGGTCTCCAGTATGCTGCGCGCCTCGCGGAAAGTCTCCGGGCGGGTGCTGTCAATCGTGACCACGAAACCGAGCATCCCCTCAGACAGGATTTCCCACATGAAGTCAAAACGTTTCTGACCGGGGGTGCCGAAAAGGTACAAAATCAGGTCTTCGTCCACGCTGATGCGGCCAAAATCCATCGCCACAGTGGTGCTGCTCTTAACCTTCTCCGCTTCGGCAGTGATCTTCTTTTCGGTGGAAACCACGTCAATTTCGCTTACCGAGCGAATAAATGCAGTTTTACCTGCATTGAAGGGTCCCGTGACAACGATTTTAACGTTTTGCATCCTTTTTCCTTCTCCGAGGAACTAGAGCGAGCGTATACGGTTGATCAACCGTTGTACCAGAGATTTGTGCTCCTCTTTGTTCACGGTCGGGATTGGCCGGGGCGGTGCAACCGGTGAAATTCCGCCCGGCCGTACCATTTCAACCACACCGGCTTGCAGCAATGCATAGGCGATCCGGCGGATTTCAAGATCGTTCATTCGGGTGGCCTGAGCGATCTGCCGCATGGAATTTTTAGGGTTGACATAGCGTACCACCCGCCACTCTTCCAGGTTCAAGTTCAGGTGACGCAGATTGGCACCCGGCCGATCGGTGAATTTGAGCGCCATGTCCAGGCTGGGAATTTCTTCCTGCAGGTGCTCCCATTCGCGCAATTGGCGCGAGCCTTCCATGATCAAGTTTTCCAGGTCGATGCGCACCGCGATCTTCCCGACCGGCACCGGCGAGGTCTGGTCGAACTGGAAAATGCCTTCCACCCAGGTGAACAGCCGCCGTGTCACTTCGATCGCGTACAATTGCAGGCTGTCGAAGACGTCTTTTTGCGATAAATACCCGGCATTGATTAGCAGCAGCCCAACTTCCTTGTCGGACATGGTGCGGGTGCGCTCCCGAATGACACGCGCCTGATTGGCGGTTATCTTGCGGCTGCGTGCCAAAATCGCGGAAAGGTCATTTTCCTCGCGGCCGATCAATGCCAGTGCCAGTTTCCCGTCGCGGAAATAGATGCGCGCCATTTCACCGGGACCCTCAACGGTCAGCAGTCCGGTTTTGCGTGCCAAATTTATGAGATTCAGAACTTGCGTGAAAGAAAAATCGCGCAGATTACCCCGTAATGCCATGGGTACCTCTATCGCCGTGCGGGTTCGGTTGTAAAATTATAACAAATGTGCTGCCAAAAGGCCTTGCAATTGACCAATGGTTTGGATTAGCGGCCTTACAATTCCGTTGAGTCGAGCGGGCTGCGGCTGTGTGCAAGAATTACCCCCTGTGAAAACCCGGCGGCGAGTTGAACGAGTATAATCGGTTCATCACACCATTATAGCGGATGGAACGCTTTCCCATGCCTGGAACCATCCAAATAGCGTGCAATTCTCTTGCCAATCCCGTAAATGCTGGCAAATTGAGCGGCCTAATTTTTCACCTCGCCAATTTTCTGATCCTTTTTGGGGGATTATCGGTGGAAAGCCCGGATGGCAGTGTTGAAATTTTCCCCAGGCGGGCAGCCTGGCCACAAGGAATGAATTAATGCCCCTGCCAGACCTGCTGCATACCCTTCATGGGCGCGACCTCGGCTTTTTACGCATGGCTGCCGGTTTGTGGGGCATCGAGTTGGAGGCTGCCAACGTTCGCGCCGCCCTGCCGCAGTTGACCCAGGCCATGTTGAACCCGGAACTGGCCAATGAGATTGTCGCTACGCTGCCCGCAGCAGTGCAGGATGCCGTTGCCACCCTGGCCGAGGCGGGCGGATTAATCCCCTGGAGTCAGTTTATTCGCACCTACGGCGAGGTGCGGACCATGGGCGCCGCCAAACGCGACCGCGAGCGCCCGGATCTCAACCCGCGCACCCCGGGCGAGATGGCGTGGTATTACGGGCTGATCGGGCAGGCTTTTTTGGATATGCCGCCCGAGCCGCAGCAGTATGCCTACATCCCGGCCGATCTGCTTTCGCTGCTGGAAATTCCGCAGCATCCTGCGGCCCAGTCCTTTGGCCGGCCGGCCTCTCCCGGTGAAACCGCGCGCATCTTGCTCGCCAGCGACCGGGTGCTGGACCACGCCTGCACTTTGCTGGCTGCGCTGCGTATGGGTCTGCCTCTGGATCAAATCCCTTCATCTGGCTGGCACATCCCGTTGACCAATTTGCAGGCACTGCTGTTCGCCGCCGGCCTGTTGGATGCCAATAACCTGCCGCTGCCCGAGCCGGTGCGCCGTTTTCTGGAAGCGCCTCGCCCGCAGGCCTTGCAGCAGCTGGCGTCTGCCTGGCTGCACAGCCCGACCTATAACGAACTCCGCCTGCTCCCCGGCTTGACCTTCGAAGGCGACTGGGCCAACGACGCGCTGCAAGCCCGTCAACGGATTGCGGAACACCTCAGCCGCCTGCCGCAGGATTCCTGGTGGAGTCTGGCAGCCTTTATCAGCGCCCTGCGCGAGCGGGATCCGGATTTCCAGCGCCCGGCTGGCGATTACGACTCATGGTTTATCCGCCGCTCCGGCAGCGACCAATTCCTGCGCGGTTTTACCACCTGGGACGAGGTGGACGGCGAAGTCGTCCGTAGCATGATCCGCGGACCGCTGCACTGGCTGGGGTTCTATGATCTGGCAGCGGCGGAGGACGATGCGGCTGCCAGTGCCTTCCGTCCGTCGATCTGGGCTGCCGATTTGTGGATGGAGCAGACGCCAACCGGCTTGCCAGCCGAAGACGGTCAGGTCACCGCTTACAGCAGCGGGCGGCTGGAAGTTCCGCGCAGCCTGCCGCGGGCGGTCCGCTACCAATTAGCCCGGTTTACCGCCTGGGACAGCGAGGACGAAGGCGTTTACCATTATCATTTCACGCCCCAGGCGCTCGAACGTGCCCGTCAGCAGGGACTAAAAGTGGCGCAGCTGCTTGGACTGTTAAAAAAGCACAACCATGGGCCGCTGCCGCCCACCCTGGTCAGCGCGCTGGAACGCTGGGAACAGCATGGTACAGAGGTTCATTTGGATAAGGTATTGCTGCTGCGGGTATCCCGGCCGGAAATCCTGCTCGAATTGCGCAAGGTGCGCGCCAGCCGCTTTATTGGCGAAGAAATTTCCTCGACAGCTGTGCTGCTGCGCCCGGGCGGCGTGGAGGCCGTGCTGCAGGCGCTGGCTGAGCTGGGCTACCTGGGCGAGTCGCGTCTCGGAACGGATGTATAATCAAAATCGGCGCGATCGCTGCCGCTTCCCCTGTTTTTCAATTTCATACTCCGCTTGAGGTGCTCATGACTGATCGTCTGGACTGGATTCAGAAAGAACTCGACGGCCTGAAAGAAGCCGGGCTGTTCAACCGCATTCGTACCTTGTCTTCGCCGCAGGGCGCCTGGCTGGTGGTGGATGGCAAACGGGTGCAAAACTTCTGCTCGAACAATTATCTGGGTATGGCCAACAACCCGCGCCTGGTGGCAGCGGCCAAAAAAGCGCTGGATCAGTTTGGTGTTGGCCCGGGCGCGGTGCGCTCGATTGCCGGCACCATGGACCTGCACCTTGAGTTGGAGCGGAGGCTGGCAGCCTTCAAAGGCGTTGAAGCCGCCATCACCTTCCAATCCGGTTTCGCTGCTAATCTGGCAGCCATCGCAGCCCTGGTGACCCGGGACGACGCGATTTTCTCGGACGAGCTCAATCATGCCAGTATCATTGACGGCTGCCGCCTGTCCGGCGCACCCGTCATTCGCTTCGCCCATGCCGACCCGGCCGATCTGGAAAAGGTCATCGCTGACCATGCTGGCACCTACCGGCGAGCGCTGTGCATCACCGACGGCGTCTTCAGCATGGATGGCGATATTGCCCCGCTGGACAAAATATACGAGATCACTTCCAGGTACGGCATCATGCTGATGGTGGATGACGCCCATGGCGAAGGCGTGATGGGTAAAGGCGGGCGCGGCATTGTCGACCACTTCCACCTGCACGGCAAGGTGGATATTGAGGTCGGCACACTCTCCAAGGCTTTCGGCGTGGTCGGGGGATTGGTCGCCGGTAAAGCTGTGATCGTCGATTGGCTGCGGCAGCGCGGACGCCCGTTCCTGTTCTCCTCGGCGGTTACCCCGCCGGATGTGGCTGCCACGATCGCCGCGATCGACCTGCTGGAAGAATCCACTGAATTGGTGGACCGCCTGTGGGACAATGCCCGCTATTTCAAGGGCGAGATGAAACGTCTGGGCTTTGACACAGGCCAGAGCGTCACCCCTATTACCCCGGTCATGCTGGGCGAAGCCCCGCTGGCGCAGCAGTTCAGCCGCGAATTATTTGAGGAAGGCGTGTTTGCCATGTCGCTTGGCTTCCCCACCGTTCCGCGCGGCAAAGCCCGCATCCGAGTCATGATCTCATCCGTGCACACCCACGAAGACCTCGATCTGGCGCTGGAGAAGTTTGCCAAAGTCGGCCGTAAGCTGGGCGTGATTTCGTAAAAACTAAGGGGGTTTGTTTGAAAAAAAAGTCAACATTGAATATTGCACAATATGTGGGGTCGGCCTTTGGGCCGACCCTTTACCGTAGCGGCGACCACTGGTCGCCATTATTAATCAGTTCACTTGGATCATCCGACACGCCCCGTGCCCGTAACATCAATAACCGGGCACGGCGTTGCGTTTACGATTAAAAGTAAGTCATTGGAGACCCAATTTGGCTTTTAGTTTGCCTTGGTTTTTCTGGAAGATGTGGATGCCATACCCCGCCAGTGCTGCGGCTTCCAATATCGTGACCACAATAGAAACGGCTGGGGAACCCATACCGATCAGTCCGGCCAAATTGAGCACTCCTCCGGCTATCAATGCCCAGCCAACCCACTGTGAAAATACTTTTTCCTTAATCGTCAACCATCCGGTAATGACGCGGCCAGCAAGTCCCAAAATTACACTCGTGGCAATTAAGCCATCCGCCATACTTGTAGCTCCAAATAAGCCAACCCTGAATCCGAGAGCAATCACAGCAGCCAGAATGATAAGGATTACACCGATTAATCCAATAGCCCCTGTAGGCTGGCTGGTATTGACTGCTGAAATACCGAAAATAAGCAGCAGTAGGCCGATTACGCCCAGAGTGCCAGCCACTACGGTATCACCACCGAATAAAGCAATTAATAGACAAACCGCTCCAACGATCAGTGCCAAACCCTGAACACGACTAAGGTTCATTGATCTCCTTTTTGATAGATACTGGATACAAAATTACGTTGAACGATTATGCCAATTCCGCCGCCGCCCGGCGCTTGACGTGCGCCAGAATGGCTGCCATGCCGTTGAGGCGCTGCGGCGTCAGCACATGCTGTAAGCCCATGCGCAAATAGAAATCCACCGGAATCGCCAGAACCTGCTCGGGTGCGCTGCCGTTTAATCCCTCCATCATCAAAGCCGCGTACCCGCGCACCGTCGGTGATTCCTCCGGCACCGTAAAATAAAAATAAATCGCGCCATTCCTGACCTCAGATGCCATCTGAACCGGGGTCATGCACTCCGGCACCTCTTCCATTTCGTCCGGGAGCTGCAAATGGGCCGGGAATGCCGGAAAACTGCGGGCATAATCCAGCAGTAATTCCAGCTTTTCCCGCCCCTCGCACAACTCAAAATCCGCCACAATTTCATCCAGGCGGGCCGGCAGCCCGTTGACTTCGGTCATGAACCATTGCCCTTCTCAATTGGCGCGCCGACCAGGTTGCCCCACTCCGTCCACGAACCGTCGTAATTGCGTACTTTAGCGTAGCCCAGCAAATAGTGCAGCACAAACCAGGTGTGCGAACTGCGTTCGCCGATGCGGCAGTAAGCGATGATGTCTTTTTCAGGCGTGATGCCGTGACCCTGGTACAGGTCGCGCAGCGCTGCCGGCGATTTAAAAGTGCCGTCCTCCTGCACCGCCTGGCTCCACGGAATGTTGACCGCCCCTGGGATGTGACCTCCGCGCTGAGCGCCTTCCTGTGGGTAACCGGGCATATGGATCAGCTCACCGGTATACTCCTTGGTCGAACGCACATCTACCAGCGGGAGCTGAGCCTCCAGGTGCTTGTTAACGTCGTCCCGGAAGGCGCGAATGCCCTTGGCAGGGGCCGAGGCATGGTAGGTAGTCGCCGGGTAAGCCAGCGGCGTGGTGGTCAATGAGCGGCCTTCGGCTACCCACTTAGCCCGCCCGCCGTTCATCACCCGCCGGTCTTTGTGCCCATAATATTCAAACAGCCAGAAAGCATATACCGCGAACCAGTTGCTCTTATCGCCATAGAAGACCACAGTGGTATCGTTGGCGATGCCAAGGTTGGAACACAGGGCTTCGAACTCTTCCCTGGTTACGAAGTCGCGCCGCACCGGGTGTTGCAGACTGGTGAACCAGTCCACTTTGACCGCGCCGGGGATGTGTCCGGTGTCGTACAGCAGGGCATCTTCGTTGGATTCAACCAGCCGCACCTTCGGGTCGCCCAGGTGCTGCGCCACCCAATCTGTATCGACCAAAAATTCGGGATGAGCATAAGCTGCCATGGTATATACCTCCTATTTTGATCATTTTTATCATAATTATGATAACACAAACCACTGTGTTGTAACGCAAAATTGCATTTTGCGCAGGCGAATTGACACCAGTTGGGGCGCACACCTGTCCTGGCGGACGGTGCCAGGGAAGGTCGCGAAGCGCCTTACATAACCTGAACGGGACAGCCTTTTGTAGCGCTAAATTGCATTTTGCGCAGGCGAATTGACCCCAGCTGGGACGCAAAAACCGCGAATTCGCCCTACATAAACTCAACTCACTAACCTGTTGGGTGCAAAGATCGCGAGTTTCCCGACAAACAAAACCGGGGCAGGTTAACCTGTCCCGGGATTCAATCTTTGGTGACTTTAGGTCTTGTTATTATGTCAACGGATCGTGCGTTGGATTTGTACC
>Ga0209002_10003323_pt1 | contig 12772 bp, 18 predicted proteins | sample Rifsed16ft2_FD_184010 | JGI IMG/M metagenome (GOLD analysis project Ga0209002, IMG submission 184010) | Soil microbial communities from Rifle, Colorado, USA - sediment 16ft 2 (version 2) | ecosystem: Environmental > Terrestrial > Deep subsurface > Rock core/Sediment | place: Rifle, Colorado...
TGAAGATGTCGTCCCCTACCAGCCATCTACAAGCATCATTGCATTCGAGGACATAAAGCGGGAACTCCGTAAGGCCACGCCCAAGAAGGAGCGCAGGACACGCGCCGGGCCGGGCGGGATGAAGCTAACCTATGCGCCCTGGTCTTATGTGGCGGACAGGCTCAATGAAGTGTTCGGGCCCAACTGGTCATTCGAGTCTATCGTGGAGCCCAAAATGCAGAACGGGGAGGTTATAGTGGGGATACGTCTGCTGACCCCGCTGGGCCACCAGGATGCATTTGGGGGACACAGGTATCAGTCTAATAATCCCAACGCTAGCTATGCAGATGCGCTGCAGTCCGCCATGTCTAAGGCCCTTCGTAGGGCGGCGGCCAGGTGGGGTGTGGCACTGGACCTCTACAGGAGTGACGAGGAGACCCGCGATGAGGACGAGGATGTAGTGGCAGCACGGGTGGCGCTAGAGTCCGCGCTCAAGACATTTAACATTGCCAGGTCAGATGCGCTAGCCGCGCTAGGAGCAAAGACATTTGGGGAAGCGGTGATGAAGTTCATGGAAGACCGTGACGAGCCTAACGCGATCTGGCAATGTATTCAGGTAATCCTAGCGTCACCTACTGATGCGTAGCCTACGGGAAATCGAGGCGGCCCCGTCTCCCAAGCCCATACCTCCATCTGTCTTTGAGGTGCAGAGTATACGGGAGGTAGCGGAGCATCCTCGTAAGAAGCCTATACCTTTAATTAATACCCTTGTGAACCAAGGAGAGCTAATCACACTGACGGGGCAGTTTGACACATTCAAGTCCACGGTGGCACTAGAGCTAACACGATCAGTAGTAACGGGAGAGCCATTCTTGGGATACTTCCCTATGAGATCCATCGGCCCGGCATTGGTATTCCAGAAGGAAATTCACCCTGCATTCTTTGATGAGCGACTAGCCAACATGCATCTATCCCCTGAGTACGGGCAGTGTATGTGGGTTTGTTATCAGGATATTAGATTCAGCAAGCTATTCATGGATCAGTTAGAGCAGGCTATACATATGTCGGGTTTAAAGCTTGTTGTGTTTGACCCGCTTACCAACTTCTGGCCCGTTGGTATGGAGGAGAATAATAACGTAGCAGTGTCTCAGGTGCTCACACCCATTGCAAGGCTACGATCCACTGGTTGTACATTTGTCCTTGTCCACCATGATACCAAGCCGGATACTTCTACGGGCATCGCAGGTAGGGCCAGAGGTGCTTCGGTGATACTCAATATGTCAGATGTAAGGGTCTTTATAGACCGCGAGCCGGACTCTGATACCATCAAGGTATCATTCAAGACTAGGAATATCAAGAGAGTGCCAGCGTTTAATGCTAGGATGGACGAAACGGGGCGAATGAGATATGACTCGTAGATACCAGCGAGTCTGCCGAAGTAGACGATGCCGCCAGAGGAAGATAGCTCTTATAACGCTGCTCACCCTGTTGCATGATAAATGGAAAGTAAGCTACACCGAGCTAGGTTACGCTACTAACCTAGATCGCAGAACGGTGACACAGTTAATCAATGACTACACGCAGCCCTTCAGGCATTAAATGATAGGGCGGGTTAACGGTGTGGCGGTACATGAACAATATATTATTAAGGTTAGGGTACACTAAATGATAACCCTAGATACGCGGGAACCCGAAGATGTCCTGGTGGCGGTAGAGGCCGCTGCTGTTACAGAGGGGATACATACCACGCGGGCAATACTTCATCAGGGCGACTTCATGTGGGAGTGCCCGCTGGGAACAGTCGGGGTAGAAAGAAAGACGGCCTCGGATTTGATGGGGTCATTGTCATCGGGCAGGGCAGCGGGACAGTTCGAGAAGATGATTGGGGCATACACGCTTCCGGTACTAATGATAACCGGAGATCATGTTACTCACAAGGGGAAGATAGGGAGATGGACAGGTAAAGAGTTTAACGGGTCGTGGTCTCTAGAGGGAATGGACAACCTACTGCTTTCCTGGCAGTTGGCGGGACTGTATATCGTGAGGACCGATAAGAAGGGAACGGCGGGGAGGATAATCTCCCTGTATAGATGGAGTCACAAGCGAGAACACCTGGTAGTGCGAGGTAGTCTTATTACTCCCACGCATATTACCGGCCAGGCCAGGACGCTTTGCACCCTGCCGGGGATTGGCCCTAAGCGGGCTGCATCACTGGCCAAGCAGTACACGCTGGCAGAATTGTTTGCTATGCCGGAATCGGTGTGGCAGAAGCTAGCGGGGAAGACCGTCGGGGAACGGGTTAATCAATTCATTAACGCCCGCGATATTAATATCATTAATGGCCCACCGCCGTCCGGTGGTGGTACGATAGGGGCGTAATGGATAGTGATTTCGGCGTATTTGATACATTCTGGATCAACGAGGAAGCCGAGGTCTGGGCCATAAAGGAGGATACAACAGGATGGCAGCTACACAAAAAGGACTCGACGGGCTGGAGACTGGTCTGTATTATCCCACCGGAAGTACTGGCGGATATGGAGGCGAAGTTCCGGGAGGACCATCAGTGGCAAGCATAAAGCAGTGGGAACTCGAAGAGGCACGGAAGGACGAGCGGGCAATGGCGGCCATTGCTAAGTCCCGATGGCTAATCGAGAACAGGTCATGGTGCTTCTTCGACCTGGAGACCACGAACCTCAAGGCTAACTTCGGGGAGATACTAGTGGGATGTATTAAACCACGCGGGAAGAAGGCGGAGGTTTACACGGCGGATGAGGCTTTTGGGGATGGGTTCCTGGTGGAAGAGCTAGCGGGACGGCTGCTGGACTTTGATTACATCGTGACATGGTACGGGACGAGGTTTGACATGCCCTACTTGGCCACAAGGCTGCTGATAGGTAAGGCCCCGAACCTGGGTCCGGCCAGGCACGTGGACCTGTATTACACGGCCCGAAAGAACCTGGCGCTGAGTAGCAATAGACTCCAGATGGTCGCGGAGTCCCTGTTGGGGAAGTCGGGCAAGACCCGAATCATCCCGACTATCTGGACAGCGGCCATGAAGGGGGACCCGAAGGCAATGAAATACATAGAGAAGCATTGCGTGGCGGATGTTAAAGAGACGGAACAGATATTTGACCTGCTGGTGCCGTTCAGGAACCTAGGAGCGACGCCGGTGCGCATATATTAATTATGCGTTATCATCTTCCACCGAATAATCTGCCGTCTAGGGTGCGAGAAATGACAGAACCAGAACGTGCTTATGTAGGCTGCGCCATAGATACAGATGGCCACGCTGCTCTTCGGATTGTGAACCATCGGTACCTACAGTGGACTATCGCAGTTACCGGCGCGGACTTAGAAATTATGTCGGCCATGTTACGTGCTACAGGATGTGGTGGCATTCACCTTTGTTGCAAAAAAGACAGTAGGGGCATGTTGAACGTTACAAAGGATTGCTGGCGATGGTATACTTCAAGGAAAGCAGAAATTATAAATATCTCACTACAGTGTAGTGCGTACTCCTCAAAGCTTCAACGCGTAGTAGCTTATTTCGGATTATAAGGTGAGGATTTACTAACATGGCAAAGAAAGAACCAGTGAAAGTAGTGGTTAAGATAGACAGCGAGCAAACACGTTACCAATTAAGGATTGAAGGGACATTCGCTGATAGCAGAGAACTGGATGCAGAGTCCCTCGCTAACTTTGGTAAAGAGTTTATAGCCTGGTGTGGAGATGGTGAGATGTTTGCAGACGGACCAATTGAAATAGAAGTAACACCAATGTAATGGATATTTACATGCGTCTCAGCTACGACGAGTACAAGGAGATGGAACGCCAGATCAAGGCGTTTGACGACCTGGAATCCACCCATGTCACGATGGGCGACCCGGCCTTCTACCACCGGAGCTTCCGGCTGAAGTTCGCCGCCCGCTGCGGGCACGAGGGGTTGACCATAGAGTTTCACGGGCCCAGCGTTCGGAGTAACTAGGTGGCCACCTGCATTTCCTGTCAGGGCGTTGTTCGTAGCGGACGTTGCACGGGGTGCCGTCGCTGGCAGTTGAAATGCCAGGGATGTGGCCAGGATTTTACCGCCCGTAGGCGCACCGCCCGGTCATGCGGCCAGGTATGCGAAAAGAGGGTCCTACGTGGCGGGGATGTAGATAGGGGATCGCGGACATTTCTAGATACGGATGGGCGGAGGGTGGATGGTTACACCGGAAATATCGCGGACGGCCTTCTACCCCCCGTACAATGCGCCTGGTGCGGGGTCGTGTTGGCCCGATTGGAGATAGGATCGGGGTGGCCAGCCTACTGCCGAGAATGTGTAGGACAAGGAGTATGTTGTGGGCCGGATGGGATCGAGCAACATACTCTGACCCAGGTGTTATAATAGTAGTAGCCGCCCCGGATTCTCTCCCAGAAAGGACCAACCAGTGACCCTTAATCTGTCTCCTAATGCGTCATACCTGCTCACGCAACGTTACCTACTACCCGGTGAGACGCCGGATGAACTCGTACAGCGGGTGTCATTCGGCAAGCCAGAATACGTGGCCATCATTGAGAGCCTGGATTTCCTGCCCAACAGCCCGACTTTGTTTAACGCGGGAACCGGGGCGGGGTCCCTCTCGGCCTGTTACAAGTTCGACATCCAGGACTCACTGGAGTCCATCATGGACGTAGCGCGGAAGGCGGCGTTCTGCCAGAAGTGGGGCGGGGGCGTTGGGTATGTGTTGTCGGAGTTAAGGCCACGCGGGGCTCCCGTGGGCAGTACACACAGGGTGGCGTTGGGGCCGGTCGGGGTGATGAGAATCCTACACTCCATCAGCAAGGAGATCACTCAGGGCGGGCGGCGTAACGGGGCGCAGATGGCTATCCTGCATGTGGACCACCCGGACATCCTGGAGTTTATTCATTGTAAGGATGAGAACCCCCAGGCGCTGTCTACGTTCAATATATCCGTGGCCATCACGGATGAGTTCATGGACCACATTCTTAACCAGCAGGCCAGTATCCATGAGATGCAGGTATGGAAGGCCATCGCGGAGTCGGCGTGGCGGACGGGCGATCCCGGCCTGTACTTTATTGATGCGGCTGAGAGGATGAACCCCACGCCCTATCTGGGGAAACTTACGGGGACTAATCCATGCGCGGAGGTTCCCCTGCTGGATAATGAGGCGTGTAACCTGGGCAGTATTGACCTGGGGAAGTTTATCCTGGATGGCATAATAGACTGGAAACGGTTGGAGGGCGTGGTTCGCACGGCCATCAGGTATCTCAATGAGGTCCTGGACAGGAACACGTTTCCCGACCCGGTTATCACGGCGGCTGTCAGCCGGACCCGCAAGATCGGGCTGGGCGTGATGGGGTGGGCGGATGCGCTGGCCCTCATGGGGATACACTATGACTCGGATATAGCGGTGGATCTCGGACGGCTCACAATGGAGAGCATTAACACATGGGCGCTGGAAGAGTCTATATTTCTGGCGGACGAGAAGGCCCCTTATGAGCCCGGAAAGCTAACTAGGAACGCCACTAGGACCTGCATTGCCCCCACAGGGACTATTGCCCTGCTGGCAGGATGTTCGTCCGGGATAGAACCCCACTATGGTATAGAGTGGATTAGGGTGATGGGGGACGGCACCGAGCTTGCCGAGGTCATTCCCGTGATGGACAGGCTTAATGGCTTCCGGCCCCACACGGCCCACGAGATATCCCCCGAATGGCACATCAGGATGCAGGCGGCGTTCCAGCGCCACACGGACCTAGCCGTGAGCAAGACGATTAACATGCCTTACAGTGCTCAGCCCCAAGACATTGCCACTGCCTACATGATGATGTGGACAATGGGGGTCAAGGGCGGGACGGTGTATCGGGATGGGTGTAGGGCAACGCAGGTTCTTAATGGAGGAGGTCGGGCTATCCCGGTGGGTGGGGACCTAGACGGGGGAGTCATGGACGACCAACTGGTAGCGGTTGGGATGGGGGGTTCGAGTCCCCCCCTCCTCCACCAAAGTAGGGGTAGCGGTCAAATGGCAGACCACCTCGCTGTGACCGAGGCAGTTGTGGGTTCAAGTCCCACCCTCTACTCCACGTGTAACTGTGGCGGGCAGCTTGTATACCAGGAAGGGTGTGAGTCATGTTCGACATGCGCGATGAGCCAGTGTTCCCTCTAGGGTGGGAAAATCCCGGAGACGAAATGGACGAGATGGCGATGGGCATGGTGTTGCTCATGGTGAGGGCGCAACAGATGGCGCGGGGGGGCACCGCCCTATCGAGGACCGTGGAGGCCCCGCCCATCACGGAAGAGGAAGTGTGGGGGTGGAGGAATTAGATGATGGGGTTTTGGACAGAGTGGGCGCTGCAGTGCTACCGGGCCGTGATGTTCCCGGTTCACTGGTGCTTGGGCCTGGAGGCTTATGCGGAAGACCTAGATTATTGGTGTACATGTCCCGGCCAGGACTGTGAAGAATGCTTGAATCAGTGAAACCCTATTACCAGGACGAACTCATAACCATCTATCGCGGGGATTGCCGGGACATCCTGCCCACCCTGTCCCCGGTGGACCTAGTGCTCACGGACCCGCCTTATGGTATCGGGTTTCCATATGAGTCCTACATCGATACCATTGAGAACTGGTATGCACTCATGCATTTTTTAATCCCGTGGATTCATGGCAACGCCATGATGGGCATCTTGCCTTCATGTCGTATTAGTGATCTTAAGTGGTGGTATGACAATTACCCGCCCGACTGGCTGATATGCTGGTATAAAGGGTCGCCGGGCCATAGATCATACGTGGGGTTTAATGACTGGGAGCCTCTGTTGGTATATGGAAAAATCGAGGGTTTACATATGCATGATTACTTTAATGTCCATCCAGAGCCTGCCACTAATGGTCACCCCTGCCCGAAGCCCCTAGCGTGGGCTAAATGGTTGCTAAGTCGCACTACTCCTACATCAGTCATTGACCCGTTCATGGGGAGCGGGACAACCCTGAGAGCGTGTAAGGATATGGGTATCAGGGCTATTGGAGTGGATATAGACGAGAAGTACTGTGAGATCGCGGTCCGCCGCATGGCCCAGGGGGTGTTGATTTAATGCTGCCTTTATGGATTAGACGCCTGCCGCATAACCTGAGCACTATCCGGCCCGGTGCTCGGATCGGGTTTAACAGGCTTTACTGGGCGGTGGGACTTCGCGTGTTCTTTCACGCAAATAAGGGGGACAAGAATTACCTGTTTCACTTTGAGGAAACAGGGCTAATGATAGACCTCGGCCCCTGGCATATCTTTATCGGCCTAGTGGACACGCCCGAAGAGAACGCCTGGATACCCTAGTTACTGCTCCATGCCGCACCAGGCGCAGAACTTCCACCTGTTAGGGATTAGCCAGCCACATCCAATACATTGGTGCCATAGCTTATACCTACTTGCTGTTACCATTAAGTCGGAAAAGCCAAGCTGAGGCCGTACTGCCAGACGCAATTAATCCCCCTAGAAGTAGTTGGCGCTCTTGTCCCAAATCGGGCATTAATAACGTGATGATAGTGGCGGTCACCAGGCCGAACATGCCAAGGATTGCAACGGCAGCTTGCGTAAAGTTTCTATTCACCTGTTCCCTCCGTCAAGGCGTCCTTGACCGCTTGCTTCACCTCATCGGGAGTCAGGCCCGCGCCCAAGCCCTTGTCCGCTACCGTCGGTAGGGCGTTCCACTCAGCCTCTGTGAGCTGTATCGCCGCGCTCAATCCCAACTTGGCAAACAGGCTGCTCGGTGGGTCAGTCAACTTCTCTAGACCGTTAGTGATAGCCAGATTCGGCCCCTTCTGAATCAAGAACAACATTTCTTCCTCCTCGAAATCCACAAACGTATTGAGGTCAACCGCGTGACCGTCTAGTTGGACGGTCCCCGCGTACTGCTTGCCGACAACATCGGGCCAGGGGCCGAACATCGTCAGGTTGTCCATTGTTTCCAGACCGTCATACTGAGCCGCCCACAGCTTCCACCGTAGCCAGCGTGGGTTCTGGCTGTTCGCCATGTGGCCCCTCCAGAACCAGCGGGCGGTGTAGAGAACCCCAGCGTCCTTACCCTCGGCCTGGAGCGCGTCGGCCAGCTCCTCCACCCGCGCCAGCGTGATCCCAGGTATCTCCACGTCAATTGCTACACGCTTCAGTGTAGCCCACTCCGCGCCCGCGTTGTTACGTGTCTCCATCACCTGAGTAGCGAGCGGCCACCACGTAGGCGGGCTGGCGTTGGCGTAGCCGCCCACCTCAATACCCGCCAGACGGGCGTTGCGGAGGTTCGTCTCGGCCACGGCTTTGATACCAGCGTTACCCGCGTAGCCGCCCGTCCACAGGCAGATAAACGCCACACGGTAGCCCTCGGCGTGACGGCGCTGCCACCAGTCCAGAGAGGGCTTGGCGAAGCTGATGTCTAATCCCTTCACTCAGCCCCCACGAGCGCCTTTAGGAAGTCGCTGAATGTCTTGTCCGTGCCGTGGCGGCGGATGTATTCACGAACGATGGCCCCGTAAGCCTGCTGTAGCTCCAGGGCGGTTAGCTGGTCGATGGGCTTGGCGAAGATAGCCATGAGTCCTCCTACGGTGTGCTGGAAATGCGGATTCTAGGACGAGAACTATAGTAAACATTTAGGCGACATGCACTCCCTGGAGTCCCGTCGTAACTCGTGATAGGGACAAGCGCTGTTGTAGCGGGTGAACGCGGTTTGAGAATGACCGCAATGTAAGTCGGGGTGTAGGCATTAACCACTTCCTGCACTACGGCAGTGAAGTCTGGGGAGGCCGCTGGTGAGCCACCCAAATCGGTATCCGTCCACGTTACATATGCCGTAGTGAGCGTTCGGTTCTGGATGTTGTTCGTGTCCGTAGTGAACGCCCCTGGGGTTGCCGCTAATTGGCAATGAATGTTCACGTCGATGTCATAGGTGGACTTAGCAAAATAGATGTCGATGCCCGCAAGGGTTATTTGGTCGTACTGATAGATGCCGCTCACCGCCATACGAAACCCAGCCCAGTAACGGACACTCGAAGTTGCCCCTGCCTGCGAGTCGACTGTGGTGCGAGTAATGTTCACCGCCCCTGAACTCTCCAGTTCGTCAGCATCGTCTGCGCTGGCACCTACCCTAACATTGACTTGGGGCATTAGTAGAACCTCAGGTTTGGCCCATCGCCCTCAGCACCGGTGGCCTTTACAAACAGTTCCCGTGCCTTCGGGTTCTCGACATGGCCGGTCAATGGCCCCATGTCCTTGATGATTGTGTCCTTGAGTAGCGCGGCGGCCTCCACGAACTTGTCCGGGCGGGCGTTGTACCATCGTGCGTGGTTGCTCCGCATGATGCACACAGCCACAATCGTTGCCCCCTCATAGGCAACGTAGACCGAATGTGAGGGGTCGGTGAACTCCGACAGTGGCGGAAACGGGCGAGCCGGACTGCATTGAAACTCTGGCCCCGCGTAGAAATCCATGCAGGCTTGATGCGCCTTCACGTAGTCCTTTGGGTCTAGCTTTCTGGCTATCATAGCGTCTCCTCAGTTCCTGGAGGGATAGGAGGAGTCAACTCTAGAGCTGCCGCTGCCAGTTGCAACGCCACCTGTCCATGGTAGTAGTTGCGGATGGCGTCCCGCACGTCCTTACGAGAGATAGACGACACCATGATTCGCTTCCATTCCCGACCAGCGGGGACGTAGGGGCGGCCTAGAAGCTGCGATACCCGGTCCTGAAGCAGAGTCGTGAGGCTTGCCCGTGCAGCGGCACCAGCGGGACCGGCAGGCGCTAGGGCGGTTAGGTCACGTAGGACGGGCAATATGAGGTCGGTGCGGTAGACCTCCGCCAGCGACGTCGCTGCGGTGTAAGCGGGAGCACGGGTGCCATCGTCCAGCAGCGGCCAGCCATCCACGGGGTCGGTGGCCGTAACCTCAATTAGCGCCACAGTGCGGGGAAACCAGAACCAGTCAGTGCGGTACGGCTCCAGATTAGCGGTGAAGTCGGCCTCGCTGTGCCAAATGGCAGCCTGGAGGCCAATCTTTTCCGAACGGTCAAGGAGCGGGCCACGAATAATCTTGAAATACATCTAATTCACCGTGTACCTGATACACATAACGAAGTCTGTGACTGCACCACTTACTGTGTTGATGTCAAGGGTGATAAAGCTATCAGCAGCAACAGAAGCGGTGCCATCAGGGGTGACATTACTTTCGGTTGTTGTGGTCGTCGTCGCCGTTCGGATAGCTGTAGCGCCAGACCAGGGAAGAGTTGCGTTCTGATATAACGTCCAGTTAACATTCGTACCTGCTTGACACTGCGCTGTTATCTCCCGAACGGTAATCGCCACATGGCTAGAAAACAGAATAGCAACGTCTGTTACAGTCGGTGTAACCATATGGATACGTATCTCAAACGGCACCTGCGACATTGTAGGGGCGGCGGCCACGCCCTCACTACGGAGGTAGGTGTGGGCCAGGGATGCGGAGGGAACCGCGCCCAGGGCCAGCTCAGTGATGACACCCGACCCGTTGGAGTAAAGAGCCTGCCAGGCCGTAGCGGTGTGGTCTGAGCTACTGGTAACGGTGTGAGATCGGGTATGGTGCGCGGAGCCGGAGTGTGTAGCGTCCACCGTGGGGCTGCCCCATGTCCCGCCCAGTTCACCGCCTGGTGTGGTGCCGACAACTATCTCAGCGCTGAGACCCGCGTTGGCCGTGCCGACAAGGTAGTCGGCGTCAGTCGGAGCGCCACCGCCCGCTGCCGCATTGGCTACCTGTGAAAGCATTTGGAACTTCGGGCCAGTGGCGTTGTAGACCACCGCGACAATCTGGTTCGCCGCAATGTCACCGTCATCAAGGACGGTGCCGTTCATCTTCTCCAGCGCCACGGCCCCAAGTCCGTTCACATTCAGGGTGGCCGCACCCGTGTTAGCTGTTCCAGCCTTGAAGTGGAACACCTGGCCCGCTGCGTAGGCTGCCGGAGCGGGGGTCAGGGTAATGGCGTAGGCGCCCGTTCCTACGGCGTCCACCGCGTAGGTATATTTACTGTCCTGAATCTGTGAGGGTAGCGCAGAGACTGGGATGACCCTGCTGGTATCAGTACCAGCAGTAGTCTCTGCCGTGGTAGCGAGTTCAACGTGGCCTTCCTGTGTAGCCGTAGCGGTAACACCCTCAAGGACTTGATTAGTAGCCGTATGCTCTCCGTCAACGACAGTGATGTCGCCCGTGTTGGTATTGGCAATTGACGCATTAGCCGTGAAGGTCAGAGTACGCGCGGCATCCCCGGTGGTGATTGTCAGTATGCGATCTGCCGTCAGGTCAGACCCTGGCTGGATAACCAGGTCATGGCTAGAGTTGGTATCAAGGATATGCAGCCCGCCTACGTTTGGCAGGGTAATGGTGGTGGGCGCTAGGTTCTGCCCATCCCCCGCTGCTGAATGATCGTGAGATTGGGTGTGAAGCTCACTATCACGGGCAATAGTGGCAGGTAGATCAGCATCGACTATCGTATCCCAGACCGGAGCCGCCGAGGCCGCGCCGTCACCCGTCTGGCGCATGAACTTCCGTGTCGTAGTAATATTCCCCGCGAGCCTAGCCCCGGTGTCAGAGCCCGTACCATAGACGGTATCGCCAAGCAAATCCCAAATGGTGTCGGTGGCTACAGATCCCGCGCCACCTGCCGCATTCAGGGTTGTGCCTGACATCGACAGGTTGGTGCCAAGGGTTATCTCCTCCCAGTCGCCCGCGCCCGCCGCCGCACCACGGCCTAGCAGCTTCGATATTGCTGCCGAAGGGGTCAGGTTCGCATAGGGCAGGTCTCCCGTGACATGAGAGGCAAGGTTTATCAGCGCCCTCACGAGGTCTTGCCCAGAGAGGGTGATGTAGTCAGGAGCGCCAGACACCGTGACGGCGGCGTGATGCTTGGGGTGTCGGTGGTCTTTTCTGGCAGCACTAGCCTCAGACCCATCCGCCGCTGTGTCTCCGTCTATGACGGGGTCAGATGTAGCGTCAACGAAAATCAGGTCGCCGCCTACTATATGGTTCGCAACGTGGTCGGTAACTGCTGTTTCCGCGAATCCCCGCCAACGGCTTGATGTTGAGTCGTACCACAGGGGAATACCGTTGCCGGTGTTCAACTCCATATCCTGGCCGATGGGGAAGCCAAAACGGTTGGCGGCGGCTGAGGATGTAGACTGACTCTTCAAGGTCAGCGCGAAGCTCCCGACGTTGATGATAAGTATCAATCGCCCGTCACTGCCACCAGCAAGTCCGGTGATATTCCATGCATCATCAGAACTCAGGCGCAGGACACTTGCAGTGGAGAGTCCGGCGGGGTCATAGTCGTTTACGCTGGCCGTGATTGCTGCCGGGGTCAGGTCGCCCGTGAACGCAACCGTGGTAGCGGGAGCAAGGCTTTGTCCGTCAGCCGCTGCGGAGTGGTCGTGCGATTGGGCGTGGTCGTTAGCATGAGCCGTGCCGTGCGTTAGGGGAATCCCCTCCACGTAGCAGGCCCCCACCCGCACGGTGTTGGAGTCGTCGCTGAACGGGTTATTGGGCGTCGGATAGGCAATTACGCCACCAGGAGCTACCCCGTCGTCCAGTCTATGCCCTACGTCCCCGACAAGGCGTATTGAGGCGGTGGCGCTCGTCATGCCCATCTGGATGCTAGAGGAGTTGGAGATAAGCCCGACCCAGTATGAGGTCTGGGCGGCCAACGTCGGCGGCGTGGTCGTGAACGGGAACTCCTTCCAGGAGCCGGTCGCGCCCGTATCTGTGATAGTCGCCTCATCCGAGGTGTCG
>Ga0209002_10003326_pt1 | contig 12768 bp, 8 predicted proteins | sample Rifsed16ft2_FD_184010 | JGI IMG/M metagenome (GOLD analysis project Ga0209002, IMG submission 184010) | Soil microbial communities from Rifle, Colorado, USA - sediment 16ft 2 (version 2) | ecosystem: Environmental > Terrestrial > Deep subsurface > Rock core/Sediment | place: Rifle, Colorado...
CCATGAACTCCTGCGGCTCACCGTACCGACTGGTGACCGCGTAGTAGCCCACCGTCTGGTAGCCCCACGACGCGTCGTAGGGGTGCTCCGTCACCGGCAGCAGCTCGATGTGCGTGTAACCCATCTCCTTCACGTAGGGGATCAGCCGGTCGGCCAGCTCACCGTAGGTGAACCAGCGATTGTTGTCCGCCCAGTCGCGCATCCACGCGCCCAGGTGCACCTCGTAGATCGAAATCGGCGATGCTAGCCAGTCGCGCTTTTCTCGCGCCGCCATCCACTCCGCGTCGCCCCACGTGTACTTGCTCAAGTCCGCTACAATCGAGCCGGTCTTCGGCCGCAACTCGGCCTGGAACCCATACGGGTCGGCCTTCAGAAATGGCGTATCCCCCAGCCGCGAGCGGATCTCAAACTTATAGATCATCCCCTCCCGCAACTCGGGCAGAAAGATTTCCCACATGCCCGACGAGCCGCGGCCGCGCATCGCGTTTACGCGCCCATCCCACCCGTTGAAGTCGCCCACCACGCTCACGCGCCGCGCGTTCGGCGCCCACACGCCAAAATGCACCCCGCGAACGCCGGCCACCTCGCGAACATGCGCTCCCAGCTTCTCGTACTTTTGGTAATGCGTACCCTCGCCCACCAGGTGCAGGTCGAAGTCGGTCAACAGCGGCGGAAAGGCGTACGGGTCGTAGGTCTCTTCACACCTCCCATCGGCAAAGGCCACGCGCAGCCGGTAGGCCGTCGGGTTCCCCAGCACTCCGTCCGAGTTAGGCAGCAGCGCCTCAAAAACCCCGTCAGGATGGATTCGCTGCGCGGCCACAGACGGGGCGCCCCCGGCCGGTACTACGTGCACCTTCGCGGCTCGCGGCTGGAAGGCGCGGATGGCGATTCGCTTCTCGCCCTCGCGTTCCACCGGGTGCGGCCCCAGGTAATGGAACGGGTCGGCGTGCTCGGCGCGCCGGATTTGCTCGATTTCAGTCTGTGTTGGTGGTGTCATAGTCGATGGCCGCACCGCCGGTGGTACCTCGGCCAAAGGCGGTTGGGACAAAGGTGGCTCGGACGGCGGTGCCTGAGCCTGAGGTTGCTCGGACAGTGGTTGGACGACCGGTGCTGCTTCAGCCTGAGGCGGCTCGATTGGTGCCGGCACGGCTTCAAGCGGCTCAACCGGTGGTGGCACAGCCCCGGGTGGGTCTTCAGGCTTGCTCAGGGCGGGTTTAGCGGCAGCTCCCCCCGCGCTGACCATCACTTCCCGCAGCAGTTCGGCGAACTCTTCTGGTCTGGCCATGTCCTCGCCCCCCGCGAAAACCTGGACGATGGAGGCCCTATTCTACTCGACCTGCCCGCCTTCCTGGTAGGGATTCCGGTCCCCGGGCCGCAGCCCGAAGCTATCCCTCCCGCGGTGCCGCAGAAAGCCGAAACTGATCCGCCATTCAAACCGCGCCGCGCCTCGCGGGTGGAAGACGATCCCCACGTGGTGCGCCATATTGCCCTTGGTCCGGAACGGCAGCTCGATAATGTATCCCAGCCGGTACCACACGCCGTCGTAATCCCATTCTGGTGGTGTGCTGAGCGACACACCGTTCACCGACTCCAGCCGCGACCTCCGGAAGTGCGGCGTCACCCCGCCGTAGAACCCCTGGCTGTTCGTCAGCAGCCGCTCGTACCGCACTCCGGCGTACATTTCGTTCGAAAGCCGCTCTGTGAACGTCTGCGTGCCCACCGTGAAAAAGTCGCGGTGCTTCACCGGCGCCCACATCAGCTCCAGCGCCAGCCGCCCCGACGGCCCAATCCCTCTGCGCGTCATGCTCCGTATGTCTCTCACGTAGGCAAAGTAGAGCTGCCGGCTCAGCCCGTCCCGGTCAAATATCCCCAGCCCCACGCGCCACTGGCTGTACGGCAGCACCCACGGCTTGTAGATGTCCTGTGGCTTGCGGGCATCGCTGTGCGTGTTGAGGTGCTGAACCGCGGCGGCCGCGCTCTCATTCGCGGGCGTCTCCGATGCCGACTCTTCGGGGAAGGGAACGAGGCCGCACGCCTGCCTTCCCTCCGGCACGTCGAGCCCCGGGAAAAATCCGCTCTGGCTCGCGAGCGCCATCCGGTCTTTTTTCTCCCGCGGCAGCGTCATCTCCGGCTTGTACGGCCGCATGAACGACTCGTTGAACCCGCCCAAATCGCGCACGCCCCAGAATGCGTTCTTGTCCTTGTACAGGTTCACGTCCACGCCGCGCTCAAACTTACTGTCGCGGTTGATGTCTGGACTCATCGCGTGCTTCCGCTGCTCCACCATCGCATAAACCGGCAGCGGAACGGCCGCGGCCCCCGGCTCGAGCGTCGAGTAGTTGTTGTTCGGCGCAAACTGGTCGTGCGACGACGCCAGCACGCTCCGCACCGTTCCCCCCAGCTTGTCCACTTCAAGGAACAAATGCTCGGAGTCGTGGATGTGCTGGTTCGGGTGGCCCTCGTCGAACGGGTAGTAATACCAGTATTCCACCAGCCACGACCCGCCGTACGATCGCGTACGGTAATACACCGTGCAACGCTTCAACCGCTGTTCGCCCAGCGCGGCATACACCGTCTCGTATTCCGGCTGCGTCTTCCCGCTTCCAATCTTTCCCAACTCGCTCCAGATATTCACGTCCGCAGGCAGAACATTCTCATCTGGCGCAAATTGCAGCACCGGCGCATAGAGCGCTACCTCCGGCCTCACCCGGAAAAATGACCACTCGTACGGCCCTCCCGGCGCGCCCTTCTCCAGGCTGACTGCAAGCGCCTCAACACTCGCAAGGGCGGTCGAACCTCCGGCAAGAAGCATTTGTGCCTTCAGCCCTGCTGCCGTCCAGGAAGATTCCGGTTGCGCCGCGACGCCCGGTTTGACAGGGTCAACAATGGCCACCGGGTCGCTTGCTCCGACTAGCACCAGGAAGTCGCGTGCGTCGCCGTGCTGCCCGGCCAGTAATTCGTATCGCCCACCCATCGGCAGTTCGTAACTGAGGACGCGCGGCGCATTTGCACGCGGGCTCAACACAAACAGCATGCCGCTCGCATTCGCATAAAATTCTCTGCCATCCTCATGCAGCGCCGCACCTCGCGCCTCGCGGCACCGGCTCTCCTCGACCTGTCCCAAATCATCCACGAGGCAGACCTTTCCCTCTCGCACAGCCGTGAAGAACTGCCCCGGCAACCGGTGCTGCGACACAGGAGTCGCCCCGTCGCCGATCGCCGTCACCTTCTGTGTCAGATCCACAACCTGCGTTCTCCCATCGGACAACACCAGGAGCAGCTTCGTTCCGCTCCGCGAAAGCTCCACGCGCTCCGCCTTCGTGCTCGGCGATGCCAGCGCAATCGTCCGGTATCGCCACTGGTTTTGTGAGAGCGGCTCAGCCGGCGTTGCCAGCACGATTCTCCCCGGCGCGCGCCCCACCGCAACGACATCCACCAAGGGATTGGTCCCCGGCCGTTTGTCAGCGGCCTGCAGGAAGGGAACGAGAGGGGCAACAACAATCGCGGCCAGTAGGACACCGGCCGCATGTCTAAGGATTTTCAATACCGCGCGTGGCTCGTTCACGGGCTCCGCTACGTTGCGTTTCGCCTCGAGCGCAGCCGGAAAGCAGCCAAACCGCGGCAGGCAGCGCATGGACGTATTCAGCGAAAATCTGCCAGCCCTTTCTTATCGTGTTTCCACTCCCCGCGCAAGCCATCCCGGCGGCTATCCATTCTTTCTCAACCACGCTTCCGCTTGGCCTGCGCCTCGATCTGCTTCAGGTGGTTCAGGTCGTGCCCTGCGAACATTTCCACTACGCGCCGGATGGTTTCCTTGCCGCGCTCGGCGTGCATTCCGTAGTTCGACCACTTCTTTGCTGACAGCGACTTCAGCAGCGCCAGGTTGGCCTCGCGCAGCGCGAGGAAGGTCGCCAGCGATCGCTTCGGGTCACGCCGCGCGTACTGTCCGTCCCTTGCCCAGTCATCCTGGTCAAACGCTTGGATCGGTGTGCCGTTCTTGCTCAGGATCGTCCGCACGCGGTATCCGCCCACCAGTTCTGTGTCCGCCAGGTGCGCGAGGATCTCCGCGATCGACCATTTCCCCTTCGCCGGCCGCCGTCGCATCCGCGACGGCGTCAGCTTCCGCACCAGCCGTTCAAGTTTCTTGGGCGTCGCCGCTTGTACGCGCAGCGGGTGCTGCCCGCTCAGATTCCCGAGGATTCTCTTGATGTACTGCTTTGGTGTCTCTTTCATATCTCCCCCCTGTAGTTCCGTCGCAAGCCAATCCCGGCCAGCCTGTGGCACCTCGCACCGCCCGTCAATAGCCATTATGGTTTTCTGCCCGACCCTCTCCGCCGTTGCCTCTTGCCCGAATTGGCGGTAGAGTCCCGTCAACTATGTCGCGAGGCGGTGGCGCGCAATGCACAAACGACGAGCACTCGCATCCCTCCTTACGGTTTTTCTGGCCATGACTCCTGCCGACCTCAGTCCGCAAGAGCGCACCCAGGGCCGCTCGATGACCATCTCTCGCCACGGCATCGTTGCCGCCGAATCGTCACTGGCCGCGCAGGCCGGCCTCGCCATGCTCGAAAGCGGCGGCAACGCCATTGACGCCGCCGTCGCCGCCAACGCCATGATGGGCCTCGTTGCCCCCATGTCCAACGGCATCGGCGGCGATCTTTTCGCTATCGTTTTCGACGCCAAATCCGGCAAGTATTACGGCTTGAACGCCAGCGGCTGGGCCCCGGCCGGGCTCAGCGTTGAGCACCTTCGCAGCAAAGGTCATCGCCGCATGCCGCAACTCGGCATCCACAGCGTCACCGTTCCCGGCGCCGTGGACGGTTGGAACGCCCTCCTCACGCGTTTTGGCCGCAAGAAACTTGCCGACGTCCTGGCCCCTTCCATCCGCGCCGCCGAAGAAGGTTTTCCCGTGACCGAATGGGTCAACGAGGTTTGGACCCGCGCCGTCACCCAGGCCGGCCCCGACAGCAGTATCCCGCTCACCTATCTCGTGAACGGCCGCGCCCCGCGCGTCGGAGAAATCTTCCGCAATCCCGACCTGGCCTGGTCCTATCGCCAAATCGCAGCCAACGGCCGCGACGCCTTCTACAAGGGTGAAATAGCCCGCCGCATCCTCGACTTCTCCGCGCGCGAAGGCGGCACCATGACCGCCGCCGATATGGCCGAGTTCTCGAGCGAGTGGGTGGACCCCATCTCCACCACCTACCGCGGCTGGACCGTCCTCGAGATGCCGCCCAACGGCCAGGGCATCGCCGCGCTCGAGATGCTCAATATCCTGGAAAACTTTCCCCTCGCCGAGTACGGCCACAACTCCGCGCGCGCCCTCCACACCATGATCGAGGCCAAGAAGCTGGCTTACGCCGACCTGCTCCGTCACATTGGCGAGCCACGCGCAAGCCGCCTGCCCGTCTCCGGCCTGCTCTCGAAGGATTATGCCCGCACCCGCGCAAAGCTGATTGATCCCGCGCGCGCCAATTGCGCCGTCGAGGCCGGCACGCCTCCGGCCGTCGGCAACGACACTATCTACCTGAGCGTGGTGGATCGCGAAGGCAACATGGTCTCCCTCATCCAGAGCAACTACGTCAGCGTGACCTTCGGCTCCGGACTGGTCGCGCCCGGCACCGGCTTCGCCCTCCACAACCGCGGCGGGCTCTTCAGCCTCGACCCTGCATCGCCCAACGCACTCGCCGGCCGCAAGCGTCCGCTCCACACCATCATTCCCGCCTTTCTCGAAAAGGGCGACGTCCGCATCGCCTTCGGCATCATGGGCGGCTGGAACCAGTCCCAGGCCCACGCACAGTTCGTCGCCAACCTGGTGGACTTCGGCATGAACATCCAGCAGGCCCTCGAAGCCGCCCGCTTCACCAAGTCCACCTTTGCCGGCTGCGACGTGGAGATGGAGTCGCGCATCCCGGAAAGCGTTCGCTCCGAGCTCGCCTCCCGCGGCCACAAGATTGAGCTGCTCGGGACTTTCTCTCCGGATGTGGGCGGCGGCCAGGCTGTCCAGCGCGATTTCCCCGCGCGGGTCAATTACGGCGCTTCCGACCCGCGCAAAGACGGCGCCGCCCTCCCGCAACTCCCGCGCGAAAACTAGCCGTTTCCATCCTGTCTTGATCGTCAAATTAGCCTTGTCAGACGGCTGGTTTTTCGTCTTTCGAGAGTACTGGCCCTTCAGTGCTAGAACTCGCTCGGCTTGCGGCCGCCATCGAACCTTTTCTTCCACTTTTCTGCCGTTGACGACTACCTGATTGCACTTGCGCACGGCTGTTCCTTCCCCCACCTTTCCATCTCTCCCCATTTCAAGGTGTTAGGGAACCACTCTCTGGCTTTCTGTTTGCTTCTTAAGCCTTCGGAACACGGACGGCCCCCCGGCCGGGTTCCACGCGCTCTTACCCGAGGTGAAGAATATGTTTCTGCTTCGCTCGCTAATAGGGGGGACGCTGGCTGTTGTTGCTTTTCTGAATCTCAGCCCGGCCCGGCCGCAAAACAAACCACCACATCCTCTGGCCGGCACCTATCGCTGCGACAGCATCCAGGTCGAAGGCATGAAGAAGCGCTGCACCAGCCCGCCGCTGGTCCTCAACTCCGACGGCAGCTATCAGCTCTGGAACGAGCAGGGCACCTTCATGGTGCTCGGTAAGTACGTGGTCCTCTCCGAATCGCGCAAGCGCGGCCCCGGCCTCTTAAAGAAGGGCCGCGAGATCATCTTCGAGTATTACCACCAGAACCGCAAATTCACCGTCAACTTCAAGCGTGTGGATGCGCCGCCTCCCGGCTCCGCCTTCTCCTGAGGTTCACCGGCGGCTGCCCGTGCCGGCCACTTTACTTTGGCTTCTTCCACAGCTCCCAGAACAGTTTCACCGTTGCCGGCGCGTGTCCCGCGTAGTGGTTGTTGGCGTAGGCAAAGATCGAGATGCTGCGCTGGTTGAAGTTTCTGCACGCCTCCACCCATTCCTCCAGCTCCCGCCGACGGTTGACAATCGTCTTGTCCCAGCTTTTCGTCTTCTCTTCGATGCCTTTGCGGTCGCCCAGCCAGCGGACGTAGGTGAAGTCCGCGGTAATCGGGTCGTCTTTCGCCAAAATCTCCGTGGGACGCGGCATCCACGGGTGGTCAATCAACGCTAGCGCCATGCCCCGCTGCCGCAGCACGTCATACAGCTCCGCGCCCAGCCAGTTCTTGTTCCGCACCTCCACCGCAAATCGCCTGTCCTTCGGCAGCTTGCCCAGAAACGGCTTCAGCCGCGCTAGGAATTCGTTCACGCTGGGAAAGGCCTTCTTATTGAAGTACGGGAACTGGATCAGCAGCGGCCCCAGCTTCTCCTCGAGCAGCTCCATTGTCGAAATGAATCCCCGCATCTCCGCGTCGCAATCCGCGAGCGCCTTTTCATGCGTAATCGTCTGCGGCACCTTGGCCGCAAATAGAAAACCCTTCGGCGTGCGCGCGTACCAGTTCCGCACCATGCTCGCGCTGGGGATGCGGTAGAACGTGCTGTCCACCTCTACCGTGTCGAAGTGCTGCGCGTAATAGCTCAGGTATTCCGCCGGCTTGAGCTCCGCGGGGTAGAAGCTCCCCAGCCAGCCCGCCGCCGTAAACGCCGATGTCCCCAGTCGGATCGTCGCCTGCGCCTTCATCGTGCCGAGATTCTACCTCGCCTCCTGTCTCATTTCGCTCTGCGCTCCAATGGTTTTTCTCCGGCACGCCTGTTGCACTCCCACTCACCCTCCGCCGCACCTGTAAGCCACTTTTGCAGTGCTCTTCAAAGTCGCGCCACCAGCCACCTCATTTCACGCTTCTTACCGCCTTGTCAGCAAAAGCCGTGCTCCTCAGTTTGGCCGCCCAGTTGTCCTTCTTCCTTGCATCACCGGCTCACACCAGCCGGCACTGGGGGGAAGATGATTACCAGCGCTTTGCAGCAGGACAGTTACGAGGAATCGCCGGAACAGCGGATGCGGAAGGCCGTCCTGGCCTCGACTGTCGAGGAATGGATTTCCGGCCCGCTTCGCCGCAGTCGTGAAGCCGAAGAATACCTCTTCAACAATGAGCGCGACTTCCGCCAGGTCTGCGAATCGGCCGGCCTCAACCCGGACTACTTCCGCGCTCGCCTGCAGCGCCTTCACAAAACCAGCGCCTGCCCGGCCAGTCTCGACATGTCCCGCAACTAGCCGCCCCGGGCACGCACTTCCGGCCGCGCGTCACGTCCCGCTGCAACACCAACCGCCTACTCTTCCGGGAAGTGCCCCACGATAATCATTTCGTACGGCAGGTTTCTTTCTATCCCATGTGGCCCCGCCGTCTTGGCAATCTTCGCGATCTCAAACAGGTTGATTCGCGGGATCCCCAGCACACGCATTCTGTAACCCTTTTTCTTGTCTTTCACGGCACTCGCCGCCCTCGTCCCCTCCACAAACACCATCCGCCTCGGCCCGTCCACCACAATGGCGCCCTCCGCATCCCTGACAATGGCCATCACCGTGTAGCCATCCTCCCTCTTGTGCGGCGGCCCGGCCAGCTCGATCACAAACTCAGCGTAGTTGTACCTCGACTGCGGCGAGATCAGCGTCACCGCGCTGCTCGTGGACTGCACCGTCACCGGGATCTTTTCGTAGTAGGGAAACGCCGTCTGCGCGTTATACGCCGTAAAGCCCTCAATGGGCACGAACGACTTCAAAATATCATTCGGGCCAATCCCCGTTACCGGATGCACCTCAAACACGTGTTTCGGGTTCGTGTCCGTGGGCTTCGGCACCGGGTCAAACTGCTTCTGCTCCTTGCTCGACGGGTGCTCAAACCACAGCCTCCACACCCCCTTCATCGTCACTCCCGCGTCCTTCCCCTCGTTCGCTTTCACAAACAGCAGCGCGTTTTTCTGCGACGCCTCGGCGGCGTTCACGATCTCCACCACAATCGGCAGTCCTGCTTCCGGTGCCCGCCCGGACATGTGCAGGTCTCCATCGTCGCCGTTGTCCTTCACCCGGTTCGGTTTCTTGTGTGCATGGTCAATCGTGAATTTCTCCTCAATCGTCGCCCGGTTTTTGTACTTTGCAACCCACGCCTTCTTGAGCACCACGCGCCCGGCGCGCGCCCCCACCGGCGCCGCCAGCAGCGCGATCAGCAGGGCCGCACTCATTCGCCGCATCGTGCCCTTCATGCCTTCGCTCCTTCCGTCGCCTTCTTCTGCGGCTCTCTCCCCGCCGCCCGCAGGTTGACGATCTTCTTCAGCATGTCAAACCAGAACGGCGCTCCCAGCGACACCGCAATTGCCGTCAGCAGCCACCCCAGCAGGTGTTCACTCAGCAGGCCCCAGATCCACGACCCGGCCAACGAGCAGTGCTGAAAAAAGGCGCGGCCGGGAATCGATTCGTTCTCGCCTGCGTGCTCAACTTTTTTAAGCACCTCTCGGCACGTGCAGGCCAGGCTGTCTTCCTTCTTCTTCCCGGCCACCACGTCTGTGATGCACTGGTCATTGGCGGCCGCGGCCGTCTTGCACTCGGCCAGGCAGCGCTTCCCTTGATCTCCGGCCTTTTCTTCCGCCACCATCCGGTTGAACTTCCTGAACTCCTCTCCCCAGCCCAGCAGTTGCCCGAGCAGCTTCTCCTCTTCCGCAGTCAGCTTTTCCATCGTGACGCCCGTTTCGTAAGGCTGCGAGGGCTCGGGCGATTCCGGGTTCGTGTACTCCACCGTCAGCGGCTTCTCCGTCCGCGCTTTGGCCTGCTCGACGATCGCCGCGCGCAGCGTTGGGCTCGTCCACAGCGTCTGCGCGATCTGCATCGTGTCGGCGTTCGTCGCCAGCGTTACCGCCACGGCCACCACCGCCACCCACACTGCGGAACCTCGCTTGTACCACCCCGAGACGCGATCCATTGCATCGTTGTACCAGTTTTCGATCCGGCCCTGAACTTCCTCGAGCTTCGCGCTTCCGCTCGTCCCCTGCAGGATCGTCTCGAGCGACCTCTTCAGCGGCCCGTCCCCGAGCTTGGTCACCTTGTCCAGCACCTCTTGTGCGTTTCCGCCGCCGGCCGCCGGCTTCGCCACCAGGTCCGTCAGTACCTGCGCAAATGTTCGCGCCGGGATGTACGACGGCCGCTTGCCCTCCTCGGCCAGTGCCCGCACCAGCGGGTGCCCGTAAAACTGCGCCGTCATCCCGCCTGTCGTCCCGGGCCCGTCCAGCATCCCGCGAATCCCTACTTCGAGCGTCTTCGACCGCCGCTTCAGTGCCCCGGCAATCCCTTCATTCACCGTCGTGCACATCAGCGCCAGCAGCAAGTACACAAACACCAGGCCCAGCGTCACATCCAGAAAGATAAAGTTCGTCATCGGGGTTTCTCCACGCGAGCAGTCAATCTTGTCGCGCAGTATATACCACTCGAATATCTACGCAAGCCGGAAGCAGCGGCCCGTCCCGCCGGTAGGGTTTCCTCGACCGCCTCAGCAGCCACGGGACGCCGGCAGCCGGAGGAGCCTTTCAGCTTGCCCTTCCAGCAATGAAAAGGGCCGGTCGCTTTCGCGACCGGCCTTGGATGATTCCTGGTAGCGGGGGCTTGCAACGCTTTCAAACTGCCCACATTCCCTATTGAAATCCCATGGCTTGGGACAGCCCAAAGGGTCGCACCTTTGATTCTTTCAAGCGAGGCGAAAATGCCTGGCAAACTGGCGAGAGATGGTACCAATCGCGGCGGAGCGAGGCCTGGCGCAGGTCGCAAGCTGACGGCGAACACCACATTAGCTCCAAATCATTGATTCGAAAAGAATAAACGCGATTCGATTCCGTCCCAACCCCCCCACCGCCAAAGATAGAGCCGAGGCAAGGATCATCCGCAGAGCAGACCGAAGCCACCATTGGAAGAGCGCGGGTGACCTGCTCCTGGCCTTACCCGGAATAGCCAGGCCACACAGAGCGCAACCATCGGACTCTTGACGCCTGTACAATTTCTTGCACGTGTGGGCTCTGAATGATATACTGCGCTCCCTTTTCCCCGAAGGGTTTGGAATGAAATAGTCTCGTCCCTTTTCCCCCAAGGGCGTGGAAAGTGTAGCGTGCGAGTGACTCTCCTAAAGAGCGACCGCTGGAGAGGACGGCGCAAGCGTCTCCTCTCACCTCTCGTGCGGTGCCTAGGTCGGACACGCCTTTTGGCCGGTTCGCTTCAGGTGGCAGGCGCGCTGCTGTTTTTGCTTTTCATCGCTGCCGTCGAGGGAGCCCCTGCCCAAACGGTCACCAGGCCCGGCATGGACATCCCCCGTGTTAGCCGGCCGCCGAAACTCGAAGACTTCCTGGACATGCAGCCCAACTCGGAGCTAGCCGATCAGCTGGCAAAGGTCGAAAGCTTCATCCAGCGCAATCCCAAAGACGGAGCTCCCTCCAGCCAACGCACCGAGGTCTACCTGGGCTACGACGACAAGAACTTCTACAGCATCTTCATCTGCTTCGATAATGAACCAGGCGACGTCCGCGCAAGGATGGTCCGGCGCGAGGACATATCGGGTGACGACGCCGTGGAGTTGATGCTCGATACTTTCAATGATCAGCGCCGCGCCTACGCCTTCCGCGCCAATCCCTTTGGGATCCAACTGGATTCCCTTTTTACCGAAGGGGGCGAGGACGAAGATGCTGAGCGTCCCGGCTTCGATCCTTCTTACGACACACTCTGGCACTCCCGGGGGAAACTCACCGATCGCGGCTATGTAGTCTGGATGGCCATTCCCTTTAGGAGCTTGCGCTTTTCCTCTAAGCCGCAGCAGACTTGGGGAATTCTTCTCAACCGTGATATCCCTCGCCTGAACGAGGAAACTTTCTGGCCGCAATACTCTCTCCGCATCGAAGGTCGACTCAATCAAATGGCAACTGCGAACCGCCTGCAAAGCATTTCCCCCGGCCGCAACATTCAAGTGATTCCTTATGGCCTCTTCCGCACCTTTCGCGCCCTGGATACCCGCGACCCGCACGTGCCCCAGTTCCAACAACGCACTGAAGTGGACGGTGGCCTGGACGCCAAGTTTGGGCTCAAGGACAGCATGGTCGTGGACGTGGCTGTGAACCCCGACTTTAACCAGGTGGAGTCGAATGAGCCCCAGGTGACGGTCACGGAGCGCTTTGAAGTCTTCTTCCCCGAGAAGCGCCCCTTCTTCCTCGAAAACGCCAACTATTTCCAGACTCCCATTAATCTCGTTTTCACGCGCCGCATTGCGGATCCCCAATTCGGGGTGCGGACGACGGGCAAGCTGGGTCCCTATGCCCTGGGCGCCTTTGTGATCGACGATCAGGCACCCGGAAGGAGCGTGCTCCCGGATGACCCGCTGTACGGCAAACGCGCTCTGTTTGGGATCTTTCGGGTCAGCCGCGACATCTTCGAACAATCCACCATCGGCTTCATCTTCACCGACCGCGAATTTGCGAATAGCTACAACCGCGTGCTTGGCTTCGACGGCCGGTTCAAACTAAGCCCGAACTGGGTGGCGGGGTTCCAGGCCGTTACCAGTTGGACCCAGTTCCTCGATGGCAGCAAACGTGCCGGCTCCGCCTACAATGCCACGCTGAATCGCAGCGGGCGCTCGCTCGAGTATAACTTTGCTTACAATAGCTTCAGCCCCGGCTTCTTCACTCAGTCCGGCTTTGTCGAACGCAGGGATATTCACGACTTTAAGCAGGTGGTCGAGTACCGTTTTCGTCCCGAAGGTAAGTACCTCATCTCCTGGGGGCCGAGAATCGCATCTGAGGGCGTTCTCGACCACACCGGCCTGCGCCTCGACTTCACTCAGGGCAACTCCATCAG
>Ga0209002_10003328_pt1 | contig 12765 bp, 9 predicted proteins | sample Rifsed16ft2_FD_184010 | JGI IMG/M metagenome (GOLD analysis project Ga0209002, IMG submission 184010) | Soil microbial communities from Rifle, Colorado, USA - sediment 16ft 2 (version 2) | ecosystem: Environmental > Terrestrial > Deep subsurface > Rock core/Sediment | place: Rifle, Colorado...
CCACGCCGATTCTGATCTCGTTCGAAGATTGAGTCGTTTGCTGCTCCAATTGGACAAACAGCCGCAACAGCCGGAAAAAATTCGCGGCGACCTGGTCAAACTGGCGCGTCGCGCCTCGGCCGCCCGCATCGGGCACCCCGAAATTCGACTTTATCTCGATGCAGCAATTCAGATTCTGCCTGGCCGGTAGGTCTATATCTTGTAGCGGCGTTTAGGCCGGCACGCCTGGCTGCCGCATGGGAATGCCCGCCTGGACAGTCCGTGTGAAAACTCGCGTGGCTCGTCAGGGGCAGGGCGCTAGAACCGGGAGGCACCCAGCACCAAGCACTCGACCCCGGGCGCCGAGCCCCCAGGCACCTGCCTGGGGGACAAAGAACGAACCCGGTGGCGGGTGCCACCGGGCTCGGCGTGGATGCGTTTTCAGACAAACTCTGCAGGCAGCCGCTGCGCGCAGCCTTACTAGAAATTCAACTTCAACCCAAACTGGAACTGCCGCGGATCGAGCGCTGCAGTAGGCTCGCCGGCGCTGCAGGTCCCAGCGACGGGATTGCACAACGGGCTCACGTCGCCGACGTTGAAACGGTTGAACAGGTTGAACATATCGGTGATGAACTCAAGGTTCAGCTTCTCGCCAAAGTAGAACTTGCGCGAAACGCGCAGGTCCCACTGGAAGAAGTTGGGCCGCACAAAGGCGTTTCGCCCCAGGTTGCCCGTGCAGCCGAAGCCGAACGGGGTCGTCACCCCCGGCACCGCCACGTCGCACACCGTGGGGGGGACAAAGTTAACGCCGGGGATGAACGGCGACGATACCCCGCCAGAAGAAGCCACCGACGGCCGGTCCGTGTTCGACCCGAAGTCCAAGCTTAGGTCCGTGCCGGTGAGGACGCTGAAGGGCCTGCCTGAAGCCACCTCGATGATGGGGGCGACGATGAAGTCAGCCAGAAACTTGCGGTGCCAGCCCTCGTCGGTGCGCTTGAAGGGGCTTTCGAACACCGCGCTCGTCACCCAGCGGTGCCGCTGATCAAACGTGGAGTTGCTCCGCTCCAGGTCCGGCCGGCGGTTATCCTGCGGCGTCAACAGCGTCTGCAAGTCAGTGGAGTCGTCAATCGCATGAGACCAGGTGTAACTCGAGAGGAACTCGAAGTGCCGCGAGAAGCGCTTCGAGACCGCCACGGTCAAGCCGTGATAGACGGAGTTGCCGGAGGACTCCTGCTGGTCCACATCGCCCCAAGGGACCTGCACGGGGGCGAAGGTGGGCGCCTGGCCCGAGAGCGAAGTGATCAGCGTGGTGGCGAAGCTGCTCAGACCGGTGAAGCCGCCGATCGCCGGAAGTGCAAACGACGGATTCGGTCCCGATGGCCGGAAGAAGTTGAAAGCGGCAGCGGTGCCAATCAGGCCCACCGGTGTTCCCGAACAGTCGTTCGTGGTAAATCCGGTTCCCAGGATCCCCGGCACGTTCAAGAAAATGCTGCCGGCACCAGGGGTGAGGATGTCGAAGCAACCGGGCACACCGGTTCCGCGCGGAACGACGGCCGTCCGTGGGTCGCTTCCCGGCAGAATGAGGCCGGCTCCGAGGGCCCGGCTGGCATTGAGGGTCAGCAGCCTGGGGTCAGGCTGGTTAATATTGCGCGGCCGATTCAGATGCAAGGCGCGCGTGTAGGTGTAGGAAAGGCTGAGCTTATAGTCCTTCGCCAGCTTTTGCTCGACGGTCAGGTTGCCTTGCTGGGCGTAGCCATAGACGAAATTGCCGGCCACGGGCAGTGTGAACGGCAGAGCACCGATGGGGAAGCCCGCCGTGATGAAAGTCTGGTTGTTAAAAAACGGGCTGTTCTTGGGATCGAAGCGCTGCTGGCCCGCCAAGTAAACGACGCCGGGGATGCCGGTGGTGTTCAATATCCCCTGAAAGATGGACGAGGCGTTGAACGCGCCCGGATTGAGGGCAATCGGCGTGGCAGATGGCGTACCGCCGAAGTTGATCAACTGCGTCGAAAGCGCGCCCTCCGCGGTGAATGAATTAAACGCCACAGCCAGCAACGGGTGGTCGAAGAAGATCCCGTAGCCAGCCCGGAGCACGGTGTTGCCATTGCCGGCCGGGTCCCACGCGAAGGCAAACCGCGGCGACCAGTTGTTTTTGTCGCGTGGGATGCCTTCGACCACGTTGAAGGCCGCCTCGGCCGCGACGTTCAACGGGGTGGTCGCCGCGAACAGCGGCGTCACCTCGACGTCGTAGCGCACGCCGTAGTTGAACGTCAGCCGCTGATGGACCCTCCAGCTATCCTGGATAAAAAACGCAAAGGTCTTGTTCGAGAATGGCCGGTTCGAATTGCCGATGCCCTGGACGAATATGGAGGGTATCCCCAGCCCGTAAGCCTGTACGGCAGAAAAGCCGGGAACGGTCACCGGTCCCACTGAATCTGGCAGACCAAAGGTGCTCGCCGAGAGCCCGCCGAAGTTGAACAGGCCACCGAAGTTCAGTTCGAAGATCTGTTCCTTCTTCGAGCGGAGCTGGACGAGGTTGATATCGCCGCCGAACTTGAAGGTGTGACGCCCCTTGATCCAACTCAGGTTGTCCGTCCACTGGAAGCGGCGCTCGATGCGGTCCACGGTGGAGAATGGCTCCCGGCCGAAGAAGGCGAAGCCGGCGATATTCACTGCCACCTGGTCGCCGCCGGCGAGCCGCGAGAAACCATAGTGCACGCCGCGGCGGGCAAACTGGAAGCGGGCCTCATTGAGCCAGTGGGCGGAAAAGGAGGACTGGTGCTGGCCGACGATGGCAAGGTCCCGCGACTGTTGCACCGACGTGCGCGAGCCGGCATTCTGGCCAAAATTCTGGTTCTGGGCGTTCACCTGGATGCCGGTGATCAGCGAGGGCGACACGCTGACTCGCACAAACGAGTTATTCCGCTGGTTCCACTGGTGGTCGAGCCGCGCCGACCACTGGCTGGTGCCCTCGGAAACCGGGTAGTTGCCGCGCAGGTCGTTCAAGCCGACGAACGACAAAGGCAGCAGCGCCCCGCTCGTTGCAAATCGGTCGATCCCCGGTCTTCCGCCGAGCCCCACTGCTGACCCCCCACGGGCCAGCGCGAAATAGGGGGCCCGCAAGGCGGCCGGGAGGGCAGTAATGTTCACAAACGTCGCCTGTCCAGCAGTCAGCAGGCCCGGGGTGGGGCCGATCAACGGCACCAAGTCAGCCGGCACAGAGGTCGAAACTAAGTTGAAATTATTCTGACCGATATTGGTGAAGCCGGTCTCCTGGCGGCGGGTCGTCTCGTAGGAAAAGAAGTAGAAGCTCTTGTCCTTCTTGATGGGGCCGCCGAGAGTGGCGCCGGCCTGAGCGCGAGTGAAGGCCTGCTTGACCGGCCTCAAGCCGGTGGGCGACGTGGGATCGACTTCCACGGAAAACGGGTTGCGCGCCTGGATGGACTTGTGGCGCAGAAAGCCGAAGACGTTCCCGTGGACATCGTTCGAGCCGCTCTTGGTGACGATGTTGATGACGCCGCCGGTGGCCCGGCCGAACTCCGGCATGTAGTTGCTGATGATCAACTGAAATTCTTGGACGGCTTCCTGGGAGACGGTGGCGCGGATGCCGTTGACCGAGTTATCGACCGCATCAGCCCCATCCACCGAGACCTGGTTCGAACGCGCCCGCTGGCCACCAAAGTTGATGCCGCTGGTCGGGGCCGCCCCGATCGAAGGCGCGCTATCGCGCTGCGCCTGTGAATTGGTCAAGGTGAAGTTGATGTAGTTGCGGCCATTGATCGGAAGGTTTTGAATGCGCCTTTGGGTGACCGTGTCGGAAGTGGCGGTGCGGCTGGTCTCGATCAGTTCGGCGGCTTCGGAGATCGTCACCACTTCCTGGGCCCCAGCCACCTGTAGGGTGGCATCAAACTGCGCTGCCTGGCCGATGGTGAGCACCACCTCGCGGTTGACCAGTTTGGCAAAGCCGCGCGTCTCAAAGCTCACCTCGTAACTGCCCGGAGGAAGTCCGAGAAAGCGATAACTGCCCTCCTGGTCGGTTTCATCCGAACGAGAGAGGTTGGTCGCCAGGTTGCGGACGGTCACCTTGACCCCGGGCACCAGCGCGCCCGAGGGGTCTTTCACAACGCCAAACAGGTCAGAAGCATTCACCTGAGTTTGGGCCAACACGGGTGGCGCAAAAAATGCCAGAACTACGGCAAAAGCAAAAATCGTGCGAAGGGCGGAACGCATGGGGATGCCTCCACTGTCCAGAATAGTGCGTCGGTTCAAGCGAACGCGGGACGACGCGACTGGTGCCAATTTCTCCACTTGTCCCGAGCAGGACTCGAAGAACATCGAGTGCCGACTTTGTACAACAACATCCGCCCTGAGGCAAGCGAAATTTCGATAAGGTTGCCGCAATGCCGCTATTTGCCGGGGATTACAGAAAAGCTGCCGCCTGAGACCCGCATCTGCATAAACGATTTTCGCTTTTCGAGTTTCGATTTTCGAGCCCCAGAATAGCCGCCCGGCTCAGGTCGCCCTCTGGGTGGCCCGCGCCGCCGAAACTTCCAAGAGGACTTCGTGGATCAAATCCAACCCGGCCCGCAGATAATCGGGCTCGGCTCCATAGCCGATGCGGAGGTAGCGATCCATCCCGAAATGATCGCCCGGGACAATCAAGACGCTCTTTTCGTGCAGGATCTTCTCCACCAGCTCGGTGGAATTGACGGGCAGGTTGTACTTCATGAAGGCGATGGCGCCGGCGCGTGGCGGAATGCAGGTAAACATCTCGCCGTGCGCGGCCATCCAGGCTTTCAAAACCGGAAGATTGCTTTGCAGGATGCGCCGCGTGCGCTCGACGATCTTGGGGCGGCGTTGGGGATGGAGGGCGATGCGCGCCAGGAAATCGTTCAGCGTGGACGGGCCGATGGTGAGGTAGTCGTGATAGGCCCAGAGCCGCGCAATCCAATCCGCCGGCGCCACCACCCAGCCCGTGCGGATGCCGGGCAGGCCATAGGCCTTCGAGAGGCCGTTGGTGATGATGACGCGCTCGTAGCGACCCCAGAAACTGGGCGTGGTGCGGCCGTCGAGTTCGGCTCCCTGGTAAACCTCATCCGCCAAAATCCAGCAGCCAGCTTTACTGGCCAGGTTCGAGATCGTTTCCATCTCCGCCTCATCCAGGATTGCGCCCGTGGGATTGTTCGGGTTGCAGATGGCGATCAGCTTGGTGCGCGGGGTGATGAGCGCGCGCAATGCATCGAGATCCAGGCGCCATCCGGTCTCCTCGCGCAGGCGGAGCGGCTCGACCGTGGCGCCGTGGCTCCGGGCGAGTCCCCAGATTTGCATGTAATTCGGAAGCATCAGGAGGAGTTCGTCACCCGGCTCGAGCATCGCCCAGGTGACAACGAAATTGGCCTCGGAGCAGCCGGTGGTCACCAGGATGTTGTCCAGGGTGGCACCCGCATAGCCGGCGGCGATGATGCTCCGCAACTCTTCGGTGCCGTTGGACTGGCTGTAGCCGAGCCCCGTGGCCAGCATCGCTTGGAGCTGTTCCTGGCTCACCAGCTCGCCGAGCGGAATGGGGTGGACACCGCTTTCGGAAAGGTTGTAGCGAACGACATTTTCCCAGGTGGACTGCATCCGTTCCATCAGGAAGGGCTCAATCTTCATCACCGCCTCCAGGGAAGATCACGCGCGGGCAGCGATATTACCTCGGGAAGAGAAATGGGACAACGCAACCGGTTTGCCGGCCGGCGGAGGCCAAGATAGAATGCCTGGGCGATGCCGAACCGTCCTGAGGATTTGCTGCGGGAAGAATTCAACCGCTGGGCCAGCGCCGGCCGCGGCGACGAGATGCAGCAGGAGCATCTCCGCATCACCGAGAAGACGCTTCCGCTCATGGGCATTGAGGCTACCGATCGCATCCTCGACCTGGGTTGCGGCTCGGGCTGGACCAGCGCGCTGCTGGCGCAGATCGTCACCCAGGGCCAGGTGGTCGGCATGGACGTGTCCGATGAAATGATCGGGCGAGCGCGGCGCCATTACCGCGACCTCCTGAACGTCATGTTCCTTGCGAGCGGCGTCGAACAAATTCCCTGGGATGGCGACTTTTTTCACAAGGCGTTTTCGGTCGAGTCAGCCTACTATTGGCCTGACCCGGCTAAAGCTTTGCGCGAAATTTTTCGCGTGCTCCGGCCGGGCGGGAGCGCCTGGATTCTCATTAACCTGTACAAGGAGAATATCTATACCCACCAGTGGGTGCCTTTGCTTCCGCCCACGCATCTCCTGAGCGGCGATGAGTGGTGCGACCTGATCAAGCAAGCCGGGTTTGTCGAGACCGGTCACCGCCGCATCGTGGATGATCGCCCCGTGCCCCGCGAATACCACGGCCAGTGGTTCAAGGACGCCGAAGAATTGCGAAAATTTCAAGAGGAAGGGGCGTTGCTGTTTTTCGGAAGCAAGCCGGAGTAATCCGAGGCCTGGGAAAGGGCGTGTACCGAACCTCCAGAATAGAATGGGGCCGACAGCTCTAAGTATTTGCAAAGATAGGACTTATCGAAATACAGCCCCGATTTTTTGCCTGGAGCAACGTCTATGCTATACTGATTTTGCAGGAAAACAAGATGGGTTATCTGGAGAATCGCTTCGAAAAGAATTTTGTCATCAGCACGGTGGACTATGTCTTCAACTGGGCGCGCAAATCGGCGCTCTGGCCGCTGACTTTCGGGCTGGCGTGTTGCGCGATTGAGATGATTGCCAGCTCCACCTCGCGCTTCGATATTGCCCGGTTCGGCGCTGAAGTTTTCCGTCCGTCGCCGCGTCAGTCGGATTTGATGATTGTTGCCGGGACGGTGACGTTGAAGATGGGGCCGGTGCTGAGGCGGATCTGGGAGCAGATGCCCGAACCGAAGTGGTGCATTTCCATGGGAGCCTGCTCGAGCGTGGGCGGGCCGTTCAACACGTACAGCGTCCTTCAGGGCGTGGACAAGATTGTCCCGGTGGACGTTTACGTGACCGGCTGCCCGCCTCGCCCAGAAAACCTTTTCTACGGCCTGCTGAAGCTGCAGGACAAGATTGACCAGATGTCGCTGGCGAAGCGGCCCACGGAAGTGCATCTCGATGAGGGCATGGTGGAGGAATTCAAGAAGGGCGTCATGGTCGCCCAGACCATGAATCCTCGCTAACCGCATGCATCCAGATTTTGCCCGTCCCGATGCATCGGGACGGGTGGGAAGAAAGGAGCCGGGCGATGCCCAAGTACGCGCGAGCGGCCAAACTGGTGGATCTGCCGCCAGGAACCATTCGCGAATTTCAGGTGGATGGGAAATCGGTGGCGCTGGCCAATGTGGAGGGCTCGATCTACGCGATTGACAACACCTGCCTGCATCGCGGCGGACCGCTCGGCGTGGGCATGCTCGAAGCAAACGTCGTCACCTGCCCCTGGCACGGCTGGCAATATGATGTCAAGACCGGCCAGGTTGCCACGAACGCCGCTCTTAAGGTGCCGACCTACGAAGTGAAAATTGAAGGCGATAGTGTTTTGGTCGAAATTGAAACCTGAGCAGGGAGGCTGCCCGGCGGAGAGAGGGGCAAGCCGGCATCCTGCACCGGAGACGAATGCGCACGAGCTTCATTCGTCTCCTTTTTGTTTTAGCGGTAACCCCACTTTGATGTTCGGGGGTGAGTGAGAATGGCTCGCTACTGGCTTTTCCTTTCCGACCCGGGCCGCTACCACTGGGATACGCTGTTCGTCAAGGGCAAGGAGATGTGGAACGGGATGAAGAACTCCGATGCCCTGCGCTATATGAAGCAGGTCAAGAAGGGCGACAAGGTCCTTTGCTACCATGGCGCGCCGGATAAACTGGTCTATGCGATGGCCGAAGCGGCCTCTGACTCCTACCCCAACCCGCATGACGCGGCCGGCAAACAGTTGATCGTCAACTTGCGCGCCGTGCAAAAACTGCCGCGCTCGGTACCCTATGTGGAATTGAAGACCAACCGGCGGCTGCGCCGGATGAAATTCCTGGCCAAATCACGGTTGGCCGTCTCGCCGCTGGCGGAAGAGGAATACGCGGAGATCCTCCGCATGTCCGGCTACGTCCCGCCGCTGGGCTTGAGCCTGCTTAGTTAGCGCCTGCTCAGTAGGCTGCTGCTAGCCGGCACGGTGAGCCCGCAGGGACGTAGCTGTTGGCATTTCGCTCTTACCCTCCATCGCCGTTCGCGGGCAGACAGCTACCAACCATTGCCCCGCCGGCGGGTGAGACGGCTACCGTAGCTCGGCTCTTTCGCGTAACATACCGCCGACCATTTTCTTTTTTGCCGGAGCTTCCATGAAAAAGACGCGACAGTTGGTTCTTTTCCTCTGCCTCCTCTGCTTCCTTGCTTCCTTTGTCTCCTCTGCCTCCAGTGCTGATTTCGACATTCTCATCCTCAACGGCAAGATTGTGGACGGCAGCGGCAACCCCTGGTTTTACGGTGACGTCGGCATCCGCGACGGACGAATCGCGGCCATCGGCAAGCTGGCTGGCCAGCCAGCCAAGCGCACGATTGATGCCGGCCGGATGATTGTCTCGCCCGGCTTCCTGGACATGCTCGGCCAATCCGAATACACGCTGCTGGTGGACTCACGCGCGGAAAGCAAACTTCGCCAGGGGATCACCACCGAGATCACCGGCGAGGGCGAATCGCCGGCCCCGGTGAATGACCGCACGCTCAAAGACCTTCAGCCGGAACTCGACCATTATGGCATCCGCGCCGATTGGAAAACTCTCGACGAGTACTTCACGCGGCTCGAAAAACAAGGCATTGCCATCAACCTGGCCACGTTTGTCGGCGCCACTCAGGTGCGGCTGTATGTCCTGGGCGCCGAGGATCGCAAACCCACGACGGCCGAACTCGACCAGATGAAAGCGCTTGTGGAGGAGGCAATGCGCCAGGGAGCGCTGGGCGTTTCAAGCTCGCTCATGTACGTGCCCGCCATTTTCTCCTCCACCGAAGAACTCATCGAGCTGGCTCGAGTTGCCGGGAAGCACGGCGGCATATACATCTCGCATATCCGCAACGAACAGGCCGGCGTGCTGGATGCCCTGGAGGAAGCCATCCGCATCGGCCGCGAAGCCGGCGTTCGCGTCCAGATCTGGCATCTCAAGGTGTCCGGGCAAAAGAATTGGGGCAAGATGCCGCTTGTAGTCGAAAAAATCGAGCGGGCTCGCGACGGGGGAGTGGACATTGCCGCTGACCTCTATCCGTACATCGCCGCTGCAACCTCGCTGCGAACCATATTGCCGCCAGAGGCGCGCGAGGGCGGGGACGAGCGCATGCTCGAACGGCTCCGCGACCCGGCCCAGCGCCGCAGAATCCGCCAGGCGGTGCTCCGGCAGAAAGGCGCCTTCGAGAATCTCTACCTGGCCTCCGGCGGCGCATCCGGCGTGATGGTTGCGTCGGTGCTGAATCCGGCTTTGCGGCTCTACCAGGGAAAGCGGCTTTCCGAAATCGCTGCCATGCGAAAGGAAGATCCGGTCGAAGCGGCTATCAACATCCTCATTGAGGACAAGGGCAAGACCGGCGCCATTTACTTTGTCATGTCCGAGCCGGACGTTCAGTTCGCCCTGAAGCAGCCCTGGACAAGCATTGATACCGACTACCCGGCGGTACGGCCCGACGGCATTCTGGGCGAGGCCAACCCTCATCCGCGAAGCTATGGGAGCTTCCCCCGGGTGCTGGGCCGCTACGTGCGCGAGCAAAAACTGATGCCGCTCGAAGAGGCCATCCGCAAAATGACCTCGCTGCCGGCCCAGCGGGTCGGCCTCCAGGACCGCGGGCAGCTCCGCGTGGGAATGGCGGCGGACGTTGCCGTTTTTGATCCGGAGAAAATCCGCGACCTCGCCACGTTTGAGAAGCCCCACCGGTTTTCTGAGGGAGTTCGGTACGTCATAGTAAACGGGCAGATTGTGCTCGACGACGGCATGGTAACTGCCGCGCGGCCGGGGCGAGCCCTTCGCGGCCCCGGCTGGAAGGGACAGAAAACGGAAACTGGAAAATAGAAAAAATAGGTAGGAGAGGGTTTTTCTGGTCGCTGGTCGCCGGTCGCTGGTCGCCGGTCGGCGGTATCGTTTTTCGATTTTCGAGTTTCGATTTTCGGTTTTCTAGGGAGGTGCCGATGCGACGCTGGTTGGCCTTGCTTTCTTTCCTGGTGTTGATCCTCGTCGCCATTTACGCCGCCTGGGCCGCCCGGCGCGTGCCCGACCGTCTGGCGGGAGTGCCCTCCGGCAAGACGCAGGTGGTGGACCTGACCTACGCTCTAAACGATCACCTGCCTGCCTGGCCCGGTGATGATCACCCCTTTGAGGCCACGGCGAAAGCCGGGTTCGAGAAAGACGGCTATTTCACCCGGCGCTTTTGCTCCCTCGAACATTACGGGACGCACATGGACGCGCCGGCACACTTCATCGAGGGGCAAGCGACGGTGGACCAGATTGCCGCGCAGCGCTTGATCGGCCCGGCCGTGGTGGTGGATATCGAGCGAAAAGTTGCTGGCGATGCCGACTATCGCCTGACGCGCGCCGATTTGCAGGCCTGGGAACGGCGATGGGGCAAGATCCCCGAGGGAGCGATCGTGCTCGCCCGCACTGGCTGGGCCGCGCGCTGGCCCGACGCTCGACGCTACCGCAACACCGACCCCGCCGGACTCATGCACTTTCCAGGCTTTGCCGTGGACGCAGCCGAATTTTTGACGAAGGAACGAAAAATCTCCGGTGTCGGCATTGACACGCTGAGCGTGGACTTCGGCCCCTCAAAAAATTTCGAGGTGCACCGCTTGACCCACGCCGCCGGTCTCTACCACCTCGAGAACCTGGCCTCGATGGAAAAAATCCCTCCCAAAGGCGCCTTTCTCGTGGCCGCGCCCATCAAGCTCGAGGGCGGCTCGGGCGGGGCCGTGCGCGTGTTTGCCATCCTGCCCTGAACCGGTTTCATAAAGTACTCGGGATATACGTCGGTGTCGCACTGAACGAAGTGACAACAATGATGTCATCCTGAACGAAGTGAAGGATCTTGCCGTGAAGAGAGATTCCTCGGTTGCCTCGGCGACCTGAGAATGACGACATGAGTACTAAGCTGGGTGCCCCATCCCCGCCTTGGCGGGTTGTGCGCTGGGTGGGGGAGTTTTCTATCAAGATAACTAGGCCCCAGCCCCGTCCCGACGATCCGGTCCCGAAGCTTCGGGAGAGGATGGGCCACCCACCATGGTCTTTTTAGCTTCAAAGGTTAGCAACTTGCGCCCGCATTCGTCGAGAGGATTTCGGCAGACAGATCCCCTGAAAAGTTCGGGGCAACTGTGCTATAGAGTCAATCAGATTCTTTAGCCGCCCCGTGCCCGGCAGGGAGGCACTAACTCAAGGACCCGGAGAATCCCCGATGGCCGAAAGATCGACTATTTTCATATCCTGTGGGCAGGTCACGGAAGAAGAAAAAGAACTCGGAACAGCGGTTTGCAAGCTCGTGAGGGAACTGACCTCTTGCGAACCTTATTTTGCTGAGAACCAGAGCAGTCTTGAGGGGCTCACAAAGAACATATTGGGCGCCCTAAATCGATGTGCCGGCCTCATCGTCATCATGCATCCCCGCGGAATTGTAACCTTCCCAGACGGTCACCAGCACACCCGAGCTTCTATCTGGATAGAACAGGAAATTGCCATCGCGGCGTTCCTAACTCAGGTTCTAGGGCGGGATCTCCGCGTTGCAGCATACATTCATACCGACATCGCTAGGGAAGGAATGCGGGACAAGCTCCAACTAAATCCCACGCTTTTCCAGAGCAGTGGCGAAGTGTTGGGACACCTTCGTCGAACTCTCCGCATATGGGGGCAACTGGGCCCGGTAAGCATCTCGCCACTGCAGATAGCCCTCGACTACCAGGAGGTGAAAATTACTGGAGAGCAGCATGATTATCAGCTCGTGGTCACCCTTACCAATTCCGGCTTGACTAAAATTCAGGATTATCAAGTTGATGTGTTCTTCCCGGACGGGTTCCTGAACCAACATCAACAATTATGGTATCGAAGTACCCGACCGCAGAACTTCCACGCACCGCCTATTTAGAGTCACTGAGAGGGAAAAGGGGAAAATCATTTACCCGGGAGATTCCCTGATAATTATGACTATCCCTTACTTTATGAACACTGAGATCCAGCACCACAAAAGGAGTTTGCTTAGCCAAACAGTGACAGGCACTCTATATTCCGGAAACTTGCCGCCTCAGATAGTCGAAGAAACCATGGAGCATCTGCAAAACTTCTAGTCAGGCTCTGCCGGGTGCCCCATCCAGCGCTCTCTGCTGCGTGGGGGAATCGTTCCATTAGCAAGACTAAGCCCCACCCGCCAAATTGAGCCGACGCCAGCAGATTGCCAAGAGACAGATCCCTCAACACAAGCAATTCATGAGCAATTGCAATACGTCGCTCGATTCCTGAGTTGCTCAGGAGTTTGCTCAGGCCGGGGCACTCGTGCGAAACTTGAGTTTTGTCATCGGCGATGGATTCCCGCCGTGGCCTGTCTCGGCCGAGGCGAGGTGAGAATGCTCAAGGTTCCGTTTGAGACATACAAGTTAGCGAACGGACTGGAAGTAATTCTTCACGAAGACCACTCCATCCCGGTGGTGGCGGTCAATATCTGGTATCACGTCGGCTCGAAGGACGAAAAGCGCGGCAACACCGGCTTCGCCCATCTCTTCGAGCACATGATGTTTCAGGGTTCGAAGCACGCCCGAGAGTATTTCCGGCCGGTGCAAGAGGCGGGCGGGGGTTT
>Ga0209002_10003330_pt1 | contig 12759 bp, 10 predicted proteins | sample Rifsed16ft2_FD_184010 | JGI IMG/M metagenome (GOLD analysis project Ga0209002, IMG submission 184010) | Soil microbial communities from Rifle, Colorado, USA - sediment 16ft 2 (version 2) | ecosystem: Environmental > Terrestrial > Deep subsurface > Rock core/Sediment | place: Rifle, Colorado...
TTGTCTATCTCTCATAAAATCAACTTCCAGATAAAAACCCCTCCCCTATTCTAATACATTCCTCAATCCTCGTTTCTATTTCCCCCTCTCCATCTCCTTTAGCTTATCCTTAAGCTCCTTCATCCTTAACTCCCTCTGGATTGTTGCCTTTTTGAACCTCTCAAGCTCCTCTACCCTTTGTCTTAATTCTTCTTCCATCCTTTTTCGCTCCTCTATCTCCTTTGTAAGTGCAGAAGTCCTTTCCTTCACCTTCTCCTCAAGGTGAACGGTTAAAGATTTGAGCTCCAGTTGTGCCTTTGTTAATTCCCTGTTCTGTATGACAGTGTTTTCATAAGTAGAGAGGAGGAAGTTTAATGTCTGTTCACGGCTTGACCTTATCAAATGGTCTTTATCTGCATAAATAATCTCTACACCCTTAAGGTCAGGCCTGTTTTTAAATGTAACACTATGATTAAGGAGGGATTCTACCTTTGCAATGAGATAATCCTCACTGTAGGGCTTTGTAATATAATTTTCAGCGCCTGACTCAAGACCTTCTATTATATTCTCTCCCTCAGTCAACTGGGTTAAAAGTATTATAGGAATATTCTTTAATTCTTCTACCTTCTTTATCTCACTGCACATCTTATAGCCATCCATAACAGGCATTAATATATCGGCTATAATGAGTGAAGGCTTCTCCTTTTTTGTCATCTCAAGCCCCTCAGCCCCGTTCTTTGCAATACTCACAGAATATCCCTTATTGGCCAATGCCCTCCTGAGCATCTCCGCCTGTATCTCACTGTCTTCTACAACCAAAATAAGTTGGGAGTTGGGAGTCTGGAGTTTGGAGTTGTTAGTTTCCATAATTATCACCTCTCTTGTTTTTTATAGATTTCATCAAGCCATTTGTCATTCCAACTTGATTTAGTATCTTCACTATCTCTTCAGGCGAGAGAACATACTTTGCGGCGCCAATCTCTATTGCCGCTTTTGGCATACCGAAGACAATACTGCTGTTTTCGTCCTGAGCTATTGTGATTCCTCCTGTCCGTAATACTGAAAGCATGCCTTCAGCACCATCCCTCCCCATGCCTGTAAGGAGTATAGCCATTACATCATTTTTATAATAATCTGCAATAGACCTCATTGTAACGGTTATTGAGGGCCTGTGACCATCATAGAGAGGCTCTGATGTAGAAAAGAATCTGCCCTCTGCATCAACTTTTAAATGGGATTCTGCCTCGGGGAAATATACTGTCCCGGACGCGGGGAATTCCCCAGTCTGTGCAAACTTAACCTTTATCCTGCATTGAGTGGCAAGCCATTCTATAAAGCCTGTTGCAAACTCGCTTCCAATATGCTGGACACATATAATAGGCAGAGGGAAGTTTGCAGGGAGCTGTGAGAGGATAGTCTGCAATGCCTGAGGACCTCCTGTTGATGCACCAATGGCAATGATTCTAATTTCGGATTTTGAAATTTGGGTTTTGGATTTTTCTAAATTTGCACTCGGTAATCCAATTTCCGAAATCTGTGCACCTCCCCTTCTCCTTATCGGCACTACTCCTGCAACCATCCTCACTTTTGAGATAAGCTCAAGAGCCCTCTTATCATACTCTGACTCAATACCGCTCCTCGGCTTTGCAAATACATCAACTGCTCCTGCCTGTAGAAGTTTGAAGATATTCGTAGAACCCTCCTGAACAGATACACTGACCACAAGGATTGGTTTTGGAAACCTGCTCATTACCTCTTTTGTAAACTCATATCCGTCCATTACTGGCATGTGCAGGTCAACACATATTACATTGGGTTTAAGCTTTTGGACTAAAGCAAGCCCCTCTTTCCCATCTTTTGCAGTGCCGACAACCTGAATATCAGGTGCAGTAGAGAGTATCCTCCCAAGTATCGTGAGGGCAATTGGAGAATCGTCAATTAATAAAACCTTTATTAATGCGGAATTCGGAGTGCGGAACGCGGAATTCATTTTTTATTACTCCTCATTTTTTCCCCTCTTTTCTAAAGAGGGGGCAGGGGAGATTACAGACAGCTATATATCTTGCCAACAACCCCATCAATATTTTCAAAAACCTCTCTGTCTGAAAACCTCAAAATCTTAATACCAAGATTTTTTATATAATCATCTCTTAGTTTATCTTTTTTTACGCCTTCTTCACTATAATGCTGACCACCGTCAAGCTCAACTATTAATTTTGCCTTTGGACAATAAAAATCAGGTATATAATTACCTATAATTCTCTGTCTATAAAATTGATAGCCTTTTAGCTGTTTTTTCCTTATCTTTGACCAGAGATGTTTCTCTGCATCTGTCATATTCTTCCTTAGTTCCCTTGAATACACCTTTAATTTGGTATTATAAAATATCATTCTTTAATCCCCCTTAGTCCCCCTTTAGAAAAGGGGGGAGGGATGATTCCAAAATCCAAAATCAGATGAGTCTTTCCATTATTTCCAGAAGCATTTTCTGGTCAAAGGTCGGTTTGGCTATATAAGCATTCGCACCGACATCCATACCTTTCTTTCTATCCTCATCAGAGGATAGGGTTGTAACAAGGATAACAGGAAGTTCCTTATATTTCGTTTCCTTGCGAATCTTCTCAGTAAGTGTTAAGCCGTCCATGTTAGGCATCATTATATCTGATACAACAGCATCAAACGGCTGTGAGCTTAACTTACTTAAAGCATCCACACCATCAACCGCTATAACTACATTATACCCTGCATCCTCAAGTATCCTTTTCTCTTGTGTTCTTGTCACAATACTGTCCTCCACAAGGAGTATAGTTTTCTTTTTAACTTTCTTCTCAGTCGGTATCTCAGGTGGAGGAGGAGCCTCCTGTCTTCTCAATGTCTTAAGCATATCATTAGGGTTTAAGACCATGCACACCTCTCCTGTAGCAAGGACAGTGGCACCTGAGACATTGCGAACAGATTTAAGTAATGCACTCTGAGGCTTTAATACAACCTCCTGCTCGTCAATAAGCTCATCCACAATAACCCCCATCCTTTCATTGTTGACAGAGAGGATGATACAGGGCTTTTTAAGTTGGGAGTCGTGAGTTGGGAGTCGTGAGTCTTCACTCCGAACTCCAGACCGCGAACCCCGAACTTGTAGCACATCGGAAAGATGTGCTACTGAAATCGGCTGGCTGTCAATCTTTATTGTCTGTCTGCCTGCAACTGTGAATATCTCATCATGGGTAATCATACGGCTCATCTCCACATACTCTACAGGAATAGCATATCTCCTTCCCCCTATAGCTGTTATCATGACGCACATAGTTGATAGTGTAACAGGCAGTTTAATCCTGAATCTGCACCCCTTATCAGGATAGGACTCCAGTGCCACACTCCCTTTGAGACGCTCTACATTTGTCCTGACAACATCAAGGCCTACTCCCCTCCCTGAGACATCTGAGACAAAGGTGCTTGTTGAAAAACCTGATTTGAATATGAGGGATTCAATCTGAGCCTTTGTCATTCCCGAAAGCTCGGCCTCACTGCATATATTCCTTTTTACTGCAGCTTGTTTGACAGCCTCTATATCCAAACCCTTTCCGTCATCAGAGACCTCTATTATTATATTTGATGCTGTCTGCATCCCTTTAAGTGTAATAGTCCCTGTGCGGGGTTTGCCTTTCTTCTCTCTTTCATCAGGCTTCTCTATGCCGTGGTCTATGGAATTCCTGATTATATGCATCAGAGGGTCCTTTATCTCTTCAACAATCCGCTTGTCTGCAACTGTGTCTCCTCCCTCAATAATCAGCTCTACCTCCTTTGACTTTTCTCTTGCCATATCCCGCACCATCTTTGGGAAGAGATTAAAGATGGTTGATATTGGGATGAGACGAATCTTTCTGACTCCGTCATCAAGCCTGTCTGAGATAAAATCAAGCCTTGAACTGTCCCCGCTGATTTTGGATTTTAGATTTTGGAGTTTGGTATTTAATTCCCCATTCCGCACTCCATATTCCGCAATTTCAATAATCTCATCTATCTCAGGGATACGGCTTGATATATGCCCCTTTGTTACTGTAAGCTCCCCTGTCTGTGTCATTAAGGCATCAAGCATCTTTGTATCCACACGAACAGTCTCAATCCTAAATTCGGAAGATTTAAGTTTGGAGTCGGGAGTTAGGGATAGGGAGTAAACTGATTCCTCAGAAACCTTCACTCCTGACGGCTCTCCTGTAACTGCCTCATGCACAAGTTTTCGTATTGTATCCAGAGACTTAAATATAGAATCAAAGATTTCAGGACTAAGTGCCATCTCGCCTTTTTTGACAACTCCGAGTATATCCTCAAGCTTATGGCTAATAATCTCAACATCAACAACCCCTACCATCCTTGCAGCACCTTTTAGGCTGTGAGCTTCACGGAATACCTCCTCAAGGGTTGCACTGTCCTTTGGGTTCTTCTCAAGACGGAGAAGTCCGTCATTGAGCCTCTGCACATGCTCACCCCCCTCTGCCTTGAATAAATCTCGGAGTTCTTTGTCTTCAATCATTGTCACACCATTTTCTTCAGCTCCATCGCCGCTTCATTCAGCCTCTGTATCCCTATCTTTGTCTGGCTTATGCCTGCCGCTGTCTCCTTTGCACCTGTATTAATGTTGTTCATAGCCTCTGTAACCTGTTTTATTGCTGCAGCCTGCTGTTTCATGTTAAGTGACACCTGCTGTGCATTCTCATATACATTGTTCGCTATACCTGATAACGAGCCGAAAGACTCCCCTGCCCTCTGGGCAATCTGTGCCACATCCTCCACAGTCTTTGTCCCCGCCTCTGTTACCATTACAGCAGAATTGGTAGCCTTCTGAATATCTGCTACAATCGTGTTCACCTTCTCTGCTGACTTCTTACCCTGATCTGCAAGCTTACGCACCTCCTGTGCGATTACAGAAAAACCCTTTCCGCTCTCTCCTGCCCTCACAGCCTCAACTGCGGCGTTTAGTGCAAGCATGTTAATCTGCCCTGCAATGTCCGTTACCATATTTGCTATACCCCCGATTTGCCCTGTCTGCTCGCTCAATTTAAGTATCTGCTCTCCTATCGCACCAACCTTCTGTTTGAGGTTAGACATACCGGCTGATGCCTGATTCGCCATCTTGATACCATCCTCAGTGGTTGAGAGTGCCTGTTTTGATATTACTGTTACTGCATCTGCCTGCTCGGCAGACCTCCTCGTTGAGACACTCAGTTCATCCATAGTCGTAGTAGTCTCACTTACAGATGCTGATTGTGACTGTGCTGTCCTTTCATGCTGTTCAACTGTTGAGGCTATCTCTGTTGATGTGGAGGAGAGGGAGCTTACAGCACTATTGATTGAGCGTTTTATTGAGCCTGTTATCAGAAAAGATATGCCAAACAGAACTATAATGCTGACTGCGGTAATAAGCATCGTTGTTATCCATGACTGCTTTCCTACCTTCATACTCTCTTCATAACTTGATTTTGCAAAATCCTCCTTTGAGAGATGCAGTTTTGCAATATTATCTTCTATTGCATCCTGCATCTTCTGGGTCTCTGTCATTGCAAGCCTGAAGGCATCCTCTTTTGAAAAGCCATCGCTTAAACTCAATACCTTTTTATAACTCTCATGAAGCGTATTCCAGTTTGATATAATTGACTTAAAATAATCATTTTCTTTATTCCTTAATTTATAAACCTCTTCATTCTTCAAATGAGAGTCTATTCCAAGGTCTATCTGCTCCATTTCTTTCTTTAATTCCTCCATCTCTTTTACGCTACTTGTCCCGATATGCTGAAACACCTTCAGACGATGGTCCCTTATATCTTTTCTCAGCTTAATAAATTCATTAAGAGGGATAAGGTTTTCATTGTAGATATTATCTACGTGCTGTGCTATTTGATTGATATTTTTCAATCCCATATATCCTTCAATAATAAAAACAACAGATAAAATAATGAAAGTTATAAGAAGCTTTTTTGTTACTGTGAGTCTTTCAAACCATTTCATACATCCTCCTTTGCCCCTCACCCTAACCCTCTCCCGCAAGGGGCGAGGGAACATAAATATTGCCCCTCCCTTGATGGGAGGGGATTAAGGGGAGGGTGACGATTATTTCTCTTTTGCTTTTTTATAAAATCTGCTGTCAATAAAACCTTCTAAATCCACCTTTTCAATAATCCCTGCCTGAACAGCAATATCAGCTATCTTCTGAAAATCCGATATTTCAGGATTGAGGTTATCAAATAGGATTCTATCAGTTGGATTCTTCAATCCCTCCCTGACAACCTCTTCATCATGCCCCATATATTTTTTTGCAATTGCAGAGACACTGTTTAACTTGGTTTCACGCTTATCCTTTTCAATGAACTTTCCTGAACGAATCAGGCTCTCAACCCATTCCTGCACAGCAGATATATTCTGTTTTAAAAACTGATTTCTGACAACAACAATGCACTCTACATGATTATCAATAATATCCTTTGTCAGGACAAGCACCCTCCCGACTCCATGAAGATGAGCCTTTGCACCAAAAGGCTCTGCTACTATGAAGGCATCTATCCTGCCGAGCTTCATGGACTCTTCCATATACGGAGGGTCAACGACTGTAGCATCAACATTTTTCAATGAAAGCCCCTCTTTACGCAAATATTTATCCAGAAGGGCGACATGAGTTGCCTTTCTGTGGGGAATTGCAACCTTTTTATCTTTTAACCCTGTGGCAGAATGAATATCAGAATCCTTTTTTACGGTTATTGCAGAGCCGTTTCTGTGGGCAAGCAAAACTGTCTTTATATCCGAGCCTGTATTGAACATATCCATTGCAAGTGTAGATAGGATAAATCCTGCATCTATAACACCTGCATTTAATGCACCTGCCATATCATCCCACTTTTTAAACATCTTAAGCTCAACATTTACCTCTTTAAATTTTTCATTATCCCTTTCATGCGATACCACAAGTGTAAGATGATCAAGGATTGGCAGATAACCGACCTTGATTGTAGTTTTTGCAGAGACATTTATAGGAATAAGTAGTAAGAAAATCAAAAATATTAAACACAAATTCGTTTTCATAATAAACCTCCCTCTTTTGTGTCATTCCGAGCAGAGCGAGGAATCTCGCTTTTAAGATTGCTTCGCCTTTGGCTCGCAATGACATTTTCATTATTCCAAAATTGTTACGCTTCTTCATCTACAAACAATTCTTTATTTGTGAGTATCTTTTTTAAGTCAAGGATGCTGAGCATCTTGTTATTATATGGAAACTCTCCTTTTATATACTCATGGTTTATATCGCTGACTGCCGCAGGGACAGGCCTGAACTCTGATGGGCTTATATTTATAACCTCAAGGACATCGTCTACTGTCACACCCACAATGAGGTCGTTTATATGTGCTACAATTATCTTCCCTTTATCTCTGCCCTTTACTGGCAGGTTTAAAACACCCCTGATATCCACGAGTGTAAGTATATCCCCGCGAAGGTTCATATCTCCAACTATATGCGGAGGTGTACAAGGAACAGGCATTATATCCCTCGTCTCTAAAAACTCCTTTACCGTATCAAGGCTCACACCATAGTATTCTCCATTCAAACTGACAACTGATATAGGTATCTGATTGGCAGGGGCAAGGCTCTCATAAGGCTGCATCAGACTTATTGCCCGCTGATGGAAAATAGCCATATCTTCAGGGGAAAACCCTTCAAATGCAGAATGCGGAGTGCGGAGTGCGGAATGTTCAATCGGTAATGTTTCTAATTCTGCATTCCACAATCCGAATTCCGCACTTATAATTGTTTTGTGATTGAGGAGCATGATAATCTCCCCTCCAATCTTTGCCTCGCCTTCTATAAAATGCGGATAAATATCCTTTTTGCCATAGGTTAGTGCAGGCTCAATATCAGATTCAGGTATGCCGACCACATCATGGACACCATTAACTATAATACCTATGAAGATGCCTTCTGACTCAAGGATAATAATACTGTCAGTTAGATGGTAAGGCTTCTGTCCATGTCCAAATCTGATACTCAAATCCATCACAGGGAGAATTTTTCCTCTAAGATTGAAGACTCCAACAATATATTGAGGTGATTCTTCTACAGGTGTCAGTTCAGGAAGCCATAAAATCTCCCTTACTGACAGGGAATCTACTGCAAAGCGGTGGTTATTGAGTGTAAAGATGAGAAGGTGCTTAATTGTAGGCATATTTACACCTCCAGTCATAGTTTATTTTATCATTTCCTCAACATGCATTATTAATTCCTCTATTGTCAGTTCAGTATATGGCTCTATCCGTTCATCTGATGGTAATTTCTTAAGGAGATTCAATGCTGAATTTCTCATCTTAAATGCCATCTCTCTATCCCCCTTTCCCTCGTATATAACCCCCATCTCAAGATATGCAGGGATATGAGAAGGATTGAGATATATCACCTTCTTTAACATCTCCTCTTCATCTTCAAGCCTCCCATTTTCACGGGAAATCTGTGCAAGGAGATAGTAAGGTTCAGCATTAAACTTATCAATCTCTATTGCCTTTTTTAAATGGGACTCTGCCTTCTCATATTCACCTATATTCGCATAGGTCTGACCTATGAGACGGTGTGCATCAAAGTATTCAGGATTCGTTAGTAAGATATATTCTAACTTCTCAATTGTCAATGGATAATTACCTTTATTATATAGCTCCTTTGCCTCAGACATAAGCAATTGCAGATTTCGGAATGTGGAATGCGGAATCTGGATTTCGTCAATTTTGGATTTCGGGGCACCCACCACAGTGGGTCGTTGGAATTTGGATTTTAAATCTAAAATTGGCAATCTAAAATCCAAAATTGGGGTTCCCGCACTCCTAACTCCTAACTCCGAACTTTTCTTATACACCACTGACTCTGGAAATACCTTCGGTCTCAGATTGGCAATAGCTTGCTGGGGGAGTTCTGCATGTCCTGTCATAAGATAACCGCCATCACTAAGTGTTTCATTTAACTTCAATATAACTCTGGAAACCACATCTGGAATAAAATATATAAAGACATTCCTGCATAGAATAAGGTCCATATCGTGGAGCATTGATTTATAGTCAGGATAATCATCATTGATTAAATCAATATGTTCAAAATTCACCATTTCAATAATACCTTTATCAATTTTCCATCCATCCTTAACCTTCCGAAACCATTGCTTCTTTACATCTTCGCTTACCATGCGGAATGACCAATCCCTGTAAAAACCAAGTCTTGCTTTTTTTATAGCAGCTTCATTAATGTCGGTTCCAAGGATAAGGATGTCCCACCCCGCTAATCCCCCCTCACCCCCCTTTACTAAAGGGGGGGACTTCTGTATGTCTCCATTTACTAAAGGAGGGATTTCTGTATGTCCCCCTTTGAAAAAGGGGGATTCAGGGGGATTTTTAATCAATTCATTCAAAAGGATTGCAATGGAATAAGCCTCCTCTCCCGTTGAGCATCCCGCACTCCATATCTTGAGCGTCTTGTCTTTCATTTGTTTTTCAATCAGCTCAGGGAGGAGATAGTTTTTTAAAAGTGAGAACTGTCCTTTGTCTCTGAAAAAATATGTTTCACCGGTTGTTAAGGAGGTGATAAACTCCTGACATTCAGGCTTATTCTTATCTGAATTTAGTAATTGGTAGTATTCATTCTCAGAGGAAAGCCTGAGAATCTTAATCCGAGAGGAGATTGTATCAATCAGCTTTTTATTGTCCTGCTCCCTTATGTATAAACCGCTCTTCTCTGAAATAATCTGCCTGAATAACCGCAAAAGTGCATTATTCATGAGCTATTCTATAACAAAAGAAATGACGGAGGGGATAAAAAGTGCTATTATTTTAAAAATATGTATGAGGAGGATTTAGTCTGCTAAAGGTTATAGTTTTTATAAAACAGGTGCCAGATACCAGCTCAAAGGCTGGGGTTAATCCAGACGGCACTATAGACCGTGCAAGGGCTAAAAGGATGCTCAATCCATTTGACCGCTATGCTCTACAGAAAGCCCTTGAGATTAAGAGAGATTCAGGTGCCGAAGTAACCTGCGTTGCTATGGGACCGCCTCCTGCAGTGGAAGTCCTCATAGAGGCATTTGAACATGGTGCAGATTACGGTATTCTTCTTACTGATAAGAGGCTTGCCGCAAGCGATACACTTGCTACTGCATACGCACTACATAAGGTAGTTCATTATCTCGGCGATTTTGATGTTATCCTTACAGGACTTCAAACAACAGATGGAGATACAGCACAGGTTGGACCACAGATTGCTGAAAGGCTTAATATTCCGCAAATCACCTATTGCGAACATCTTTCAATCTCAGACAGGATTTTAAATGGACAGAGAATAGTAGAGGGTGGAAATCAGGAGATTGAAGTTCATTTGCCTGTCTTGATAACAGTTGCAAACTCTGCCACACCGCTTGATTACAAGCGTTTTGCAGATGTGGCGGCAGTCAAGGAATTCCTTCGCCACCCTGAAGAAAGGGATAAGCGCATAAGAACAGTCTCCCTTGATACTATTGGTGCTAATCCAAACCGCACAGGTCTTTTAGGAAGCCCTACAGTCGTTGGCAAGACATGGAAGATTGGAGATGTCGGCGGAAGCTGTATTGTCTTTAAAGGTGAAAGTATTGAACGGGAGGTTGATGAACTTATGGAACGGCTCCGAACTGATGGCCGCGGTGTGGAGGAACTGATTAATGCCTAATCCGCATAATGTGGCAGTGGTAGCCGAGCAGTTTCACGGCAGCCTTCAGCAGATAACATCTGAACTTATAGGTGCGGCACGATTCCTTTCTGAAAAATTAGGGACTGGAGTCTCATGCTTTTTATTAGGGCATGAAATCACACAGCTTGCTGAAAGACTTGTCCATCAAGGGGCAGATGAAGTGATTGTTATAGATGCTCCCCAATTAAAAGAATATGCAACTCTTACATACAGACGGGCAGTTATTGGCATCCTTGAGCATCTGGGGACACCGCCTCAAATAGTCCTTATGGGTTCAACTACAATAGGGAGAGACCTTGCACCCCGCATAGCGGCATATTTAGAGACCGGACTGACGGCAGACTGCACTGAATTTGATATAGGAGATTATGAGCATAAGGGGAAAGCTGACCCATCAAAGACTGGAAATTTTAAAAATATTCTTTATGCGATTCGTCCAAGTTTTGGCGAAAGCCTGAAGGCACGAATACTTGGTCCTTGGAAAAATCCTCAGATGGCGACAGCACGGATAGGCGTGGTGCAGGCACTACCTCTTGATACATCGCGCAAGGGCAAAATATATAATATATCCGTTAATTTCAAACAGGAGGACTTGAGGATAAAGGTGTTGAAAACTGTCAGGGATGTCTCTGTCTCGGTTAACCTTACCGAGGCTAAGGTGATAGTTTCAGGCGGTTATGGGCTTGGGGAGCCAGAGGGATTTGAGGTTGTCCGAGACCTCGCATCAGTTTTTAAAAATTCTGTTGTGGGGGCAAGCAGGCGGGCTGTTGACAGCAACTGGATAGGATATGCCCATCAGGTAGGTCAGACAGGCAAGACTGTGCGTCCTGACATATATATCGCACTCGGCATATCAGGGGCTATACAACACAGGGTTGGCATGGCAAATTCAAAGCTCATTATAGCTGTCAATAAGGATGCCGATGCACCGATATTAAAGTTTGCCCATTATGGTATAGTTGGAGACCTCTATCAGGTGGCACCACTTTTAAAGAAGGCGTTAATAAAAATGGGAAAGGAAAAGGTTCAATAATTATGAAGCGGATTGAATATGATGTCCTGTTTGTAGGCGGAGGCATTTCGTCTCTTAGTGCTGCCCACAGGCTTGTTGACCTTGCGAAACAGGGAAAGGCATCGCTCCGCATTGCTATCTTTGAAAAGGGAAAGGATTTTGGCTCCCATATATTGAGCGGTGCTGTATCAAATCCGAGAGCTATCAGAAAGCTCTTTCCTGATTACGAGACAAACGGCTTCCCCATTGAAGGAATATGCAAAGAAAGTCATGTGATGATGCTTGGGTGTAAAAAGGTATGGGAGATTCCATCTATAATATCCCCTCCTGAGATGAATAAGCTCGGCTATCTTATCCTGTCATTAAGCGATGTGGTCAAATGGATGGCTTCAAATCTCATAGAAAAGGTGAAGGATTCCCCATCAATAATTGTTGACCTTTATAATGGTTTCCCGGCAACTGAAGTAATCTACAACGGCAGCCGCATAGAGGGGGTAAAGGTTGACAGCACAGGTAATGCAGAAAATGACAACTGTTATGGCAAGGTGACTGTTTTCGGAGATAAAGGCTTTCTCTCCAGAGATATTATAACAAAATTTAATCTCACGCAATTGCCGCAGAAGTGGGCTGTTGGTGTTAAAGAGATATGGGAAACCCAAAATGATTTTTCAGGGAAGGTATGGCATACAATAGGATACCCGCTCCTTGACGGGAGCTTCGGCGGAGGCTTCGTATATGGTCTGAAGGATAAAAGAATCGCCATAGGCATGATAGTTGGGCTTGATTCAGAAAACCCTGCCCTTCACCCTCCGCAGATATTACAAAACCTTAAAAAGCATCCTTGGATGCAGGGGATGATAAAAGGCGGAAAGATATTGAAGTATGGTGCGGCACTTGTCCCTGAAGGCGGCTACTATTCACTTCCTAGAGAATTTTCAGTTGACGGTGGAATGTTAGTTGGAGATGCGCTTGGTATATTAAACCTTAAAGGTTTTTCTGGAATTGACAAGTCTATGGAAAGCGGCATGAC
>Ga0209002_10003332_pt1 | contig 12754 bp, 13 predicted proteins | sample Rifsed16ft2_FD_184010 | JGI IMG/M metagenome (GOLD analysis project Ga0209002, IMG submission 184010) | Soil microbial communities from Rifle, Colorado, USA - sediment 16ft 2 (version 2) | ecosystem: Environmental > Terrestrial > Deep subsurface > Rock core/Sediment | place: Rifle, Colorado...
CGGCGCGGCGGGCCGCGCGCAGGGACTGTTCACGAACATCCTTTCCAACCCCGGCGTCGAAGATGTCCGCGCGGCGGTTCGGGCTGCTCAAACGATTGCCCCGGTCGCGGTCATCGCCGTTGGCGGCGGCTCGGCGATTGACGTGGCTAAGGCCGTGGGCCTGCTGCTGGCGCATGCGAGCGACGACTGGGAAAGTTTCCAGTGGGGCCGCGCCCCGGTCGCTAAAGAGTCGCTCCCCGTTATCGCCATCCCGACGACCGCCGGGACAGGCAGCGAAGTGACGCACGTGGCCGTCATCGGCGACCGGGCGGGATTCAAGAAAGGCCTGGTCCATCCGACGTTGTTCCCGCGCGTAGCGATTGTGGATGCGCGCCTTGCGCTGTCACTGCCCCCCGCGCTCACCGCCGCCACCGGCATGGACGCGCTGACTCACGCGGTCGAGGCATACCTGGGCCGCCGCGCCAACCCGAGCATGGATCTGTTGGCGCTGGCTGCGCTGAAAGCAATCGTGCGCTGGCTGCCGCAGGCGACGCATCACGGCGATGACTTGCAGGCCCGGCGCGAGATGGCGCAGGCGGCGGCTTGGGCGGGCATTGCCATGGATCAGTCCGGGCTGGGCTTGTGTCACGCGCTGTGCGGCCCGCTTACCGCTCATCACAAAGTCCATCACGGCCTGGGCAACGCCGTGCTCCTCCCGGCAGGGATGGCTTTCAACGCCGAGGCGATTCCCGCCGACCGCTGGCTTCCCCTGCGCGAGGCGGTAGGCTTGCCGGCCGTGGCCCGGCCGGACGTCCTCGCGGGCTGGATGCGGGAGTTTGTCGCCAGCCTCGGCCTACCGACCAACTTGCGCGTGCTCGGCGTGGACGGCTCGACCCTCGACGCCATGGCCGACGAGGCCGCGCGCATGGCGATGATCGGCAACAACCTCCGAGAAGCCGGCGCTGCGGAGTGCCGCGCAGTGCTGGAAGCGGCGATGTAGATTGGGAATAAACTGACGATGACCAAACACAAAACCCTCTTCACCACTCAGCGCGGACAGCGCCACCAGCAGGCGGCCCTCGACGCGGCGCCCGCCGACCTCGAAATCGTCATGCGCCGCGCGACCGACAAAAAAGAAATTAGCGCGCTGCTGCCGGAGATGGAATTCTTCATCAGCGAGCGCGCGGGCGTGATTGACGCCGAGATCGTCGCGGCGGGCAAAAACCTGAAACTCATCCAGCGCCTCGGCTCCCAAGTGTGGGACATTGACACGGAGGCCGCGAAGCGCGCGGGCATCCCGGTCTGTTACTGGCCGGTGAAAACGTGCGTGCTGGTGGCCGAGCATATGATGATGCAGATGATCGGGATGGCGCGCCGCATCCGCGAGATGATGAAGATCACATCGGATGCCGCCGATTGGGGGCAGAAGCCGGAGCGCGGCGACGAAGACCACTTTGCCTATAACTGGTCAGGGCGGCAGAACATGGGCGCGCTCTGGCGCAGTACGGTGGGCATTCTGGGTTTTGGGGAGATCGGCGTTGAGCTGGCGCGCCGGTTGAAAGGCTTTGAGAGCCGGGTGCTCTACAACAAGCGCCATCCCCTCCCGCCGCAGGCCGAGGCGGAACTCAATCTCACCTATGCGTCGCGGGACGAACTTCTCCAGCAGAGCGACTTCGTGTGCTCGTTGTTACCCTACTCCCGCGAGGCTGATCAGTCGCTCGACGCCGCGTTTTTTGCGGCGATGAAACCCGGCGCCTTCTTCGCACACTGCGGTTCGGGCGCCGTGGTGAACGAGGCGGCCCTGATTGAGTCGTTGAGAGCCGGTCATTTGGGCGGCGCAGCCCTCGATACCTACACGTGGGAGCCTCTCCGCCCGGACGATCCGCTTCTGGAACTGGCGCGTGACCCTGCGAAGAATCTCATTCTGACCCCGCACATCGGATCGGGGACGATTGCCGCGCACCGTAACGAACGTGAGGACGATTACAACAACTTGATCGCAGTGCTGGCGGGGAAGGCATTGCAATACCGGCTGGTTTAGCATGTGCGACGCACTTAATTGGATCGCAATGGACACCCAACGCCTTGTCATTTTCACTCAATCCCTCGTCCGCGAGCGCGGCCTCAGCGGCGAGGAGCGCAACGTCGTCGAATTGATCCTGGCCGAGATGCGCGCGCTGGGCTTCGACCAGGCCTGGGCAGACGCGAACGGCAGCGCCATCGGCGTGATCGAGGGCGCAAAACCCGGCCAGACGATTTTGCTCGACGCGCACTGCGACACAGTCGGCGTAGCCCCTGGCTCACAATGGATGCGTGATCCCTTCGGCGCGGAGATCGTCGGCGATGATCTCTACGGGCGCGGCTCGGCAGACATGAAGGGCGCGCTCGCGGCGATGATCTATGGCGCGGCCTCGGTTGACCGCGCGCGCCTCGCCGGGCGCGCCGCGGTGAGCGCGACGGTGATGGAGGAAGTGATGGAGGGCGTGAGCCTGAAAGCGGTGATGGAAGCAGTCCGCCCCGATTACGTCGTCATCGGCGAGGCGACGGAGTTGAACCTCAACCGGGGCGGGCGGGGCCGCGCGGAGATTCACCTGGAAACGATCGGCAGGCCCGCACACTCGTCCTCGCCGCACCTCGGCGTGAATGCGGTGCACAAGATGATGGCGGTGGTTAACGCGGTCGAGCGTTTGCCTCTGCCGAGCGACCCCCTGCTCGGCCCGGCCTTGCTCGCGCTCACCGACATCATCTCGGACCCATATCCCGCCTATTCGGTCATCCCCAGCCGCTGCCGTGTGACGTACGACCGGCGCCTGCTCCCCGGCGAGACGCACGACGGGGTTCTAAATGCGATCAAGTCTTTGCCTGAAGTCGCCGAGGTTCAACTCAACGCGATCATCGCCGACGGCGAGCATCAGACTTACACGGGCGCCATGCTGCGCGGCCCTAAGTTCTTCCCGGCGTGGGCTTTCCCTGAAGAACATCCCTTTGTGCAGAGCGCGCTGAGGGGCTTGCGGGCGGCGGGATTGTCGCCCAGGATCGGCGCGTATCGCTTCTGCACTAATGCGGCCTACAGCGCAGGCGTCGCCGGAGTCCCCACCGTGGGTTTCGGCCCGGCGGCGGAGGGAGACGCGCATGTGGTGGACGAGCGTCTCAACTTGAATGACTTGTTCGCCGCCGCGCGGGGGTATCGGGGGATGGTCGAGGCGACGCTGGGGATGGCGTGATTGGGCGAATGCAGCATGAGCAGTGACGTCTCTTCTCCTCGCGGACTGGCGATCAAAGAAACAATCCCGCTGGGACGGGTGCGGCGTGTGATGGCGCAGACGATGCGCGACTCGGTGCAACGGGCGGCGTTGAGCCAGGTGACGCGCCAGATGGACCTGTCGGCGGTGCAGGCCGCGCGGCAGGCGGCCGGCGAGGGACGGTTCTCGGTCAACACCTACCTCCTCGCCGCCGTCGCCCGCACCCTCCCACGCCATCCTCTGCTCAACGCCGAACTGGTGGACGAGAAGATTCTGGTCTATGCGCCGGTCAACCTCGGCATGGCGGTGGCCGTGCCCGACGGTCTGATCGTCGCCGTGATGCATGACGCGGACAAGAAATCGCTGGCCGAGTTGTCCGCCGCCGCCGCCGATCTCGCGGCGCGCGCCCGGTCGGGCAAATTGAATTACGCCGACATTGAGGGCGGCACGTTCACCGTGAGCAACCTGGGCATGTTCGGCGTGGATGGCGGCTTCCCGCTCCCGCGCCCACCCGAAGGCGCGATCCTGCTCGTGGGCCGGGTGCAGCCGCGCCCGGTCGTGGAGAATGGCTCGGTCGTCGTCCGCGACCTGGCCTGGTTCAGCCTCACCTACGACCACCGCTTCGTGGACGGCGCAGCGGCGGCGAAGTTTTTGCAGGATTTGCAGGAAGTGTTATTGAAACCAGAGAGACTTTAGAACCGTATTCCGTATTGCGGAGCGGACATTGACAGAACACGCAATACGGGATACGTGGGGCTTGCTTGCCATGGTCAGTGTAAACCGAGAAGCGATGAAAATCGTGCGGCGCATCCTCGAAACGCCGGAGGCCTTGGGCGTCGAGGTTTCGCGGCTCGCGAACGGGGCGACGCTGATTGACATGGGCCAGCGCGCGCCGGGCGGGTGGCTCGCCGGGAAATACTACACGCTCATCACGCTGGGCGGGCTGGGCCAGGTGAGTTTCGAGCCGTTCCTGATAGATGACGTGATGCTGCCCGCGATCCGTGTGATGGTGGAGAAGCCGCTGGAGGCCTGCGTGGCCTCGCAGATCGCCGGGTGGCAGTTGGAGCCGCCAGGGACTCCGGACGCGCAGATCGCCGCCGGGCCGGTGCGGGCGTTGAACCGCCTGAACGCCGATCATTATCTGCAATGGATTGACTACCGGGATCAGCACGACGAGGGCGTGGTCGCCATCCAGACGGCTGCGCCGGTGCGCGCCGAGACCGCCGAGACGATTGCCCGTGCGTGCAACCTGCGGCCGGAGAACCTCTACATCCTCGTCGCGCCGAACTCAAGCCTGGTGTGCGCCATTCAGGTGTCGGCGCGCATCGTCGAGCAAACGCTGCACCGTGTGGCCGAAGAAGGCTTTGATATCAACGCCGTCAAATACGCCCAGGGTTGGTGCGTCATCCCTCCCTTGATCAAGGATGAAATTGTTGCGATGGGGCGGATCAACGACGCTTTGCTCTATGGCGGGGGGGCCACGCTCTACGTGGAGGCGAGCGACGAAGCCGTGGAGAAAATGGTGAGGCGGGTCACGTCGTCGGCCTCGCGGGCCTATGGGCGGCCCTTCCTGGAAATCTTTGAGGACGCGGGGCGAGACTTTTACCAGATTCCGCTGGACCTGCACTCACCCGCGCTGGTCCACGTCAACAACCTGACGACCGGGCGCACGTTTAGCGCGGGTGAGATCAATTACCGCGTCCTCCGCCGCTCATTCTTCGGCAAAGAGTAGACTTTGTCAGGAACGAGGGGGAGGGGACGCTGATTTTCGCCGCACATCAAGAAAAATCGGTGTGTATCAGCGCTCCTCGGCGTCATCGGCGTTCCTCAATCGGCGCTACGCGACGCCGCTCACCAGCGCCAACAGCACCCCGCCCGCCATCACGCTCCCCAACTGCCCGGCGGTGTTCGCGCCCATCGCGTGCATCAGGATGAAGTTCCCGTAGTCCTCGTCGCCCAGCAAGACCATCTTGGGTTGAAAGAGCAGAGGGCTGAAGTCAATCATCGCGCCCACGCCGATGAAAATGAGCAGGGGGAAGAGTTCGGTGCTGATGCCCGCGCGGTACAGCACCGCAAATAAGCCGTCGCCCTCGGTCATGCCGGTGAGCGGAATGTTGGCGAGGAGGCAGCCCAACCCGATCGGCAGGAGCAGCACCGGCTCGTATTCCTTGACGACGGCGAGCGCAATGAGGACGCCGCCGACGGCGATCATCACCAGATTGCCAAGGGTGAGGTTGGTGAAACCTTTGAGCAGTTCAGTAACAAGTTGAGAAAAATCCACGACACGATCTCCCGCAGACCTGTCAGGTCTGGCCTGTAATCTGGGCGTATCGGCAGTTCATGGGACGTAGACCGGCAGGCCCATGACGCGGAACCTGCCGTCGCCGCCCTTCACCACGGCGTAGACAAACTGGGATTGGGGCGGCATCTGCGTTGCATCCGCCCCGCAGCACGGCCCGAGGACGAAGAGCACACCAGCGTTGTTCACAAATTCCACTGTGAACTGATACTCACCTGGCGAGATACGTTCCACCTTGACAACGTTCTTGACCCGTAGGCATTGAAGGTGATACGTGCAGGCGTTTCTCAATAAGGCGGTTTGATCTTGCGGGTCGAGAGTGGGATTGTTGTTGATCACGTTGGTGTAATCGCCCCCGTAGAGTTGGGCCGCCTCTGCGTATTGCTCGTTGTGGAGAAACTCAAAGAAGTTCAACAACGCCTCCTGGGCGCGCTTCTCGTCGCCGGGTTGAGCCAGCACTTCAGCCGTCGGCGGCGGGGCGGTAACCGTTGGGCCAAACGACAGGGTGATCGCGAGGCCCGGATCAACGGCTGGATACCATACGGGGTAACGATCACCCTCCAATGTGTTCGCCAGCTTGATTTGATCTGAGCCATCTGCACCCATCAGAAAAATTCCGCCGCTGCCATCCGAGAGGAGTTTGACAAACGCAATCTTGCGCGCATCCGGGGACCAGGCGGGGGCGAGGTCCCAGGCGCTGTCTTGGGTCAGGTTGACAGGATTGGAGCCATCTGCGTTCATCACAAAGATGTCGCCGTCGCTATCCCGATCAGAGACAAAGGTGATTTTTGTGTCATCAGGCGACCATGCCGGCGAACTGTCGCCCGCAGGGTCCTCCGTCAATTGTGTTTGCCCGGTGCCATCGGCATTGATGAGGTAGATGTCGGGGTCCCCGTCCTCTTCGGCGTGGAAAGCAATGTGCCTTCCATCCGGTGACCACGCGGGGTCACTCTGCCAGATGTTGTTGCGCGTCAACCGGGTCTGAGCAGATCCGTCGGCGTTCATCACGTAGATTTCTGCTTGGGCGTCGTGGCTGGAAACAAATGCAATGCGCTGGCCATCTGGCGACCAGGCCGGGTCGAAATCCGCCGCCGGATGGCGGGTGAGATTGATCAGCCCTGAGCCGTCTGAGTTCATGACGAAGATGTCCCAGGCCCCGTCGTTGGGAGAATAAGCGTGGAATGCAATCTTCTTCCCATCCGGTGACCAACTCGGGTGACCTATCCCGGTTAGGCTGTCTATCAGCTTCGTCAACCCTGAGCCATCCGATTTCACCGCATAGAGCACTGGGTATCCATCACGTTCCGAAACGAAAGCGAGCCAGCCGGTATTGACCACCGCTGGCGTGGGCGTGGCGAGAGGAGACAGAGCAATGGTGGCTGTGACAGGTTGGCTGCCACACCTGCTAGCCGATTCTGCTGTGGGCATGATGGATAAACCAGTATCTCCCGGTGTCGTCGTTGGCAACTGCTCACACCCTGTGGTGGGAGGAATAGTTGGCGTGGAGGGCACTTCATTGACTGGCGTGGCGCAGGCCAGGGGCACGAAGGCGACGACCAGTAACCCAAGATAGTTTCGAAGAGTCACTTGGCTGACTCCCTCACGGGTACATGAACCACACCAGCCAGTGACCCTTCCGATTGATCAGGAAGAAATCATTGGCGAGGGAAGCCGAACGATTTGGTTGATTGCACGGCGCGTAGCAGTAGACAACCCACCACGACACACCCAACACTTCCTGCCCGCACTGCGCTTCCACCATCCCTGCGTAAGGCGCGGCGCGCGCGGGTTGTGGTGTCTCAAACCAATCCGGTTTCAACTGCTCACTGGACAATGCAGTATTGAACATGGAACCCCAGTGGGCCGGGTCGCTCACGCGGCGTGCCGTGTCCGAGCCGCCAGAGAAATAGGCCATGATGATTTCGCGGGCTGTCTCAAGAGGTAACTCATCTGCTCTTTCCAGGCCCGCCGGGTTGGGGCACAGTTGACCATCCAGCCAGGCTGCCTGGCCCGAGAGTGGGACGGGCGACGGGTAAATATCCGACGGAAGGGTGAAAGTCGGTTTTGCCTCAGGGATCGGTGTGTGAGGCGGAGGGGCAGTCGAGGTCAGCTCCTGTGTTGGAGATGATGTGTGCGCAGGAGCAGCAGTATCCCTGGCTAATGGGTCAAAAGTGCGGGCGGGTAAAGCCGTGGGCGTGAGGCGCCCTTCGCCCACGGGCGTGGCACAGGCTGCGAATAGCATGGCAGCAGTCAGCAGATAAATTTCCGTGTTCATTCGTTCACTTCGTTGATCGCACCCTCAGCGCCGGGTCGTACATGGTCAGGATGTTCTCAATCGGCGTGTCGGGCTGGATGTGGTGCGAACTGCACAAGATATAGCCGCCGCCCTGGCCCAGCACGTTCACGCGCTCGCGGACTTCGGCGGCAACCTCGGCGGGCGTCCCGCGCGGCAGGGTCTGGATGATGTCTATGCCGCCGTGGAAGGTCAGTTCTGCGCCGAACTCGTCTTTGAGCTGGCGGGCATCCATGCCCTTGGCGTCCGGTTGGATAGGGTTCAGCACGTCGATGCCTAACTCAATCAAATCGGGGATGAGCGGGTACACCGCGCCGTCGCAGTGGTACATGACGGGCTTGCCGTATTGGTGGGCGAGGTCAACCAGCTGCTTGTGACGCGGGCGCACGTAATCGCGCCACATCTTCTTCGAGATCATCAGCGAGTTCTGCGTCGCCACGTCGTCGTAGAAGTACACCATGTCCAGCCGGTCGCCGGCCAGCTCCAGCATCCGCCGCGTGTTCTCCACGTACACCTCGGTCAGCCGGTCCATGATATAGAGTGGGATTTCGGGTTGGCCGGCGAGGTCCATGAGGAACTCCGCCATCCCCCGCAGCTGCCAGGCGATCTCGAACACCGAGCCGATGCGGAAGCGGATGTGATACGGCCGGTGCTTGTCCAGTTCCGGCATGATTTCCGGCAAGGGCGAGAAATCCCACCAATCGGGCGTGGGCCAGGGGTGACGCTTCAGGTCTTCGACCGAGGTTGCGTTTTGCAGCGGCCACGAGGCAAACTCCTCGTACGCGCCGAAGGCGTGCTCGGTCCGCTGGCTGTGCGCGCCCCAGATGTCGTGAAGCGTGCCGTCGGGGTTGCGCTGGCGCCACATGCGGTTGGGCGTGGAGCGGTTGAGTGTGCCCCACCAGTCCACTACCGCGCCGTCGTGCATGGCCGCCTCCGGCGGCTGGCAGAACATGTCGTATGACAAGACCCGGCAGTCAATTTCAAAATGCCGCAGGATGGCCTCGCGCGCCGGTTCGATGAACTCGCCCGGCGTGATGCCGCTCGTATCCGGCTGGAGACGCGCGATGAGCTTGTTCCAGACCTCGGGCGTCGCCAGGAAATCGGTCGGGACCCGATCGGGTTCCTCATGCCGCAGGGACAGGCGGACACGCTCACGTGGACTCAGGTTTCCCATTGTGGTCCTCCGGTCGTCAGGTTTGGCCCAACTATACCGGAATATTGCCATGTTTGCGCGGCGGGGCGTGGGTGATGAAGGGTTCGAGTTCGTTGAACGTGCCGGGGTCGAGCAGGAGGTCAAGCCGCTCGCGAGCGGTCAGCTTGCCCCTGGCGCGTTGTCTGGCGAGGCGTTCTGCGCCGCCGCCCTGCAAGGCTTTGGCGCGCATGGCGCGGAGCTCGGGAGGCGAGGATCGTCCATAGATCAAGTGGGCGGGCAGGCACGCGGGCAGGCACGCGGGCAGGCGCACAGGCCTGCCCCTACGGCGATGCCGGTTCCCGCAGTTGTTCCAGCGTGGCGGCGGCCAGGCGGCGAATGCCTTCACGGATCAGGTCGGGTTGGGCGTTGGAAAAGTTCAGGCGCATATACCGGCGGCCCTCGGCGTCGTTCGCGAAGAAGGAACTGCCGGGGACGAAGGCGACGTCCCGGCGCAGGGCGGCCTCCAGCAACCGGTGGGAGTCCATCCCCTCGGGCAGGCGCAGCCACAGGAACAGCCCGCCCTGCGGCCTGGTCCAGGTGACGCCCGAGGCGGGAGGGAAACATTCTTCCAGCGCTTCGAGCATCACGCCGCGCCGTTCGCGATAGACGTCGCGCAAGCGGCGGATGTGTTGATCGAGGAACCCGCCGCGTGCAACCTCGTAGGCCACCATCTGCGTGAAGGTGCTGGTGTGCAGATCGGCACCCTGTTTGAGCTGCACCAGTCGGGCGATCACGTCCGGCGGGGCGACGATCCAGCCGAGGCGCAGGCCGGGCGCCAGCGTCTTGGAAAAGGTGCTGAGGTAAATCACGTTGCCGAGGTGATAGCCGTTGTCGCGCCGGATGCCGCGCGTCTCGCGGTCGAGCACCAGCAGCGGCGGCAGGTGCTCGCCCTCGTAGCGCAGCTGGCCATAGGGGTCGTCCTCAACGATGGGCACGCCGTATTTGTCGGCCAGCGCGACGAGCGTCTTGCGGCGTTCGAGGGCGAGCGTGACTCCCGAGGGATTCTGGAAGTTCGGCAGGATGTACATGAACTTGGGGCCGGAGCGGAGGGCTTCGTCCAGCTGGTCGGTCCTCAGTCCGTCGTCGTCGGTGGGGACGCTCACGTACTCCGCGCCGTAGACGTTGAAGGCTTGCAGCGCGCCGAGGTACGTTGGGGCTTCGACGAGCGCGCGGTCGCCGCGATTGATGAGCAGTTTGGCGATGAGATCGAGCGCCTGCTGCGAGCCGGAGGTGATCAGCACGTTCTCCGGTTTCGCGGCGAGGCCGTAACGCACGCTGTGACGCGCGATCATCTCGCGCAGGGGGAGATAGCCCTCGGTGGTGCTGTATTGCAGGGCGGCCCCGCCGTTTTCGTCGAGCACACGCTGGCAGGCCTGCTGGAATTCTCCGATCGGGAACAGTTCGGGCGCGGGCAGGCCGCCCGCAAAGGAGATCACCTCGGGGCGCTGGGTGAGTTTGAGCAATTCACGGATGGTAGAACTGGTCAGAGTTTTGGTGCGGTAGGCATAACGATGAGACCAGGGGGTTGTCATGCGGATAGTCTCCTTTCGCAATCCAAGTGTAGACCCTCTTCCCAGACGGAGATAGTGTCATTTGTCCACTGGATTAGGCTGATTTTCGTCCTATGCAATTCTTCCGCTGGCCCGATGACATCCAACACTTTTGGCGCGGTGACGCTCAAATTAGGATGTGAGTCAAGAGCTTGTTGCGGGTGCAACCTGCTCGTATGCGTCGGTCGCGGATAGGACCTGCTCCCACAGTGCCAATCGTTCCCCCAGCGCCATCCGCTCCGACGGGAGGCCGAGGCTATGTTTGAGAAGATCATCGTCACGCTGGATGGTTCCCGGCTGGCCGAAGAGGCTTTGGAGCCGGCGTTTGATCTGGCGCAAGCCTTTGAGGGCGAGGTGATTTTGCTGCGCGTGGTCATGGTGGAGGAAGCCGCGGTGGCGGCGGGCATGGGCGTGACGTATTACGACATCCGTGAGGCGATCGAGAAGCACGGCCTCGAGGAGGCGGAAGCCTACCTGAAGAGCATTGAAGCGCAGTGGCGCAGCAAGCGCGTCCGGATGCGCAGTGAAGCCGTGCCCGGCACCCCCGCCGAGATGATCGTCGAGACGGCCAAACGGCTCGGGGCGGGCGTAATTGTGATGTCCACGCACGGACGCGCCGGCCTCGGCCGGCTCATCTATGGCAGCGTGGCCGAGGCCGTTCTGCGCGCCGCCATCGCCCCCGTCCTGCTCATCCCGGTTAAGGTGAGATAACAAAAAACAATCTTAACGCCTGTCGCTCAGGATCCGCCCTGGGGACGGATAATCAGCATCGAGTGAGAGTCGCCGTGTAGCACTTTCTCGGTGACGCTCCCGTAGATCCAACGGGGAATGCCCGTGCGCCCGTGCGTGGACATCGCAATCAGATCCACGGCGTGCGTCTCAGTGTAATCAAGGATGCTCGCCGCGGCCGGCTCGTCCACCACGGCCGTCTTGAGCGCCAGTCCGGCGCGGCGATGCTTTTCGGCCAGGCCACGCAAATACCGTCCGGCTGCCTCGCGCATGTCTTCCACAACGCGCTGGCCCAACCCCTTCTCGATCTGGTCCAACTGCTCAACGGCCTCCGACGCCGCCGTGGGGATGGCGCGCAACAAAGTGACCTCGGCGCCGAGGCTCGCGGCCACGTCCAGCGCGGGCAGGAGGGCGGCCTCCGACAACGCCGACCCATCCAGCGGGACGAGGAGATGCCGGAGAGGGCGAGGCGACCTGACGACGAGGACCGGGCAGGGCGCTTTGTGCAGGACTTTCTCGGCCACGCTGCCTAAGACCCAGCGCGTTATCCCGGAATAGCCATGCGACGACATGACGATCAAATCTATGTGGATATCGGCCGCCGTGTCCACGATGGCTTCGGCGACGCCGCCCTTGACAGCCTCCAGCCACACGGAGAGGCCGTGCGGCGCTTTGTCCTGGCGCACGATCTTGAGATAGCTCTCGGCTTCGGTCTGAGCCTCGTCGGAGGTCTGGACCGGCAGAGTCAAACCGTAATCGCCATGCAGGGGCGTCGTGGAGGCCACCAGCGGCTGAGGCGCGGCGACGCGCAATAAGAGAACGCCGCCCTCGGCCTGCTGGGCGAGCGCGAAGGCGGGCGCCAGGGCGCGCTCGGCTAATTCGGAACCATCCAGGGGAACCAGGATTTTGTTGAACATGGTCACCTCCAGATGAAGTCAGTCACTAAAATCAAATATGACTTCACGGTATACCTATCATCCGGTGAGGGTTGAGTCAGGCCCAGTGCCGGATGTAATGGAATTCAGGTGAAGTCTGTTGGAGTTATAGGAATTTTATCCCTACAACCTGTGACGATAGGCACTACAGAGGGGGGGGACAACCGGGCTATGCTGAAACTTGGGAATTCAGACAGACGAAATCGGACAGCGGAGGTCGTGAATGGCGAAGGGCCGAGTGGTGATTGACGAGGAGCGCTGCAAAGGGTGCACGTTGTGCACCAGCGCCTGTCCTCAGGATGTGCTGCGCATGGCGGACGACCGGCTGAACGCGCGCGGCTATCACCCGGTACACCTGATAGACCCGGATGGCCGCTGCACCGGTTGTGCGCTGTGCGCCGTCATCTGCCCCGAAGTCTGTATCCAGGTTTACCGGCTCGTCCAGCGACGGCCCTCGGCGGCCGCCATCTGATCCCCGATCCGTGACCCGTCCAGGCGGGCGACCAGCTGCCGGATCGGCGCTGCAGCGTCCAGG
>Ga0209002_10003333_pt1 | contig 12752 bp, 12 predicted proteins | sample Rifsed16ft2_FD_184010 | JGI IMG/M metagenome (GOLD analysis project Ga0209002, IMG submission 184010) | Soil microbial communities from Rifle, Colorado, USA - sediment 16ft 2 (version 2) | ecosystem: Environmental > Terrestrial > Deep subsurface > Rock core/Sediment | place: Rifle, Colorado...
CCGCCCCTCTTCAGGATTCATCGAGCCGATCAATACGAATCGTGAGCGATAGGTCGCAGCGATGGGGCCGCGGCGGACGGTATACGAACCCTGTGCAGCGGCATCCAGGATCGAGTCGACAATGTCATCGCCGAGCAGATTGATCTCATCGATGTAGAGGATGTTGCGGTCGGCCTGCGCCAGGATCCCACGCCGCACGCGCATTCGTTCGTGGGCTGCGGCGTGCTCATCAATCCCGCCGACCACATCTTCCAGGCGCGCGTTGAGCGGCAGCTCGATCAGGCGGACCGGGTCGGGCGCGGTCAGCGGCTGGCCCTCTCCGTATTTCTTCGCGCAGTCCGGGCAGACCGCGCTGATCCCACCGGTTTCGATATCTTCGGGTAGACAGCCGTAAGGGCACGTGCTGCGCTCGACCTGTGGCAACAGATCCAGCAGACTGCGGACCGCGGTCGTCTTGGCCGTGCCGCGCGGACCCACCAACAGGATGCCGCCGATGTTGGGATTGATCAGACCAAGAAGTAATGCCAGCTTCATCTCCTGCTGGCCGACGATCGCCAGAAACGGGAACGGCATTTGTTCGGTGACGCGGCCTTCTTCCGGCGTGAGCGGTGGGAGCGATTTCCCCGCGACGAAATCCACCAGTTCGCGCAGGTTGCGGAACGAGTGTGCCACGCGTTCTTTCGGTTCTGATTGGGGCTGGGTGACTTCGGGTTCGCTCATGGTGGTTTCATGTCACTCTGAGGGAGTGGCGCCGAGGCGCCACGACCGAAGAGTCTCACAAAGGTGGAGAGATTCTTCGCTACGCTCAGAATGACATAACTGAAATTACTTCTGCTTCAACCTTCGTTCCTGTCTTTCCTTTGCGCGTTCCATCTTTTGTTTTTCCTGCGCTGTCTCGGCTTCCAATGGCGGGACCGTGGTCGGACGCCCATCATCATCCAGTGCTACATACACAAGGTAAGCTGTATTTGTATGTGTTTGCTCACCTGTGATGGGGTTTTCTGCCATCACCTGCACTTCGGCTTCAAGGGAGGTGTGGCCGGTGTACGTGACCTCCGCGTTCAAAATGATCAGGTCGCCGATACGGATCGGCTGGCGGAAGACCATCGAGTCGATCGCAACCGTAACGACCTTGCGCTGTGCGTGGCGCATACTGGCCAGCGCGCCGGCTTCATCCACCAGCTTCATGATCCAGCCGCCGTGCACATTGCCAAGCAGGTTGGCGTGCTCGGGGTGCATCAATTGCGAGAGTGTGACGCGCGAAGCGCGCATGGTTTTGGGCGGGTGAGTATTCGTCATAGCAACAGGCTTAAACTCATGAGCCGCTGTGAGTTTACCATGTGTTGTGTAGTTGCAAGGAATTAAGAAAACCCGAGCCTAGTCCAAATCTTCGCGCAGCTCACCGCTGTCTATGGTGTGCAGCCGTTCCGGCTCCTCGGAAAGCACATCGATGAGACTGTGGGTCAGTTCCTTCATGAGGGGAGCTAATGGGAGTGTTGCCGGGATGATGATCCGGCCGGGATGGGGAGGCGGCTTGAGGCGCTGCTTGAGATCATCCCCCGAGCGGTTCCGCACAATGCGCGGGTCGTTTGTCAGGAAGCCCACATAATATCCCATGACCGAATAGACTTCCCGTTGAGCGGTGACCCAGCCGGTCCATTCCCCGTTCCGGTTGAAAAGATAGGGAAAGACTAAAATTGCGTCCACTTCGCCTTGCGAGTTATAGATGGGGATAATACGGTGTTGTGACATAGGCAAATCTCTTTTGGTTTATTACGTGATAGTGAAGAGCGTCCCGCAGGTTACCGTCGAAGGCTCATACTGTTCCTGAAACCTGCGGGACTGTGTATCTATTCTATGTCATTATACGTCCAATAGCGATTTATGAAAAAGTTCCAAAGCATTACAACCCCAATCGCAAAGGCGAGGGTCGCATTCTTGGCAAGGATTTCAGCTGAAGCACGAGAAAGATGTGCCATACGCTCGAACGCACCTGCCAGGGGAGGCTCCACAAAATGTAGAATGGGGATTCGGATGGCAATGCCTGCGGCATTGACAACAAAGAACATCCCCAACTGGTGCAGGACGGGGCGTGAACGCGATTCGGGATACGTCCAGAATCGATTGCCACTGAAGTTGTTGATGACCGCGCAAATGAAGGAAATTGTGCCCGCAAATACCAATCGCATGTTGAAGAAATGTGTCAGGATGTTCATGATCCCGAAATCAAGCGCCGATCCGACTGCTCCGACCACGGCAAACTTCAGGAAGCGGATCCGCTCTTTATTAGCACTCAGGTCTTTATTGGCACTCAAGATCATCCAAGCCCCAGTTTACTCTTGAAGTATGGAATGGTCTTATGGAGTCCTTCCTCCAGGCTCACCTTGGGTTCCCATTTCAATATCGTCCGGGCGCGTGTGATATCAGGCTGGCGCTGCTGGGGATCGCGCACGCTGCGCGCGTCCTTGACATAGGTGATACCACCTTTGTTATCCACGATCCGGTTGATGGTTTCCGCGAATTGCAGGATGGTCATTTCGTGCTGGTTGCCAATGTTGACCGGTAAATGCTCGTTCGAATAGAGCAAGGTGACGATGCCTTCGACCAGGTCATCCACATAGCAGAACGAGCGCGTCTGGCTCCCATCGCCGTAAACGGTCAGCGGCTGGCCCAGCAAGGCTTGTTTGAGCAGGTTGGGCAATGCGCGGCCGTCCTCCAGATCCATGCGCGGACCGTAGGTGTTGAAGATGCGCACAATGCGCGTGTCCACGCCGTGGGCGCGGTGATACGCCATTGTCAATGATTCGGCAAATCGTTTGGCTTCATCATAGACCGCGCGCGGACCCACCGGATCCACGTTTCCGGCGTAATCCTCGGTTTGCGGATGGACAAGCGGGTCGCCATAGATCTCGCTGGTGGATGCCAGCAGGAAGCGTGCGTTATTTACACGCGCCACGCCGAGACAGTTATGGGTCCCAAGCGCGCCGGCTTTCATCGTTTGAATCGGCAGGTTGAAGTACCCCGATGGCGACTGCGGGTTCGGGCTTGCAGGCGATGCAAAATGCAATACTGCATCCACCTTGCTTTGCACGAAGATGTAGTTCGAGACATCGTGCTTGTGGAATGAGAATTTTTCATTCCCCATCAGGTGAGCGATATTTCCCGGGTTGCCTGTGACGAAATTATCCAACCCGATGACCTCATGCCCTTCGGTAAGAAGGCGGTCGCTTAAGTGTGAGCCGAGAAACCCGGCTGCCCCAGTGATCAAAATGCGCATTTGAATATCCTCTCTTTTATTATCCCTCACCCCTTGCCCCTCTCCTGGTGGGAGAGGGGAGGGTAAGGGTTATTTCCAATCAATCCTTGTGACAAGACCATCGCCTGTCACTTGATAGGCCTGACTGTTTCCGCTATCCACGAGCCAGAGATTGCCCTGATAGACGACTGCAATGAAATCGCCAGACTGCCCATCGATTGCCTCCGGCGCCCAAACTGGAGTCTGCGGCTCGAGGCCGGGCGCATCGTTCGCAGGGAAAACTGCGCGGTGGTTCGAGCCATCTCTATCCATGACCACAACGCGGTAACGGCTGGTCTCGCTTTGCGATGGGAAGATCGCCTGCAAGTAGGCGATTTGATACCCGCGCTCCCTTGTACTTGATTGCACCGGTGAAGCGGATGGGTACGCGAACATGCCTGTCTGCTGGACGATCTGCACGCTCGCGTCGTTCGAGAAGGAGGCCGCGTTGATATCAAAGAAGGGTGAATCTTCATCGCTGACCAAACTCGGTGGTGGAGCATGGGAAACGAAATAAAGAGTCTTGCCATCTGCCCCCCATGCCAGGGCAGGGAGCCAGGCCCAGTCGCTGTGAGTGTTCAGTGGTGTGATATCCAATAGTGGCTTTAGATACTTTCCATCCAGGTCCACGAGACCGATCCCGTCCGGGCGGGCGTAGGCCAGTCGTCCGTCCGCTGAGAAGGCGAAGGTCATGCCCCACCAGCCGTACACGCCTCCGCTGCCTGCATCCAAAATCCTTCTTTTCTCTCCGGTTGAGATGCTATAACGATGCAGGTCATTGTTTGCCTGCCAGCCCGGAGCGGTACTGCGCGGTTCGACAGTTGAATAGGCAATCGAGTTTGTGTTCGGGATCCAATCTGCAAAATGGACAACATTCGCAATGCCGGTGCTGAATGGTTTGCCGCCGTCCGTCCGTACTGCCCAGAGCGTATTGATCTCCTGATCGGCAGGCTTGCCTGACTTGCGGGTGAAGATCAGGTAGCTGCCATTCGGTGAAAGATCAAAGATACGCCCATCGAGATCGCCGGTCGTGACAAGCGGAGTGCGATTGGCTGTGGATGTGTCAATGATCCAGGCATTTCCACCCGCCAGATAAGCCAGTTTTCCGGGAACTGGCAGAGGAGCAAAGGACGACTGAGCACCGATCATTACGATCTCTGGAACCGCCTCCTGCATAATAACGGATTTGACCACCGCTCTGCTGATCTCTGCCTCATTTTCGAGCACTCGGCGATAGGTCAGTTCCTGCAAGCCGTTCACGCCCGCCTGCACGAGCCGTGTTTCGCCTTCAGGCAAAGATTCATTTCGGACGACCTGTCTCTCGAAGGGAATGATCTGTTCTTCGGTCTCGAAAACTTCCTCGACACGCGTGAGATCAATGGAATTGCCATCGCTGAGGACAGTGTAGAGAGGCGGATCCGCCTGATCCAGGTCCCCGATCGTTACGCCAGCCGATCCCAGTGCCTGGCTTACAGTACTCCCTGCAGGGACAGTCACATTGTGGGATTCACCGTCTGCGTTGATGGTAATGGTAATATCTTCGCTCGTCACTTGCGGAGAGCGGCAACCTGCCAGCATGGAGAATGCCAGGAAAACGGCGAGCAGTGATCGGCTGGGAGAGATGCGTGGCATAGTGTTCAAATCTGTCACTCTGAACTCTTCGACACGGCTTTGCCAGTCAGGATAAACTCCGCGAAGAGTCTCGTTTATCGAATTGGAGATTCTCACCTGCACTTGCGCCAGGTGCAAGTGTCGGTCGCCCAACGGCTTCCTCAGAATGACATGTCGTCTGGTGTATAATCCGTGCGCTATCTGATGCGCCCTGTGATCGTCATCACGCCATTTGCGATGGAAATCGTTTCGATACGCAGACCTGTGGCGACCGGACCCAGGGAACCGGTATACGCTTCCCTGATCATGGCAGTGATTGCATCCTTGAGTCCCTCAGGCGCAGGGAAGGGACCGAAATCGGCTGATGTGATCTCGATAAGCGGTTGACCGTTTGCATCCACGCCTACGCTCACGATGATGCCGATGTTCGCAGCGAATATTCCCTGTTGAGTTTTGCCGTAGATCTGCATTTGCCCATCACGCAGATAAACCTGTGGGTCAGTGATCAGCGGTCTTTTATCAGATTGTTGAAGGCCTGGATCAGTCTGCAGACGGGCAGCAAAGTAGGATGTGATCTGTGGTTCGGTAATGTTTATTGTTACAACGCCAGTCTCCACGCCTGCTTCAAATGCCCGTTTTAGTTCTTCTTTGATGCTTTCAGCGGCTTCGGCAGAAACAGGGATCGGTGGAAGGTTCGAGTAATCAGGCCCACCAACGAAAATGGTGCATGCAAGTGACGTAACTACGAGACTCAGTAAAACAAGTGGTAATCCTGGTTTATTTATTTTCATCTCTCTCACTAAATTTTTATGTCATTCTGAGTTGAAGAACTCTGCGTGACATGGTTTGAACGGAGCAATTATAGCATGAGCGACTCTCAACCTTTCCCAGGGGAAAATTCCGAAACTGAATTGTCACTTTCCGTAAAATTGGAGGCGCTATTGTTCGTCGCGGCGGAGCCGGTGACCACTGCTCAACTGGCGATTGCACTGGATGTGGCTCCCTCCGTTGTCGAACGCGGACTCCACGAACTCGACGCTTCACTCTCAAGCCGCGGCCTGCGCCTGCAGCGACACGCGGGGCGCGTCCAATTGACCACCGCGCCGCAACTCGCAGAGTTGATCGAGCGTTTTCTCGGCCTGGAAGCAACCACTCATCTCAGCCGCGCCGGGCTGGAAACATTGGCGATCATCGCATACCAGCAGCCGGTCACGCGCCCGCAGATCGACTCGATCCGCGGCGTCAACAGCGACAGCATGATGAAGAGTTTGTTGAATAAGGGATTGATCCTGGAATCCGGCCGCGCCGATGGCCCTGGCAGACCGATCCTGTATTCCACGACCCCTGAATTCTTACAGCACTTTGGCTTGAATTCGATCCTTGAAATGCCCCCGCTCGCTCCGCTCGCGAAGCCTGAAGAAGAAGGGGAGAATCACGATGAGATGTTGAAGGGGTAGCAACGCCCGGAACGCATCTCAGTTAGGAGAACCGCCAGCGGGAAGAAAACACGCCATACGTAAGTCACCGTGTTTCTTGATTGATATCACTTTATTCAATTGGACTAATGGATTCTGCTCGGATCCAACCTTCCAGGCCCTTGAGACCCTTGAAGGGTTCAAGCAATGCAACAAGAGTCCACTCACCGCGTACCTCCTGAATGCGAACGCGGGTTCCCGCCGGGAAAGGTCCAGCACGCAATTTCGGGGTCGGAGGACTATCGCCTCTTCTATAGTATTCCTGCCTCACTTTCGTGGTTTTCCTTTTCATCTCCATCTTTTCCTGGTTTTTCTTTCCACCCTTCTTCTTGCCCTTGTTTTCGGCTGATTCCATTGAATTGGACCGGATCCATCCAGTCGTTTTTCTCACGCCGGACTCCGAAGATTGAATCACATTGACCAGCGACCAGTTTCCGACCTCCTTAAGCACCCGCACAACGGACTTCGCCGGAAGCAAGGCATCATGCAGGCGCTGCCTGACGTTTGGCAGGTTTCCCTCAACATTCGTATACAGGTCTGACGGACGGTTGATCTCGAATTCTGCAACCAGGGGTTTCTTGCGCCCGAAGAGTTTTTTTCTAAAGCGCTCCATGGGGAATAACGGACCTGGATCCAGCCGCTCCCTCAGGTTGACCTCGTCGTGACCCAGGATTTCCACGATGCTTCCATAGCGTTCCTTAAGGGCCCTGACAATATCCAGCGTTACCTGAAGCTGCGCCTTTGTGAATTTCTCCCAGCCCCTGTCCCTGGATTCCCGCCAATGGGTGGCAAGTTTGACTTTCTCATTCGGGATGAGGGTATTTTTTCGCTTCCAGCCCTCACTGCTTTCTTTCAGGAAACCGGCGTTATCCAATTCAATGCCGATGCTAAAGCGGTTCAGGCTGCTGTCTCGTTCCCACCAACTGTAGCCAGCGTGAAAGGCAATTTTATCGAAGGGCAGAAATTGAACAACACGTCCATCCCGTCCGATCAGCAGGTGCGTACATACTCCCGATAACTGATTGCGAAAATGCGCGATCGTGCTCTCCATACGCGTGCCTGTAGTGAAGTGAATGACGATGTACTTGGGGCCTATGAGTGGATGCTTAGGATCATAATTCCTCAGGTTTGGTTCAATAATCTGAAACCTCCTGCCTTCCGGTGTGGATAAATAGTTGTCGGGCCGGACCACGAGCATGCCATGCTTCTGAACGCGCACTGCACTCTTTTCCACCCAGCCTACGATCCAGGGATCGCCATCCACCTCGGCAATGACCGAGATCAGACACCACCGATCCGTTTCGTTGATGACCGAAACCGGCGCGCCAGCCGGGATGTGAGTCCCTGCGAGGAGTGTAGAATTTTCCCCGGGCTGGTTGCGGACCTGAACCTGCCGCGTCGTCTCCTGCAATACGATCGAACGGTCGGTTACGCCGAGAAGTTTTTCGCGAAACTGTATGATGGGAAACGCGGGCCCGGGATCCAGTTTGTATGAATAGAGTTCCTCATGTCCGACGACATTCGTAATTTGGTATTTATCCATGAGGGCTTTGCAGATGGTAAGGAGCGAATCCAGTTGAGACTTGGGATAGAGAGGCCAATATCTAAAACGCGAATCGTTTAGCGCGGTCGCAACTATATACTCGTTCTCCCTGTATTCGCTGCGCAATTGATAGTTACTCCCAGATTCCCGGAGATCGCCCGGGTAGTCCAACTCGATCCCAATGGATCTATTGTTGTAATCGGCTGCATGTTTTCCCCCTTTGTCAAAGGACAGCATCTGCACCACCTCTTTGCCGTCCTTGCCCAGTATCAGGTGCACAGAGAGTCCGTTCTTCATTTTAAAAGTGCTGACCGCTCCATTAACAGATGCACCCTCTGTTGCGTGAATAATAAGATACCTTTGAGGAGACTGTTTTTGTGTGGTTGCATTGGGGCTTGCATCAAACCGAAAGTTAAATATCTCACCCTGATCAATTGAGAGCCGATGGTCTTCTATTCTCATCCCCGTATCTCCTTTCCTTGCTTTACATTGAGTATCGTTACTGAATCTCTTAATGGAGTTTTGTGCGACAACGATTTTGCATATGGTGCCCTGTCGGCACATGATTCCGCGCCTGATAGGTTTCCATGTCATTATCAGGTTCTGAAAACCCGTTTCCTATGAAGATCAGTTGAGGTATTGGCATAACTTTTCTCCTTAAGGCTCGAGTCGTTGCACAACTGTCTCCGCAAAACTATAGATGTCCGCCAGCCTGTGCCTGATCGAGCACAGTGAGAATCGTTTGAACCAGATCGCGGGCGGCTTGTTCACTCAACTCAACGGCAACGCGGGCCGCGGGTCCCTGTGACTCGTTCACAAAATCAATGTTCAGGGCATGTTCCTTTGGGAAATTGAACGGATGGTCGTAGGATACGTTTGCCTGTTCAAGCGTGAACCATCCAGTCGTCCCTTTGCCACTGCCATCGATTCTTACTTTTTCAACGATCATTGTGCACATTTTCAAGTTCCTTTCCACATGTCATTGCGAGACCCCAAAGGGGTCGTGGCAATCTCATAATTCCAGAAACCTTCACTTGGAAGGTGCGATGAGATTGCTTCGTGGCGCTAGCGGCGCCACTCGCAATGACAATTAAATATTCAAATATTTGTCCAGAAACGCAAAGTTCTTTTGCCAGCCATCCACGGCCTGTTCCTGGCGATAGTTGGGACGATGGTAGTAAAAGAATCCGTGACCGGCTCCGGGATACATGTGAAATTCATACGGCTTTCCATGCTTCCTGAGTTCAGCCTCATGCTGTGCCACTTGCTCCGGGCTGGGACTGCTATCCTCTTCGCCAAACAATCCCAATATGGGGCAGGGAAGGTCTTTGGTGTAATCGATCGGCGCGACAGGATGTTTTGATGACAGATGTTCCTGGGACATCACAACGCCTCCGCCCCAACAGTCCACAACCGCGTCAAAGCCCGAGGCGCGGCAGGCTGTCAGATAAGCGTGTCTGCCGCCTGAGCATGTACCGAAAATCCCCACTTTGCCATTGACATAAGCTAAAGAACGGAGGAATCTCATCCCCCCGGCAAGATCGCCGACAGCCTGCTCATCAGGGATGCCGCCATCAGCGCGAACTTTGGCAGCGACATCTTCAGGCGTCCCATGACCGGCGCGAAAATACAGGTTGGGTGTGATCGTCACATATCCGTGCTGCGCAAATTTGTAAGTCACCTCGCGGTACCATTCATCCCAGCCAGGCATGTGATGCGCCAATACCATGGCAGGGAATGGTCCCGGTCCGAGTGGCCGAGCAAAATAGGCGTTGATCCATTCGCCATTCGCACCGGGAAGTGCGGTTGTTTCTGCCAACACGCCTTCATACATATTAGTTTGATACATGAATGCACTCCTTTGGGTGAGGTGTCTTTAGGTGAGGTTAAGCTTATTATACAGCGTGGCTGATGCAATTCGAATATCTTGCTCGGAGTGCTTAAATCAAAAACATATGTCATTCTCCCGAAGGAAATCGGGACGATGTGAGCGAGCCGCTTTGCTCAGGGTGACAAATCCTGCCTGTTCAGGGCGAAATTTTTCGTTATACTTCTCCCATGGAACTCTCTGCTGCCATCCATTTATTAGGCGACATCCTCGGGGAGGTGATTGGAGAACTCGAATCGCCGGAACTGTTCAACACTGAGGAACGCATCCGTGCCGCGGCAAAGGAGCGTCGGAGTGGAAATGTGGAAGCGGGGAACCAGCTTGAGGCTGAGATCGAAGCGCTGGATGTCGATGCCGCGCGTGCCGTCTCTGCCGCGTTCACCACTTATTTTGATCTGGTCAATCTTGCCGAAGAATATTATCGTGTCGAGCAACTGCGCGAACGCGAAAGCATGCTTTCCCCCAAACCGCTCGCTGAATCCGTCGGTGATGCCATTGCTGCGCTGAAGAAGGAAGGGGTCAGCCCCGGGAAAATGCAAGCCCTGCTCAACGCACTTTCGATTGAGCTGGTGCTCACGGCGCATCCAACCGAGTCCCGCCGACGGACCGTGGTCTCCAAACTTCAGCGGCTTGCACGCCTGCTCGATCATCTTTCAAGCCTTCGTCTCCCGCCGCGCGAGCAGGAGAAAACCCGTTCGGGAATCCATGCCGAGGTGGCAGGTTTATGGCTGACCGATCGCGACCGTACGGCGCGCCCGGCTGTCACGGATGAAGTGCGCACCGGATTGTATTTTGTGGAGACTGTCTTTTGGGACACTCTGCCTGTTCTTTATAGTGACCTTGAATACGCGCTTGCGTCTCACTACCCCGAAGTTAAGCCACCGCCAAACTGGCTTCGCCTTGCCTCATGGATGGGCGGCGACCGCGATGGCAATCCCAATGTGACTCATGAGGTCACTGCTGAGACACTCCGCCTGCATCGCGGTCTGGCAGTGGAGAGTCACCGCCGCACCCTGCAGGATCTGGCCCGCCGCCTGAGCATCAGTAGTGACCGCCTGCCGCCCTCCCCTGACCTCACGGAGTGGATCGAAGCGCGCCGTCCGCTTCCACCGCATGTGGCCTACATCGAAGATCGTTATGCCATGGAGCCTTACAGGCTTGTGCTTTCCCTGCTTGCGACAGATCTGGCAGAGGCCTCGCGCGATGAGATGACCGCGCGTTTGCTCGAGCGGACACCGCATGAGGCGCGCATCACATTGCGAGATCTGCTCAACCCGCTCAAGCTCATCGCCGGGAGTCTGCCTGCCTCCCTGACGCAGGATGAAATACAAAAAGTTCGCCATCAATTGCACATCTTTGGGCTGCACGCGCTGCGACTGGATATTCGCGAAGAATCGTCCCGCTATAACTCCGCACTGGCGGAAACACTGCGCGCCCTGGATATCGCTTCGGATTTTGAAGAAATGCCGGATGATGAAAGACTTCCCCTTCTCACAAAACTTCTGTCGGATCCCCTGCCCGATCTTTCGACCCACCCGGGTGTGACTCCGGCTACGGCCGAGACCTGGGCGTTGTTCCAACTTATCGCGCGGGTGCGCGACGTGTACGGTGCAGAGCTGTTGGGGCCAGTCGTTATCTCCATGTGCCGGTCGGGGGCCGATGTGTTGAGTGTGTTGCTGCTTGCGCGCTGGACAGGCTGTAACGAGGGTATGCAAATTGTCCCACTCTTCGAGACGATTGAAGACTTGCACGCCGCGCCATCCATTTTTGAAGATCTGTTTACCCTGCCGCTCTATCGCGAACATCTCACTACCTGCGGGGATGAACAAATGGTGATGATCGGTTATTCAGACAGCAACAAAGATGGCGGGTATGTCATGGCAAACTGGGCTTTATACCAGGGCCAGGAGAACATTACAAGGGTCGCTCAAAATCACAAGATCACGCTCACAATCTTTCATGGCCGTGGCGGGACGATCGCGCGCGGAGGCGGACCGGCCAATCGAGCCATCCGCGCCCAGCCTGCTGGCAGTATCAATGGTCGTTTTCGTCTCACGGAGCAGGGCGAGACCATTGCTGCCCGTTACTCCAATCCTGAGCTCGCGCACCGTCATCTCGAACAAATCGTCCATGCGGTGCTGTTGGCCTCGTCTCCTGCAAAAGCAAAGACCAACGTTCCCGCTGCCTGGCGCGCGGCCATGGATGAAATGTCTGTAACGGCGCACAAGCTGTATCGCGGGCTTGTTTATGAGACTCCGGGCTTCATCGAGTTTTGGCAGTCGGCTACCCCATTGGATGAGATCAAACGAATGCACATCGGTTCACGTCCCGCGGCGCGCGGGCAGAGCAGTGAAGTGACCAAAATCCGCGCCATTCCCTGGGTGTTCTCGTGGATGCAAAGCCGATTCAATTTGCCCGGCTGGTTCAGTCTCGGTTCCGCGCTTACATCCATAAAGGATGATGCGCTTCTTCGTGAGATGTATAACGGCTGGGCCTTCTTCAAGACCATGCTCGATAATACTGAAATGTCCCTGCTCAAGGCGGATATGGATATCGCTTCCCTCTATGTCGATCTTGTCCCTGATAAGAAGCTGGCAGGTGAAATCTTTGGCACCATCCGGGCCGAGTATGAACGAACTCGAGATGCAGTTTTGTCTATCAGTGGTCACAAAAACTTGTTAGATGCTGAACCTGTCACGCAGAACGCAGTGCAGTTGCGTAACCCCTATGTGGATCCGTTGAATTACATCCAAGTGGAAATGTTGCGCCGCGTGCGTACTGTGCCTGACCCCGAAAGCGCTGAGGCCGAGTCGATTCGGGAAGTGATTAGCATCACCATCAATGGCATTGCTGCCGGGTTGAGAAATACGGGATAGATTTAGGCCCCCTCCCGGCCTCCCCCAAATCCGACAAGAAAAGAATGCGTGCCAACCAAAATCT
>Ga0209002_10003336_pt1 | contig 12746 bp, 10 predicted proteins | sample Rifsed16ft2_FD_184010 | JGI IMG/M metagenome (GOLD analysis project Ga0209002, IMG submission 184010) | Soil microbial communities from Rifle, Colorado, USA - sediment 16ft 2 (version 2) | ecosystem: Environmental > Terrestrial > Deep subsurface > Rock core/Sediment | place: Rifle, Colorado...
TTGCTCGCCCAGCTGCAAGGAAATGCAGGAAGGGGAGAAACAGAGTGGCGACGAAAATCGTCGCTGCCAGAGGAAAACTCACACTTCGGGGCTGGAACATCCTTCGCAGAAGACTCTCCCTCCGGGACCTCGTCGGTACGCTCTTCAACACCTGCTGCAACGCCGGAGGATCCCCCTCGCCGCTATTCCGGTGTAGTATCAGACCTGCCGCCGGGCCCGTAGCTCAGCTGGTTAGAGCAGCGGACTCATAATCCGTTGGTCCCTGGTTCGAATCCAGGCGGGCCCACCAGTGAATCCTTTGTGCGTACTCGCCTCCGCTCTCACCGCGTTTCGATGCCGGGCGCGATTTCCACCTTCAGCTTCTGCGTCTCGGTCGTCTTTCCGTAGTCCAGAGTGATGGTGTACTCGCCGGCCTTCAAAAATTTCTGTCCTTCTCCCCCATATTCCGTCAGCAAATCCTTTGTCGGTTTCAGGTCCCAGACTATCCGGTTCATCCCCGGCTTTCCGGTCATCTTAAACTTCGCTACCGGAGCACCCAGCGCATTCGCAATCTTGATCTTCACTTCCTCGCCGGTGTACTCCTTCAGGTAAAACGTGATTAGCGCTCCCTCGGGCGGATTTTCTCCCCGAAAAATGGCCTTTCCATTCCAGTCCGCGAACCCTGGCAGCGGATAGATGCCGGTTGCCGCTCGCGGCGGGAAGAGGTGTGCCTCCTTCGATTGCACCTCTGCACTCAGTTGCTCGAGCGGGCTGATGTCATCCACGATGTAGAGGCTCCTCCCGTGTGTCGCGATCACCAGGTCTAGATCGCGCGGGTGGACCACGATGTCGTCCACCGCCACCGTTGGCAGTCCGCCAAACTTCATCCAGCGCCCGCCGCGGTCAAAGCTCACAAACAACGCAAACTCCGTCCCGGCGTACAGCACGTTGGGGTTCCGCGGGCCTTCTCGGACTACCTTCACCGGCCCGTCCCCTGGCAGGTTCGACGCAATGTTCTGCCACGTCTTCCCACCGTCTGCTGTCCGGTAGGCCAGCGGCGCGTAGTTCCCCGTCCGGTGCGCATCCACCGCTAGGTAGGCCACCTGCGCGTCCTGCCAACTCGGCTCGATTCGCATGATCCACTGACCCTTCACCGGCGCGGGTAGATTTGTCGTCAGGTCCGTCCACTTGCCTCCCTCGTTTTCCGTCACCCACAGTTTCCCGTCGTCCGTTCCTGCCCACAGCAACCCGGCCTTCACCGGCGATTCCGCCAGCGTGTACACCACGCCGTAGTTCTCCGCCCCGCTGCCGACTGTAATCATCTTCGGCAGTTCCTGCGTCGAAAGGTCGGGGCTGATCATCTGCCACTGCTCGCCCCGCGCCGTGTGCTTGAAGACTTTGTTTCCCGCCAGGTAGAAAACCCCCTTCTCATGTCGGCTCCCGATCAGCGGCGAATTCCAGTGAAACCGGAACGCCTGCTGCCCTTCGGTCGGCTCCGGTCGCAGCAGCTTCACTTCACCGTTCTGCAGGTTGAACCGGTGCACGTACCCCTGCTGCGACTCGGTGTAGATCACGTTCGGATCTTCCGAATCGAAAACGCAATAAAATCCGTCTCCGCCACCCAGATTGATCCAGTCATAGTTCAGGATTCCCTCTTTCGAGTTTGTCCGGCTCGGCCCCACCCAGTTCAAGTTGTCCTGCAACCCTCCGCAGATTCGGTACGGCGTGCTCTGGTCCACGTTAATCCGGTAAAACTCCCCCGCTGCAAACCGGTTCAGGTGTTCCCACGCCTTCCCTCCGTCATAGCTCTGGTAGATCCCGCCGTCAGTCCCCAGCAGCAACCGGCGCGGGAACCGCGGGTCGATCGCCAGCGCGTGGCAGTCCGGGTGGACCTTGCCAAACAAGTCCTCCCGGAAAGTTTTGCCCCCGTCTTCCGAGACGTGGACCGCAAATCCCAGCACGTACACTCGCTGATCATTCTCGGGATCCACTCGAATTTGGCTGAAGTAGAACGGCCGCGGGTTGATCGGGTTGACGCGCGTCCAGCTCTCTCCCCCGTCTTCAGAACGAAACACTCCGCCTCGCTTGCTCCGGATTTCCATGATGCCGCTCGTCCCGCCCTCATCGCTCTGCACGATGGCATACACAATTTTCGGGTTCTTTGCGTAGATCGCTAGCCCGATTCGCCCCGTCGCCCCTGGCAGTCCTTTTTCCAACTTGCGCCACGTCGCTCCGCTGTCCGTGCTCTTGAAGATCCCGCCCAAGTCCTTTCCGTCCGTATAGGCGGGGCCAGACACAAACGCCCACGGCGTTCTCTGCCGCGCATACAGCGCCGCATAAAGCGTATTCGGCTCCGACGGGTCCAGCATCACATCTCCGCAACCCACCTTGTTTCCGTACGGCGCCGCCGCCACCAGCACCGCCTTCCACGTCTTCCCTCCGTCCATCGTCTTGTAGAGCCCGCGCTCTGCGCTCGCATTCCACAGATCTCCCATCGCCGCCACCCAGGCCGTATTCGGGTCGGTCGGATGCACCACAATCCTGGCGATAAACTTGCTCTCCTTCAGCCCAACGTGCGCCCACTGCCCTCCCCCATCCGTCGACCGATAGACGCCGTTCCCCCAGCTCGAGCTGTTGCGATCGTTTGCTTCGCCGGTTCCCACCCACACCACCTTCGGGTCCGACGGCGCCACCGCCACCGCACCAATCGACGCCACCGCTTCTTCCTCAAAAATCCCCTCAAACGTCACACCGCCGTCGCTCGTCTTCATTACCCCGCCCGTCCCCAGCGCCACATAGAACGTCGCCGGGTCTTTCGGGTCCAGCGCAATTTCCGAGACGCGTCCTCCCATAATCGCCGGCCCGATGCTGCGTGCCTTCAGCCCCTTCAGCAGCATTGCATCCACGTTCGGCCCGGCCGGGAAACTTGCCGGAGCCACTGCAACCGCTCCGCTTGTCTGCGCCGCAGGCGTCTCCTTCGGCTTCGGCTTCTTCGTCTGCGCCGCAAGCAGGCCGGCTACCGCAACAGTCAGGACTAGAACGCTCAGCATCCTTCGCATCATGGCGACCTCTTAATCAGGGAAGTTGTGAAAACCACGCCTCGTCTCGGCTCTCCTGAGGAGCCGCCATCTTAGGTTGCTCCTCCAGCCAAGTCAACGCTCGGCGGTCCGCTCGCCGCCAAAAATCTCTCGCGCACCCTGTATTAATTGCGTTAGTCTTTCTGCCCCGCGTCGGGGGAAGGCAGGCCATCGCCATGAGGAAGGGGTATCACCGCTGGTACTCCTCGCGTTTGGGACGCGAGATGGGCGTCGTCGTCTATGGCCACTGGGGCCCGCCCCTGCTCGGCTTTCCCACCAGTGCCGGCGACGAATGGGAGCTCGAGCACCAGGGCATGATCGCTGCGCTTGGGGATTTCCTCGAAGCCGGCCGCGTCAAAATTTTCACCCTCAACTCCGTCAACGCCGAGGCCTTCTACAACAAGGGCGCCCACCCCTTCCACCGCAGCTATGTACAAGCCCAGTTCGACGCCTACGTCCGCTTTGAGGTCATCCCTTTCATTCATTCCAGCTGCCAGTCCGGCGACATTGTCATCTCCACGATGGGCGCTTCCTTCGGCGCCTATCACGCCGCCAATACGCTCTTCAAGCACCCGGATGTGGTGAAGCGCTGCTTTGCCATGTCCGGCGTCTACGACCTCAAGCAGTTCATGGACGGGCTCTACGACGACAACTTCTATTTCAACAATCCCGTCGATTACCTCTCCAGTCTCTCCGACCCCGCCGTCCTTTCCCAGCTCGCCACCTGCGACATCCACATCGCCACCGGCTGCGGGCCCTGGGAAAACAGCGGGCCCTCGTATCGTCTTTCTGAAGTCCTCTCCAGCCGCGGCATCGCTCACCATCTCGACGACTGGGGTCAGCAAGGCGGACACGACTGGCCCTACTGGAAACACCAGATGCGGGAGTACATCGGCAGGCTTTTCTGAGGGAAGTCTAGGCTAGGCCCAGCCGGTCAAGCAGGTACCGCCCTTTTTCGATCACCGGCTCCTCGTCAATCCACACGTCGCATTTGCGCGTCAGCACGTCCACGTGCGTCTTCGACTTCCAGTCTGCGTGCGTCTGGTTTCCGTATGGATCGCCAAACGCAATGTGTACGCCGGGGAGCTTCTCGTCCTGCAGCAGAATCCCGATCATCTCGCTCAGTCCCAGGTTCGTTCCAAACGCCAGCTCACCCACGCGGTCGCTGTTCTCGTCAGTATGCGTATACTCCCAGAACTCCCCCTCCAGCTCCTTGCGCGCGCACTCCGCCCGGACCAGCCGCCCGGCCACGATCTCCAGCACCAGCGGGGTCCGCTGCAAGTCACCGTACTTTTGGTTGAAGTAGTCCCCCGCCGTCCCGTCGCACACAAACCGGCCGTCCACCCGCGCCGGCGTCGTGAACACCTCTCCCGCTGGCAGGTTCGACCAGTACTGCGGGCTGATCAGCCCGCTTGTCTTCACCCAGTCGAGTGCCGGGTTAAACGACGCGGTAAACTCCGTCCCCGCTTCCGTCTGCACGCGCAACGTGCTGGCCGACTTCATCCGCTCCCGCAGCCGGTCGCTCAGACGGTCCACCATCCGGTAGTCGGTCCTCATTCCCTGCTGCATGATCTCCGCCGTCACGCCCACCATGTGCGCGTAGCGAATCCGGCGCCGTTCGACCACCCGCACAATCGCCATTCGCGTTGGCAGCTCGCCGGGCATCGGCTGCATGCAAAGAATTCCAACCTCGGCATTCTCAAGTGCCTGGAGCAGTTCCCTCGGCGCCTCAACCACCGGCCTCGCCGCCACATCTTCCACCAGCAGTCCCGTCCAGTGCGCTTGCCGCTGCGCCAGCACTTCGGCCAGGCTGGCCGCCACTTCCCGGCTGGGCTGGTCGGCGATCAACGCCACGCGCTCGCCGGCCTGCACGTTCAGGCAGGTCTCCACCGCATTTCGCGCGCCGGGCAATAACTCTGCGTTTACGGGTCCGAAGTTCATCTCCACTATCCTGTCGTGTTCTCGCCGTCCTGTCACGTCCTCAGTCGGGCAAATGCTCCGAATCACGTAATAGCTTCATCAATTCTCTCGCTTTCTCCGCGAATCGATCTCACGCCACCGGCCGCACCACAAACGCCGGCACCTGCCCTCCGCCCGATGTGACGTTGGCCAGCCCCGTTGCGCTCAGCCGCGTCAGGAACCCTGCCATCCGTCCACGAAAGAGATACGGCGCAAGGTCCACCAGCATGTCCAGCATCGTTGCCTCTGCACCGGGCTCAAAGTGGGGGAACACTTCCCGCCGCACCGGGATCCGCGCCTGCACCACCCAGGCCCCCTGCCGGTCTGCCAACGCCCGCCCGATTGCCTCATCCCATTGCTTCTCGCTCGCCTCCCAACCCAGGGTCACGCCGGCCCCGCCGTACTCATCGTTGGGCTTCATCACGAATTCCGTTCGGTTTCGCCTCACGTGTTCCAGTAGCTCTACCGGCTTCTCGTCTCGCTCCGTCTGCGCGTCCGCCACCAGCCGCGTCCACGGGATGTGCTGGCGAATAATCTCCTGTTCTGTCGCACTGAAAAATCCGCGGTTCCGCTCATCGGTCAGCACAGCAAAGAACGCCTTCTTGTGCGGAATCTTGCACCGCAGCGTATTGGTCACGCAGACGGCCCGCGCTTCATACGCCCGCACCAGCGCTTCGCATTCCGCGGGCCGCGCAATAATGTCGTTAATCAGCACGCGCCGGTACACCAGGTCAATTTTCTTCCCCTGCGCCGTCAAATTCTGCCCGTCGAAGACGAGCTCGCGCGGCTCGCAGACAATCGTCGGCACACCCAGTTTTTCAAACCGCGCTTGCAAAATTTCGAACTCGCTCCACGTCGGCACCTCGCGCCAGTCCACAATGGCGATCACCGGTTTCGCCGCCGTGCCGCCCCATTCCCGATAGCTGTCCAGCAGCGCCTTGAGCAGCGTGCCCATCAACGGATAGGCCCGCGCGTCGAACTTCTGCCGGAAGCGACCCATCACCTCGAGCCCGCTGAACATCTCCGCCAGCGTCTCCGTGTAGCCCGGCCCTGCAGGCGACTCCGCGTTGTATTCTGCAAAGCTCAGCGAATCGGGCAACAGGAAGGCGTCCAGCCGCGATGCCGTGCTCGCTGTCCGGTAACCGGGCTCGATCCGCGCCAGCCGCTCTTCTTCCGGGTTTAGCGCCACCTGCGCCAGCAGTTCGCGCGACTCAAGCGCCTGTGCCACCACGCGTTCGCCGAGCGCCGCGATCGTCTCTGCAACCGCTCGGACGCGCTGCTCATCTTCTTCGCTCAGGAAAAACGGCCGCAGGAAGGGACAATGGATGCGGTCGCCAAAAGTCAGTCGCGCCGCGCGCAAATTCTCGCTCAGTTCCTTGCCGTAGGCTGCGCTCAGCTCCACCTCGGGACGCAGGAGCGAATGCCAGGCGTCGGCCGCGGAAGCAGACATGGGCTTGGGCGATGTCCCCGTCGCACTCATGCCGACCGGGCCTTCATTGCCTTGGCCGCCGGCGCGCCCGTGAACCCGCCGCTCGTTCCCATTCCAATCATCTCTTCCCAGCGCGGCCACGAATCGGCCGGCGTGCCGGTCATCGCCCGGTCGATCACCAGCTTCGCCATCTGCTCCACCACGTGCCCGAAGTAAAACTCCGTAATTCGCTCGCGCTCAAAATCCGGCGCCGGGTTCAGGAAGTCGATCGCGTAGGGCATGTCGTCCTGAATCGCAAACTCGACCGTGTTCATTTCGTATCCCAGCGCCAGATTCAGCGTCTGCGCATCTTTTACCACGCGCTCACCCAGCTCCGACGAAAGATACGCATGATCAACCAGGTACTTTCTCTCGCGCGGGTCGTAGGCCACCGGCATGATCACCGTCTTCCCAAACGTGAAGCAGCGCACGTACTGCTGGAAGTCAATGAATTCCTGCAACACCATGCAGTTGGGCCCCGTCCCGTCGTAGGCCGCGATCAGCTCCTCGCGGTTGCTCACCTTGTACACATGCTTCCATCCGCCGCCCGAAAACGGCTTCAGGATCGCCGGCCGCCCCACGAAATCGAGCAGCCCGTCCCAGTCCACCGGGTACTCCAAGTTCCGCAGAGATTCCGCCGTAATATCCACGCTCTGCGGATATGACTTCTGCGGCAGCAGCACCGTCTTCGGCACCGCCACTCCCAGCTTCGCCGCAATCGCATAGTTGAAAAACTTGTCGTCCGCCGTCCACCAGAAGGGGTTGTTGATCACATACGTCCCTTCCAGCGTCGCGTGCTTCAGATACCCTCGGTAGTAGTCCACTTCGTGCGAGATGCGGTCCACGATCACGCGGTACCGTGCAGCCTCGCCCATCCGCGTTCCGCCCAACTGCGCCATTTCCGCAGTGATTCCGTCCTGCTTGCCCAGCGTGTTTACTCGCTCCAGGAACGCTGGTGGAAAACTGTATTCGCGTCCGCACAGCAGTCCGATTTTCATGGCTGCTCCTCCCCGGGCCTTGCTCTTCCCGGGCTCTCTAGTCTTGTGGGATGTCCCTCTACTTGGCCCCGGCCGCAAAAGAACTTGTCGCCTGGCTGGCGGTCGGCCGCGTCTCTTCTACAATGTGCCGCACCACCGCCTTCAAGTCACCCGTCTCTTGGTATACCCGAAGCTGCCGTTCCGCGCTGGTTCCTTCCTCCAGAATCTTGCGGATGTAGTTCACCGCCGACCGGCTCCCCAGCTCATCCACCACGTCGTCCACAAATTCCAGCAGCTCCAGCGCCAGCTCGCGCATTGGCACTTCCTTGCGCTTACCGAAATCAATCAGCTTCCCGTCGATGCCCCAGCGCGCTGCACGCCACTTGTTCTCTTCCACCAGCGCCCGCGGGTACAGCCGGAACCCCATGTTCTGCCGGTACAGCTTGTAGAGCTTCACCACAATCGCCTGCGTCAGCGCCGCCAGCGCCACCGATTCTTCTACCCGCGTCGGCACGTCGCACATCCGGAACTCCAGCGTCCCGAATGTCGGGTGCGGCCGCACATCCCACCAGATCTTTTTCGCGTTGTCGATGCAGTTCAGCTCCACCAGCAGTTGCACGTAATTCTCGTACTCGCTCCACGACCCGAAATGGTCCGGCACCCCCGTCCGTGGAAACTTCCTGAAAATCGTCGTCCGGTACGATTTCAGTCCCGTGTCCCGCCCCATCCAAAAGGGTGAGCTGGTCGAAAGCGCCAGCAGGTGCGGCAAAAAGTAGCGCACCTCGTTCATCAGGTCGATGGTCGTGGTTCGGTCCGGCATGGCCACGTGCACGTGGATGCCGAAGATCAGCAGCGACCTCGCCAGTTGCTGCAGTTCCTCAACAATGTTCTTGTACCGCTCTCCCGGCGAAATCACCTGGTCGATCCAGTTTGAAAACGGATGCGTCCCTGCCGCCGCAACGTGCAGGCCTACGCGCTCCGCTGCCGCCACCAGTTCTCCTCGCGTCCGTCCGAGTTCAGCTCGCAGTTCCCCGACGTCGGCGCAGATCTTCGTCCCCATCTCGACAATCGACTGGTGCAGCTCCGGCTTGATCTGGTCGCCCATTCCGGGCGCCGTCGCCGCAATCAGCTCGCTGACGTGCGACCGCAGTTCACCCGTCGCTGGGTCCACAATCTGGAACTCTTCTTCGACGCCAAGGGTGAAGTGGTGTTTCATCTGGGTGTACGCCCCTTCTTGGGCTTACACAATGTGGCGGGACGAGCCCTTATACTACAGCCTCTCCCACGAATTGCACAGCGTTTGCATTTCCGCCATGCTAGACACGCCTTGCGCTTCGGCCCTCCCCGTCGGATAATCAGCTTTTCCCGCCAGGTATGCGGACGCTGTTCTGCTTGGAGATCATCCGGTCGTGCGGCCGGAAAATCGTATTCTGCCGGAGGTTCAAATGGAACGTGGCACTTTCTCTCGTCGTCGGTTCACTCATGCGGTGGGCGCGGCTCTTGGCGCCGTACTCGTTGCGCCGAAGCTCGGCGACTCATTCGCGGAAGCCCGCCAGCCCGCGGGCGTGCCCGACGACGTTATTCAGCTTAATTCCAATGAGAACCCCTACGGGCCCTTTCCCAGCGCCCGCCAGGCTATGACCCGCTCTCAAAGCGTCGCCGCTCGCTACCCCGACGCGCTCGAGACCCGCATGGTCGAAACCATCGCCACCTATCACGGCGTGCAACCGGACAACGTCATTCTCGGCTGCGGCTCGGGCGAAATCCTCCGCATTGCCGATATGGCTTTTCTCTCGCCCGGCAAGAGTGTTGTCGTCGCTGAGCCGACCTTCGAAGCCGTACTCGCCTACGCCCGCGTCACCGCCGCCAATCCCGTCAAAGTGCCTCTCACTTCGGACTTTCGCCACGATCTCCCACGCATGGCCGCCGCCTGCAATGAGAGCACCGGCCTCGTTTACGTCTGCAATCCCAACAACCCCACCGCCACCATCGTCCATCGTGACGAAATGGACTCCTTCTTTGCCCGCGTCCCCCGCTCCACTACCATTCTTGTTGACGAGGCCTACCACCACTTTGTCGAAGACCCGCAGTACGCCAGCGCCTTCGACTGGTTCCCGCGCCAGCCCAATCTGGTCATTGTCCGCACCTTCTCCAAAATCTACGGCATGGCCGGCATGCGCCTGGGCTATGCCGTGGCCTCCAAGGAAAACATTCTCGCCATGCGCCCGTACGCCACGTGGAACAATGCCAACGCTTCGGTCCTTGAGGCAGGCATTGCCAGCCTCGCCGATACACCTCACGCCGCCCGTCAGCGCAAACTCTTCAACGACACTCGCCGCTGGCTCTGCCGCGAGCTCGATAAGGACGGTCGCCGTTACATGCCCTCGCAGGCCAATTTCGTCATGATCGATGTCGGTGGTGACGTGCGCCCCGTCATCGACGCCTTCCGCAAGCGCAAGATCCTCGTCGGCCGCAAGTTCCCGTCCCTCGGCAACTGGCTTCGCATCTCTATCGGTACTCAAAAAGAGACCGAAGCCTTTGTCGTCGGTTTACGGGCAATCGTGCCCATGAAATCCACCGCTGCGGCCTGACCGCCCGACTCTCATTCCGCCCTTCACAAATGCGCAGGCCCAGCTTGTTGTGGCAAAAGTCCTTTGGTCGCTCACGTACAACGAGCTTTCCAGCACCATTTCCGGAACAGGCTCTTGCATCTCACTCCTCCGCGTGCCTCGGCCACAAAGAAATAGGCCCTTCGCTTCCTCCCGCCGGAGCGGGTTGGGCGAAGGGCCTTTCTCTGGTCTCGATTTGGCCCCGAACGAATTCTCGGCGGGCCGTTGGTTACACTCCCGATGGCAGGAGTGTCGCTTGCATCTCAGCTGTTCCCAGCGGTCGGTCTTCCCACAGTAGGGGCTGGGCCTAGGCCGGTGTGCCCATGGTCCGCCGCTGTTGGAAGCACTCGCGGCAGTACACCGGGCGTCCCTGCGTCGGCTTGAAGGGGACGGTGGTCTCCTTCCCACACTGCGAACAGGTGGTCTTGGTCTCCGCCCGCTGGTAGCTGGCTCCGCCCGAGGCCTGAGCGCGTTGTCCCTTGCAGCCCTTGCACCGCTTCGGTTCGTTCTTGAACCCTTTATCAGCGAAGAACATCTGCTCGCCGGCGGTGAAGACAAACTCGGCTCCGCAGTCCACGCACTTCAGGACCTTATCGTGGTATTCCATCTGCTGCTCCGTTGCCCCGCGCTGGGTGCAGGGCATGCAGCCGGCTCGTCCGACTCATCCGGTGCTGGGATTCGCTGAGGACGCCTGCGGGTCCCACTGGCCGACGGGTCCGAAGCTGCTCTGGAAAACCCAAGGGTCTTGGTCGCCTAAACCTGCTCTCGTCTCTGCTTTTTCCGTAGTCTCTTCCGCGATAGAGCTTCTTTCGCCCGGCGCTTCTCTCCGGGCTTCATGTAGTAACTGTGCTTTTTGATCTCTTTGATGATGTCTTCCTGTTGCACCTTCCGCTTGAACCGCCGCAGGGCGTTCTCAAGCGATTCGCCTTCTTGTATGACGACTTCAGCCACGCAGTCCTCACCTCCAGTCCTTTTTCCCGGCAATCCGCCCATGCTGTTCGGGGGTTGAGAGGATCAACATAGTATACCAGTTGGGGCATCTTCTAACGAAGCCCGCCTGCGAAGTCAACAGAAATCTTAGATTCAAGCAGTTAGCCGCCCTGGTAGTGACCTCTCATCCATCCGGGCCGGTTGGCTGTCCGCCGTCGGAGCTTTTGCTTTCATCGCAACCGTCGGTTAGAATGACACTGCTTTACTGGCCGCAAGGCCCTTCCTGAGGAGGATTTTTCTGGGCCATCCCAGGAAACTGCTGATCAGCGCTGCCGCGCCCTGGCTCGGTGGAAGAGGCTAGTCGCAACAGCTCTTTCTCCGCTCCCGGCTCCTTGGCTTTAGTTCTTGAATCTGAATAGGCTTGGTTTCTTTCTCCAGCTGGTTGGCCGCTCCTGAGGGTCAGCCGGAGGCATACAGGAAAACCCAACAATGTCCCTGATGCGCGATGCCATCGGTGTCCTGCTTGCCGGCGGACAGGGCGAACGCCTCTGGCCGCTCACCCGCGACCGCGCCAAACCAGCCGTCCCCTTCGGCGGCATCTACCGCATCATCGACGTCACCCTCTCGAACTGCATTAATAGCGACCTCCGCCGCGTCTTCGTCCTCACCCAGTACAAGGCCCTCAGCCTCAATCGCCACGTCCGCCGCGGCTGGTCGCCCATCATGGGCCTCGGCGACTTCATCGAAGTCCTTCCCCCGCAGATGCGCGTCTCCACCAACTGGTATCTCGGCACCGCCGACGCCGTCTACCAGAACATCTACTCCATCGGCAGCGAGCGTTCGAGCTACGTCGTGATTTTGTCTGGCGATCACATTTATAAAATGAATTACGGAAAAATGCTTCAACAGCACGCCGACGCGGGGGCGGATGTCACCGTCGCTACAATTGAAGTCGCGCCGGATGCCGCGGCCAAGCGATTTGGCGTCCTTGAAACCGACGAAAACTGGCGCATCATCGGCTTTGAAGAGAAGCCCGCCCGTCCCAAACGTTCTCGCGCCAATCCCTCCATGGCCAACGCCTCGATGGGCGTGTATATCTTCAATAGCCAGCTCCTCATCCCCATTCTCATCGCTGATGCTGAGGACCCCACCTCCAGCCACGACTTCGGCCGCGACATCATCCCTCGCCTCATCAGCAAGTATCGCGTCTTCGCCTACAACTTTGTGGACGAAAATAAGACCAGCGCTACCTACTGGCGCGACATCGGCACCGTGGACGCCTACTACGAAGCCAATATGGACCTGGTCTCCGTCTCTCCCGTCTTCAACCTCTACGACAAGTCCTGGCCCCTGCGCACCTGGCAGCATCAGTACCCGCCCGCCAAGTTTGTCTTTGCCGATCCCGATCGCATGGGCGTGGCTCTCGATTCGATCGTCGCCAGCGGCTCCATCGTCTCCGGCGGCCGCGTCAAGCTCTCGGTCCTGGGCTACGACGTCCGCGTCAACAGCTACTGCGATGTCGAAAACTCCATCATCTTCAACCACGTCAATTTTGGCCGCCACTCCCGCATCCGCAATGCCATCGTGGACCGCCACGTCACGCTCCCCGAGCACACCCAGATTGGCTTTGACGTTGAAGCGGATCGCCAGAAATACCACGTCACCGAAAATGGCATCGTTGTGGTCGTCCGTGAAGAGTCCATGGTCGAAGAGCCTGAATAGCCCATGGCGTTTTCTTGTGCCAGCC
>Ga0209002_10003339_pt1 | contig 12744 bp, 9 predicted proteins | sample Rifsed16ft2_FD_184010 | JGI IMG/M metagenome (GOLD analysis project Ga0209002, IMG submission 184010) | Soil microbial communities from Rifle, Colorado, USA - sediment 16ft 2 (version 2) | ecosystem: Environmental > Terrestrial > Deep subsurface > Rock core/Sediment | place: Rifle, Colorado...
TCGATCTCGTCGCGGCCGACGCCGAAGCCGCCCGCGTCGCCGCGCTCCTGCCCGCCGGCCTCCGGCTCGCCCCCGCGAGCGAGCAGGCGTCCACCGCGGGCCAGCTCACCGAGGCCTTCCGGCTCAACCTCACCGCGCTCAGCCTCCTCGCCCTCATGGTCGGGGGGTTCCTGATCTACAACACGGTCATGTTCAGCGTCGTCCAGCGCCGCGTCGTGATCGGCACCCTGCGGCTGCTCGGAGCGACCGGAGGACAGGTCGTCGCCCTCGTGCTGGTCGAGACCGCCGCCGCGGCGGCGGTCGGGGCCATGTTCGGCCTGGCCCTGGGCTGGGTGCTCGCCCAGGGCGCGGTCCGCCTCGTCACTCGGACGATCAACGACCTCTACTTCGTCCTCTCGGTCGCGGGCGCCCCCCTCACCCCCGTCGCGGCGGCGAAGGGCCTCCTCCTCGGCCTGGGGGTTGGGCTCCTCTCCGCGTTGGCCCCCGCCCTCGAGGCCGCGCGCGTGGAGCCGGTCGAAGCCATCCGCCCGAGCACGCTCGAGGGCCGGGCGCGGCGGCTCGTGCCCAAGGTCGCTGCCGCCGGCGCCCTGCTCGCTCTCCTCGGGGCGGCGCTCCTCGTCCTCTCCGCCCGTTCGCTCGTCCTCGGCTTCGGCGGCCTCTTCGCGATCGTCCTCGGCCTCGCCCTCGCTGCCCCCCTGGCGACGGTCGCCTCCACCGCCCTGACGGCGCCTGCCGCGGGCGCTGTCGTCGGCACTCTCGGCCGTCTGGCCGTGCGCACGGTGACGCGGTCGGTGAGCCGCACCGGGGTCGCGATCGCCGCCCTCGCGGTGGCGGTCTCGGTGACGATCGGCGTCAGCCTCATGATCGGGAGCTTCCGCTCGACGGTGGAGAACTGGCTCGAGCTGTCGCTCCGCGCCGACATCTTCGTCGCCGCTCCCGCGGCGGGAGGCTTGAGAGCCATCGCGACCCTCTCTCCCGACGTGCCGGCGAGGGTGGCCGCGGTGCCCGGCGTGGCCGACATCGAGACCTTCCGCGCGGCGCGGGTCTCGAGCCCGCTCGGCGAGGTCCGGCTCAGCGTCGCCGACCCCCGCCGTCCTCGCCGCACGCAGCTCTACCGCTTCGCCGAAGGCGACCCCGCCGCGGTCTGGGAGAAGGTGCGCGAAGGAGCGGTCATTGTCAGCGAGCCCTTCGCCTTTCGCCATCGCCTGCCACCCACCGGCGGGGCGGTCGAGCTTCTGACCGATCGAGGGCCGCGCACGTTTCCGGTCGCGGGCGTCTTCTATGACTACGCGACCGAGCATGGCCTCGTGCTCATGGCGCGCAACGTCTACGAGCGGCATTGGGACGATCGGGGCGTCTCGTCCCTCGGCGTCTACGTCGCTCCCGGCCGTTCCGTGGAGCAGGTGACCCGGGACCTTCGCGCCGCCCTCGCCGGCACCGCGCTCATGGTCACGCCGAACCGCGCCCTGCGGGCCCGGGCCCTCGCGATCTTCGACCGGACCTTCGCCGTCACCCAGGCCCTGCGGCTGCTGGCCGGGGTCGTGGCCTTCATCGGGGTCTGGAGCGCCCTCGTGGCGCTGCAGGTCGAGCGCACGCGCGAGCTGGCGACGCTCGAGGTCCTGGGCCTCACCCCGGGGCAGATGTGGGCGCTGACGATGCTCGAGACAGGCTTCATGGGGGCGGTGGCGGGAATGCTTTCGCTCCCCCTCGGCTGGCTCCTCGCCGCGATCCTCGTCCACGTGATCAACGTCCGCTCGTTCGGCTGGACGATGCGCCTGCTCGCCGAGCCCACGGTCTTCGCCCAGGCCCTCGCGGTGAGCGTCGCCGCGGCGATGCTGGCGTCCGTCTATCCGGTCCTGCGCCTGCGCCGAAGGTCGCTGGCGGCGGCGCTGAGGTCGGAATGAGCGGCGGCGTGAGGATTGCCGCCCTCCTCGCCGGCCTGGCCACCCTCGCCTCCGCGCGGCCCGACGGCGACGACCGCCGGGTGCGCCTCGAGCTCGGCGCCGAGCCGGGTCCCGGCGGCTTCGCGCGCGCGACCGCGCCGCGCCGCTTCGAGCTCCCGCGCGACCACGGTCCGCACTTCGAGTACCAGACCGAGTGGTGGTACTACACGAGCAACCTGCTCGCGGCCGACGGGCGGCGCTTCGCCTTCCAGCTCACGTTCTTCCGCCGCGGCCTTACCCCGGGCGCGCCACCGGCGGGGGCGGGCCTCTCCACAAACCAGGTCTACTTCGCCCACTTCGCGATCACCGACGTCGACACCCGTCGCCACGCCTTCGCCGAACGCTTCGCCCGCGGCGCGGGGGGTCTCGCCGGCGCACAATCGGAGCCGTTCGCGGTCTGGCTCGAGGACTGGCGCGCCGGGGCGGCCAACGCGGACGGCAGCGCGGTGCGTCTCGTGGCCCGTGACGGGCCGATCGCCCTCGACCTGGCGCTCGAGGCGCGGAAGCCCCTCGTCGCCCACGGCGATCGCGGCCTCTCCGCCAAGAGCGCCGAGCCGGGGAACGCCTCCTACTACGTCGGCTACACGCGTCTCGCCGCGCGCGGGCGTCTCGTCGCCGGCGGCCAGGACGTCCCGGTGAGCGGCGAGGCGTGGTTCGACCACGAGTGGAGCACGAGCGCCCTGGGCGCGGGCGCCGTGGGCTGGGACTGGTTCTCGCTTCAGCTCGGCGACGAGCGCGAGGTGATGTACTTCCAGATCCGGAAGCAGGACGGCAGCGTCGAGACGATGTCGGGGGGAACGCTCGTGGAGCGGGACGGAGATGCGCGCCGCCTCACGCGCGCCGACGTGGCCCTCGAGGTGCTCGACCGCTGGCGCAGCCCGGAGACGGGCGCCGTCTATCCCTCGCGCTGGCGGCTGCGCGTACCGGGCGAGGGCCTCGACCTCATCGTCGAGCCGCGGCTTCGGGCCCAGGAGATGCGGACGTCCTTCATCTATTGGGAGGGCGCGGTCGCGGTGACGGGGACCGCCGGGACGCGCCCGGTCTCGGGTCAGGGCTTCGTCGAGCTCACGGGCTACGCCCGCAGCATGCGCGACATCTTCTGAGGCCACCGAATGCCGCCGGTCCGGTGGACCCCCCGCCCCATGACCCGGATTCGGATCCTTGAAGCATTGACGCCGGCGGCGGTCGGGGCGTAGCCTTCGTGGGTTCGGGCACGGGCGCGCGCCCGGGGAGGGGCCGATGGCGATCACCCTCATCGTGAACGGCCAGGCACGCTCCGTCGACGTCGACGCGGACACCCCGCTCCTGTGGGTGCTGCGGGACACGCTGGGCCTCACGGGGACCAAGTACGGCTGCGGGGTCGCGCAGTGCGGCGCCTGCACGGTCCACGTGGAGGGCGAGGCCGTCCGCTCCTGCGCCACTCCCGTCGAGAGCGTCCAGGGCAAGCGCATCACGACCATCGAAGGGCTCTCGACCGACCGGAGCCATCCGCTGCAGAAGGCCTGGATCGCGGAGCAGGTCCCGCAGTGCGGCTATTGCCAGTCGGGGATGCTGATGACGGCGGCGGAGCTGCTGGCGCGCAAGCCGAGCCCGACCGACGCCGACATCGACGCCACCATGGGCGGCCACCTGTGCCGGTGCGGCACCTACACGCGGATCCGGCGTGCGATCCATCGCGCGGCGGCGGAAGCGAAGGGGGGTGCGCGATGAGGCCCCCGAATCCCATGTCGCATGTCTCCCGCCGGAGCTTCCTCGAGGCGGGCGGTGCGACGGGCGTCGCCCTCGTGATCGCCTTCAGGCTCGGGCCGGAGGAGCTTCTCGCGCAGACGGAGCGCGAGAAGCCGGTGCCGAATCCCTTCGACGCCTGGATCCGCGTCGCGAGGGACGGTGGCGTCACGCTGATACTGGCCAAGTCCGAGATGGGCCAGGGCGTCTACACGTCGCTGCCCATGATCCTGGCCGAGGAGCTGGACGTGGAATGGTCCCGGGTCAGGGTCGAGCAGGCCCCGACCGACCCGCGCGTCTACGACCATGCGACGGGCGGCAGCTCCAGCGTCCGCACCTCCTTCACCCCGCTGCGGCAGGCGGCGGCGGCGGCGCGCACGATGCTGGTCGATGCGGCGGCGGAGCGGTGGAAGGTCGCGCCCGCGCAGTGCCGCGCGGAGAAGGGCGTCGTGCTCGGGCCCTCCGGCCAGGAGGCGGCCTACGGTGACCTCGCCGAGGCCGCCGCCAAGCGCCCGCTTCCCGACTTCAAGACCGTCCCCCTCAAGGACCCGAAGCGCTTTGTCGTCGTGGGGACGGAGGTCCCCCGCCTCGACATCCCGCCCAAGGTGGACGGCAGCGCCCGATTCGGCCTCGACGTGCGCGTCCCGGGGATGCTCCACGCCGTGGTCGCGCGCTGTCCGACCTTCGGCGGCAAGGTGAAGACCTTCGACGCCGCGAAGGCGAAGGCCGTGCGCGGCGTGAAGCAGGTCGTCGAAATCCCGGCCGTGAAGGAGGGGGCCTTCACCGCAGGCGGAATCGCGGTCGTGGCGGAGAGCACCTGGGCGGCGATCAAGGGCCGCGACGCGCTCACGATCGAATGGGACCACGGAGCGAACGCCGCCGAGAGCAACGAGACGCTGCGGCGGCAGTTCGAGGAGCTGCTGGGCCGGGAGGGGAAGGTCGTCCGTAACGACGGCGACGCGGCGGCCGCGATCGCCGCCGGGACGAGGACGCTCGAGGCCGTCTACGAGCTGCCCTTTGTCGCCCACGCCACGATGGAGCCGATGAACGCCACCGCCCACGTCAGGGGCAAAGGGATCGAGGCCTGGCTCCCCTGCCAGGGACCGCAGTGGCCAAAGGAGGTCATGGGGGCGGCGACAGGCTTCACGCCCGACAAGGTCGAGGTCCACACGACGCTCATGGGCGGGGGCTTCGGCCGTCGCTACCACACCGACTTCGCCGTCGAGGCGGCGCAGGTCTCCAAGGCCGTCGGGGCGCCGGTTCAGGTCGTCTGGACGCGCGAAGACGATATCCAGCACGACTTCTACCGTCCCGCCTCGCGGCACCATCTCGTGGCCGCCCTCGACGCCAAGGGACAGCCTGCGGCCTGGCGGCACCGGATGGCCTCGACCTCCATCTCGTCTTTCTGGGACCCGCCCGACCGGGTGAAGCCCGAGGAGAGCGAGATCGGCGGGGCGGTGAACCTGCCCTACGCGATCCCGTCCGTGCGCATGGAGTACTCGCCGGCGAAGACCGGCGTGCCCGTGATGTGGTGGCGCTCGGTCGAGCACTCCGGCAACGCCTTCGTCGTCGAGAGCTTCCTCGACGAGCTAGCGGCGGCCGCCGACGTCGATCCGCTCGAGCTGCGGCGCCGGCTCCTCGCCGAGCCGCGCATGGTGCAGCTCCCGCCCGCCTCGGAGTCAGTGCTCTCCACGGCGCGGCTCCTGGGCGTGCTGGAGCTCGCGGCCAGAAAGGCGGGATGGGGCTCGCCGTTGCCTCCGGGGCGGGGCCGCGGCATCGCCGGCCACTTCTCCTTCGACACCTACGTGGCCGAGGTGGCCGAGGTCTCGGTCGAGAGGGGCCGGGTCCGCGTCCACAAGGTCTTCTGTGCCGTCGACTGCGGCCGGGTCATCAACCCCGACGGCGTCAAGGCGCAGATGGAGGGCGGCATCGTCTATGGCCTGTCCGCGGCCCTGAAGGGCGCCATCACCGTGAAGGACGGCCGCTGCGAGCAGAGCAACTTCCACGACTTCGAGCTGCTCCGCATCGACGAGACGCCCGAGGTGGAGGTGGCGATCGTTGAGAGCGAGGCCGCCCCGACCGGCACCGGCGAGCCGGGGCTGCCGCCCATCGCGCCCGCCGTGGCCAACGCCATCTTCGCCGCCACCGGCAAGCGTGTCCGTCGCTTGCCCATCCGTCCCGCCGACCTGGCGTAGCCGGAGGGATCCATGACACACGCCGACAAGCACGCGACCCACCTGCGCCTGACCCAACGGCTACGCGACCAGGCGGACGACGTCCCGCGGCTCACCTCCGGCCTCGACGACTTCTGCATCGAGTACATGGCCCATCACGAGGCCCACCACATCTACCAGATCTACCAGCGGCGGAGCCCGTTCGGACCCGTGCCCCACTGAGCGTGCGTCTGGACGCCCTCCCCGGCGGGAGTCTCGTGAGCAGGGCCGGTCGATCTTCATCGGGCGCGAGGGGCTCGTCTCCTTCTTCCACTACGATCCCTACGCGCAGGCCCTGTCCAAGATCGAGCGTGGGCACACGCAGGACGTCGCGGACGTCGCCGCCTTGCTGGACCGGGGCCTGGTCGAGCCGGGGCGTCTGCGGGAGCTCTTCGAGGTGATCGCGCCCCGGCTCTACCGGTATCCGGCCGTCGATCCCGCGTCCTTCCGGAGGGCCCTGGACGTAGCCCTCGCCGGGCGCGGCTGACGGCGGCTCTATCTCGGACGGCTCACTTCACCTCGACGACGATCAGGCTCAGGGGTGTCTTGCCGGTGTTGACCCCGGAATGGGTCACGGGCCCGCCGACCAGCGCGGTGTCCTTCTTGAAGCTCATCGTCTCTTTCTTGCCGTCCTTGTCCGTGACGTCCGCGGTCGAGTCGGAGAGGGAGACGATCACGTGGTCGCCGTGGGTGTGCTCGGAGACCTTGCCGCCCGGCAAGGCCGTGAGCTCGAAAACGCGCGCATGGGTGTCGTCCGCGAGCTGCTTGTAGGGCATCGGCAGCGAGGGGCTACGGCCCTTGGCCGCCTCCGGCGCCGGCTTCTTGAACTCGACCAGCACCACATGGACGGTCGTCTTTCCCAGGTTCTCAGCGCTGTGCGCCTCGCCCTTCATGAAGAGGACGGCCCCGCGCTTCATCTCGGGCCCCGACAGCCTGGACTTGCCGTCCGCGAACGTCCATTTCACCGCGCCCCCCTCCAGGACCACGACCTCGAGGTCCGGGTGCGAGTGCATCGCCGCCTTGGCGCCCGGTGCCAAGGTCGCGTCGAGCACCCGGACGCTGTCGTTCTCGGAGATCACCTTGTACTGCTCGCCCGCCACCTTCACGGGGTCCTGGGCGCGCGCGGGCGCGACCGCCAGGGCCAGGGCGCAGGCACCGACAAGAGACATGACTCCCCACCGAATTCGGTCTGAACGCATGTTCTCGCTCCTCTCTAAAGGGTTGAAAGGTACCAAGTCTATCCGAAGTGCCCCGGCCGCGCAATCTGATGGATGGGATGAAGGGGCTGGCCGGGGTGCGATAGGCTTGCTCCATGACGGACGGCACCACGAGCGTGGCGACGCACCACTCGGTCTGTCCGCTGGACTGTCCCGACCGGTGCTCGCTCGAGGTGCGCGTCCAGGACGGCCGCGTCGTCGCCCTCGACGGGAGCCGTGTCAACCCGGTGACGGCGGGCTTTATCTGCGAGAAGGTCCGGCGATACCCGGAACGCGTCTACGCGAAGGACCGCTTGCTCCATCCCGCCCGGCGCGTCGGCGCCAAGGGCGAGGGCCGGTTCGAGCCGATCTCGTGGGACGAGGCCCTCGATCTCGTCGCGAAGCGGCTTCAGCAGATCCGCGACGTTCACGGCGGCGAGGCAATCCTGCCCTTCGCCTATGGCGGGTCCAACGGCCTCATCGCCCAGGGCACGGCGGACGAGCGGTTCTTCCGGGCGATCGGCGCGTCGAGGCTCGACCGCACGGTGTGCGCCGCTCAGACGGGCGCCGTGAACCAGGCTCTGTACGGGAAGATGGCCAGCGTCGACCTCCCCGACTTCGCGCGGGCCCGGCTCATCGTCATCTGGGGCGCCAACCCGAAGCACGGCAACGTGCACCTGATGCCGTACCTCAAGAAGGCGCGGGAGGCGGGCGGCCGTGTCGTCGCGATCGACCCCCGCTGCACGATGAGCGCCGCGTACATCGACGAGCACCTCCCCGTCTACCCGGGGACCGACATCGCCCTCGCCCTCGGGCTCATCCATCACCTCGAGCGGATGGGGGCTGTCGATCGTTCCTTCCTCGAGGCCCACGCGACGGGATGGGAGCGCGTCCTGGCGAGGGCGAGGGAGTGGCCGCCGGATCACGCGGCGGCGGTCTGCGGCGTCGAGGCACGGAAGATCACCGCCTTGGCCGAGGCGTACGCCGCCTCGGACCCGGCCCTCATCCGCTGCGGATGGGGCCTCGAGCGGAACCGCAACGGCGAGGCCGCCGTGGCCGCGGTCCTGGCCCTGCCCGCGATCGCGGGCAAGTTCGGCCGCCCCGGCGGAGGCTATGCGCTCTCTGCCTCCGAGGCCTACGGCGTCAACGCCGACCGCCTCGCGGGGATCGCAGAGCCCCGCACCCGCCACATCAACATGTCGCAGCTCGGCCGCGTGCTCCTCGAGGCCGACCCGCCCGTTCGCGCCCTGTTCGTCTACGACTGCAACCCCGCGGTGACGCTCCCGGACCAGAACCGCGTGCGGCAGGGCCTCCGGCGCGAGGACCTCTTCACGATCGTCTTCGACCAGGTGATGACCGACACCGCGCGCTTCGCCGACGTCCTGCTGCCGGCGACCACCTTCCTCGAGCAGACGGACCTCGCGGTGTCGTACGGCACGTACGGCGTCATGCTCTCGGAGCCGGTGATCCCTCCCGTGGGCGAGTCCAGGCCGAACGACGAGGTCTTCCGCGCCTTGCTCCCCCGCCTCGGGATCCGGGACGCAGGCCCGGATGGCGACGAGCGGCTACGGGCGGCGCTCGCCGCGATCGAGGGACCGCTCGCCGGATCAGGGGAGGGCGACCGGCGGCTCGAGCGCCTGCGCAAGGAGCAGGTCCTGCGCTTCAACTTCCCGGGCGAGCGCCCGGTCCAGTTCGTCACCGTCTTCCCAAAGACGGAGGACGGCAAGGTGCACCTCTGGCCGGCCGAGCTGGGGGACGACCCCTACCGCTTCCTCGAGCCACCTTTGGATCCGGATCACCCGCTCGCGCTGATCTCGCCCGCGACGGACCGGACCATCTGCTCGACACTCGCCGAGACGAGCCCCGATCTCGGCTACGTCGAGCTGCACCCCGAGGATGCGGCGGCGCGAGGCCTCCGGGAGGGCGAGGACGTGCGCGTCCACAACCGGCTGGGTGAGGTCGTCGTGCCGCTTAGGCTCAACCCCGACCTACGACCCGGCGTCGTCAACCTGCCCAAGGGGATGTGGAACCGCCACACGCGCAACGGCAGCGTGGGGACGGCGCTCGTGTCGGACGAGGTCTCGCCCATCTCGGGCGGGGCGCGCTTCAACGACGCGCGCGTCGAGGTCGGCCCGGCCGGGCGGTCCGCTCGGGGGTGAGAGGAAGTCCATGGCTTACAGCGAAGCGCTCGCCGATCGCATCCGCGGCGTCCTCGGGCGCCGCCAGAGGATCAGCGAGAAGAGGATGTTCGGGGGACTGGCGTTCCTCGTCGACGGCAAGATGTTCTGCGGGGTGATCGAGAGCGACCTCATGGCCCGCGTCGGCCCGAAGGCCTGGGAGCGGGCGCTCGCTCGCCCGTACGCCCGACCGATGGACTTCACCGGCCGACCGCTGACCGGCTACGTCTACGTCGCCCCGCCGGGAGTTCGCACCGCCGCGTCGCTGAGGAAATGGGTGGAGCAGGCCCTCGGCTACACGCGGACACTCCCCGGCCAGAAGTAGCGACAGGGCGCGGTGACGCAGTGCAGGCTCGTTCACCGTCTCGCCGCCAACCCCTCCCAATCGGTGATCAGAGTGACCGAACGTGTGGGGGCATGCTCCGGGACCTGGCAGATCAGGAACCGCTGGCCGTCCGCCGCGACGGCGTAATCGCCGGGGTAGCCGGGTCCGGTGTCCGCCGCGGCTCGTAGGGGAAAGAGAGACTCGGGGGGTGCGGCTTCGAAACGCGAGGCTTCGCGGATCCGGACGCTCATCAGCATGCGGGTGTCGGAGACATAGAACAGCTCTCGCCCGTCCGCGCGCCACTGCGGCCAGTTCCCCCCGTCCACCGAGAGCGTCCAGCGTGTGTCGAGAGCGGGGAAAGGCAGCACGTAGACCTGCGAGCGGCCCGCCGCCAGCGCGGCCACGGCGAGCCACCGCCCGTCGGGCGACACCGCTCCCCAGGTCCCTTCCACAAGCGGGCGCGCAGGCTCTCCTTCGGCCAGCGGAAGGAGCCAGAGATGCTGGCCCTCAGCATCCGACTTCCTTGCCGCCACCACGAGGGTGTTGCCCTCCCGGAGCCACTGGCGAGGGTAGCTGTAGGCGAAGTCGGGTCTTCGCTCCAGCAGAACGTCCTCGCCCAGACCGTCCGCCCGCCGGGTATAGGTTACCCAACGTCCCGCGCGGTCCGAGGAGAAGGCGATATCCCGCCCGTCGGGCGACCAGACCGGGTGGTGGCTGTCGTGGGGCGGCTTCGTCAGGCGTGAGCGGACACCGCGCGCGGGGTCGAGGACCCAGACCACATGCTGATTGGTCTCGTCGTCCTCGATCTCCACCGCCACCCGTCGGCCGTCCGGGGATAGCGCGACTCCGATGTAACGGCCCGGCTCCGTGAGCCTCTCGAGCGTCCGTCCCTTGCGGTTCTTCCAGACCAATTCGGTCAGGGTGCCGGCCGCCTCCACGTAGGCCAGCGCGCCGTGCCTGGACACCGAGAAGCTCGCCCGTCCGTTCCCGGGATGGTTCGCGACCCGCGGCGCGATCGGCTTCGGGTCTCCCCACGGCCGTAGCGACCCCTCGTCGAAGGGCTGAGTGACGAGGACACCGTCCCGCACGAAGAGCAGATGACCCGTCGCCGAGAGCTCCGCGCGGGAATGGCCCTCGTGCACCAGCCTCGGGGCCTCCGACCCGGAGAGCGAGCCGATGTAGAGGCGGTGGGGCCCCTTCAGGCGGCGTGCGAAGTAGAGGAAGCGCTGACCGTCGGGAAGGAAGCTCGGGAAGCGCAGGGCGAGCTCCTCCACCGAGTGACGCCTCAGCACCACCTGCGGAGCGCCCCCCGCGGCGGAGACTCGAAGGATGGAGCCGCCTTCCTCGAAGAGGATCACACCGTCCCGGTTCCATGTCGCGCCCAGCCCAAAGGCGCTGCTCCAGTCACAGAGCGTCTGGACGGCACCGCCGTCGGCGCCCACCTTCTTGAGCTTGCCTTCGGCGAAGAAGCCCACGAAGCGGCCGTCCGGCGACCAGAACGGATTCTCCGCGTCAGCCGTGCCCGGCAGCTCGCGAGGGGACGTGGAGTCGAGCTCGCGCATCCAGAGCGCCCGCCTCCCGTCCCCGCCCAGTCCCACGTACGCGAGCTGGGACCCGTCGGGGGAGAGGGCGATGTCACTCGTTCCACCGAGAGAGGACAGCGAGCCCGTACCCGGCGGAAGGCTCAACGAAGCAACGATCGGAGCCGTCCGCGCCCGCGTCTCGCCTCTCGGGAACAGGCCGAGAACCGCAGCCCCCGCGAGCGCCGCCCCTCCCACCGCTCCGGCGATGAGCCAGCCCAGGGCCGCGCGCCTCGCCGCCGGTGCGCGGGCCTTCCCCACCGCGATGGCCCCCGCGGCCTGGGGAGCAGTCGGAGCCGTCCCTGCGACCTCCAGAACGAGCAGCAGCTCGCGCCCCGACCGGAAGCGCGCATCCAGAGGCTTGGCGAGACAGCGCTCGAGGAGCCGCCCCACGATCGCCGGGACCTCGGGCCGTGTCTCGGCCAGCGGTCTCGGCTCGTCCCGCAGCACCGCCGTCATCGTCTCCGCCGCCGTCGGCCGTGCGAACGCGCCCTCCCCCGTCAGCATCTCGTAGAGCACACAGCCGAAAGCGAAGATGTCCGAACGGGCATCGGCCAGCTCCCCCCGCACCTGCTCGGGCGACATGTAGCCGACCGTCCCCATCACCGCCCCGGCCTCCGTCGCCTTGGTCAGCGTCGACGCCTCGCTCGAGTCCTGCCCCAGCGCCTCCGGCTGCACCAGCCTCGCCAGGCCGAAATCCAGGATCTTCATCCTTCCGTCGCGGGTGAGGAAGAGGTTCTCCGGCTTCAGGTCCCGGTGGACGATTCCCCTCTCGTGCGCGGCGGCGAGGCCCCGCGCGATCTGCGTCGCGAAGTCCACCGCCCGCGCCACGGGCAGCGCTCCCTCACGCACCAGCTCCCGCAGCGTCTTGCCCTCCAGAAGCTCCGTCACGAGATAGGGCGATCCCTCGTGCGTGCCGACGTCGTGGACGGTCAGGATGTTGGGATCGTTGAGGGCGGAGGCCGCGCGCGCCTCGCGCTCGAACCGACGTAGGCGTTCGGGATCGGAGGCGAACGCGCCCGGCAGCGCCTTGATCGCCACCTCGCGCGCGAGCCGGGTGTCGCGAGCGCGGTAGACCTCACCCATCCCTCCCACCCCCAGCGGGGCGAGGATCTCGTAGGGACCGACACGGGCGCCGGGAGCGAGACGCATGGAACCTGCTATCGACCCCTGGGGTCCGGTCGACAGCGGCCAACATCGCCCATCCCCGCGGCGCCCAGCGGGTAGACGAACGCGAACGGGCCGGTGCGGCTGCCCTGCGCGAGCATTCTCTGGGATGCGGAGTCTTGTTGCCTCGGATTATACGCCGCCGACCCCGCCCGTAGCCTGCTCTCGCGTGCTGCCGATCCTCGTGGTCTCGGTGGCCGGCCGCGAGGATGACGGCCAGGTCACCATCTCCGACAACGACCCCGGGGGCGGGCAGGACCGCACCTACGAGTACACGCTCCACACGACAGGGGGTAACTTCGACCCGTCGATCATCAACAAGCGCTCCGGCAAGTAGAATCGGCGGCTGGACCTGGGAGCTGAGCGGCGGCCAGCTCGCCGGTGTCCTGGCCATCGCGCTGTTGAGCGCGGTCAACTG
>Ga0209002_10003340_pt1 | contig 12743 bp, 11 predicted proteins | sample Rifsed16ft2_FD_184010 | JGI IMG/M metagenome (GOLD analysis project Ga0209002, IMG submission 184010) | Soil microbial communities from Rifle, Colorado, USA - sediment 16ft 2 (version 2) | ecosystem: Environmental > Terrestrial > Deep subsurface > Rock core/Sediment | place: Rifle, Colorado...
CCACCGAGGAGATCCTGATCGTGCTGGCCGGGGCGGGGGCGGCCGCCCTGTGGATCTCCCTTCCCATCGCGCTGGCCATCGGGGCCCTGCTGGTGATCGTCACCCTCTCCTACCGCCAGACCATCCAGGCCTATCCCGGGGGCGGGGGGGCCTACATCGTGGCCCGGGCCAACCTGGGGGACTATCCGGGCCTGGTGGCCGCCGCCGCCCTCCTCATCGACTACGTCCTCACGGTGTCGGTGAGCGTGGCGGCCGGGGTGGCGGCCGTCACCTCGGCCTTCCAGTGGCTCTTCCCCTACCGGATCGCCCTCTGCGTGGGGGCCATCGTCATCATCGCCGTGGTGAACCTGCGGGGGGTCCGCGAGTCGGGGCGCCTCTTCGCCGTGCCCACCTACCTGTTCATCGCGGGGGGCATGGCCCTCCTGTTGTTGGGCGTGGTCCGCTATGCCTGGCTCCCCATCCCCCCGGCCCCGGCGGGAAAACCGGAGGCGGAGCTGGGCGCCCTGGGGATCTTTCTGGTCCTCCGGGCCTTCTCCTCGGGCTGCGCCGCCCTCACCGGGATCGAGGCCATCTCGGATGGGGTCCCCGCCTTCCGGCCGCCCGAGGCGGTCAACGCCCGGATCACCCTGACCTGGATGTCGGGCATCCTGCTGACCCTCTTCCTGGGGATCACGGGGTCCGTCCTCGAGTCTCTTAGTATATGCAGGGCATTCGGAACACCCCAATTGATAGATATATAGCAACTTATCCGATGAAGTAGACACGCGCGGCCATTGGCAGACAAAAGGCATGAAAAGGTATATAATGTGTCCAGTCATCCCCAGTTGGGCTTACGAGCTCGCTGGCCCCCTCCGGGTTACGACCCGGGGGGTTTTCAATGTCATCCGCGATAGTCAGAGTTACCTTCCTTGTTGACGGGTTCAATCTCTACCATTCCCTAAGGCAAGCCGAGTCCGAGCTGGGGGCTTCCACAAAATGGCTGGATCTTCGTTCACTCTGCACATCCTATCTTTACACGTTCGGGAAAACGGCCCGGCTTGAACGCATCTACTACTTCTCTGCGCTAGCCACCTACAGGGACTCAAGTCGACCCGGCTCAAGTGCTCGCCATAGTAGTTATGTGGAATGCCTTCAGTCTAGCGGGATTATTCCCGAACTTGGCAGATTCAAAGTAAAGTACGTTTACTGTCGAACGTGCCAACAGAGGAACCAGCACTACGAGGAGAAAGAGACCGACGTAGCCATATCTGTCCGCTTAATAGAGTTACTTTTGAAGGACGAGGCGGATATTCTCGTATTGGTTACGGGAGACACAGACCTAGCGCCAGCGGTTAGAACAGCGCAACGGCTGTACCCAACAAAGGAGATATGCTTCGCGTTCCCTTATAAGCGTCAGAATTCCGAACTCGAAAAAATGGTTCGAAGACACTTCAAAATCCATAAAAGGGAGTACCGGAAACATCAACTACCGGACCCGTTTGTCTTGCCCGGCGGCAGAAAGATACGGAAGCCTTCCCACTGGTAGCTCTTCCATCTACCGCGTTCTGTCTCCGCGAAGCACCGGACAAACCAAACGCACACACGGAAAGAAAAGAGCCGGGGGAACCCCACCTCCTAGTGTCTCTCAACTCACGTGGTCTGACTGACACCGAGATGCCTACGCTTCCAACGCCTCTAACTTGTTTTGGACGTCTCTGTACGTGGGTGTCGTGGGCGAAAATTCGCTCGAGGTGACGTTCCGCCCTTTTTCTTGTCTCCGACTTGGCGGAGCGCTTTTGAAGCGGAGCGTTCTTCCACGCTTCGATAGTCAGGTCGTACTTCTTCTGCTCATAGAAGCAGCCCCCAAGGATCGAGATCGCCTTCACCTGCCACGGAGAGTCGGAACATATCGCTTGAACCATCGGGATGGCTTCGTCAAATCTCTTTGTCCGGAAGTACGCGTTTGTGGCCCTTGCAATTGATCCTGGGGCTGCTGAGGAGTTGCCGCTGGCTCCCCAGCAGCTCGTAAGTTGGCACGCCCGGTAGGAGTCGAACCTACGACCTACAGATTCGAAGTCTGGCGCTCTATCCAGCTGAGCTACGGGCGCACCGTGCGCCAACTATACGCCGCACCGTCAAGATCGAGCAAGTGGTGGACACTCGGGTTCGGGGGGTGGGGTGAGTGACGGGGTTCGAACCCGCGACCACCGGAGCCACAATCCGGTGCTCTACCAAGCTGAGCTACACTCACCGCAAACTCGCCGGCGGGAACTGGCGCGCCTGAGAGGATTCGAACCCCTGACCCGCGGCTTAGAAGGCCGCTGCTCTATCCACCTGAGCTACAGGCGCAATGCGCACTGCTCAGTGCCTGGCTTCCCGCTTGGCCCACTTTGGGTGGTCGGGGCGAGAGGATTCGAACCTCCGACCTCCTGCTCCCAAGGCAGGCGCGCTAACCAGGCTGCGCTACGCCCCGCGCAAACGCTTCATTATAGAGCGCCTTCTCGGGATCGGTCAAGGAACTCGCAAACGCGAGCCATGGCCTTCCCGCGATGATCGTAGCGGCGTTTCTCGGCGAGAGGGAGCTCGGCGAAACACTTCCCGATGGGAGGGTAGAAGAAAATCGGGTCGTAGCCGAAGCCGCCCGCTCCGCGGGGGGCCTCGGCGATCAAACCGTCACAACTTTCGACGGTCTTGAACACAATCCGCCCACCCTGGGCGATGGCCGCGGTACTCACGAAACGTGCCTTTCGCCTGTCGAGAGGGAGACCTTTAAGTGCCTCGATGATCTTGGCGTTCTTGATCTCGTAGGGCGTCTCCTCTCCCATCCAACGGGAGGAGTAGAGGCCCGGTTCTCCCCCCAGGGCGTCGACCTCGAGCCCGGAGTCTTCCCCGAGTGCCGGGAGATCCGTGGCGCGATGGTAGTAGAGCGCCTTGATGATCGCATTGTCCAGAAACGTGGGGCCGGATTCCTCCGGCGGAGGAAGGTCCGGCCAGCCCTCTAGGCCAACCACCTCGACTCCACAAGCCGCCAGGGCATGAGTTTGCTCGCGGATCTTTCCAGGATTCCGCGTGGCGAGGAGAAGCTTCAACGGGGCTCGCCGCCTCTTCAGTCTCTCGGGGCTTTCAGGATTCTGGGATGGCGGGCGGGAGGAAGCGGAGAGGTCCCAGCACTTCACTCTGATGCCGCACCATTTCCGAGACGCCCTTCTGTCCGGCTTCGAGAAGCTCGGTAAGCTGCTCTTGAACGAATGGTTCGGATTCCGCCGTACCCTGGATCTCGACGAAACGACCCGCACCTGTCTTCACCACGTTCATGTCGACCTCTGCACGAGAGTCCTCGTGATAGTTGAGGTCGAGCAGCATGTCTCCCTCTACGATCCCGACGCTGGTCGCGGCAACGAAGTCCCGGGCCGGAAAGACCTTCAGCGTACCTTGTTCTACCGCCTTGCCGAGCGCCAAGGCGAGGGCCACGAAGGCTCCCGAGATCGATGCGGTTCGTGTCCCACCATCGGCCTGGATCACGTCGCAATCGATCCAGATCGTCCTCTCTCCCAATCGCTTGAGATCGACGACCGCCCGCAGCGAGCGTCCGATCAGACGCTGGATCTCCTGGGTACGTCCCGAGACTTTTCCGCGGCTCGATTCCCGGGAGATCCGCTGCGCCGACGAGCGGGGCAGCATGCCGTACTCGGAAGTGATCCAGCCTTTGCCCGATCCCTTGAGGAAGGAGGGGACCTTCTCCTCCAGGGTCGCCGAGCAGATGACTTTGGTCTCACCTACTTGAATGAGCGCCGAACCCTCCGCGTAGCGGAGGTAATGCGGGCTGATGGAGACAGGGCGCATCTCATCGGCGCGCCGGCCGTCTATCCGCTTCATCTTTCTCAGGGACCGGACGTTGATTCCTGTTCCAGGCGCCGCGGCCCGCGCCCATACGACAGGGTAAGGTCCAGATGACCCGCCAAGGTGGGGACCTCGCGTCCTTCCACCAGGAACTGGACCCGCTTTACCGCCGGAAAGTTGGCGATCAGCGTGTTGGAGAGGCTGTACACGGTGAGCTCCTCGGCGCTGGAGCCGCCGATGTGATTCGAGATGAGCTCCTGTGACAGATCCACGAAGGCAAGTCCCTGGGGCGTGATGAAAAGCTCGCGAAGCTGGACTCCCTGTGGAAGGGGAGAGCCGAGTCCCGTCCGGGAGCCGGCGAGGAGCTCTCGGATGACTTGCTTGGCCTGCTCTTGCACGGAATCCACCAAGGCAATCTCCCGGTCTTCGGGAGCCAGAGCCATGCCGGAGTCAGAGAGCAGGTACAGCGTGACCCGGATGCGGCGCTCGGTCGCGTCGTCCAGCTCTTCGTCGGAGGCAACCGGGAGCGCTAGTTCATCGTCCACGGGCATCTCGGCTTCCCCGGGATCGGCAATGGGCTGGTCGAGGAGCCAGAAGGTGAAGCTCACCACCGTGGCGATGAGGGCTATGGCCAAGGAGACGGCAAGGAAAAAACCTTTCTTGGACACTAGGGTCTTCCGCTGGAGAGCGGACTTCCCATGCTCTCCTGGCGATCGAAGCGCTCCTTGTACTTGACGACGCCGCGGTAGATCGCTTGGGCGAGCTGATCCTGATAATCGCCGGACCCCAACCGTCCCTCTTCCTCGGGGTTGGTGATGAAACCGATCTCGATGAGCGCCGAGGCCATGGTGGCGCCCATGAGAACGCGGAACGGCGCCTGCTTGATCCCGCGGTTCCGCTCGTCCGTTCGATAAGCCTGGAGCTCTTCCTGCAACAGCTCGGCGAGAGTCGCCGATTCGTTCAGGTAAGCCGCTTGCGCCATGTCCCACAGGATGAAATCGAGATCGCTGTTGCCAACACTCCGCGAGAAACCATTGGCGTTCTCGGCGGCGGCAAGACGACGGGACTCATCATCGCTCGCTTCGTAGGAGAGGTAATAGACCTCGCTGCCGCTGGCATTGGGTCGCGGCGAAGCGTTGGCATGGATGCTCAGGAAGAGGTCGGACTTGTTGTTATTGGCAATCGCCGTTCGCTCGTCCAGCGAGAGGTAGGTATCGCTGTCTCTGGTCAGGAGCACGCGCACCCCTAACCGGGTCTCCAGAAGCTGACCCAGGCGACGCGCAATGGCTAGTGTAACGTCCTTCTCCTGCAAACCGCCGCTACCGGTGGCCCCGGTCTCCGGCCCACCGTGTCCCGGGTCCAAGGTGATGGCCCTCAGGATGCGCGGTGTGAGGTCGGCGGGAGGGATCCGGTCGGGTGGTCGGGATGGGAGCGGGGGCTCGATCGTGTTGGCGGCGGTCGGGTCCATGCCGGAGGTGGGAGGAGGAATGATCTCGGCATCGGCAGGAACACGGCTCCTAAATAGATCGAGCACCATCCGAGAGGGGCTTTCCAGTTGAAAGGCCTTGAGTGTTCCGAACCGGTCCCCCAAGTTGATAGAAAGCGCATAGCCATCGTCTTCACGAGTGAGCATCACGCTCTGCACGACCCCGTCCTGTAGCTCCTCGTTGGAGAAGTCCGACTCCAGATAACCCACCGGCATGGCCACCCGCACTCGATCCCCGGCCTGAGCCACCTGGTATTCAATCGGCGAGCTGGACTCGAGGACGATGCGCGTGTAGCCAGGATAGGGGAAGGTGCTCACCGTGAGGCGCGGAAAACCCTCACCGATGACCAGCAGTCGGGTAGCCTCTTCATAGGTGATGCGCTGTCCGGAAACCAGCGGGACGACTTTCTTCAAGAAGTCCAAGGGAACGAACCAGTGTCCGCCACGTGCCGTGATCGGTGCTGAAAGGAGAACTAGTTTCCCTTCCCGACCGACGCGCACCATCGACCGGCCGGAAGACACGACCGCCGAGCGCTCGCCCACCGAGAAGGTAGCCGATGCGGCGTCGGCGCTGGTCTCGGTCGAGCTACCCAGGAAGCGATCCAGCTCGTCTAGAGGCAACATCGGGATGTTGGCGAGTAGGCTGATGGGAATCGCTTCTCGGCCCTGCGGACCGATCACCGTGACCCGCTCGATTCGGTCTTGGCCGAAACCCTTCCCCGACAGCCCGGACGTCAACAGCACCAAGCCGAGCAGCCATGCGGATGGGGCGGGCGCCGGATGAAAGCGCGCGCCACCCTGTCGGGGTCGGTCGAACTGGAAGGCCGTCATCGAGTAAGATCCTTTGTACCAAATAGATAGGCCTCAAGCAAGTGACTGGCGCGCAGCGCAAACCCAGGTCTTGGTGTCGTTTGGCAGACGCGATGACGAAGGACCGCCGTGGGGGGAGGGGGTCTTGGGGTCGGCGCTTTATTCTTCTCTGGTCTCCTTACACTTTCTTACTCAGGTACCAGAGACGGGCGACGACTGGGATCGATCTCGAGAACGTACTCGCCTAAGTGGGTGATCTGTTCTTCTCCCATGAGGTAGCGGAGGGTGTTCTTGAGCTTGGTCAGCTGGATGAACAGATCGTGCTCCGGGTAAACTCCTTCCGGAGACAGGGGACTCTTGAAATAGAAAGACAGCCACTCCTGGATGCCCTTGAACTCGCTTCGCTGGGCCAGATCCAGAAACAAGGCCAAATCGAGTACCAACGGTGCCGCCAAGATGGAGTCGCGGCACAGGAAATCGACCTTGATCTGCATGGGATAACCCAGCCATCCGAAGATGTCGATGTTGTCCCAACCTTCTTTGTTGTCGCCGTGAGGTGGATAGTAGTTGATGCGCACCTTGTGGTAGAAGCTGCCGTACAGATCGGGATAGACCTTGGGCTGCAGGATGTACTCCAGCACCGAAAGCTTGCTCTCCTCCTTGGTGCGGAATGAACCGGGATCGTCGAGCACTTCTCCATCGCGGTTCCCCAGTATGTTGGAGGAGAACCAGCCGGTCAGGCCGAGCATGCGAGCCTTGAGCCCGGGAGCGATGATCGTTTTCATGAGCGTCTGCCCGGTCTTGAAGTCCTTGCCGGCAATGGGCACCCCCTTCTCGTAGGCAAGCGTGGAAAGTGCCGGGGTGTCCACGGTGAGGTTGGGCGCTCCGTTGGCAAAGGGTATGCCGCTCTTGAGGGCGGCGTAGGCGTAGATCATGCTGGGTGCTATCTCGGGAGCGTTCTCTTTGAGACCGCGCTCGAAGGCGTCCAGATCCTTGTGCACCGGGCCGGCTGTCAGGTACGACTCGGTGGAGGCGCACCAGATCATGACCGAGCGTTGGGCGCCGGTGCGCTTCTTCACCTCGGCCATGTCCTCCATCAGCTGCTCGGCCAGATCCATCTTGGTCTTTCCCTGCTTGACATGAGTGCCATTCAATCGTTTCACGTAACTGGGGTCGAAGACCGCCTTCAAAGGCTCGATCGATTCCAGATCCGAGCGCAGCTGATCCAGCTGAGACCGTTCCAGCACACCGGCTTTGAGAGACGACTGGAAGGCGTTGTCTTCGAAGATATCCCAGGCGGCGAAGGTGAGATCCTCGAGGCGGGCCAACGGTACGAAGTTCTGGATCATGGGTACGCGGTTATCGGTGCGTTTCCCCAGGCGGATGGTGCCCATCTGGGTCAAGGAACCGATGGGCTTGGCCATGCCCTTCCGTACCGCCAAGACGCCGGCAATGAACGTGGTGCTGACCGCACCCAGGCCGGGGAGGAGCACCGCAAGTTTGCCTTCTGGACTCTTGATTCGGAATTGTTTCTTGCTCATGCCTCGCTCTCTCCGGGCCCCGGTCGGGCAGCTGGGTTTCTTCCCAGGGTGCTGAAAGAAGTCCTTTTTACTCGATCGGGCGGTCAGGGTTCAACTCTGATCGCCCAGCCAACGAGGGTTCAGTAGTAACGCTCCCGCAACTACCGGAATCCGAGCGACCTCAAGTTCTCGCGGGCGACTTCCGACCACTCCGATCGCGCATCCTTATCCATGTAGGCGAGCCACGCCTGCCGGGCGGTGAGAAACGCCCCGGTCTCCTGGTAGAAGACGGCGAGGTTGTAAAGGACCATGAGGTTGTCCGGGTCGATTTCTCGGGCCCTGAGGAGCAAACTGAGTCCCTCGCGTTTCAACTCGCCGGCTCGGGAAGGGTCCCGAAGCGAGCGCTCGAAATAGAGAACTCCCAGCCCGTTAATGGCCTCCACCTCGTTCGGGTCGAGCTCGAGCGCCTCCCGCAAGCTAGCCTCGGCCTCGTCGAGTCTTCCGCTGTCGAGCAGGTAGAGCCCTAGCGCGATCCGGGCCCCGACCTCCCGGGGCGCCAGCTCGACGGCGCGCCTGAGTCTCGACTCGATCTCCGCTTCCATCGCTTGCTCGGCGGGGTCGGCCTGGTCGAAGCCGCTGCGGGTTACCAGCGCCCGTTGAAACCCGGCGATGTAGCGAAGGGGCACCCGGCCGGTTCCCTGTCGCAAGCCAATCAGATCGGTGATGGCCCGGGCGACCAAGTTACGACTACGCAGGGGGGCGATGACGTAGGACTGCACCCAGACGAGAAACAACGCCATCCCGGCGACCGCGGCCGCGACCGGCATGACTTTTCCCCAGTTGAGTCGCCATCCTCGGCGGGAGCCTGGACTGGTTGCCACGATGCGAGAGCGTAAGCCGTCGAGCAGCTCAGCGGGGCTCGCCGAAGGTATCTGCCTGAGCGCCGCTTCTTCTTCCACCGAGGCCGGGGCCTCCGCCGCCAGGACGGTGGCCACGTACCGGACGCATTCCGGACATCGATCGAGGTGGTCTTCCACTTCTCGCCGCTTCTTACCGGACAGAGACTTCTCGATCAGTTGGTAGACCTCTTGCGGCTCGAGGTGGTCCTCGCTGGGAGACTCCGGTTTCATGGTTGCCCCCGCTCCCGAGGTCGCGGCAGGCTGGCTGATCAATAAGACACCGAGCCGGCACCGCTCACACGTTGCAAGATGGGCCTCCACCTCGCGGCGACGGACGGGATCGAGCTCCTCTCCCGTGTGAGCGGCGAGCGTCTCGGCGGAGGGGCAGCGGCTCATGGAGTTCCGGGCTTTCTGAGCCTCTCGGGCTCACTCGCTTTATGGGCCCAATCCGCCTCTCTGGTTGAGGACGACTTTTTCACTCCCAGCTCTCCCTCGGCGCTGTTCCCCGCCAGCTCTTTCTGGACAGCCACGCGAAGCCGGCGGACGCATTTCTCGACGCCGCTCCGGGAAAGGCCGATCGATCGGCAGGAGGCCACCTCTTCGATGGTCCGGCCCTCGAGAAAATAGAATCGGTATACCAGCCGGTCGCGTTTCGGGAAGCCGATCCGTTGGATCAGACGCGCGATCCGCCGGCGCATCTCTTCCGCTTGTGCCGCATGCTCGGGGCCAGCCTCTCTACTTGCTACCAGGTCCCCGAGCTCCTGTCCCTTTCCCGGTCCCTCACCGGTCCGCACCGGCTCATCGAGAGAAGCCGCTCGAGGCGGCGTCTTCTGGGCGCGCAGTCTCTTGAAGTGATCCCGTACCAGGTTGGTGGCAATCGTGTTGAGGTAGGTGTAGATCGAGTTTTCGTTGCGGCCCTTGAATTGCGCCAGAGCCTTTCTTTCCGAGTCCAGGAGCCGCAGAAAGACTTCCTGGGTCAGGTCTCTCACCATCTCGCCCGTGCGATCCACGTCGGAACCGGGATGGTACAGGGCCTCCATCCGAAAGCTGCGATAGATGGTGAGCCGGATCCGGCTTTCGAAGCGAGAGAGGAACTCGCGCCAGCCCGGATCCTCTGGGCCCGCCTCGACCAGACGATGGATGAGCTCTCGGTTGGAAAGCCCTGTGACGCTCACGGAGATGCCTATATCTGTTCCAAGCTCCCGAGGTCAAGGGCCAAGGGCCAAGGGCGGTGCCGGGGCGCTACAATGGGAGAGACCATGATGGCCCTGAGCCTCACGCTAGCGCTCGTCACCCAAGCCGTTCTGGGCGGTGTCGCCGACGCCACCGATGATGGCGAGAGTTTCCGGGCACGCGTGGTAGTCGAGGAGGGGGGAGTGGAGTCGAGTTACGTCGTCCATTTCGGACCGGGGAGGATCCGTATCGAGCCACCCGAAGAGCAGGTTTACCTGCTCCTGGAGGTGTCCCCTATCGCGCTGACGCTAGTGCGTCCCGACCGGAGCCGCTACTACCGCGTGGAGCCGTCCGCGCTCCCGGGTCTGATGGCGGCGGGTATCGTGAAGTCGTCCTGGTTCCCGTGGGTCACCGCGGTGAGCCCCGATCTGATGGAAGGCGTTTCCTTGGAGCCGCGAGGCAAGACGACGCTTCCCGACGGCCGGTCGGGTCTTCTTTATATTGGCGATTCCCCGACCTACCGGCGCGCGGTGGCACGTTACTCCTTGGACCCGTCCGCGTCGGCGCGACGGTTCTTTCAATGGCGAGAGTTCTACTTCGAGCTCTGGGGGGGTGAAGCGACCGAGGCGGAGGCCGCGCAGAAGAAGCGGCTCGAGCTCTACGCCACCCTTCCCCATCTCCCGGTGATTTCCGAAGAGCGCTTCCTATTTCTCAGTCGGCCCCGGACGGTTCGCATCGAAGAGCGTGATCGGATACCGGAGGGCGCCTTTACCATTCCCGACCATTATGAAGAGAAAGAAGTGAGGGAGTTGTACTGGGAATTTCTGGGAGAGCGCTTGCTACGGCAGCTCGGCATGAGAGGAAGTGACCCGGGCTTTGGCGCCGGTCAGAGTCATTAAGTATACTCTGGCCGTGATCCGGGGGACCGAGTGGACGAGGAGTCACGGAACCACGGTGCTCGCCGTCCGGCGGGATGACCGGACCGCGCTCGCCGCGGATGGGCAGGTGACCTTGGGTGACACGATCCTCAAGCAGGGCGCCAAGAAACTGAGACGTCTTTCCAACGGTCAGGTTCTCGCCGGTTTCGCCGGGACCACCGCCGACGCCCAGGCGCTCTTCACGAAATTCGAAAGCAAGCTTCAAGAGTATAGGGGTAATCTGGAGCGAGCCTCGGTGGAGCTGGCCAAGGACTGGCGTACCGACCGGGTGCTCCGGCGTTTGGATGCGGTGCTCATCGTTGCCGACGCGCGGCATGTCTTCCTGCTCTCCGGAAACGGCGATCTCATCGAGCCGGACGACGGGATCATTGCCATCGGTTCGGGAGGGCCCTACGCCCTCGCCGCAGCGCGGGCTCTGGTGGCGCACACGACGCTGACCGCTGCTCAGATAGCGGAGCAGGCGATGCAGATCGCCGCCGGTATCTGCGTTTATACCAACGATCAGATCGTGCTCGAAGAGATCTGAAGTCAAGGGCGATAACGAAAGGATTATGGCCTTCCTTCTTCCTGAAACCGCCGGCACCAGCCAATCCTTGGATCAGCTTACGCCGCGCCAGATCGTGGTAGAGCTGGACAAGTACGTGATCGGCCAGCATGCGGCCAAGCGGGCGGTGGCCATTGCGCTCCGCAATCGGATGCGGAGGCTGAAGCTTCCTCCCGAGATGGCCGACGAAGTGGCTCCCAAGAACATCATCATGATTGGCCCTACCGGCGTGGGGAAGACCGAGATCGCACGGCGCTTGGCGCGGCTTTCCGGCTCGCCATTCATCAAGGTGGAGGCCTCCAAGTTCACCGAGGTGGGGTACGTGGGACGGGATGTCGAGTCCATGGTTCGCGATTTGGTCGAGATTGCCGTGGATATGGTGCGGGAGGAGAAGATCTACGAGGTACAAGACAAAGCGGAAGAGAATGCCGAGGAGCGCCTGTTGGATCTGCTGCTTCCACCTCTCAAGCCGGTCTACCGCTCCGATCCGGACCAGGCGACTCAAGAGCGGACGGCTCAGAACGAGTTTCAGGGCACCCGAGCCAAGCTGCGAGCGCAATTGCGGGACGGAAAGCTCGACAACCGCACGGTGGAGCTGGAGGTGCGCGAGCGGATGTTCCCGTCTTTCGAGGTCATCACCAGCGGCGGCGTCGAGGAGATGGACATCAATATCAAGGACATGCTCCCCGGTCTTTTCGGTGGCAAGACCCGCAAGCGCAAGATGAAAGTGCCGGAAGCCCTGGAGTACTTGATCCAGGAGGAGGAGCAGAAACTGGTGGACATGGATCAAGTGGCCCGCTCGGCGGTGGAGCGCACCGAACAGGCGGGGATCATCTTCGTGGACGAGCTGGACAAGATCGCGGGAAGAGAGAGCGGACACGGCCCGGACGTCTCGCGAGAGGGCGTCCAACGAGATCTGCTGCCCATCGTGGAGGGTACCTCGGTCTCGACGAAGTATGGAATGGTGCGGACCGACCACCTGCTGTTCGTCGCCGCCGGCGCCTTTCATGTTTCCAAGCCCGCCGATCTGATTCCGGAGCTGCAGGGGCGTTTTCCAATTCGTGTCGAGCTTCATTCATTGACCAAGGCAGATTTCGTGCGGATCCTCAAAGAACCCAAGAACGCCTTGCTCAAACAGTACCGGGCTCTATTGGCGACGGAAGGCATCGATCTGGAGTTCACCGAGGATGCTATCGATTCGGTAGCCTCGTATTCGATGAGGGTCAACGAAGCCACCGAGAATATTGGTGCTCGGCGCCTCCATACCATCATGGAGAAGGTCCTGGACGAGATCTCCTTCGAAGCGCCCGATTTGACGCAGAAGCAGTGGGTGATCGACGCCGCCTACGTTGGGAGAATGCTGGATGAGATTGCCAAGGACGACGATCTGTCTCGCTACATTCTCTGACCGGCCCTCCTGGGTTCTGACCGACTCCTGAAAGACACGGGACTCCTTGCAACCGACGGTCACCGGGCTCCGGCTTAAAGAGTCACCAGCCGCTCACTCTCGATTGGCTTTCCTTGCCCTGCTCATCTCGATGACCGGCACCGCGG